>Ga0209792_1000796_pt1 | contig 18466 bp, 17 predicted proteins | sample EBPBio142005_DNA_FD_185860 | JGI IMG/M metagenome (GOLD analysis project Ga0209792, IMG submission 185860) | Wastewater treatment Type I Accumulibacter community from EBPR Bioreactor in Madison, WI, USA - Reactor 1_6/14/2005_ DNA (SPAdes)... | ecosystem: Engineered > Bioreactor > EBPR >... | reverse complement strand
CCAATTACCAATGTAACATTAACAGCAACTAATACCACTACCTATACCTACTATACAACACCGCCAACATATACCTACCAATGGTATCAAGACGGAGTTGCTATATCAGGAGCCACCAATGACACCTATACCATAGCAGGAACATTAGCAGGCGGAATACAGTCAGACTTTACTGTAGTGATGACTACTACCACTACAGGACTTACTTGTAATGCTACATCGGCCACGCCACAAACTATTTATCAGTCAGGGCCAGCAGTAGCAATAGGAACAGGCTATACCGTAACCGATGCCTTTACCGAAAACCAAGTAATTACAGTAACTGTAGATGGATTTGGAGACTATGAATTTAGTTTAGACGATGGGCCAAGACAAACAAGTAATGTCTTTACCAATGTATCATTAGGAACACACATTATTACTGTATGGGATGTAAGCTCAACAAACGCAAGTTGTGATCCATTAGTAATAGAGTTAGTTCAAACCATAGACTATCCGCACTACTTTACACCAAACGGCGATGGCATCAATGACACTTGGAATATCGTAGGATTATCAGGAACCGGAGCCGAGATATTTATATTCGACCGTTTCGGTAAACTTATCAAACAAATAAGTCCAGATAGCGCAGGTTGGGACGGAACCTACAATGGCGAAATGTTACCAGCAACCGATTACTGGTTCACAGTGAAATATCCAGAGAATAGTAGCACGAAGCTTTTCAAAGCACACTTTACTATGAAACGATAATCGCAAAATCAAACACAATCAAAAAATCCCGAAGTAAAAGCTTCGGGATTTTTGTTGTTATTAGAATAAAAAAATGTGATTTAAAATAAATCTTGTTTTTACTTGAAAATATTTTTTTCGTCAGCAGTTTTTAAGAATTCTTCTTCGGTGGCATTTGGAATTCCAAGTAAAGATTTCATCAGCGCTATTTTATCTACCACTTGTTGCATCGATGTAGGTGTATGAAGCGGAATGTCTTCAGGGAGTATTCCTTCTCTTAAATAATGAATAATTTGTTTATCAAGTAAATCGATGAATATCTTATCGGTTTGAATACTGTTGAGATATTCTATTATCGATTCGCTATAATAATTATGGTTTTCGAGAAGAACTGCGTTTACAGCTTTTTGTAATTTTTTAAAATTCAAATCATTTTTGATGATTAATCCATCTGGATTAATTTCGTTTATTATACTCATTGCTTTTAAAGATTCGGGATGCATTGTGAGTAAAATAATTTTACATTTTGGATTTATTTTTTGAAGTAATTTTGCCAAATCTTCGCCACTCATAATATTTTTTTCGGGATACATAGGCATACTAATGTCTAATAGTGCCAAATCTGTTTTATCTCCAGAAAGAATAAGATAATCATATCCGTCTTTGCAGTTCTTTACGGTATGAAAGTTAAAATCGTAATTTTTTAATTTTGAGTTGTTGTATGAAAATACTTTTTTGTAGGCTTCCATAACCAAATTGTGGTCATCTGCCATAAAAACGGTAAGCGTTTTTTGTTTTTCGGTCATTCGGTGTCTTTAGGTATGGTTATCAAAATTTTTGTACCTTGGTTTGGAGAAGAATTTATTTCGATGGTTCCTTTGCTTTCTTTTATTCTGTCATACATGTTTGATATACCTATTCCTTTGCGTGTTTTTGCTACATTAAAGCCTTTCCCATCGTCTGTTATTTCTACAACCAAGTTGTTTTCTTCTGTAATAAAATAGGTGGTTATTTGAGTTGCATCTGCATATTTGGCAATATTATAATAACTTTCTTGTATGATGCGATACACATTTATCAGAGCAATATTACTAAACTTTTGCCAATTTATTTTCTTATCGATAGAAAATTTCACTGGAATTTTTAATTGCTTTTCTTGCTCTTTAATAAATGTTGAGATAGAAGCTTCGAAATTATTTATCAGATGATCTTTGTCATAAAGCTCGTGCGATATTTTTCTTAGATCTTTTTCAATGTTTTGTAAATCTTCACTATATGTAATTTCGGGTTCGGTATGGTTAGAATCGAGCGAAAGGCGCAATCCAAATAGGCGTCCTAAAATATCGTCGTGAATTTCGCGGGCAATTCGTTTTCGTTCTTCGATACGAGCTTCGTCTAATTTTTGTTGTTCTTCCAGAAGCGCTTGGTAAATTCTTTCGTCGGCGTCGTGTTGCACTTTTATTAGTTGTAGCTTTTTGTTTTTAGCCTGTTGAAGCATTAGCATAACAATTAAGGAACCCGTAACGGCAATTCCGAAAAGGATATTTAGGAAAAAATCCTTTTCAGATTCTAATTTTGTGTTTTCTTGTTTGATTTCATCGGTTTCGAGCTGAATACGTGCAAACTGGTCTTTACTTTTACGCTCTAATAGCTGCAAACTATCATTTATTGTGATGTATTCTTCGCTATATTTTAAAGTGTTTTTTGCGTCTACTTCGCTGGCTTGTCCTAATGCTGTTAGAATATCTAATGCTCCACGACTTTTTCTTGCTAAGTCTAATGCTTTGTTTGCATATAGCAAAGATTTTTTATGATCTTTAATTTTGTTGTAGTATTTTGAGAGATTGATATAACTCAAAGTGATACCAGAAACATCTTTTAAGCTATCTCTTATTTTTAATGATTCATAAAAGGAATTTGGTAATGTTTTTAAATCGTTGTTATTTAAATGGGATAATGCTAAATTGTCTAAAGCTGTGGCATAGACAAGAGGGTTTTTTATAGATTTACTTTTTTTATAAAAATCTAAACTTTTTTCAAAACAAAATCCAGCTTCTTTAAATTTTGACATAAGATTATAAACCAAACCTATGTTGTTATAAGCAATAGATTTTGAATAATAAGGAGTTGGTAATTTAACCTCGTCAATAAGTTTAAGAGAAGTCTCAAAATAGGAAATAGACTCTTCATAATTCCCCATTTTTTTTTGAACCAACCCTAGTTCGTTTAGTACTTGTTGAGATTTTGCATAGTTTTTTGTATTATGGTAAATTTTGTATGCCGATTTAAATGATAAATCAGCCCCATAAATATCATTAATCATTGACTGAACTATTCCTTTATTAAGTAAAATGTTGGCATAGTCTTCTTCTTTATTTAAGATCGAATATAACTTTTCTGCCTTTACATAATAATAATATGAGCTATCATATTTTAGAGCATCTTTATAATAACCTCCTAAAAATCTATATGATAACGCTATATTTGTTGAGTCATGAGCTTTCTTGGATTGTTCTAATAAAATAAAAGAAACAGATTTGAATTCTTTTAATTTTTGAAAGGAGTAAAGTTTGAAAGCAAGATTACTTAACTCTGATTTGTTACCAAAACCATTTTTTACAGACGAGTAAGATTTTTCTAGTAAAATTAATTTTTCATTATGGGTTAATAATGAATCAACTTCTATTCTGTCTATAAAATAACTCACACTATCTTTTTGTATATTGTCTTGTTGAAACTTGGATTTCTTACAGCCAAGCATCAAAAGTATAGAGAATATCAAATAAGACTGTATTTTCAAAAGAAAGGGATTTTATACAAATGTATAAAATCCCTTCAAATATTGAAATATTTCTATATATTACATAGTGTTTCCTCTAACTTCTCCTCCTCCATTTCCTCTTCCACCAATTTCCATTGTTTGAGATTTTTTGTCGATTTTGTTAGTGTTTGGCTCTACTAATGATGTAAGACCTGTTACTACTGTAGCTATTAACGAAATTGCGATTAATTTTTTCATGATATTGTGTTTTTATTATTAGTATTTTTTTGTTTTCTGATGTAAAAGTAGTATTTGTAAATCACTGGCAATCAAAAAAATATAGGTTTAAGGTTTTGCGATTATTTTTTGTGGTTTAAATTGTATTATGGTATGTGTATTTGTATTATATTTTTTGTATTTTAACAAATAGCTACATAAAAATATTTTATCAATTTGAGTATAATATATTATATACTATGTACAATACTTTTAAAAATTGGTAATATAACTAATTTCATCCATATTTAACTATTAAGTATTTTAATTAATGTAGTACTATTTATGTTAAAAAATGCTGAATTGCAGTGTTTTTCAAAAAAAAGTAGTATATTATATTTATGTTGGGTGTTTTGTAGGAAAGATGCTAATTAATTAAAGAAAAGCGTTTTTTAAGGCAATAATAATGTCGAGCAACCAAATGAGTAGTCAAGATTATATTTTTTAAACTTAGAAGTTAAATATTGATACTTTTATATTAGTTGTAGGTCATTGTATGGTGTATACGGGTAATTTTTTTATCTCGTAAACAGTACTTTATTGTTTGTTTTTTATAATATAATTAGAAAAATAAATTTGTATTTTTACCTCAAAAGAAACAAAAATGAAAATTTATCCTATAGAAGCTGGAAACTTTAAGCTTGATGGTGGCGCTATGTTTGGAGTTGTACCGAAAACAATTTGGAACAAAACCAATCCTGCCGATGAGAATAACTTAATTGATATAGCAGCTCGCTGCATGCTCATCGAAAATGGCAGTAGATTAATTTTAATCGACACAGGAATGGGCAACAAACAATCAGATAAATTTTTTGGATATTACTCGTTGTGGGGCAGTCATTCGTTAGATAAATCGTTAGAAGAAAAAGGATTTCATCGTGATGATGTAACCGATGTTTTTATGACCCATTTACATTTTGATCATTGTGGTGGTAGTGTTAATTGGAATAAAGACAAAACAGGATATGAAGTTGCTTTTAAAAACGCAAAGTTTTGGAGCAATGAAAGCCATTGGCAATGGGCAACGCAACCGAATGCGAGAGAAAAAGCATCGTTTCTTCACGAAAATATAATTCCGATGCAAGAAAGTGATCAGTTGCATTTTGTGCAAAAACCAAATGGAGATTTTGGAACTTGCGGCTTGGGCTTTGATATCCTTTTTGTAGATGGTCATACCGAAAAACAGATGCTGCCACATATTAAGTATCAAGGAAAAACGATTGTTTTTTGTGCCGATTTGCTACCAACTGCCGGTCATGTGCCTTTGCCGTATGTTATGGGTTACGATACGCGACCGCTTTTAACATTACCCGAAAAAGAAAAATTTCTAAAAACAGCAGCTGATAATAATTTCTATTTGTGGTTAGAGCACGATGCACACAATCCAATCATCACAGTAGAACAAACAGAAAAAGGAATTCGTCTTAAAGAAAAGTTAAGATTAGAAGATGTATTGTAACAAAAACTCAAAAACAAATACTAACTAATAATAAAAAACATAGTAAAATGAAAATTATTAAACCTATTGCTATTTCGGCTATTGCAACTATCGTGTTGTCAAGCTGTAACTCTACAGTAGCACCAATTTTAAGTACCAATCCTGCTAATATAGATAAGACTGTTTTGAAAACCACTCCAATTAAGGAAAGTGATTTAAAACGTTGGAGCGATTTAGATATTGTAAAAGATACAGTTCCGGGAATGAGCGTAGACAAAGCATACAAAGAAATTCTTAAAAGCAAAAAAGGAAACAAAGTTATCGTTGGAGTAGTAGATTCAGGAGTTGATATTGATCATCCAGATTTAAAAGGAAGAATTTGGACTAATACCAAAGAAGTTGCCGGAAACAAAAAAGACGACGACGGAAACGGTTATGTAGATGACGTATATGGTTGGAATTTTCTTGGCGAAGGAACCAATGAGAATTTAGAACTTACTCGTATTGTAAAAAAAGGCAATACACAAGACCCAAATTATGCAACCGCAAAAGCGCAACTCGATAAAAAGCTTACAGAAGTAAAAGGGTTAAAACCTCAAATAGATATGATAAACAAAGCCGATAAAGCTATCAAAGACTATTTGAAAAAAGAAAAATATACTTTAAATGAATTAAAAGCTATCAATACAACTGATGAATCTTTAAAGCAAAGCAAAGCTGTGATGATGAGCATTGCTATGCAAGCTGGCGAAAATTTTCAGTCGGAAATTAATGATTTCAACGAATATGTATATGATAATTTAAATTATAATTTAAACGTAGATTTCAACGGAAGAAAAACGGGCGATAATCCAGATAATATGGATGCAAAATTCTACGGAAATGGTAATGTAAAAGGACCAGATGTAGAAGATGCCAAACACGGAACACACGTTGCAGGAATTATTGCTCAAATCCGTAGCAATAATTTGGGTGGCGATGGTGTAGTTGCCAATAATGTAGAAATTATGGCAGTACGTGCGGTGCCAAATGGCGATGAGTACGACAAAGATATCGCTTTAGCAATTCGCTATGCTGTAGATAATGGCGCCAAAGTTATCAACGGAAGTTTTGGTAAATCGTTTTCACCAAACAAAGAATGGGTTTACGATGCTATAAAATATGCAGCAAGCAAAGATGTACTTATTGTACACGCAGCAGGAAACGATTCTAAAGATATCGATACCGAACCAAATTTCCCTAACGATGAAGTAAACGGAAAAGAAATTGCCGATAATCTAATTACGATAGGTGCATTAAATTATGAATTAGGTTCAAAATTAGTAGCTGATTTCTCTAATTACGGACAACGCAATGTAGACGTGTTTGCACCAGGTGTAAAAATTTATGCCACCGTTCCAAATGCTAAATACGAATATCTACAAGGAACTTCAATGGCTTCGCCTAATGCAGCCGGAGTTGCAGCGCTTATCCGTTCGTACTATCCAAGTTTAACAGCAAGTCAGGTAAAACATATTTTAATGGATTCTGGTTCGCCTATCAATTATCAAGTTGTTGTGGGCGAAGAGAAAAAAACAGTGCCTTTTACAACAACCAATGTTTCTGGAAGAATTGTAAATGCTTACAACGCATTAAAAATGGCAGAACAAATGGCTGCAAAAAAATAATAGAAAAGTATCCAAAATAAAAACGGATAACAAGAAGCTACAATCTATCTTACGATGGAAATAGTTTTTTGTTATCCGTTTTTTTATATTTTTACAAACCATCTTATTTAGAAAAAAATAAAGAACATGAAATTACGATTTGCCTTTTTTCTTCTATCAATAACTGCATTGAGTCAGGCGCAAGCTACTTATTGGCAACAACAAGCCGATTGCAAAATGGAAGTAGATTTTGATGTAAAAAAATATCAATATACCGGAAAACAAACTTTGGTTTACACCAATAATTCGCAAGATACATTAGCAAAAGTCTATTATCATTTATACTACAATGCCTTTCAACCAGGAAGCGAAATGGATATGCGTTTGCAAAACATCAAAGATCCAGATTCGCGCATGGTAAATCGAATTAAAGTAAATGATAAAGAAATAAAAGAAAGCCGAATTGCCAAACTCAACCCAAATGAAATTGGTTATTTACATGTTTCAAATTTCTTGCAAGATGGTGTTTCAGCAAAGCTAAACGAACAAGAAACAGTGTTGGAAATTGTGTTGCCAAAACCAATTTTACCTCATACTTCAACTACATTTACATTAGATTTTAAAGGACAGGTTCCGCTACAAATTCGTCGTGCTGGAAGAAATAACAAAGAAGGTGTAGAGTTGTCTATGGCGCAATGGTTTCCAAAAATTGCCGAATACGATTTTGAAGGTTGGCACGCCGATCCGTATATAGCTCGAGAGTTTTTTGGAGTTTGGGGCAATTTCGATGTAAAAATTTCAATCGATAAAAACTACATTTTAGGCGGAACAGGTTATTTACAAAACGGAAACGAAATTGGCTACAATTATCAAGATAAAGGCGTAACAGTAAAAATTCCGAAAAAACAAAAGAAACTCACTTGGCATTTTGTAGCACCAATGGTACACGATTTTACTTGGGCAGCCGATAAAAATTACATTCACGATGTGCGCGAAACAGCGTTTGGTACAACATTGCATTTTCTTTACAAAAACAATCCAAAGATTATCGAAAACTGGCAAAAAGTGCAACCAGAAACCGAACAAATTATGGAATATTACAACCGTTTGGTAGGAAAGTATCCATACAAACAATATTCGGTAATACAAGGTGGCGATGGTGGTATGGAGTATGCCATGTGTACACTTATTTTGGGCGAAGGCACACACGATGGCTTGTTGGGAGTGATAGCTCACGAAATGGGACATTCATGGTTTCAGCACGTGTTGGGTAGCAACGAAAGCGAACATCCTTGGATAGACGAAGGTTTTACAACCTATATCGAAGATACCGTAATGAACGATTTATTTGGCAAAAAAGCAGATAATCCATACGAAGGAAATTATAAAGCCTACTATAGTTTGGTAAATTCCGGAAAAGAACAGCCATTATCTACACACGCCGACCATTACGACGAAAATCGCAGTTACAGCATTGCATCGTATGTAAAAGGAAGTATTTTTTTAACGCAGTTGCAATATCTTATTGGTAAAGAAAATCTGCACAAAACTCTTCAGGAACTATACAAACAATTTCGATTCAAGCATCCAAGTCCAAATGATATTACCAACATTGCCGAACAAGTTTCGGGTGCGCAATTGCATTGGTATTTAAACGAATGGACACAAACCACCAATACTGTAGATTACAGCATAAAGCAAGTAGCCCAAGAAAACAACAAAACCAAAGTTTCATTAGAGCGAATTGGTAGAACGCCAATGCCTATCGATGTTTTGGTAGAATATCAAGACGGTACCAAAGAAATTTTCTATATTCCGTTGCGCAATATGTTTTTCGAAAAACCCAATCAAACCCAATACACAAGAACCGTTTTGCAAAACTGGGCATGGGCAAATCCAAATTATACTTTGGAAATTGCAAAACCAAACATCAAAAAAATAACCCTCGATGCCAGCGGATTAATGGCTGATATAAAAAGAGAAAACAACGTTTTTGAAAAGTAGAATACTACCAAGAAGTGAAGTTTCAAATTTCCCCTCATTCAGATGGGTTAGGGGAGGCTTTTTGCAGAGAGGATGGGATTCGAACCCACGATGCAGTTACCCACATACAAACTTTCCAGGCTTGCTCCTTCAACCACTCGGACACCTCTCTAAGTAAAGTTGTGCAAATGTAAATTTTTTATGGGACAAAAAAAATTAGTTCTTGATATACTAAACCTAAAACTTTTGTCGTTATAATCTGTGGTAAACAATTTTATTCTTACTTTTACCCACAAAAATAATTTGTATGGCTTCAGGTTTTGATAAATACGAAAAACGCCGACTAATATCGTCTTATTTCTCGGTGGTTTTAAGTGTTTTTTTAGTACTATTTTTATTAGGATTGTTAGGACTTTTTGTAATTAATTCCAAAAGGCTTTCCAATAATTTTAAAGAAGATATTGTGATGACAGTTTTCTTTAAAAATGAAGCTACCGATAGTACTTTTAAAGCTTTTGATGCCGAACTAAAAGCTTCAAAATTTGCCAAAGACTGGAAATATATTTCCAAAGAAGATGCTGCAAAACAGCACAAAGACGCTATTGGCGAAGACTTTATGCAGTTTTTAGGAACCAATCCGTTGTTTAATTCCTATGATATTCATCTAAAAGCAGATTATGTTACCAATCCCGGTTTTGGAAAAGTAGAAAAGCAAATGCGAAGCAACCCAATGGTTTCTGATGTGGTTTACGATAAGCAACTTATTACTTTGGTAAACGACAACATCAAAAAAATAAGTATGTGGGTTTTAATTATCAGCGGAATTTTTACTTTGATTTCGGTTTTGCTTATCAATAGTTCGTTACGATTATCAATACATTCCAATCGATTTATTATAAAAACCATGCAAATGGTTGGCGCAACAAAAGCCTTTATCAGAAAACCATTTATCAAGAAAAATATTATTTTAGGATTGATAGGTTCTGGATTAGCAATCGTAGGATTGGTAATTATGTTGTTTTATTTCGAAGCCAATTACCCAACATTACAAGTTTTTACCGATGTATTTTTAACAGTTATGGTATTACTTGGCGTTTTGGTGCTTGGCGTTTTGATTACACTTATCAGTACTTATTTTGCAACACAACGTTTTTTAAATCTTAGAACCGACGATCTTTATTAATACAAATAAAAAATTTCGAATTACAAATTATTTTGTTTTCGTATTTATATCATTCATATGGAAAAAGAAACAAAACCCAAAGCCGATTTCTTATTTGGCAAAGACAATTACAAATTTTTACTAATAGGAATTGCAGTAATTGCCCTTGGATTTTTATTAATGAGCGGCGGCGGTAGCGATGATCCTAAAGTTTTTAATGAAGAAATTTTTAATTTCAGAAGAATAAAATTAGCGCCAACAGTTGTTTTTATTGGGTTTGGCATTGTAATTTATTCTATTTTCAAGAAAAGTAAGTAAAAGCAACTGTGCAGTAAGCAGTTTTTCTGCCAACTAAAAACCAAAATAATGAATACACTCCAAGCTATTATACTTGCTATTATAGAAGGATTAACAGAATTTCTTCCGGTTTCATCAACAGGACACATGATTGTTGCCTCGTCTATTTTTGGCATTGCACACGAAGATTTTACAAAACTTTTTACAATCGTAATTCAATTTGGAACTATTTTATCGGTAGTTGTATTGTATTTCAAACGATTTTTTCAAAGTCTCGATTTTTATTATAAATTATTGGTTGCCTTTGTTCCAGCTGTAGTTTTAGGGTTATTATTAAGCGATTTTATTGATAAAATGCTCGAAAATCCTATAACGGTAGCCATTTCACTAATTATCGGTGGAGCTATTTTGTTAAAAGTTGATGATTGGTTTGGTAATTCCGATACTACCGAAATTAGTTATCCTACAGCATTTAAAATTGGTTTGTTTCAATGCTTAGCAATGATACCAGGAGTGTCGCGAAGTGGCGCGAGTATTGTAGGCGGAATGACGCAAAAATTATCCCGAAAAGCTGCTGCCGAGTTTTCTTTTTTCTTAGCAATTCCAACCATGTTGGGGGCTACCGTAAAAAAATCGTATGATTATTACAAGGCAGGTTTTGAGCTCACATCAAATCAAGTTAATTTGTTGATTATTGGTAATATAGTAGGATTTGTTGTGGCTTTAATTGCTATAAAATCGTTTATTGGATTTTTACAAAAATACGGTTTTAAATGGTTTGGCTACTATCGAATTGTTGCCGGAATTGTTATATTGCTTATCCATTTCTTTGTTCAAAAATTAACGATCATATAAAAGAATGCAAGCCGAAGATTTCTTAAATGGTCAAATTCTTTTGATTGATAAACCACTTACTTGGAGTTCGTTTCAAGCGGTGAATAAATTGAAATATGTTTTGAAAAGGAAGTTTGGATTTTCAAAGAAATTCAAAATTGGTCATGCCGGAACGTTAGATCCGTTGGCTTCGGGTTTGCTGATAATTTGCACAGGAAAATACACGAAGAAAATCACCGAAATTCAAGCACAAACCAAAGAATATACGGGTACAATTACAGTTGGCGCATCAACACCAAGTTACGATTTAGAAACCGAAGTAGACGCAGTTTTTCCAACCGAACATATTACAGAAGCACTAATTCTTGAAACAACTCAAAAGTTTTTGGGCGAAATATTGCAAAAGCCACCTGTTTTTTCAGCAATCAAAAAAGATGGAATACGCTTGTACGAACACGCTCGCGCTGGCGAATCTGTTGAAATTGAAGCAAGAAAAACTTCCATTTACGAATTCGAAATCACCCGAATAGCTTTACCAGAAATTGATTTTAGAGTGCAATGTAGCAAAGGCACATACATACGCTCATTAGCGCACGATTTCGGACATGCTTTGCAAAGTGGTGCTCACTTAACTACTTTGCGACGTACTAAAATTGGCGATTTCTCGGTTGATAATGCTATAGAACCTTTGGCTTTTGAAAAACAATTCTCAGAAGAATAATTAGCTAAGCAAAGCAATAATTTCCTTTTGAGTGCTAATGCCTTTATCGTGTAAATACCATTTTTGCAATTCGATTTTTGCGGTTTCATCTATTATTCCATGTGCGGCTTTGTAATCTAAAATTAATTGTTTTGCTGCTTGTGGTCTTGGCCCAAAATCGCCAATTACGTTCCATGTTTCTGCATCAAGAATAATTAATTTCGGTATCGATTTTGAGCCGTTGGTTAAGAATAAATTCATCAAATCTGGATTGTCGTCACGCAATACAAATCTCAAGTCAATGTTGTCAGATACCATCGCCATTTTGTTTATAATCGGATTAATCTGCGCTGCATCGCCACACCAACTTTCGGTAAGTACCAGCCAAATCATCTTATTGGATGTGGTTTTTAAAAAATCCTGTACTTCATCTGTAATAATAATGGTTTTATCTAACCGGTTCATACGAGTTTCGTTTAGCTCGGCATAATGTAGTAATTCTTTCGATTGTTCGTAACCCGTTACTTTGCCTTCGGCTATGAGTTTGCTGGCAAAGTTTCGGTATTCGGTATAAGTAAATCCTTTTTCAAAGGCGTTTTCCAAAATGGTTTTCATGCGTAATATGTTTGGTTGGCAAAACTAAGAAACTACAATTATTTATAATGTAAGTAATGTTACAATTTGCAAACAAAATGTATATTTGCATATACTTTTAATCAAGATGAAATACAAAAGAATACTGTTAAAACTAAGCGGAGAAGCTCTTATGGGCGACAGACAATATGGAATTGATCCGAAACGTCTTGCCGAATACGCAGAAGAAATTAAATCCGTTTACGACAAAGGTGTACAAATTGCCATTGTTATTGGTGGCGGAAATATTTTTAGAGGTGTAGCTGGTGCCAGCAATGGTATGGATAGGGTACAAGGCGATTATATGGGAATGTTAGCAACGGTTATCAACGGAATGGCATTGCAAGGTGCGTTGGAAGATGCTGGTATGCAAACACGCCTACAAACAGCTTTAAAGATTGAAGCTATTGCCGAGCCTTACATCAAGCGAAGAGCGGTGCGCCATCTTGAAAAAGGACGTATTGTAATTTTTGGTGCAGGAACAGGAAATCCTTATTTCACAACCGATACAGCTGCTGTTTTGCGCGGAATAGAAGTAGAAGCCGATGTGATTTTAAAAGGAACTCGTGTTGATGGTGTGTATACTGCCGATCCAGAAAAAGATAAAAACGCCGTAAAATTCGATTATATTTCTTTTGAAGATGTGTTAGCAAAAGGACTGAATGTGATGGATACAACAGCATTTACATTAAGTCAAGAAAATAAATTACCAATCGTAGTTTTTGATATGAACAAAACTGGAAATTTGGCAAAATTGTGCGATGGTGAAAACATAGGAACAGTTGTAAATATTTAATTAAAAGACAATCAATCATTAATAATACATTTATGAACGAAGAAATAAAATTTATATTAGATTCTTGCAAAGAAGATATGAATGCTTCTGTAGGACATTTAGAGAAAGAGTTTTTAAACATTAGAGCAGGGAAAGCAACACCGCAAATGTTGGGTGGGATTTTTGTAGATTATTATGGCTCGCAAACTCCACTTTCGCAAGTAGCAAACATCAGTTCGCCCGATGCCCGAACGCTTACTGTAGCACCTTGGGAAAAAAGTATGTTGCAAGCTATCGAAAAAGCAATTATGATTGCTAATATCGGATTTAACCCGATGAATAATGGAGAGCAAATTATTATTAATGTACCACCACTTACAGAAGAGCGTCGTAAAGAATTGGTAAAACAAGCCAAGCACGAAGCCGAAGAAGCAAAAATTGGAATTAGAAATCATAGAAAGGAAGCCAATACCGATATTAAAAAATTAGAAAAAGACGGTGTTTCTGAAGATCTTTGTAAAGATGCCGAAGAACAAGTGCAAAAACTTACCGATACTTTCATCAAAAAAATTGACGAGCATTTGGTTATCAAAGAAGCTGAGATAATGAAGGTGTAATGCTTTTAATAAAATACAATAACAAAAAAGAGATGGCGGAGCCATCTCTTTTTTGTTTGAATTAATCATCTAAAGTGTCTAAAAAACTTTGTGGCGGAACAAAATAATTTGTGCCAGTTTTTGCAATTACAAAATCAAGCAAATGATCATAATTTCCATTTTCGTCGGCGGTAATCATTTGTTTTAGTGTAGCGGTCATCGTATCAGGATTGGCAACAAAACCTACAAACATAGTACCGTGTTCCAAAGCATTGCCAAAAGCCCTATTTTGGCGGAGCATTTTTATCTCTTTTCCATCTATGGTTAATTTGGCTTTAATGTTGTGAGCATACGGTTTTTTTTTGATCATCGTCTATTTCAATATCGTCCATTTTGGTACGCCCAATTATATTTTCTTGTTCGGCTGTGCCAATAGCATCCCATGCCGCTTGCTTATCTATATATTTTTGAATGGTAAGATAAGAACCACCTGCATAACTTCCTGACGGAACTAAAATTGCTTGGTAGCGGGCATTGCCTTTTGGATTTTCGGTTCCGTCTACGAAATCGTTCGTTGCTCGGTCATCTAAATATTTAAAACCTTGAATATCTTCGATGGTGGTGGCAATAGGGCTAAAAAATTTCACTAAATATTTTGCAGCTTGATAGTTCAAATCCAAGCGTGTAGATTTTATCATAAAAAAGATATCGCCAGGAGTACTCGGAAAACACCTGTTGCCATCTTTCATTTCTTCAAATGGTTGAAGTCCGTTAGGAAATTCTTTGGTAGGAAATAGCAGTTTCCAAGCATTGGCAGAAAATCCAACAGTGATAGAAAATCCGGCAGTGTCATCTTTTTGACCAATAGATTTTTGAACGTTGGCTATGGCTGCAATAGCTTTAGAAATTTTTTCGCTATCAAGAGCATCATTTAACACCATGGTTAGATATTCGACATGTTTGGTTGGGTTGGAAGTTACACCGGGTTGTGCATATTCATATAAATTCATAATTTGTAGTTTTTTAAAATTGATTTTATATAAAAAGCCGTCCCATTTTTAGTGAGACGGCTTCATGTTTTTTTGAATATTTTGCGTTAAATTATTGTTTTACAATCAAGAATTCAGAACGTCTGTTTTGCGCATGTTGTTCTTCGGTACAATTTTTACCACAAGCAACTTTAGGTTCAGATTCGCCCATTCCTTTACCAGAAATTCTATCGGCAGCAATGCCTTTAGATACTACATATTGTACTGTAGCTTTGGCTCTTCTGTCTGATAAATCCATGTTGTAAGCATCAGAACCACGGCTATCTGTGTGAGATTTCACTAAGATAATCATGTCTTTGTGGTTATTCATTACTTGAACTAATTTGTCTAATTCAAATGCGCCTTGTTGTGTGATATTTGATTTATTGAATTCAAAATAAATATCGTTTAATACCACTCTATCAACTTGAACAATTTCTTCGATAGGTTTTAGCTTTGCAGCTATATCATTAGTTGGCCCTTTAGATTTTGCTACATCAAATGATCCACTTTCGTATTTGTCTTGTGAAGCTTGAATTTTGAATGCTTTGTTACATTCTACATTATAATGAACAATACCCGAGTTGTCGGCAATTTCTGTTGCTATTACGTTGCCTTTATCATCAAGAATAGTAACTTTTGAACCTGGAAGTATTTCGTCTGTTTTGGCATTGGTTACAATCGTTTTAATATCTACTGCACAAATTGGGTCTGCTGCATAAATGTTGTCTTCACCTTCTCTGTTACTTGAGAAAAAGCCTTTGTTTTTTGCTGTATTGAAAGTAAATGCAAAATCATCTTTTTCTGAGTTTACTGGTTTTCCTAAGTTGGAAGCTTCGCCACCATTTACGTCTACTTTATAAACGTCGTAACCGCCAAGACCTTGTTTACCATTTGATGCAAAGTATAAAGTTTTTCCATCATCAGAAATAAATGGGAAACTCTCATTTCCTTCGGTGTTTACTTTGCTTCCAAGATTTACTGGAGTTCCAAAGGTTTCTCCGTCTACAGAAACTTTCCAAATATCAACTCCACCTAATGAACCTGGCATATTTGATGCAAAATATAAGGTTTTTCCATCTTTTGACAATGATGGATTGGCACATGAATATTCGGTGCTGTTAAACGGTAATTGTTGAATATTTCCCCAAGTATCACCAACCTTTGTGGCACGGTAAATGAAGTTTTTACTTAGTTTTAAATTGTATTGCTTTTGCTTGGTGTATTCATTTTCTCTAAAGCTATCACTTGTTAAGTAATAAGTTTTACCATCGGCTGCAATGCATATTGGGCCATCGTGATAAGCCGAATTTAATGATGCTACAGTGCTTGGTTCCGAATAATTTCCGTCATCGCTTAAGATTGAGCGGTAGATATCAAGAAATGGTTCGTCGTTCCAACCATAAATTTTACGAGCAGTATTACGGGCGCTGGTAAAATACAATTCATCGTTATACAAGAATGCTCCAAAATCCGATTTTGCAGAATTTATAGTCATGCTACTTACATTATAAGATGGGTTTTTGTCTAATAATTTCGGTACATAATTTGGATTTTCTTTGAATGATTTTGCACGCATATCGTTCGGAGCCATTGAAGCAAACTTATTCATTTGCTTATTTGCTTCATCGTATTTGCCTGCAGCTTTAAGCATTTGAGCATATCTGAAATATGTTTCTGCATCTTGAGAAGTTTCCGTGGCTTTAGCATACCATTTTGTTGCATTACTAGCATCAAACATGTTGTAATAACAGTCGGCTAATTGTTTATAAACATAACCATCTGCTTTTCCGTTATCTGCTAACTTTTCGTAGGCTTTTGCTGCATCAACAAACTCGTAACGAGCAAACAATTTATCGGCAGACTTTGTTGTTTTATTTTGAGCTCCAGCAATAGTACTGATGGCTAAAAAACTAAGTGCTATATATGTTTTTTTCATTTTTCTTTAGTATTATATTAGAAATAACGTGGAGATTGAGATACTTTCTTAGATGGGAATATATCAAACAATAACATGAATTCGTGAGATGAAGGTGTGGTAACTTTCAAATCAGAAACGATGTGGTCATAAGCGTATCCTATTCTAAGTCCTGGTGTTATAGCATAGTTTACCATGGCTCCAAAAGAATCTTCTCTTCTATAAGTTGCTCCAACTTCAAATTTATTATTAAATAGGAAATTAGCAGAAACGTCCCAAGAAGTTGGCTCTTTTAAAGCTGTTTTTACCATTGCAAAAGGTTTAAATTTTACATAAGGCGATAAATCAAATACATATCCTCCTGTAAAGAAGTAATGTAATACTTCGGTACCGAATTTATAATTTTGATTATCTCGCGAATATCTATAATCTAAATAATTAGATTTTAACATATTAGGAATAGATGCTGATAAGTAATATTTATCAGTATAATAAAATAATCCAGTACCAATATTTAAAAAGGTTTTATTAGCATTTTCTTGGAATGCTGGGTCGAATGCATCTGGCACACGATCGTTTCCAATGTCTGAAAATAATCCAACTTTATGAAAAGTAGCACCAGCTTTCATACCAAAAGCCAAGCGGTGTTCGCCTCCAAGCTTAAGTGTGTAAGAAACATCTGCATACAAGTTGTTTTCTTGAACAGGACCAATTTTATCTGAAATTACAGAAACACCTAACCCAAGATTATTTCCGACAGGACTATGTAAAAAGAATGTTCCAGTTGTTGGTGCATCTTCTATTTGTACCCACTGCTTTCTGTATAACAATCCGCCAGAAATACTTTCTTTAGATCCTGCATATGCAGGATTTACAACACTCAAGTTATACATATATTGTGTATAATGAGGATCTTGCTGTGCATTTGACTCAAAAGAGACACACGCTACAAAAAAACTTAACACGGCAAGTTTCTTTATTTTTGAAATATTTGTTATCATATACTTAGTTGGTTTTATTTTATTGCTCTCTATTAATATATACCCATCCGGTTTTGGCTTGGTTACCGTTTTTAAATTCAATCATGTAATAGTACGTACCAGTAGGTAATTCTTTATCATCATTTGTTTGACCTTTCCATTGGTTGGTATATTCGGTTCTGTCGAATACTTTCACACCATAACGGTTGTAGATTTCTAATTTTGAAACACCCAATAAAGTCAAGTCAAAAGTGTCATTTAATCCATCACCATCTGGAGAAATACCTCTTGGAACATCACAATAAATACGGTCTAAAATCACCGAATGTTCTTTGGCACAAGTTCCATTAGTTGTTACTGTAACATATAATGTCATTGGCATAGTAGGAGGCGTTGTTAAACTAGCAATGTATTGTGATACATTGAATTCTTGATCGTTACCAATTGATGCACCACCAGAAGTTAATGACCACGAATATCCAGCCGTACTAGCATCAAAAGAACTGTTTGTAACTTCTACATTTGCCATATAATCAGATTCGTTACAACCATTTGGAATTGTAAAATCAAAATCGCTGTAGTAGTTTATGGTCATATTGGCTGTAGTGGCACATTGTCCTGCGTTTGGAGTAAATGTTCCTACATTTCCAACAAATGTCCAAGTTCCGGTAATTCCGTTGTTAGATGTTGTTGGTAATGTTGGTAGCGAT
>Ga0209792_1000795_pt1 | contig 18489 bp, 15 predicted proteins | sample EBPBio142005_DNA_FD_185860 | JGI IMG/M metagenome (GOLD analysis project Ga0209792, IMG submission 185860) | Wastewater treatment Type I Accumulibacter community from EBPR Bioreactor in Madison, WI, USA - Reactor 1_6/14/2005_ DNA (SPAdes)... | ecosystem: Engineered > Bioreactor > EBPR >... | reverse complement strand
TCTCGGCCGTGATCCTGGCGCTGCTGGCCGCCTCCATCAGCTACGTGGTGGTCAACGTGCGCCGGCGCTGGTACGCCGTGGACCTGGCCGCCATAGAACATGACGCGCCCGCCGCTGCTGCCGCCGCCGCCACCGCGGCCAACAAGCCCGCACGCGCCCACGACCCGGTGGCCGTCATGGCCGTGGAGGGCGCCCAATGAGCCGCCTGCGCCTGATGGAAGACCTGGAGGCGGACGACCCCATCCTCTCGGTCGTGAATCTGATCGACGTGTTCCTGGTCATCATCGCGGCCCTGCTGCTGGCCGTGGCCAACAGCTCGGTGAACCCGTTCAGCAGCGAGTCGGTCACGGTGATCAAGAACCCCGGCAAGGACAACATGGAGATCATCGTCAAGGACGGCCAGAAGGTCGACCGCTACAAGGCCAGCGGCGAGATCGGCGAAGGCCAGGGCGCCAAGGCCGGCGTGGCCTACCGCCTCAAGGACGGCTCCATGGTCTACGTGCCGGAGGCGGGCGAGGGGCGCTGAGCGCCTTTGCCGGCCTGCCGCATGGCAGGCCGGTGCGTGGGCCGCAAGCATGCCGGCCGGAACGAAAAAAGCCGGAAATCGCATTGCGATTCCCGGCTTTTTGAATAGCTGGTGGGCCCTGAGTGACTCGAACACTCGACCAACGGATTAAGAGTCCGCTGCTCTACCAACTGAGCTAAGAGCCCTCTCTTTGCAGAGGCGCTGCGTTGCAGCACAGCCATGGATTATGCATCACTTTTTGATGCTCCGTGGAAACCCGCGGCAAAAATTTACATCAACAGGTGTTCGCCCGCGTTGTCGCCGCCCAGGATCACGTAGTTGACCTTGCGGATGTCCATGAGCTTCTTGCCGCCCGCGTAGCTGATGGAGCTCTGGGTGTCCTGCTCCATCTCGGTCAGTGTTTCAGCCAGCTTGCCCTTGATGGGTTCTAGGATGCGCTTGCCCTCGACATGGCGGTACTCGCCCTTGTTGAAGTCGCTGGCCGAGCCGTAGTACTCCTTGTACAGCTCGCCGTCGACTTCCACGGTCTTGCCGGGCGATTCCTCGTGGCCGGCGAACAGCGAGCCGATCATGACCATGGTGGCGCCAAAGCGGATGCTCTTGGCGATGTCGCCGTGGCTGCGGATGCCGCCGTCGGCAATGATGGGCTTGGTGGCCACGCGGGCGCACCACTTCAGCGCCGACAGCTGCCAGCCGCCCGTGCCGAAGCCGGTCTTGAGCTTGGTGATGCACACCTTGCCTGGGCCCACGCCCACCTTGGTGGCGTCGGCGCCCCAGTTCTCCAGGTCGATCACGGCCTCGGGCGTGGCCACGTTGCCGGCGATGACGAAGGCCTGCGGCAGATGCTGCTTGAGGTAGCCGATCATGTCGCGCACGCTGTCGGAATGGCCGTGGGCGATGTCTATGGTGATGTATTCGGGCGTCAGGCCCTCGGCCTTGAGGCGGTCCACGGTGGCGTAGTCGGCCGGCTTGATACCCAGCGAGATGGAGGCGTAGCAGCCCAGGGCGCGCATGTCGCGCACGAACTGCACGTTGTCCAGGTCAAAGCGGTGCATGACATAGAAGTAGCCGTTCTGGGCCAGCCAGACGCAAATTTTCTCGTCCACCACCGTTTTCATGTTGGCCGGCACCACCGGCAGCTTGAAGCGCCGTCCGCCCAGTTCCACGCTGGTGTCGCATTCCGAGCGGCTTTGCACGCGGCATTTGCGCGGCAGCAGCAGGATGTTGTCGTAGTCGAAGATTTCCATGAGGTTCCAAGCTCCTGAAGAGGTCGCTCGCAAGGGATTTTGCGGGCGATGGGCGCTTGGCTTGGGCTCCGGTCTGCTGGCCGCGTGGGCACAAAAAAACCGGGCGCAAGAAACTTGGGCCCGGTGATTGATTGTACGGGCTGTGGGTGGCCTGGGGTTACCGGGGGGCTTTCTACAATCGCACCATGCCCACCCACAACATGTTTCCCGGCGCGCCAGCGCCGTTTGGCGCTGGCGACGGCGCATCGCCGCTGCTGCAGGGCCTCAACCCCGAGCAGCTCGCCGCCGTCACCCTGCCCGCGGGCCACGCGCTGATTCTGGCCGGTGCCGGCTCGGGCAAGACGCGTGTGCTGACCACGCGCATCGCCTGGCTGCTGCAGCACGGCTACGCCACGCCCGGCGGCATTCTCGCCGTCACCTTCACCAACAAGGCGGCGCGCGAGATGCTCACGCGCCTGTCGGCCATGCTGCCCATCAACGTGCGCGGCATGTGGATTGGCACCTTCCACGGCCTGTGCAATCGGCTCTTGCGCGCGCACCACAAGCTGGCCGGCCTGCCGCAGACCTTTCAAATTTTGGACGTGCAAGACCAGCTCTCGGCCGTCAAGCGCCTGTGCAAGCAGTTCAACGTGGACGAGGAGCGCTTCCCGCCTAAGCAGCTGGCCTACTTCATCGCCGGCTGCAAGGAGGAGGGTATGCGCCCACGCGACGTGCCGGTGCGTGATGAGGACACGCGCAAGAAGGTGGAGCTCTACCAGCTCTACGAGGAGCAGTGCCAGCGCGAGGGCGTGGTGGACTTCGGCGAGCTGATGCTGCGCAGCTTCGAGCTGCTGCGCGACAACGACCCGGTGCGCGCGCATTACCAGCGGCGCTTTGCCCACATGCTGGTCGATGAGTTCCAGGACACCAACAAGCTGCAGTACGCCTGGCTCAAGCAGCTGGCGGGCGATGTGGTCGATGGCCGGCTGGTCACCCAGGGCAGCGTGATTGCCGTGGGCGACGACGACCAGAGCATCTACGCCTTTCGCGGCGCGCGCGTGGGCAACATGGCGGACTTCGTGCGCGAGTTCGCCGTAGAGCAGCAAATCAAGCTGGAGCAGAACTACCGCAGCTACAGCAACATCCTCGACTCGGCCAACGCGCTGATTGCGCACAACAGCCGGCGGCTGGGCAAGAACCTGCGCACCACGCAGGGCCCGGGCGAGCCGGTGCGCGTGTACGAGGCCGCGAGCGACCTGGCCGAGGCGCAGTGGATGGTCGATGAGATCAAGCAGCTGGTGCAGGGCGGCGCCATGGCGCGCAGCGAAGTCGCCGTGCTGTATCGCAGCAACGCGCAAAGCCGCGTCATCGAATCTGCGCTGTTCAACGCCGGCGTGGCCTACCGCGTGTATGGCGGCCTGCGCTTCTTCGAGCGTGCCGAGATCAAGCATGCGCTGGCCTATCTGCGCCTGCTGGAGAACCCGCACGACGACACCAGCTTCATGCGCGTGGTGAACTTCCCCGCGCGCGGCATAGGCGCGCGCACGCTGGAGCAGCTGCAGGACGCCGCGCGCGCCGCGGGCTGCTCGCTGCACGACGCCGTGAGCAGCATGAGCGGCAAGGCCGGCGCCAACCTGGGCGGCTTCGTCGCCATGATCGACGTGCTGCGCGAGCAGACCCAGGGGCAGAACCTGCGCACCATCATCGGCCAGATGCTGCAGGCCAGCGGCCTGCTGGAGCATTACCGTAACGAGAAGGAAGGCGCAGACCGGCTGGAGAACCTGGATGAACTGATCAGCGCCGCCGAGAGCTTCGTCACCCAGGAGGGCTTTGGCCGCGACGCCGTGGCCCTGCCGGTGGATGAGACGGGCGCGCCGCTCACGCAAAGCCCGGCCAGCCAGGGGCTAGACCCCAACCAGCCGCCGCTGCAGCAGCCCATGGTGGACGTGGACACGGGCGAAACCCTGTCGCCGCTGGCGGCGTTCCTGACGCATGCCGCGCTGGAGGCCGGCGACAACCAGGCCCAGGCCGGGCAGGACGCCGTGCAGCTGATGACCGTGCACGCCAGCAAGGGCCTGGAGTTCGACTGCGTATTCATCGGCGGGCTGGAGGAGGGTCTGTTCCCGCACGAGAACGCCATGAGTGACCGTGATGGCCTGGAGGAAGAGCGCCGCCTGATGTATGTGGCCATCACCCGCGCGCGCCAGCGGCTGTATCTGAGCCACGCCCAGACCCGGATGCTGCACGGCCAGACGCGCTACAACGTCAAGAGCCGCTTCTTCGACGAGCTGCCCGAGGGCGCGCTCAAGTGGCTCACGCCCAAGCAGCAGGGTTTTGCTTCTTATGCTCCTGATTCAAGAGCTGCCAGCGCTTATGGGTCGGGCGCTAGAGGCCAATTCGGCTTCAAGACCGAGAGCTTCGCCAGCCCGCCCGTGCCGCCGCGCAAGGAGGCGCCCGGCCACGGCCTGCGCGTGGGCCTGGCGGTGTTCCACACCAAGTTCGGCGAGGGCAAGGTGCTGGCCATAGAGGGCGCGGGCGACGACGCACGCGCCCAGGTGCACTTCCCGCGCCACGGAACGAAGTGGCTGGCGCTGGCCGTGGCCAAGCTCACCGTCGTGGATTAGACTCAAAAACAATAGCTACCAGCGATTGCAGTACAAGCGCTACAGCCGATTTTCACTGTATATGACTGACCCCAACGTTCTCGACCTGCCGCCCGCCGATGCGGGCGACTGCCTGCCGCTGGCGCACTATGCCCAGCGCGCCTATCTGGAATACGCGCTCTCCGTCGTCAAGGGCCGGGCCCTTCCCGATGTCTGCGACGGCATGAAGCCGGTGCAGCGGCGCATTCTCTACGCCATGCAGCAAATGGGCCTGTCCTACGGCGGCCCGAACAACAACACCCCCGCCAAGCCGGTGAAAAGCGCGCGTGTGGTGGGCGATGTGCTGGGCCGCTTTCACCCGCACGGCGACCAGTCGGCCTACGACGCGCTGGTGCGCCTGGCGCAGGACTTCAACCAGCGCTACCCGCTGATCGACGGCCAGGGCAACTTCGGCTCGCGCGACGGCGACGGTGCGGCGGCGATGCGCTATACCGAGGCGCGCCTGGCAAAGATCAGCGGCCTGCTGCTGGGTGAGATCGACCAGGGCACGGTGGATTTCCAGCCCAACTACGACGGCAGCACCGAGGAGCCGCGCCAGCTGCCCGCGCGCCTGCCGTTTGCGCTCTTGAATGGCGCCAGCGGCATTGCCGTGGGCCTGGCCACCGAGATCCCCAGCCACAACCTGCGCGAGGTGGCCGATGCCTGCGTGGCGCTGGTGAAGAACCCGCAGCTGCCCGACGAGGATTTGTTTGCGTTGATCCCCGGCCCCGACTACCCCGGCGGCGGCCAGATCATCAGCAGCCAGGCCGACATCCAGGACGCCTACCGCAGCGGGCGCGGCAGCCTCAAGGTGCGCGCACGCTGGAAGATCGAGGATCTGGCGCGCGGCCAGTGGCAGCTGGTGGTGACCGAGCTGCCCCCCGGCGTATCCACGCAGCGCGTGCTCGAAGAAATCGAGGACATCAGCAACCCCAAGGTCAAGACCGGCAAGAAGGCGCTCACGCAGGAGCAGCAGCAGCTCAAGGCCTCCATGCTGGCGCTGCTCGACGGCGTGCGCGACGAGTCGAGCAAGGACGCACCGGTGCGCCTGGTCATCGAGCCCAAGACCGGCAAGGTGCCGCAGCAGGATCTGATCACCGCGCTGCTGGCGCACACCAGCCTGGAGACCTCGGCGCCCATCAACCTGACCATGGTGGGCATAGACGGCAAGCCCACGCAGAAGTCGCTGCGCCAGATGCTGGTGGAGTGGGTCGCCTTCCGCCAGCAGACCATCACGCGGCGCAGCCAGTACCGTCTGGCCAAGGTGCTGGACCGCATCCATATCCTGGAGGGGCGCCAGCTCATCCTGCTCAACATCGACGAGGTGATTGCCATCATCCGCGCCAGCGACGAGCCCAAGGCGGCGCTGATTGCACGCTTTCACCTCTCGGATCGCCAGGCCGAGGACATCCTGGAAATCCGCCTGCGCCAGCTCGCGCGTCTGGAGGCTTTTCGGATCGAGCAGGAGCTGTCCGAGCTGCGCGAGGAGCAGGGCCGGCTGGAGGACATCCTGGCGAACCCGGCCTCGCTGCGCCGCCTGATGGTCAAGGAGATCGAGGCGGATGCCAAGCAGTTTGCCGACGCGCGCCGCACGCTCATCCAGGCCGAGAAGAAGGCCGTGGCCGAGGTCAGGGTGGTGGACGAGCCGACCACCGTGGTGGTGTCGGAAAAGGGCTGGGTGCGCACGCGCCAGGGCCATGGGCATGAGGCCGCGGCCTTCGCCTTCAAGGCCGGCGACGGCCTGTACGCTACCTTTGAATGCCGCACGGTGGACCAGCTCATCGTCTTTGGCAGCAACGGCCGGCTGTATTCCGTTCCCGTGGCGCAGCTGCCGGGCGGGCGCGGCGACGGCCAGCCGATCACCACGCTCATCGACCTGGAGGCCGGCACCCAGGTGCGCCACTACTTTGCCGGGCCGGCGCAGGCCCAGCTGTTGCTGGCAGGCTCGGGCGGCTATGGCTTCTTGGCGCAGGTGGAGCATATGGTCTCGCGCAACAAGGGCGGCAAGGCCTTTGTCACGCTGGCCGAGGGCGAGAGCCTGTGCGCGCCCTCGCATGCGGCGGGCACAAGCGGCAGCGCGCCGCTGGCCGACGCCACCCATGTCTGCTGTGCATCGGTGGGTGGGCGCATCCTGACCTTCGACATCGGCGAGCTCAAGACCATGGCCAACGGCGGCCGCGGCCTGATGCTGATTGCGTTGGAGGACAAGGACAGTCTGGCCGGCGCGGCGGCCTACACACGCAGCGTGCGCATCACAGGTCTGGGCCGCGGCGGCAAGGAACGCGAGGAACAGCTCGAGATCCGCAGCCTGAACAACGCGCGTGGTGCGCGCGGCCGCAAGGGCAAGGCCGCGGACCTGGGCTTCAAGCCGCAGGCCGTGCTGCGCGTGGAGTGAGGAGGGGACCTGGGCGCAGCCCCGGGTCTTACTCGACCTCGGCGATCAGCTCGATCTCCACGCAGGCGCCCATGGGAATCTGCGCCACGCCAAAGGCGCTGCGGGCATGTTTGCCCTTGTCGCCAAACACCTCGCCCAGCAGCTCGCTGGCGCCGTTGGTCACCAGGTGCTGCTCGGTGTAGTCGCCCGTGGAATTGACCAGGCTCATCAGCTTGACGATGCGCTGCACGCGGTTGAGGTCACCTCCGGTGGCGGCGTGCAGCGTGCCCAGCAGGTCGATGGCCACGGCGCGCGCTGCCGCCTTGCCTTCTTCGGTGGAGATGTTCTTGCCGAACTGCGCGGCCCAGGGCTTGCCGTCCTTGCGGGCGATGTGGCCGCTCAGAAACACCACCTTACCGGTCTGCACATAGGGCACATAGGCGGCGGCGGGCGTGGCCACGGGGGGCAGGGTGATGTTCAGTTCCTTCAGTTTGTCGTAAACGCTCATGGCAGTCCTTCAAAAAGTGCAAGGCCGCGCGGGTGCCGCGCGGCCTGTGTGAGTGTTGCACATTCCGCCTGCCCGCAATGAGGGCAGGGGGCTTAGGCGACTTGCAGCGAGCCCTTCGCGCCCATCACCAGGTCGATCACGTCGGGTGCGGTGATGATCTCAAAGCGCCCATCCATCTGCGACGCCTCCAGGCCGGTGTGCAGCATGCAGGATTTGCACACCGCCACGCGCCCGCCCAGGCTGAGGTATTCGGCCAGCAGGTCGGCGGCGGGCTCGAAGGGGGCGCCGATGTTGATGCCGCCGGTGGCGCCGGGCAGGCCCAGCGTGACGCCTTCGGCCATCAGGATCAGGCATGCCGTGTGGCCCTTGCGGCGCGCGGCCAGGGCCATGGTCAGGGCGATGGTCACCTTGTCGGGGTTGCCCTGGCCGTGGTAGAGGGTGGATGCGTAGTCTGCGGTGGTCACCATGGGGTGGCTCCTTTCAATGTCATGTGTTGATCAGCTTGTCGCTGCGGCTGTTGCCGGACAGCCAGCCTGCAAGCGTATACCCGACGACGACGGCGCCCGCAGCGCCCAGCGCGAAGACCAGGATGATCAGCAGCCAGTCGGCCGGGCCGCCGGCGTCGGTAAAGCCCGAGGAGGATACGCTGGCCATGATCCACAGCGCCAGCGCCCCGCCCGGCAGGGCCAGCAGCTGCGCGCGCACCAGCCGGCGCGAGCGCAGGCCGCGCTCGCGCAGCACCAGCAGCAGGAAGGCCAGCGTGCCCAGCAGCACCAGGGCCAGCAGCGGCCACAGCATCGTGCCCAGCATCTCCTGGAACACGGCGAGCAGGATACGGGGGTCTAGCTCTTTCATGACGGGTCTCCTTGAACTATGAAAATGAGAGCTACCAGCGCTTTCTGCACAAGCGCAACAGCCCAATAAGGCCTCAAGCCAATCCGCGCAGCATGCTGATGTAGGTGGGCTTGAGGGCCATGGTCTTCATCACCCAGCTGACCCACAGCTCCTCCAGCGGGGCGATGACGCCGGGGAACGAGGGCGTGAGGTTGTTCTCGTAGTCGAACTCCACCAGCATGGCCTGGCCCAGCCGCGTGATCAGCGGGCAGGAGGTGTAGCCTGTGTACACCGCGGGCGATGTGCGCCCGGCGATCTGCGCCACGATGTGGTCCACGGCCACCGGCACCTGCCACTTCACGCTGGCGGCCGTCTTGCCCTTGGGTACGCCCGCGATGTCGCCCACGCCGAACACATTCGCGTAGCGCAGATGGCGCAGCGTGCCCTTGTCCACCTCCATCCAGCCCTCGGCGGCCCAGGCCTTGTGCCTGTCGGCCGTCCAGGGCAGGGGGCTGTTTCTGATGGTCTCGGGCGCGCGCATGGGCGGTATGACGTGGATGAAGTCGTAGGGCTGCTCCTCGGCTCCCGTGGGCGTGCTGAAGGTGGCGATGCGCTTGCCCGGGTCTATGGCGGTCAGCACGCGCTCGTAATTCACGGCAATGCCACGCTCCTGGTACAGCATGCGCACCTTCTCGGAGACGATGGGCACGCTGAACAGTGCCTTGTTGTTGCTGTTGTAGACCACCTCAGCCTTGCCGCGCGTGCCGCGCCGGGTGAGGTAGTCGTCGGTGATGAAGGTGTACTTGAGCGGCGCGCCCGCGCATTTCATCTCGGTCGAGGGGCGCAGGAACACGGCGCGCCCGCCCTGGTCGGCAAAGGCCGACATCGCGCGCCAGGTGGCCTCGGCGGCCTGCGGGCCGGCGTAGATGCTGCCTATGCCGTGCTGGCCGATGAGCTGGGTGTCCATACCCTCGATGAGGCTGTATTCCAACTGCAGGCCGGTGGCGACGATGAGAAAGTCATAGGGCAGGCGCTTGCCGCTGTCGGTCACCACCTGGTTGCCGTCGACGTCGAACTCGGCCACGCGCTCGGCCACCAGCTCGACGCCCGCGGGCACGTAGTCGGCCGTGCGCGAGACCACATAGCCGCTGGGCTTGATGCCCGCGCCCACCAGCGTGAAGCCGGGCTGGTAGAAATGCTCCCTGCGTGCATCGATCAGCGTGATGCTGGCACCATCGAGCGCGGCCGACAGGCGCGCCGCTGCGGTCAGGCCCGCAGCCCCCGCGCCGGCGATGATGATGCGCGCCTGCGTCTTGACGCGGGCGGGTGTGGCCGCGGTTGCGGAGCCCGCCGCCACGGCGCAGAGCGCGGCGAACAGAAAGGCCCGCCGCCCGCTGGGCGCATGCAGCAGGGAGTCGATGAGCTGACGTTGTGCTGGCGTAACTGGCATGGTGCGCACCCCCTTTGAAATGAAGTTGCCCGGTCGTTGTTAAGAATAATCTAAAGTTAGAAAAATGTGAAATAAAATGTCGACTGAAACCCTGCACCATTGCCGGCCGTCGCCAGGGCTCATAGCCTGGCGTCTGGACATGGTGCTGGCCGGCGCCCTGCTGGGCACCGCGTTGCAGCTGCAACAGGGCGCCCTCTGGCCCGCCCCCGTGTATGTGGGCACGCTGGCGCTGGCCTTGGCCGGGGCCTGGCTGGCCTGGCGCGTGCCCCGGCTGCGGGCCGGCCTGTGGCTGCCGGCGGCCTTGCTGGCCTGGAGCCTGTGCGGTCTGCGCGCGCTGGCATTTCTGGCCGGGGCGCTGGCGCCGCAGCTCGAAGGCCAGGACATCCGCGTGACGGGCGTGATCGCCGCCATGCCCCAGCCGCGCGAGGGGGCGCTGCGCCTGCGGCTGGCGGTGGAGTCGGCGCATCACGCCGGCGTGCCCGTGCAGCTGCCGCCCCTCATTGACCTGAGCTGGTATGCGGCGGCCCCGGGCGACGGCCTGCAGGACGATGGCCGCGCGCCGCCCCTGCTGCACGCGGGCGAGCGCTGGCGCCTCACGGTGCGGCTCAAGGCGCCGCATGGCGCGCGCAACCCGCATGGCTTTGATTACGAGCTGTGGCTGTGGGAGCAGGGCGTGCAGGCCACGGGCTATGTGCGCACCAGCGCCAGGCTGGACGCGCTGCACGGCCCGCCCGAGCGCCTGGCCGCCACCTGGCAGCATCCCGTGGAGCAGCTGCGCCAGCGCGTGCGCGACGCCATCGTGCAGCGCGCCACCGCGGGTGACATGGCGGCGCAGCGCGCCATGGGCGTGGTGGCGGCGCTGGTCACGGGCGACCAGCGTGCGATCGAGCGCGCCGACTGGGATCTGTTCCGCGCCACGGGAATTGCGCACCTTGTCAGCATCTCGGGGCTGCACATCACGCTGTTTGCGTGGCTTGCGTCCGCTCTCATCGTGCGCGCCTGGCGCCAATCGGCACGGCTGTGCCTGGCGCTGCCGGCGCCCACGGCGGCCCTTGCGGGCGGGGTGCTGCTGGCCGCGGGCTATGCGCTGTTTTCCGGCTGGGGCGTGCCGGCGCAGCGCACGGTCATCATGCTGGCTACGGTGGCGCTGCTGCGCCTGTCGGGGCGGCGCTGGCCCTGGCCGCAGGTCTGGCTGCTGGCCTGCGCCGTGGTGCTGCTGGCCGACCCCTGGGCGCTGCTGCAGCCGGGCTTCTGGCTCAGCTTTGTTGCCGTGGGGGTGTTGTTTGCTACTGATTCGAGAGCTGCTGGCGCTTATCAGAAGGGCGCTGGTGGCCGATTTGTTGCATTGCTGCGTGAGCAATGGGTGGTGACGCTGGCGCTGGCGCCGCTCACGCTGCTGCTGTTCGGCCAAGTCTCTCTCGTCGGCCTGCTGGCCAATCTGCTGGCCATTCCATGGGTCACGCTGGTGGTCACGCCGCTGGCGCTGCTGGGCGTGCTGTGGGCGCCGCTATGGACGGCGGCGGCCTGGGCCGTGCAGCAGCTGGCGTGGCTGCTGCACTGGCTCGCCGCCTGGCCCTGGGCGCAGGTCAACCTGCCCCTGGCGCCGCTGTGGGCCGGCGTGGCGGCCGTGGCCGGCAGCCTGCTGCTGGTGCTGCGTCTGCCCTGGGGCTGGCGCGTGCTCGGCCTGCCGCTCTTGCTGCCGGCGCTGTGGTGGCAGGCGCCGCGCCCGGCGCAGGGGCAGTTCGAGCTGCTGGCCGCCGACGTCGGCCAGGGGCAGGCGGTGCTTGTGCGCACCGCGCGCCATGCGCTGCTGTACGACGCCGGCCCGCGCTATCACCTGGACAGCGACGCCGGCCAGCAGGTGCTGGTGCCGCTGCTGCGCACGCTGGGCGAGCGGCTGGACCTGCTGCTGCTGAGCCACCGCGATAGCGACCACACCGGCGGCGCCGCCGCCGTGCTGGGCGCCCAGCCCGGGGCGCGGCTGCTGGGCTCGATAGAGGCCGAGCATGCGCTGCAGGCGCTGCGCCCGGTAGAGCCCTGCGTGGCTGGGCAGGCCTGGCAGTGGGATGGCGTGCGCTTTGAGGTGCTGCACCCGCCGCAGGCCGCGGCCGCTCCTGCTGGCGCGGCCGTCAAACCGAATGCGCAAAGCTGCGTGCTGCGCATCACGGCCGCGGGCGGGGCATCGGCGCTGCTGGTGGGCGACATTGAGCGCGCGCAGGAGCAGGCGCTGCTTGCAGGCGGCGCACCGCTCGCGGCCGAGCTGCTGCTGGTGCCGCACCACGGCAGCAAGACCTCGTCGGGCGACGCCTTCATCGACGCCGTGCAGCCGCAGCTGGCCCTGGTGCAGGCCGGCTACCGCAACCGTTTCGGCCACCCCGCGCCCGAGGTGGCGGCGCGCTATGGGCAGCGCGGCATCACCCTGGTGCAGAGCCCGCAGTGCGGCGCGGCACGTTGGGCCTCGCATGCGCCGCAGGTGGTGCACTGTGAGCGCGAGGCTGCGCGGCGCTACTGGCATCACCGCCTGCCGTGACGCGGCGCAAGAATGTCCGCAATTGCAGTTGGGTACCGCCGGCCCGCGCCGGTGGCCGCTGGCGTCACAACCTATAGTCGACCGTTTGACGCCATCTACAACACCAGGAGCCAACGCATGACCTACCCCGATACCCGCCTCTTCATTGCCGGCCAATGGCAGGACGCTGCCGATGGCCGCACGATTGCCGTGCACAACCCGGCCACGGGGCAGGAGATTGGCCGCGTCGCCCATGCCGGCATTGCCGACCTGGACCGCGCGCTGGCCGCAGCGCAAAAGGGCTTCGAGGCCTGGCGCGACATGCCCGCCATAGAGCGCGCCAAGGCCATGCGCCGTGCCGCCGCGCTGGTGCGCGAGCGCGCCGACGCCATCGCCGCCATCATGACCCAGGAGCAGGGCAAGCCCCGCGCCGAGGCGCGCGTCGAAACCATGGCCGCGGCCGACATCATCGAGTGGTTTGCCGACGAAGGCATGCGCGTCTATGGCCGCATCGTGCCCTCGCGCAACCTCGCCGTGCGCCAGCTGGTGGTGAAGGACCCGGTGGGCGTGGTGGCCGCCTTCACGCCCTGGAACTTCCCCATCAACCAGGTGGTGCGCAAGTTGGGCGCGGCGCTGGCCGCGGGCTGCGCGGTGCTGGTCAAGGCCGCCGAGGAGACGCCGGCCAGCCCCGCCGAATTGATACGCGCCTTTGCCGACGCCGGCCTGCCCGCGGGCGTGGTGGGGCTGGTGTATGGCACGCCGTCGGAGATCTCCAACTACCTGATCCCGCACCCCATCGTGCGCAAGGTCACGTTCACCGGCTCCACGCCCGTGGGCAAGATGCTGGCTGCGCTGGCCGGCCAGCATATGAAGCGCGTGACCATGGAGCTCGGTGGGCATGCGCCCGTCATCGTCTGCGAGGACGCGGACATCGAGCTCGCCGTCCGCGCATCGGGCGGCGCCAAGTTCCGCAACGCCGGCCAGGTCTGCATTGCGCCCACGCGCTTTCTGGTGCATGAGGCCGTGCGCGCCGACTTCGTGGCCGCGCTCACGCGCCACGCCCAGGGCCTGAAGGTGGGCGACGGCCTGGCCGAGGGCACGCAGATGGGCCCGCTGGCCAACCCGCGCCGCGTGACGGCCATGGCCGAGCTGCTCAGCGACGCCGTGCAGCGCGGCGCCAGCGTGCGCACGGGTGGCGAGCGCATCGGGGAGGTGGGCAACTTCTTCGCGCCCACGGTGCTGGACAACGTGCCGCAGTCTGCACGCATCTTCAACGAGGAGCCCTTCGGCCCCGTGGCCTCGGTGCGCGGCTTCACGCAGCTCGAAGACGCCATCGCCGAATCCAACCGCCTGCCCTTTGGCCTGGCGGCCTATGCCTACACGCGTTCGCTGCACAACGCGCATCTGCTGTCGCAGCGTGTCGAGGTGGGCATGCTGTGGATCAACCAGCCGGCCACGCCCTCGGCCGAGCTGCCGTTTGGCGGCATCAAGGACTCGGGCTATGGCTCCGAGGGTGGGCCGGAGGCGCTGGAGGCCTGCCTGAACACGCGGGCGATTTCGATCACGAACGTCTGAGCGCGGCGGATATGAAAAAGCCCCGGTGGCCGCGAGGCCCCGGGGCTTTTTCACGCGCCCGTCAGCCGGTGCCTCAGCCGCGCGCGACGGGCCGGGCCGGGTCGCTGCACCACTCGCTCCAGCTGCCGGCAAAGAGGGCCGTGGGCCCCAGGCCCGCGACCTCCATGGCCAGCAGGTTGGGGATGGCGCTCACGCCGCTGCCGCACTGGTGCACCACCGTGGCAGCGGGGCGCTCGCCCAGCAGGGTGGCGAACTCGGCGCGCAGCTGCTCGGGGCTCTTGAACCTGCCGTCTGGCCCGGCGTTGTCACCGAAAGGGCGGTTGAGCGCACCCGGGATATGGCCAGCGACCGGGTCCAGCGGCTCCATCTCGCCGCGGTAGCGCGGCGTGGCGCGCGCGTCCACCATGGTCTGGCTGGTGTCGCCCAGGTGGGCCAGCACCTCGTCGACAGTGACCAACCGGCGCAGCGGCGCGCCCAGGGTGAACTGCGACGGCGGCCATGCACCCTCGTTGCCGCCGGCCAGCGCGCCGCCCGCGGCCTGCCAGGCCTGCAGGCCGCCGTCGAGCACGGCCACGGTGTCATGCCCCGCCCACTTGAGCATCCACCACAGCCGGCCGCAGTAGTTGGCGCTGTTGCGGTCGTAGACCACGGCCTGCATGTCGTTGGCAAAACCTATCTGCGCCAGCCACGCGGCAAACCGCTCGCGCGTGGGCAGGGGGTGGCGCCCGCCCGAGGCGGCAGCGCCGTCGCCGGCGCTCAGATGCCGGTCCAGGTCGGCGTGCAGGGCGCCGGGGATATGGCCCTCGCGGTACTGGCGCTCGCCCAGCGCGGGCTGGGCCAGGTCGAAGCTGCAGTCGAACACCATCAGCGGCTGGCCGCTGTGCATCAGGGTTTGCAGTTTGGGGGCGGTGATCAGGGTGGTTGCGGGCATGGCGGCTAGTGATGAAAAACGGCGGACTCGATTGTGACCGCGTCGGGCTGGGCTGGCCGGCGCGGGCCGTTCACGTTTCCTGTGCGCTGGCGTTGGCTGCGTCCTGTGCGCGCAGGATGGTGGCAGCGATGCCGCTCACCACGATGAGCAGCATTCCCAGCCATGCGATGAGCGGCAGCTGGTCGCCAAACACCAGCACGCCATAGGCGCCTGCAAAGATCAGGCCGGTGTACTGCAGATTGGCCACGACCAGTGTGCCGCGCGCCGAGGGCGAGCGCGCATAGGCCAGCGTCATGCACAGCTGGCCGCCGGCGGCGAACAGCCCGAGCGGCAGCAGCCACAGCGCCGGCCAGCCCGGCCAGGGCGAGGTGCCGGTGATGGGCAGCGCGGCGCCGCCGGCAATGGCACAGCCCAGGGCGAAATAGAACACCGTGCGCGCCTCCGGCTCGCCCAGGCGCGACAGGGCCACGACCTGCATGTAGGCCAGGGCCGCAGCCATGCCCGAGAACATGCCGACCACGCCGGCAAAGCCCTGCGAGCCCTCCAGCGTGGGGCGCATCATCATCAGGATGCCGCCAAAGCCCGCCAGTACGCACAGCACCAGCGGTATCTGCAGCGGCGGGCGCGAGGCGCTGGAGCTTGGGCGCCAGGCCAGCAGCGTGCCGCCCACGAGGAAGGCGGCGATCCACAGGCTGCTGGTGTAGTTGAAGGTCATGGCCGTGGGCAGCGGCAGCTGGGCGATGACGTAGAACCAGCAGCCCAGCGAGGTCACGCCGATCAGGCTGCGCCAGGCATGCATGCCGGGGTAGCGCGTGCCCAGCCCCACGCCCTGGTGCCTGGCAATGGCCCACAGCACGGCCATGCTGATCAGCCCGCGGTAGAAGACCAGTTCTGCGGAATTGAAATGGGCCGAGGCGAGCTTGACGCACACCCCCATGCTCGCGAAGAGGAAGGCGGCCAGAACCATCCAGAGGGCTTGCATCGAGGGATTGTATCTTTGGTATTAAAAAAGCTGCCAGCGCCCGTTGTACAAGCGCTGGCAGCTATTTAAATGTGAGTGTTATAGGCCGTCGGCATCAGCGCTTGGGCACGGCCTCGCCCAGATGCCTGCGATACCACTCGTGGAAATGCTGCATGCCGTCTTCCATGGGGCTCTGGTAGGGGCCGACCTCGTTGTCGCCGCGCTCCATCAGCGCCTTGCGGCCGGCGTCCATGCGCTCGGCGATCTCGTCGTCCTCGATGGCTGTTTCCATGTAGGCGGCACGCTGGGCTTCGACGAATTCGCGCTCGAAGCAGGCGATCTCCTCGGGGTAGTAGAACTCCACCATGTTCAGCGTCTTCGTCGGGCTGACCGGGTGCAGCGTGGAGACGGTGAGCACATGCGGATACCACTCCACCATGATGTGCGGGTAGTAGGTCAGCCAGATGGCGCCGCGCTCGGGTAGCTTGCCGCCTTGGTATTTCAGCAGCACCTCGTGCCATTTCTTGTAGATGTCCGAGCCGGGCTTGCCGAAGGTGGGCGCCACGCCCACGGTCTGCACCGAGAACTCCTTGGCGAACTCCCACTTCAGATCGTCGCAGGTCACGAAATTGCCCAGCCCCGGATGGAAGGGGCCGACATGGTAGTCCTCCAGATAGACCTCGATGAAGGTCTTCCAGTTGTAGTTGCACTCGTGCAGCTCCACATGGTCGAGCACATAGCCATCGAAGGACAGCTCATGCTGCAGGCCCATGCCGGCCAGGTCGGCGGCGATGTCGCGGCCGTTGTCCTCGAACAAGAGGCCGTTCCACTCGCGCAGCTTGTATTGGTTGAGGTTCAGGCAGGGATCGTGCGCGAAATGCGGCGCGCCCAGCAGCTCGCCCTTGGACGAATAGGTCCAGCGGTGGATGGGGCAGACGATGTTGCCGCCCGCATGGCCCTTGCCCTGCGCCTGCAGGTTGCCGCGGCCCTGGAGCATGACGGCCTGGCGGTGGCGGCAGACATTGGAGATCAGTCCTACCTGAGCATCGCGGCCACGCACCAGCGCACGGCCGGCGGCCTCTTGCGGCAGGACGTAGTAGTCGCCGACCTCGGGCACGCTCAACTGGTGCCCCAGATAGCGCGGGCCCTGCTGGAAGAGCGCCTGCAACTCGCGCTGGAACAGCGCCTCGTCGAAGTAGCTGGAAACCGGTAGTTGGCTTGCGGCCTGCTGCAGTTGAAGACTTAAATCAGACATGGGTGACCTGACCTAAAGACTCCCCACAGGGAGGGTGCGCATGGGCACCGACAATAGAAAAAACGAAACCGGCCCAGGGAAAACTCCATAGCCGGTTCGCGTCGAAGGAAAGGGATTGTAGCTGGTGGGGTTATTTCCGCAGCCTGTGTGCGTGTATTTCACGGGTATGCCCGGGGCCGCATGCCGCGTATTTTGCGCTAGCGCCTAAAATCACAGGTTTTTTACTTGGCGCGCCCGGCGCCCACCCGCCCATGCCCAAGGTCTCTGCCACCATCGCCCAGCCATCCGAACCAGCGAGCTATGAAGCTGCGCTGGATGAGCTTGAGCAGCTTGTGACCCGCATCGAGTCGGGCCAGTTGCCGCTGGAGCAGATGCTGGCGGGCTACCAGCGCGGCGCGGTGCTGCTGAACTTCTGCCGCGCGCGCCTGGACGCCGTGCAGGATCAGATCAAGCTGCTCGACGAAGGGGCGCTGCAGCCATGGACGCAAGACTGATGGCGCGCGGCGACTACGACTTTGCCGGCTGGATGCACGCGCAGCTGGCGCGCGTGGAGGCAGGCCTGTCGCGCTGGGTACGTCAGGACGCACCCGCCGGCCTGGGCGAGGCCATGCGCTACGCGGTGCTGGACGGCGGCAAGCGCCTGCGCCCGCTGCTGGTGCTGGCGGCTTGCGAGGCCGCGGGCGGCCACCCCGAGGCCGCGCTGCGCGCCGCCTGCGCGGTGGAGCTGATCCACGCCTATTCCCTGGTGCACGACGACATGCCCTGCATGGACAACGATGTGCTGCGCCGTGGCAAGCCCACGGTGCATGTGCGCTTTGGCCAGGCCCAGGCGTTGCTGGCCGGCGACGCGCTGCAGGCGCTGGCCTTCGAGCTGCTGGCCCCCGAGGAGGGCGTGCCCCCCGCCATGCAGGCCCGGCTGTGCCGCCTGCTGGCGCAGGCCGCCGGTGCCGACGGCATGGCCGGCGGCCAGGCCATAGACCTGGCCAGCGTGGGCCGACAGCTGACGGAAGAGCAGCTGCGCCACATGCACCGCCTGAAGACCGGGGCGCTGCTGCGCGCCAGCGTGGTCATGGGCGCGGCCTGCGGCCAGGCGGGCGGTGCGGCCGAGCAGGCGCTGGCGTTGTATGGTGAGCATGTCGGCCTGGCCTTTCAGGTGGTGGACGATGTGCTGGACGTGACACAGGATTCGGGCACGCTGGGCAAGACTGCCGGCAAGGACGCCGCCTGCGACAAGCCCACCTATGTCTCGTTCATGGGGCTGGATGCGGCCCGCGCGCATGCCGAGGCGCTGCGCATCGAGGCGCATGCCGCCCTGGCCGCCAGCGGTCTGGCGGATACGCGTGCATTGGCGGCGCTGGCCGACATGGTGGTGCGCCGCTCGCACTGAACGTTGAAGGGCTTGAGTTTTCAAGTCAAATTGGCCTCCAGCGCTTGCTCAGCAAGCGCTGGCAGCTAGAAAAAACAGAGCTTATGTCCACGACCAACTACCCGCTGCTTGAACGCGTGAACGACCCGGCCGAGCTGCGCCGGCTGCCCCGCGCCGAGCTCAAGAGCCTGGCCACGGAACTGCGCGCCTTCGTGCTGGAGAGCGTGTCCAGGACTGGCGGCCACCTGTCGTCCAACCTGGGCACGGTGGAGCTCACCGTGGCGCTGCATGCCGTGTTCGACACGCCGCGCGACCGCGTGGTGTGGGACGTG
>Ga0209792_1000794_pt1 | contig 18509 bp, 20 predicted proteins | sample EBPBio142005_DNA_FD_185860 | JGI IMG/M metagenome (GOLD analysis project Ga0209792, IMG submission 185860) | Wastewater treatment Type I Accumulibacter community from EBPR Bioreactor in Madison, WI, USA - Reactor 1_6/14/2005_ DNA (SPAdes)... | ecosystem: Engineered > Bioreactor > EBPR >... | reverse complement strand
ATGCTTTAAGTGTAATATATAATGCGTGCATGTGGCAACTTCTTGATTGTCTATCATGGAAAAGCGCGACGTACTCAAAATCAACAGGCAGTTCCTGTTGCTCACGCGCCAGCTGGCGCGGGAGGGACGGGCGGCAGAGATCATGACCGGCTTACCCCGTGCCGTGATCGAGAAGGTGGCCTCGCTCGACATGGACGAAATCGACGAGCTGGCGGAGACAGTCCCCGTGTCGCTCTACACTTTCCGATTGACGGACTCGGCGCTTGAGCGGCTGCTGCAGATGCCCAGGGATGCGAAAAGCACCTACGCCGAAGCGACCCTGCTCTAACGGTCATGTCGGCGCTGCTTGCCCTTGATGAGTTGGAAAACAGCCGGGTGGCCCACGAGCTGATCCGTTTGCGCCTGCGCGTGCCGATCGTTCATTACCTGACGAGCATCCATCCGAAGCCGCTGCGCATGCGCTGGCGGCAGGTCCACGGTGAAAGTCCGCATAACGGGAAGCTGCCGGACTCTGTCAGACCCTTCATCACCAACCCGATGATGCTGGCCAAGCTGTCCAGTTTCGTTGCCCTCTACAACCGTCTTGACGAGGGGGCTGGTCGGTCGGTCACTGCAGCGATGCTGTTGTCGGCGTGGGAGGTGCATGGTCGTGTCGGCAGCGGCGGCCTGGACATCAATGCCGCGTGGTACGCGATCAGGGATGTGCGATCGAGGATCGTCGGGTGGGAGCGTTGTGCGAGGTGTCAGGCCATGTACATCTACGAGCCGAATGTGTCGCATGCGCGATCGTGCCCGTTTTGTCGGCTGGCGCTAGCCAAAGCCAGATGCTGAGGTTTTCTCTTCAAGGTAAAGCGTCGGGTGGGTGAGAGTAGTGTCGCGCCGGATCGTTGCACTCTCGTTGGCATCCAAAAGTCGCAGCGCGTTCAACACCTTGCTGGCGGTCGGCATCGATCGACCCCGTCAAGTCGCTTCCACGACGCCGTTCAACAGCCCCCGCCCGACGCCTCCGTCCGCTCGGTTGCACGCGTGATGTATCGGCTCGCCATTCATGCAATATACTGTACAGGTGTACAGCACGTTGGCGGCTGTGAAGCTTCTTCGTTAGTTCCTCTCCCCCATGATTTTCAAAGTCTATCTGATGCGTATCGGTGGTCGGCGTCGCCCGTGGCGCGACATCCTGAACAGCCCTGCCTACGTTGGCGACTTGCGTACCGTGACCGAAAAACGTGGCGATGCCATCTACACCCAAGCACTGCTCGTCAGCGCCGGGGCATTGGCCCAATACCAGCTACCCGCCCTCTATGAGCCGGTGTTGGTGACAATCGCGCCGATGGCAATCCAACTCCGTGGGTTCGAGCGTATCAAGGAGCCCGAGGGGTTCTACAGCGTCGTCCAGGAATGGCATTGCATCGCACCTTAGCGGTCCGACACCACGTTTCGCGCACAGGGCAAGCAGTCGCTGAAGTGGTGGAATCCTGTTCACCAGCAACCGGGAGAGCCGTCGTTGGCGAGAACACAGTGATCCTCCTCCGTATCGTTACCAGAGCCGATGCGTGAGCAGTGGCAGACTATCTGCGCGAGGGTCGGTTTTAGTGGCCGCCATCGCATTGGTGAGGCTTCTGGCCAGACGCTGCTCATCGCGGATACGTCCAAGCAGCGCGGTAACCGAATTCGTCGGTGGAGCCATTGCAGTCCAGCAGTTCCGGCTGCAGGAGTGGGCGGGATCGGTGACCCGCGTTGGACGGCTTGACCTTCGGCTGCGGCTTACCGGAATTGGCGATCGTGCGCTGGGCCTTCAATTTCATCGAGAAAAACCGGGATGCCGGGATCGATGAGGTCGCGAAGGAGGTGAAGGAGGGGCTGTGATGGAGGCGGGAAGTTTCATTGCTCCGATCGGATCGGCAGGTGCGCTCAACGCCACGCTGCTCTACTGCCCGGTGCTGGCCACTGAACCGGAGGGACGGCTCGCAGCCATCGTCGATTCACGTTCAACCTTGACGCAGGGCCGCTTCAATTCGACGCTGCGACGGCGAATCAGCCAGCGGGACTGGACGAACGCCGCACGCGAACTGCGTCGCTGGGTCTACGGCGCGGCAAAGTGGCTCCAGATCTCATTGGGCGTCGAGATCCTTAAGCCTTGATGTTGCGCGCGCCCAGTCACCCATCGGCCGAGTTGCTTAACGAACCGGTCGATCATCGCGCTCAGATCGGCCCCACGGGCTACCGCGAACCGCCTAAGGTTCCGCGCAGGATCGGCTATCATACGAACTGAGAATTATGGTGAGAAAAAATGGCCACGGCTGAGCAAATCAAAGCACTACTGAGGAGCCACGCTGATCGCGACGATCAGCGTTTCTACTCTACTGCTTTGCAGGTGGCGGCTCAGGAGGCGCGGCAAGGGCATCACAAGCTAGCTGGGGATATCAAGACAATGGTCGAGAAATCCCAAAAACCTGCGAGCTTGGGTCTTGCCACCCCTAAGCCAACCCCGCTATTGCAGCAGCCCAAAGGCGATTTGAAGGGGTTGCTGGAGCTGACTCACTCGCCGATTCGAAGCAATGAGCTCGTTCTGACTGGCGAGGTCCAAGAACGCCTTGACCAAGTTCTTTTGGAGCAGCGGCAAAAGGACAAGCTTGCACAGTTCGGCCTTTTCCCCCGGCGAAAACTGCTCTTTACTGGTTCGCCGGGCTCTGGGAAGACCATGTCCGCCTCGGTACTTGCCACAGAGCTCAAGCTGCCGCTTTACACTATTGTCCTCGACAGCCTGATTACCCGATTCATGGGAGAGACGGCCGCGAAGCTTCGTTTGGTATTCGATCAAATCAAGCAGACTCGTGCCGTCTATTTGTTCGACGAGTTCGATGCTATCGGTACTCAGCGTGGTGCTCAGAACGACGTTGGCGAGATTCGCAGAGTCCTGAACTCCTTCCTGTTGTTTGTCGAGCAGGATGACTCCGAGAGTATTATTGTTGCTGCCACCAATCACCCGGAGCTTCTCGACAAAGCGCTTTATCGCCGTTTCGACGACATTATTCGCTTCGAGAAACCTGGTAAGCAACAGGTCAGAAAATTGGTCGAGAACCGTTTAGCACTGTTCGATGCGAGTTCTTTGGCGTGGGACGAGATTACAGCTGCCACAGAAGGACTGAGCGCAGCGGAATTGACTCGCGCCTCCGAGGACGCAGCCAAGGATGCCGTTCTTCACCAAGAGAGCAGGGTCACTACGTCGCTCATTATCAAGGCAATTGAGCGGCGCCATGCTGGAAAAAAATAAGGGGACTCAATGCCGGAGCGGAAGAGACACATCCTGGTTGATGGGTTTTTCACAAGCGAAGACTTTCGATCCAAAAGGACAGGTCGAAACCCCATAATTCCTCCACAGGATCGCTTGGCGCATGGACAGTACTTATCGTCCCGCTACACTGATCTGGTAGCTCAATTCGAAGCGCAACGGTCGCAGATTGAAAACCCGATAACAGAGGACGTCGGGATCTACGTCGAGATCGTAGGTGCACCGGGTTGCGAACTTCCACTGGAAAGCCTGGATACAAGTCGCGATTTTAAGCTCCGTTCATGCCGCAAAGAAAACGATCACGAAGTAGCGTTGATCTTCATACCAGAATCTAGGCGGGATGTTTTCCAGAGAAAGTTGGAGCAGTACCTCGACCCGGACAAAGACGGGAAGGGTGGACCACGAAACCACAATCTTGTCGATAGCGTCGCCGAAATCAAGCTGGCTGACTTGCGGTCATTTTGGACTGATGGTCCAGAAGAATTCCCCGGTGATCCTGATCAGGCCGTATGGTGGGAACTTTGGCTGAAGAAGCGGGGCTCAGAAGAGAATCCTCTCGAAATTGCTCGGCAGCTTGCGGAGCGCATAGGCGGACGCTTGGGGAATACGTCACTGAGCTTTTTCGACAGCGTAGTGGTTCTCGTCAGGGCCGCTGCGCGTCAACTCGCAAGTGCGCCTGAATTGATTGCGTCTCTCGAAGAGTTGCGCCGAGCCAAGGAAACACCGAACGTCCTAATCGAATCCTCACCGAAAGAGCAGCAGCAGTGGGCAGATGATTTGCTGCATCGAATGCAGGTTGACTACACCGCATCAACTGCAGTGACGATCCTTGATACCGGTGTCAATTATCGCCACCCGTTGCTGGCGAGCGTCTGCGACGCAGACCATGCGGAGCGTTGGAGTCCTGGCTGGCCTCACTTCGACGATTTCAATCCCGCGAATCCGAGTGCGCCCTACAGTGATCACGGTTCCAGACAGGCTGGGCTTGCCGCTTTTGGCGACCTGCACGCAGCCCTGGTTAGCGACGGGCCCGTCGTTCTGAAACATCGCATCGAGTCGGGTCGCATTCTGCCGCCAACAGGCGGAAATGACCCAGAGCTGTATGGCGCCATTACGGTTGGCACGGCAGCGAAGCTCGAGGTCGAGCGGCCAGAGTGGCACCGTGTGTACTCTCTCGCAGTAACAGCCGACCCCGAGCGCATGGGTGGACAACCTTCATCTTGGTCGGCAGAGATCGATCAGTTTACATCAGGAATGGAAGACGGAAAACAAAGGCCTTTCGTTATTTCTGCAGGCAACAACCGTGACCTGTCGCCACACGTCGATCACTGGGAACAACTGCACCTTGCCGAGATCGAAGATCCAGCCCAATCATGGAATGCGCTGACTGTAGGGGCGTATACCGAAAAAACCACAAACGATGACCCAACTCTTGATGGATGGTCGCCGTTCGCACGTGCGGGTGATGTTGCACCTGCGTCGCGGTCTTCGGTCAACTGGCGTTGGCGCAAGCACGCCCCCTACAAACCTGACCTTGTCGCAGAAGGCGGGAATCGACTGCTGTCGCCTGATCGAACCCAGGTTTCTAGCGAGGATGTTGTGTCCTTGCTGACCACGTCGGGTAGAACGATGGGCCAACTGTTTGAAGTCTCGGCGGACACCAGCGCTGCTTGCGCCCTGGTATCCGGCCACGCGGCAGTGCTCATGTCTGAATATCCGGAATACTGGCCGGAAACAGTTCGTGGATTGCTGGTGCACTCTGCCGACTGGACAGAGTTTATGTGGCAGCGATTTGGTCTCCTTCTGAGCCAACACAGCAACAAGGTTGCCAAGCAAACGATGCTTAGAAGCGTCGGTTACGGCGTTCCCAATTTGGAGCGGGCTCTCTATAGCGCGAATCACGCCCTGACGCTCATCGCTCAAGACCATCTGCAACCGTTCGCCAAAGGCGTTGATGCAAGTGAATCCGCAGACCCCAAGCTGAACGAAATGCAGCTCTATCAGTTGCCGTGGCCAAACGAGGCGTTGTGGCAGCTGCCCCCGGAAACGGAGGTCAAACTTCGAGTCACCTTGTCGTACTTCATCGAGCCAAACCCCGGCCGCCGTGGGTATCGACAACGTTTCAGCTATCAGTCGCACGGACTGCGGTTCGAGGTTCTACGGCCCGGACAATCAACGGAGAACTTTCGCGCTTTCATCAATGGACTGGCGAGTACAGAGGACTACGAAGGCCCAGAGGGTGATGCTGACGGCTGGCACTTGGGCCCGCAGCTGTGTACACGCGGCTCTCTGCACGCGGACGTTTGGACGGGTTCGGCAGCGGCGCTTGCGGACATGCACACCATCGCGGTGTTCCCGGTCGGCGGTTGGTGGAAATACCGCGCTGCCCAGGACCGTTGGCAAAACAGCGTTCGGTACAGCCTCATCGTGAGCATTGATGTTCCGGACGAAACAGTCGATATCTACTCGGTCGTACAGAATCTCATCCAAACCCACGTGGAAGTTGAGGTGTAATCGTTGGGCCCATTATCGAGCTTCAACTCCACGCCGTGCGCAGCAGCACCGCAGAGTCCCGACGCGACAACACTCCGAGCAATTGGCAGGACTAGGCAGTCGCGGTCCGGTCGATCTTGGCGGCGAGTCGGCAAGCGGATCGCCCCGCCGTTCAGCTGTTTCGGGGCTTCGAGCATCGGACCGTCATGCTGAATTAATAAGCGCTCGGATACATGGAGCTAGTAGTCAGGGTCGATGCCGATCAGATGAGCGTCGAAGGCGGCGTGGTGAATCTTTGATAGCGGAATGCCGTTGGGCGCTGTCGTACTGACCGAAGCGCTCGCCCTTGTCGGAGATGATACAGGGCTGCGTCCAACAGCAGCGGCTCCGAGCAAGTCAGACAACGCGCAGCCGCGACCAGAGGCCGCAATAAGCGCTTCGCGGATATCGTTGACCATAGCAATCACTTTTCCGATTAGACTGACCGGCACAAATCCATAGCTACCTTCCGCGCTCCGTCTATGTCAAGGTGCGTTGAAGCAAACGACTTCCGCAACAAATGCTCCGGTAGGGCCCAGTCCCATTTTTCGCGAATCAAGTTCTTGACCCCCGACAGCAGGGCCGCTGGATCCATCTCCTCCTCGGCACCGATCTTCCCCAGCGCGTCCAGTATCCGATCCATATCGGGCTGATACACGCGAACAGCGACGCCTTCATTCGCAGCGTTAAGCCCATACCGACCTATCACAAGCGCCAGCGCATCGTTTACCCAGTCACCGCGCCACGTCAGAAGCAGCACTGACGACCCCGCTGGAACCAGCCTTCGAGTTGCGAGACCTGCTTCTGCGTAATGCTGGCGAGCTTCCTCCAGTAACCGGGAGCCCTCGGCGTCAACGAAGGGAACGTCGCCTGCCTCTGCCAGGACCTTCCGCATCTCCACGCGTACCCCGTCATGTACTTTGCCGGAACCCCCGTCAAACATTGGCGGCGCACCACCTTTGTCCGGAGCCACAAGCACCAGCTTTTTTTCCTCGTCGACATCAAGTACGCGCCACCGCCGCCCGGCAAAGATGATGCGCTGATCGATCGAAAGCGGGCGAGTGACCGGAAGTGAGCCCAACGCCCGCCCGTCGCACACCAACCGAAACTCTTCGTCTGACAGGAACGCGCTATAGAACTCGTAGTGATTGACAAGCTTTTCCCCGAGGACCCCATGTAGCAACAGCCCGGATGATTCCTGAACCAGCAGTTCCTTTTCGCCAAGGTAACGTAAAAGTGCGACGAAATCATCGCGACTGAGGTCACCGAATAGCCCACCCTGAATAAATTTTGACCAAAGATGCGCCGCAGTCACGCCACCGCGTTCGGCGATCACCGACAGGATTTGCTGAACCAGCGTCGACGCATGCAAACCACCTATCTTCGGTGGCTCGAACCAGCCGGCAATCAACAGGCGAACCATGGCGACGGTCTGAACCAGGCCCTCGCGGAGCAGATCGGAAAGGCCGGACTTGTCGTCGAGTTCGCGCTCGATAGCGTAGCAGCGGAGTATCGCTGGTTCTCCCTCGCGTCTCCCGGAACGGCCCAGACGCTGGCGAAGGCTGGCAACCGATGGCGGCGGGCCGATCTGCGCGACGCTCTTCACGGCACCAATATCGATACCCAATTCGAGCGTCGTGGTACAAATCGCCGTCGCGGGCCGGTGGCCGTCTTTCAGCGCCGCCTCCGTTTCCTCGCGGATCTCCTTGGCGAGACTGCCGTGGTGAGGCCAGAATTGGTTCGGAATGCGCTCCCGCTCGCAGCGCCGGCGAAGCAGATCCGCAAAGACTTCGACTCGGCTACGGCTGTTCGGGAACACCAGATTGTTGGATCCGCGCAAGGTCTTGTAGAGGTGCTCTCCGATCGCGATTGTGCTCCCGGTAACCAGGTCCTCAAGCCCCGGATTGTCAATGCCCGTTTCAGTCTTAATGCGGGGCGGCTGTTCGACACAGCCTTTGATCAGTACCTTCACCTCTTGGCCACCAGATCCGGAGATAATTTGGTGGACGGATTCCGGAGCACCCGGGCGCAAAAAGCTGGCTGCTAGGTTCATGTCGCCCAAGGTTGCCGACAACCCTACGCGTGGCATCTCCCGCCCAGCCGCCAACTCAACACGCGCCATTAGCGACTGGAGTTGCTTGCCACGCTCCGTGCCGATGAAGGCGTGCAGTTCGTCGATCACCAAGTACTTTGCCGCCGCCACTAGCCCCGGAATGCCGCTACCTCGGGTAACGAACAGCGCCTCCAGCGATTCCGGAGTGATCAGTAGGATACCCTTCGGATCCCTGAGGAACCTGCGTTTGCGGCCCATCGCAATATCGCCGTGCCATGGAATCACTGGGATCTCAAGCGACTCGCACAACTGCGAGAGGCGCCCCCACTGATCGTTGATCAACGCTTTCAGCGGGCTGATGTACAAAACAGATCCAACGTTCGGCTCGGTGCGCAGCAGATGCGTCAAGATAGGAAAAAATGCGGCCTCAGTCTTTCCGGCGGCAGTCGCCGCTGCAATGATGATGTCGCCATCGGCCTCGATCAGGGCGGGGATGGCCTTTTCCTGCGCGTCACGGAGTGCCGTCCAATCCTCCTGCCAGATCCAGCGCTGTATTCTCTCGTCAAGAAGCGCGAAAGACGAACTAGAGCGTGAAACTGGCGAGTTCATCGTCTTCATCTAGGCGCTTCTCCGCTTCGCCACTGACATCGTTCGCCACCTCAATGCAGTCGAGTAACGACGTCCAGTCCGCTTCGGGGTTCTGCTCAATTACCGCAAGCAGATTGATGAAGGCCGTGATCGTCGTGCGCGGCGTACGGAAGTACGCGTCGCCTAGACGCTTCGCGCAGTGCGCCATAAAGGCGGGCAAAGCCGCGTCGGGCAGCAGACACTTGTCAGGCTGCCCGGACGCGTAGACGTGACGCAGCTTTTGCAGAAGTACGTAGAGATCTTCGGGTGACAGGCTCGCCAATCGCATCACCGGTCCGGAGAAATCGACGAAGCCACCTTTCGTAAAGGTGTTCTCAGCGAGCCGAGATTGTAGCGCCGAGTAGCTGTAGAGCCCCCGCCGCGTGTCGAACAGGAACTCCGGTGTTCCACCAAGGACGAAACCGAGCCCATCCGACGCACCTTGCAACGAATCGTTCAGGATGCGCAGGATCTGCTCATAGTTTCCGTTCCGCGCTTGGGTGTTGGCCAGTTTGTAGAGATTCACCATTTCGTCCAGACAGACCATAAGGCCGCCGAAGCCGGACAGCCTGACGAAGCGGGCAAGCAACTTGATTTGGTCATAGACGGAAGCGTCGTCGACGATCGTCCGTACACCGAGCGCGGCCCGCGCATCTGTTCGGGTACTGAATTCCCCGCGCAGCCATCGGATCGCATCGGCCTTCAGTTGCTCGTTGCCGTCATCGAAGCCCTGGCAGTAGGCAGCGATGACGTTCGCAAAGTCGTACCCGTTAACCATCTCGGTTAGTTGCTCCAAGCGCGACCGCAAGATTTGTTCCGCGGGCTTGCCTGATGTCTTGGCATCAGCCTTGGCTTGGGCAACGAACTTCTGGACGATGCCGGCGAGTGCTCCGCCGTCAGGTTTAGTGCGCGTCGCCATGTTCTTCGTCAGTTCGGAGTACAGGGAGCGGGCCTGACCACCGCCAGCGTGCAGTCGGCGATCCGGATTGAGGTCAGCGTGTACGGTCACGAGTTTCTTTTCAAGGGCAATGGACCGGACCAAGTTGAGGAAAAAGGTCTTCCCTGCGCCGTACTCTCCGACGACGACCCTGAAACACGACCCCCCGCTGCCGATACGCTCGATATCCTTGATGAGGGCTTCCAACTCCTTGACGCGACCGACCTGAATGAGGTGCTGACCGGCGTGCGGCACGACGCCGGCTCGGAGGGACTGAATGACCGCGTCGCGGTCCTTGGGGCGAATGGCGCTCATGCCGGCAGCTTCTCCACCACTTCCTGGTTGATCTCCACGGGGTCGTCGCCTTCGACCAAAGCGGCATCGAAATTGTCGAGCGAGGCTTCATTGATACTCTCAAGCGCACCGTCGAGCATCAGTTCCATGTCGGCCGCGACATCAGCAAGCTCCTCGCGCGTCCAAGTGGGACGCGACACCAGCATGCGCAGAAACGCTAAGTAACTCTGGTCAAGCCCCACCAGTACGCTGGGTTGTGGAGCAGCGTCTTCTTCCTCAGCAGGAAGACCCTTCGGCTCTATCGTTTCCTCGACGAAGACGTTCGCAAGAAGAGCCGTAACCGCTTCGGTCTCCTTCTGTAGTTGGGCAATCCGCTCTGGGTCGAGCACGAATCCAGTCGCTGACGCTGCGGCCTGTTTCTCCGATGCTGTCACTGTCTTGTGCGGTGACCCTGCGGAATGAAGATCCGAGTAGACGAGCTTTGCGTCGAGCTGAAGCGTCTTGTAAACCCGCTCAAGAAATCTTACCTCTTCGGGACTAACGGTGCCGTCGGCCTCGGCGAGATGCGCGAGGAACTTCGCGATCGTTCGCTTGGCTTCTCCTGGCAACGGTTCGAGCTTCTTCTTCAGGCCGGCTAGTGTGCTCGGCTGCATAATGCGCACTCGGAGATGCGCCTTTAGGCGCTTTCGATGGGCGACGCTGAGATGCGTCCAGGAATCGATTTGGCGCGTGAGATGAATAAGTTCCGATCCGCTCGCAGCGCCATCGGCAAGAGCCACGGAACACGCCAAATCCAACGTCAGCCCGGCCGCCTGGTAGGCCGGCGTACTACGCGCACCGCCTTCGTCGGGATCGGCAATGAATAGCGCCACTCTCTCTTCCGACTTCGGTAGTTTCTGACCACCAAGGACGTCGGGCTCCATGCCGAGGTGCAAGGATTCGAGCGCCCGGGCTAAGCCAAGGACCTTGTCGCGGGACAAGGCTCCAGCGCTGTTCAATCTGCCCGTAAGTTCACCAAAGGTCATGACCAGCATGCCGTCGCGAACCCTGGTCCTTATGTCGTTCAGTTCAGTCCTGAGGGACGACGGCCAATACGGCGGCGGTAGAAGCAGCACGCCCTCCAGCGCATCCTTCTTGTCCGGGTTGCGTCCGATGAAGCGGCTGTAAGAGTCAAGCAGTTCGGTGCAGCCATTCACCAGTTCCTGAAGCTTCTTGATCGGCGCTGAAAGGGCCGAAACGTCGGGCACGCCGCCAAAGCTACGCGTAAAATCGCGTTCGCGGAGGGCTGCCGACGCAGGTTGGTAGGCGATCTTCAGCTTCGTTCGATTGACGGGAAGCCGAAGTCCATCGCCGTGCGTTTCGGCATACTTAGCCTTGAACAGCGCTGCGAAGATCTCAGGGCATCGCCTAACGGCCGTGCGGCGGAGGATGTTCGGATCGGCTAACGCCCAGGCGAGCGCCCAAGAGTCCGGGATTGGCTGCTGATCTAGCACAAGTTGCCCAAGTCCGATACGGATATCCATCGACAGTTCGTAGAACCCATCCCGTGACGGTGGCGGCTGTTTGTAGATCGCGGGTTTGATGGACTCGGCCTCGATGTAGGCAAGAAACTGTGAGGCGTAGCGCCGGAAGGAGCCACTTTCCGAGTAGATGGCGAGCAGGCGCTTCACCTCTCGGGTTATTGCCGGAATATCCGACCTCGCAACGGAATCCGAAACCGCATCGACAAGGGCGCGGCGCTCTAGCCCGTAGAAGAAGAGGAATACGTAACCGATGTTGGCTTCGGTCGCCCGGCGACCATCGGCCAGCCACTGCAGATAGGCGCGGCGCGCGTCGGGCGTGCAGTCCGAATAGCTAGGCCAGTAGTCGGTCAGGCGAATGCTCATGTCGACATCCCGCTGAGTCACTCTGAGCGCGGGATTGATTAACGCCGGGTCAATTAGCCCGTAGCTGCTGCGAAGGTCTGAGCCAACATAAAGCAGGCCACCCGGCAGCGACAAACCGGCGACATTGACCGACGCACCGGGCATAACCCAACGAGCTTGAGCCCCTGCCTCGTGGATCGGTCGAGGAATAGCGTACTGCTGAGTGTCATAAGCGCTGACAACCGTTGTAAGGCGATCTGCACCGCTAGCTCGCCGAGGAGGAGTTGACTCCATGGTCACACCAACAGATGCCTGAGGGACCTCAGGTTCAGACTTCTTGAGGAACGCCCGAGCGACAAAAAAAATGACGACGAGTACCCCAAGTCCGATCCATAGCTCCTTGGGTATCCCAGCCAGGATGGCGATCATGATCACCACACCGACCAGTAGCGTCTCTCCCGACGACTTCTTGGCCATTTGCTCCTCCGCGCCCACAACAGTCCACCCGCGCTAGTTTATCCATTTTGCACGATTAGGGCTGTCCTATCGGACGACCAGTCAACACGCGCAGGTTCTTCCTTTGGCGTCTTGGCGCGATTGGTCGGCGATAAAGCCCAACCTTGCTGAGGTTAAGAGAAAAGTGGAAATCCTTACCCGCAAGGATCTCTTTCACGATGCCCAGCGCCAACGCCAGCCGGATGACGCGACTGACAAACGACGCACCGATCTCCTCCGGCCTTGGCAGTTCCCGTGACGAAGATCAGCTTTTGCCCATTGAACAGAGCGATCCGACGGCTGGTTCAGGCCATTGCTAACACACACGCGCCAAAGTCCTCACGTTTCCGCTCTTGTCCTCACCAGTACTCACATGCCCAGATAGTGAGTTTGTTTCCAGGGAACTACGCACCACCAGACAACAAGACCAACCCCTTCCACGATATCCGGTGCCAGCAACGCCAGCCGAATGACCCGACTCACGAACGAAGGCCCGATCTTTTCCGCCTTGGCGATTTCGTCCATACAATCGTAGGTACCGTTTTCCAGCAACCTCTGCCAGCGAAATGCCTGTGCGACTGCCTCGATCATGATGTTGTCGATGGTGGCTATCCGCACCGGGGGTTGCCGTGATTCCCGTCCAGCAATACGATCACCTTGCGCCCGCCACGCTTCTTGAAGGCCATTGGCAGATCAACAGAAATGACATCGCTAACCATCACGTCGCCTTCCTCTCTGGCATCACCGATTGGATCAGTTCACGCATCACCGACGCTTTCAGGTCAATGCGCAGGCCTCTGGCGCTGACGGTGACACGTTCCACGAGCAACTGGACAATCCGTGCCTGCTCGGCCTCGCACCGAACATGCCGCTCACAACCTGGCGCTCTTGCGCCACTTCGCCTTGAATCACATCCGCCTTGCTCACCTCAAGCGCAAGGGCGGCCTCAAGGTTCAGCGACTGATCGCGGCTACTTCCGATACCTTCCGCGCCGAACCGCTCGGTCTTGTATAAGATTCATGCGATTGCCCTGGGAACCTGTTTCGATATGCCAAAATCTAGCTACAGCTGGGTAAAATACCAGGGAATTATTCAACACTTCTGGCTTGCCCAGAGCATGAAATGAACAAACTGCTTGCAATTATCGCCCTCGGGGTGTTTGCCACAACCGCGCACGCCCAATATCGATGTGTGGAGGACGGGCGGACGCTACTCACTGACCGCCCCTGCAAGTCTGAAGAGGGCCAAAGCGACCAGAACCTCCAAGGCAAACCGAACAACGTCTTTGGTGACGCTGCCAATTCGGCCTACACGACAACCACGGGCGGTTGGCGAGGCCAAACACAGTATCAAGCAACTGTCTCTGGCGTGGTTTCTCCGGAGGCGCATGCCGTGGTGCAGATGACCATCGAAATTGATCCGCAGGGCAAGGTGATAGGGTCGAGCCCGGAAAACGGCTGCCAGTTGAAGGCATAGCCTTATACACAACTTACCCAGGATCTGCCTGACGCATGAACTGAAGGCCGATAGCGCAGTCTATGACGCGCTGCAATCCGAGCCAGATGGTCTTGACGCCCGGCTCTCCGTCGCCTTTGCGAGCGAGGAAACCACCGAGCATGGCCACCAGGCGCAGGACCTGGTTAAGGGTTGGCAGGTCAGCCGGCGGTTTCTTCTTGTTGAGAAGATAGGCGGCATGCCATTCATCTTCGTGGAAGAACAAGTCGGCGGGCAAGTCGGGGCAGGTTCGGCCAAATCGCATCAACACAGCAATCCGCCAGGAGACCATGAGGTACAGCGCGATGGCACGTTGCAGACCTTTGATCGTTCCCAGTTGCAAGGCCTCGATGCGGCAGGCGTTCTTGAGGATATGGAAGAGGATCTCGATCTCCCAGCGAGCGCGATACCAATCGATCAGTTCCGCGACTTCTTCGAGCGTCTCGGCGGTGCGATTGGTCAGCAAGCGCCACTCGACCGGGCGACTTCCGGCAGGTGGGTCGATTTCCTTGGCCACCACGCAGGTGGCCCGGATCGTTTGGTTCTTGCCATGCGGAAGGTCGACGACACGCGCCCACAGCTGCTGGCGTACCACGCGCGCTTTTTGACCATGCCTCGCGGGCAGGGTGAAGGTGATTCCCCCAAGAGCTTCACCCGAGGTCACCGTCGGCCACAGTTTCTGGCCGTCAGGCAGTGCCCGATCATGCTGAGCACGCAACAGCCAATCCGCTGGCTGGCCCAGTTCGCGGGCCCGGCCCATCAACTCGATCATGTCAGACTCACGGTCGGCCACGTAGACCAGCCGGGTCTCCGGCAACTCCGTCGCCAGTTCGGCCACCCGTTCATAGCCCTCGATCCAGCGGGTGCTCTCTTTGATCCCCGGGCGCCGGCCGTCGGCGTCCTTCGGCTCGCGCGCCCACATCCACGCATCCAGTACCCCCAAAGGCTCGCGATCAACGCTGACCGCATACGTCGGATGTACGTAAAGGCCTCGCTGCGCTTCGTAGCTCAGCGGCCCCAACCCCGAGATACGCTGCCCGTTGAAGTCCAGTTCGGTGGTGTCCTGCAGCATCAGCACAACTTTGTGCTGCGCGATCCGCGTCCGGGAGCAAGACCAATGCGGTGTGAGGATAGCCTCCCACGTAATGTCATCGTTGCCGAAGAAGCGGTAAGCCGCCATCGTCTCCGACCAGTCCGAACACGCCCCCGGGATACTCGCCGTCGGTCTCGCAGAAAGCGTATCCAGCAACGCGATTGCTCGTTTGTCCCGACGGCCGTCACCCAGGTTGATTCCCTTCAGTTCCTCCTCAGCCCACCTCGCCATGATGCCTTCTCAAGCAAAAACGATAGCTTACAGAGGAAACCTCAAGTTGTGTATAAGGCTATGAGTTGAAGGGGCTCGCTACGCCTGGGGTGACGGCAGCTATTGCAAACCTCGACGTGACATTTTCTGGATGTACCTACAACGGTTTCAATCGCCGTATGTCGGGGAGGTTGGCAGTTTATTCTGCCAAAAAGTATGCCCAGCTCAGCCTCTCTGGTTTTTCAATGGGTGTAGGCAAAATCACGGCATCGTTTGACATCCGCGCGACGATGCGAAGATAGCGGATAGGCTGCATCGACTGGGTAGAAACCCTGACAGGAATCAGTGATGGCAAGAAGACGGAATAGCAGCGCCTTTGAAGACATCTTCGGAATTGCGGCGATGCTTCCGTGGTGGGTCGGGAGCATCTTGGCTCTCCTTGCCTACGTGATCCTGCACAGGTATGCGTCTGCGGATGTGCCGACCAATGTGCCCCCTGGGCAGATTGGTGAGATGGTCGTTGGACAGATGACCAAGACGCTGGCGTTCTACGGCCAGTTTATCGTTCCGCTGTTGTTGTTGGCCGGAGCTGTCGCATCCTTTCTGGGACGGCGTAAACGTGAAGGCCTCGTTCGCGATGTCGCTGGCGATAAGTCCGGCGAGAACCTGCGCGCCTTGAATTGGAGCGATTTCGAGTTGCTCGTAGGCGAGGCGTTCCGGATGCGTGGTTTTTCAGTGACAGAAGCCGGCGGCGGTGGTCCCGATGGGGGCATCGATCTGGAATTGAGGAAAGGCAGCGAGGTCTTTCTCGTGCAGTGCAAGCAGTGGCGGGCCTACAAGGTTTCGGTCAGTGTCGTACGTGAATTGTTTGGTGTGATGGCATCGCAGGGCGCGACCGGAGGATTCGTTGTCACTTCGGGCACCTTCAGTGCAGATGCCCGCTCGTTTGTGGCAGGGAAGAACATCGAGCTCATCGACGGGCCGGCGCTCAAAGCCATGATCGAACGAGTCCGAGCTGCCCGACCTGAGATGGCGGTGTCGGCCGGACGAGTACCGGCCAGCGTGCTGACAGCCGCACAGACCGCCACGCCAGCAGCAGAGCCAACCTGTCCCCGGTGTGGCGGCAGGATGCTGAAGCGCATTGCGAAACAGGGGCCGAACGCAGGAGGTGCCTTCTGGGGATGCACGGCTTTTCCGAAGTGCCGTGGGATCAAGACAATCGAGTAGCGTGTTTCTTGAGTGAGCGGATGCACCCTTCTGAGGGCATGCAGCACGAGACCGGGCTCCGACTGAGGCCGACGAAGCCAGGCAGCGGACGTCTGCTGCAGTTTTTTTGCAAAATCGGGACTCTTCGCTTCTGTCCCCAGAACCTGTGGGTAGCGCTGTGCGGAAGCAGTGGACAAGCTGTGGAAATCTGCCGTGGACCGGCCTCTGCCAAGCGAAGCTCTCCGCCGACCAAGAATTAGGCGTTGCCAGCAACCAATGAGATGGTGCGTCGGGTCGGTTGGGAAGCGTGGACGACGTCCTTTCCCAACGCTCGAAGGCTTACCGGACCACAGGACCGGCGGGGCGCAGGCGGCAAACCGAGCTTTTCTCGGGGTCGCTCATCGCACCGCAACGCCTCGTGCTCGTAGGCGTTACAGCCCCTGTGTGAGCTTCCGAATGATCGTAGTCGCCGACTTCTTCACCTCGGCTTCGTTATCCTCCATCGGGTGCTGCAAATTCGCCGAAGCCTGACCCCGCGACGAACCCTGGCGCAAGTCCCTCAAGCCGACCATCGCCAGAACTCTGAGCCGTTCCGCCCGCGCTCGTGTCGCCACGGTACCAAGATCGGCAAGCAACTCCGGGTAGGTGCCCGTCGGGATCTTCACCACAATGCGCAGCGACGACATCTCAAGCGCCCATCCGCCAGAACCCGCGCACGTTCGCAAAAACCGGCGCCTCCGGCGTCGACACCTTGAGCTGCGGGAACGCGTCCTTGATCGCCTCCTCAAAGAACCCCGCGCCGCCGCCCACCAGCAGCACCAGGTCAGCACTCGCGTTCTCCTTACGCAGCGATTCCCGCAAGCGGGTGGTGACGATCGGCCCGACCTTGTCGGCAGCCTTCTTCAGGTAGGGTGCGACTTCGACCCGCTCGCCGAGAAGACGGACCTGTGGGTGTCCTTTGCGGAGCGTGTGCTCAAGACGTTCTCTGCCGACATTGCCCCCGAAATCCTGCGCGATCAGGCGAACGGCTTCATCCAGGATCACCGAAGACGCCTCCAGGCTCGTGCCACACGACTGGCGTCGCAGTTCGCCGTTGCCGATCAGAACCCAGTCGACCGAGAAAAAGCCGGGGTCGACCACCAGCACCCGGCTGTCTTCGATTTCCGTGGCATCCGGCAATCCCCAGACGTAGTCGACGAAGCCTCCCACGGGCTGCGGGACGACCTTGACCTCGCTCACCGTGATCTTCCGCCGCGGCGTGATCTGGTGCTCTCCCCGCATCTGCCCGGCCAAGCGCGCGCGCAACTCAGGGTCGAGATATTGATTGACCGGAAGCCCGGTCACAAGCCGGTCGATCTGGTCCAATTCGGCAAGCAGAAGCCCGGCATGGAAGAGGGCGCGATAAGAGGCGGTCGACGGGTAGTCCTCGTGCAACTCGCGACTCCAGAGCTCGGCACGATCCGGCGATAGACCGGCGACAAACGGTGCCCCGTTCACCAGCACGCGCAAGAAATCTTCCTCGCCGTTGCTGGCAATTTTTTCTCCGAGCCGATCGGCCGGCGCAGCGCCGGCGGGTCGCAGCAGAACTCGGGGTTCGCCACCGGGGTCACCGCAGGCCAACTTGAGGTTGGAATAGCCGATATCGATTCCGAGAACTGTCATGTCCGGTTTTCTCCTGGGTCACGTCATTGCCCACGTCGCCCGGGAGTGGGCAGCGACGCCTGGCAGACGCACTGCAGGAAACCTGCAGGCACACAAGAGGAGCGTTCAACGTTCCTTCGCGCGTTCAGTGCGCCGCCAGTGCACCGGATGCTATGGAAACGGTCGGCCCAGCGGCATTCGAAAAGCGACCACGGAGGACGCATTTCGCCGAGGAAGGGAAGGGCTCTTCAGCGGCCAGCCGCCTGCACACGTCGCAGATCCCCCCGCTTGACGGGCGCGTTCACGGCCAGGTTGTGAAGATTTCTTCACACCCCTGAAGAAATGAGAACGTCCCGGTAGAAAAGCCGCCGGCCCGTGACGAAACTGCCCCTGCGCCGGCTTTGAACCCTCCGCGGCACTTGGACGACCATGGATTCCATGCCGAACCGGGGTGCGGACCGATCTTCCCGACCCCACGGCGGGGCACTCGTCCCTTTCATCGAAGATCATGCTGTGGGGAGAAACATCATGTCGGAACAGCTCACAAAGATCGCTCAAAACGTTCGCAGCGCGCTGGGTAGCGCGGCGACTGGTGTCGGTTCGCTGGCTGTCAGCTGCGGCAGCGCCATCCGTCGTCACGCCGTTGGTCTTACCACGCTCGGTGTGCTCACCGCCGGCGGTTACGCCCTCTACACGAATCCCCCGGTGCAGAGCATCGGTCGTGGGGAAGTCGGCATCCGCCTCAATCAGCTCACCGGCGATTCGGTCGA
>Ga0209792_1000793_pt1 | contig 18514 bp, 12 predicted proteins | sample EBPBio142005_DNA_FD_185860 | JGI IMG/M metagenome (GOLD analysis project Ga0209792, IMG submission 185860) | Wastewater treatment Type I Accumulibacter community from EBPR Bioreactor in Madison, WI, USA - Reactor 1_6/14/2005_ DNA (SPAdes)... | ecosystem: Engineered > Bioreactor > EBPR >... | reverse complement strand
CAGCTCGTCGATGGTGGAGACGTCCAGGTCGGCGTAGTAGCTCATGGCCAGCGTGCGCGGTATCGGCGTGGCGCTCATCATCAGCATGTGGGGCTCCATGGTGACGGACGACCCCCACGCTCCGCCGCTGCGTGGGTCGCTGCCCCCCGAGGGGGCCGCATCGCCTTGGGGCGGCCCGGCGGCGATGCCATACGACCCCCACGCTCCGCCGCTGCGCGGGTCGCTGCCCCCCGAGGGGGCTGCATCGCCTTGGGGCGGCCCGGCGGCGATGCCGTGCTGCAGCTTCTGCCGCAGCGCCAGGCGCTGGGCCACGCCGAAGCGGTGCTGCTCGTCGATCACGGCCAGGGCCAGGTTCTTGAAACGCACCTGTTCCTGGATCACGGCGTGCGTGCCCACGACCAGGGCCGCCTGGCCACTGGCGATGCATTCCAGCATGGCGGCGCGCTCCTTCTTCTTCTGCCCGCCGACCAGCCAGGCTACCTGCTGGCCGCGCGTGGCCAGAAGCGGCGCCAGCCAGCTCACGAGCTTGGCGAAATGCTGCTCGGCCAGTATCTCGGTGGGCGCCATCAGCGCGCATTGCCAGCCGGCATCCATGCAGACGGTGGCGGCCAGCGCGGCGACCACGGTCTTGCCCGAGCCCACGTCGCCCTGCAGCAATCGGTGCATGGGCACGGCGCGCGCGAGGTCGTGGGCGATTTCCTCGCCCACGCGGCGCTGGGCCGCCGTTAATTGGAAGGGCAGCAGGGCCAGCAGCTGCTCGTGCAGCGCCGGTGTGCCCGGTGCGGGCTGCGGGCGCAGCTGGGGCGCGCGCAGCCGGGCGCGCTCGCGCTTGGCGGTCAGCTGGGACAGCTGCTGCGCCAGCAGCTCCTCGGCCTTCAGGCGCTGCCAGGCGGGGTGACTGTGGTCCTGCAGCGTGGCCAGCGCCACGTCGGGCGTGGGGTGGTGCAAAAACAGGAGCGCTTCGCGCAGATTCCACGGGCGCTGCAGGCCTGTTTGCCTATAAAACCTGGCGATGGGCGGCTCCTGCTCCGGCGGCAGGGTCTCGGGCAGCTCCACGCGCGTGAGGGCGCTGGCCACGGCGCGGCGCAGATAGGCCTGGGGCAGTTGCGCCACGGTGGGGTAGACGGGGGTGAGGGCCGCGGGCAGCTCCCCTTCGGCCTTGCGGAAGGCCGGGTGCAGCATCTGCCGGCCCCAGAAGCCGCCTTTGACCTCGCCGCGCACACGCAGGCGTGCGCCCACGGCCATGGTCTTCTGGTGCGAGGGGTAGAAGCTGAAGAAACGCAGCTCGCAGCTGCCCGTGCCGTCCTCCACGGTGACCACCAGCTGGCGGCGCGGGCGCAGCTGCACCTCGCTGGCGGTGACCGTGGCCTCGATCTGCACGATGTCGCCCTCGCGGGCGCTGCGGATCGGCGTGATGCGCGTCTCGTCCTCGTAGCGCAGCGGCAGGTGCAGGGCCAGGTCGATGTCGCGCGTGAGGCCCAGCTTGGCCAGGGCCTGCTGCGCGGGGCTTTTCTGAACCATTGTCAACGCCGGCCCGAGCCCGCCCCCTGCAATGCCGGCAGCGCAACGCGACAACTAAAATATATTGTTACTTTTTTCATTCAGGCCAAGCTTCATGCTCAAACGCATCCATATACAGCATCTCAGCCTGGGAATGTACCTGCACGAATTCTGCGGGTCGTGGATGGAGCACCCGTTCTGGCGCACGCGCTTTTTGCTCGAAGACCCGCAGGATCTGGCGCGCATACGCGAGACGCAGATCCGCGAGGTATGGATAGACACCGACAAGGGCCTGGACGTGGCCGCAGGCACGGCAACAGTCTCGCGCGCCGAGGCGGACGCCCAGGTGGACAGCGATTTCCAGCAGTTGCAGGCCGAGCCTGCGGCTCCCGAACGCCCGCCGCCGCCGCTGGCGCCAGGGGTACCCGCCAGCTTCGCGCAGGAGCTGCGCCACGCGGCCGCCGTCTGCACCAATGCCAAGCAGGCCGTGATCTCCATGTTTGGCGAGGCGCGCATGGGCCAGGCCATAGACGCAGCCGGAGCCCAGGGTCTGGTGAACGACATTTCCGACTCCATCAGGCGCCATCCGCATGCCCTACTGAGCCTGGCGCGCATCAAGACCGCCGACGAATACACCTACATGCACTCGGTGGCCGTGTGCGCGCTGATGGTGGCGCTGGCGCGCGAGATCGGCCTGGATGAGGACGGCTGCCACTTGGCGGGCCTGGCGGGCCTGCTGCACGACCTGGGCAAGGCCGCCATACCGATGGAGGTGCTGAACAAGCCCGGCAAGCTCAGCGATGACGAATTTGCGGTGATGCGCGGCCACCCCGCAGCCGGCCACGCCATGCTGCTGGGCAGCGGCGTACCCGCGCCCGTGCTCGACGCCTGCCTGCACCACCACGAGAAGGTGGACGGCACCGGGTACCCGCACCGCCTGGCGGGCGCGCAGATTTCCACCCTGGCGCGCATGACGGCGATCTGCGACGTGTACGACGCCATCACCTCCGACCGGCCCTACAAGGCGGGCTGGGACCCGGCCGAATCACTGCGCCGCATGGCCGAGTGGGCGCGTGATCATTTCGACGAACGGCTGTTTCGCGCCTTCGTCAAAAGCATAGGCATCTACCCCGTGGGCTCGCTGGTGCGCCTCACGTCCGGACGCCTGGGCGTGGTCACCGAGCAGTCGCCCGGCACCCTGCTGGCGCCGCGCGTGAAGGCCTTTTATTCCACCAAGTCGGGGCTGCGCATACCGCCCGAGCTCATCGACCTGTCCGCGCCCGGCTGCCGCGAGCAGATCGCCGCGCGCGAAGACCCCGCCAAATGGCAGTTCGCGGGCCTGGGCGAGCTGTGGTCAGGCCTGCCCCAGACCAGCTGGTAAACCCCCGCCCCCGTCTTTGCGAGAATCGCGGGCTTGTTTCTCACGCCTTGGAACGGGCCCGTCCGGCCCTCAAGCACCGCATGTCCTCTGCCGCCACACACCGCTCCTTCACGCTCAGCGACTTCGACTTCGCGCTGCCCGAGTCGCTCATCGCACAGCACCCCGCGCCCGAGCGCAGCGCCTCGCGCCTGCTCGACGGCCGCGCCAGCCCCCCTGCCGACCGCATCTTCCACGAACTGCCCACGCTGCTTGCGCCCGGCGACCTGCTCGTGTTCAACGACACCCGCGTGCTCAAGGCACGGCTGTTTGGCGAGAAGGCCAGCGGCGGCCGGTTGGAGCTGCTGATAGAGCGCGTGCTGACCGGCAACGAGGTCGTGGCCCACATGAAGGTCAGCAAGAAGCCCCTGCCCGGCGCCACCGTCCACATGGCCGGCGGCAGCGCGCGCGGCGGCTTCGACGCCCGGCTGATTGCGCGCTGGCCCGACGCCGATGGCCCGCTGTTTCGCTTCCACCTGCAAGGCCCGGCCGGCGAAAGCGCCTGGGAGCTCATGGAGCGCCACGGCCACCTGCCGCTGCCGCCTTACATCGCGCGCCAGCAGAACGCCGACCATGACCCCGACGCCGCCGAGGACGCCGAGCGCTACCAGACCGTGTTTGCGCGCGCCCCCGGCGCCGTGGCCGCACCCACGGCGGCGCTGCATTTCGACCAGGGCGTGCTGGATGCGCTGGCGGCGCGCGGCATCGACGCTGCCTGCGTCACGCTGCATGTGGGCGCCGGCACCTTCCAGCCGGTCAAGACCGAGAACCTGGCCGAGCACCGCATGCACAGCGAGTGGTACGACATTCCACCGGCCACGCTGGCGGCGCTGGAGCGCTGCCGCCAGCGGGCGGGGCGCGTGGTGGCAGTGGGCACGACCACGGTGCGCACGCTGGAATCCTGGGCGCAGAGCGGCCAGGCCTCGGGCGACACCAGCATCTTCATCACGCCGGGGTTTCGCTTCCAGGTGGCGGATCTGCTGCTCACCAACTTCCACCTGCCCAAGAGCACGCTGATGATGCTGGTCAGCGCCTTCGCGGGCTACGAGCATGTGATGCAGCTGTACCGCCACGCCATCACGCAGCGCTACCGCTTCTTCAGCTATGGCGACGCGATGCTGCTGCAGCGCCAGCAGTCCTGAAACAATAGCACTCAGCGCTTTATTGGCGGGCGCTACAGGCATTTAAGCACCAAATGTCATGGATGATGATTGACGCCACCCAGGCGCGCGCCTATCGTGCAAGCCATGGCTGCCCGCATGTCCACACGCTCGGCGCCGGAGCAGCTGCGGCGCGATGAACGCGCGGCGATCCTGCGTCGCCGGCGCCGGGCAGGCTTTGACAACGCACATGCACGCCAGCTGCCCACCGTGGGGCTGGCGCTGTCCGGCGGCGGCGTGCGCAGCGCCACCTTTGGCCTGGGCCTGCTGCGCGGGCTGGCGGCGCAGGAGCTGCTGACGCGCGTGGACTATCTCTCCACCATCTCCGGCGGCGGCTATGTGGGCGCCATGCTGGGGCGACTGGTGGGCGCGCTGGGCCTCGTGGCCGCACAGCAGAAGCTGGCGGAGGGCGGCTCGCCGGTGCTGGACTGGCTGCGCAGCAACGGCCGCTACCTCACGCCGGCGGGCTCGCGCGATGTCGGCATTCTCATCGTGAGCTACCTGCGCGCCTTTCTGGCCGTGCACATCGAGGCCTTCTTCGCGCTGGTGCTGGTGGCCCTGCTGCTGACGCTGCCGCATCTGCTGCAGCACAGCCTGGGCTGGCTGGACGCCACGGCCTGGGAGGACTGGCCCTCGCCCTGGTTTGCGCTCGCCCTGCTGTGGGCCGCTGCCGTGCTGCCCGGCCTGCTGGTGGGCTACTGGGCTGCGCCCGAGACGCGCAGCCCCGAGCTGGGCACGCGCCGCCTCTACCCGGCCGACAGCTTTCTGCTGGCCGCGCTCATCGCCCTGGCGCTGCTGGTCTGCCTGCTGCCCGGCAGGCCGCCGCTGCTGGAGGCCTGGCGCCAGGCCCGCCCGGTCATGCCACTGCTGGCGCTGGCGCTGTGGTCGGCGGCGGCGGGCCATGCCGGCTCCATGGCCTGGCTGGCGTTTGCGGGCGACGCGCGTGGCCTGTCCGTGGCGCGGCTGCGCAACCGGCTCACCTATGGGCTGCGCGCCGCGCTGGTGGGCGCCCTGCTGCTGGCCTGCGCGGGCGCGCTCGACTGGGTCAGCTGGCAGCTGCTGCTGATGCTCTCCAGCGCCCAGCCGCCGCAATGGGTTTGGGGCGGGCTGGGCCTGGGCGGGGCATTGCTGCTGGCGTTGCGCGCCCTGGCACCGGTGCTGCAGCAGCTGGCGCAGCAGGCGCAGGCGCGGCGCACCCTGGCACTGGGCCCGCAGCTCATGAACATGGCCGGCCACCTGGGGGCCGTAGCGCTGCTGCTGGCCTGGCTGCTGGCCGCGCAGTGGTGGGTGTTTGCCCAGGAGCCGCTGGAGGTGCTGCGCGACTGGCCGGCCTGGCTGCGCTGGGCGCTGCTGGCCCTTCTGGCGCTGGCCTGGTGGCTGACCACCGGACGGCTGCCGCAGGCGGCCAATGCCTCGTCGCTCTCGGGCTTCTACCAGGCGAGGCTGGTGCGCGCCTGGCTGGCCGTGGGCAACCGCCACCGTGGCCTGTGCACCCCGTTCACGCCGGCCGACGAGCGCCTGCGCAGCGTGACCGAGGTGGCCGAAGGCGACGATGTGGATCTCACCGCGCACCACCCCGAGGACTGCGGCGGCCCGCTGCACCTGATAGGCGCCTGCCTGAATCAGACGCGCGACGACGCCTCGGGCCTGTTCAACGCCGACCGCAAGGGCCTGCTGGCCATCGCCTCGGCGCGTGCGCTGGAGGTGGGCCCGCAGGAGGTGGTGCGCTGGCAGCCGGACGCCACTCCCGCCACCCCCGGCAGCCCCGAGCGCAAGGCCGGCACGCTGGGGCGCTGGGTGGCGGTATCGGGGGCGGCCGCGGCGCCCGGCGCCGGGGCCTATACCTCCCGCGGCTGGGCGCTGGTGATGTTTTTGCTGGGCATACGCCTGGGGCACTGGATCGCCTCGCCCCTGCCGCAGGCGCTGCCGCGCCTGAAGTCCTGGTTGTGGCAGCACGCGCCCAAGCCGCTGATGCTGTGGAGCGAGGCCCGCGCCACCTTCTTCGGCCTGGCGCGGCCCTGGTGGTACCTGTCGGACGGCGGCCATTTCGACAACACCGGCGTGTACGCACTCATCAAGCGCGAATGCGACTTCATCATCCTGTCGGACGCCAGCGCCGACCCCGACTACCGCTTTGCCGACATCGAGAACCTGGTGCGCAAGGCGCGCATAGACCTGGACGCGGAGATCGAGTTTTACTCGCGCCAGGAGGCGGCGCGCCTGTTGAGCCTGTCCGGCGACGGTCTGACCGTGCTCTCGCCCGACGAGCTGGCCGACAACAGCACACGCCGCGGCGTACTGCTGGCGCGCATACGCTACCGCCGCAGCGACCCGGCGCACGGCGAGCGCGAGGCCACGCTGCTGGTCGTCAAACCCAACCTGCATGTGGGCCTGGATCTGGACCTGCTGGCCTACGCCCAGCGCCACCCGCGCTTTCCACATGAATCCACCGGCGACCAGTTCTTCGACGAGGCGCAATGGGAGAGCTACCAGCGCCTGGGCCAGGACATAGGCCAGGCGCTGTATGACCGCTGGCTGGGCCAGCTGCCGGGCTGGGATCGGGCGCAGCTGCACAAGCTGACGCAGACCGCGCGCCTGCATCAACCGCCCGAGATCCACCCGCCGCAGCCGGCAGACGCCCAGGCCGGCGTGCCGCGCTGGCGCCGCGGCGTGGGCGCGGCCGCCATAGGCACATCGGTGGGCCTGGGCGTGACGGGCACGCTGCTGCTGTCGCTGTGGCAGGTGCAGGAGCAGCTCAACCGCGCGGCCGACAGCCAGCAGACAGAAATGCGCCAGCTGCTGGGCGATGCGTCCAAGGAGCTGCTGGCCAGCGCCGGCAACTGCGTGCGCGTGGGCGCGCAGACCCTGGGCCATGTGGAGCAGCTGCGCGCGCTGGACGGCAGCGGGCGCCTGAGCGCGGCCGAGCAGATCACCGTCACCCGGCTGCTGGAGCGCCTGAAGAAGCAATGCGAACCCGAGCCGCAACTGCCAGCCAACTGCGGCGCCACCGAACGTGCGCACCAGCAGGAGCTGTGCGATGTGGCGCTGAAGCAGGGCGGTGACGGCAATGCCATGAGCTATTGGCATCCGCAGCGGCAGCCCGGCACGACCGCCGCGGCCAGCAACATCACACTGGAGTGGAACGCCGCAATCGCCCCGGCCCAGGCGGCGCAGCTCCAGGCCAGCTGCCCGGCGGGCACGCGGCTCTATACGCAGATCTACGACGAGGCCATGCGCACGCGCGCCGAGCAGCTGCGCCAGCGCCTGCAGGAGGCCGGGGACGGCCAGCTGCGCGTCGCACCCATAGAGAACGTGACGCGCAGCGCCGCCCTGCGCCAGCAGCGCCCGCCCGTGCCCTGGCAGCAGCCCACCCTCATCGTCCACGAACCCCAGGTGGATGCCTGCGCCCAGGTGCTGGCGCAGGCGCTGCAGCAGCGCTGGGGGCCATCGAACGACAGCAAGGTCGTGATCGCACCGCTGCCAGCTCGCCTCAAGAGCCAGCCCAAGACACTGGAGCTGTGGCTGCCGACACCGGCGGCCAGCCGCGTGGGCATGCGCTGAAGTACCGCCATCAGTCCTGAAACGATAGCTGTCGGCGCTTTCCTGGTAAGCGTTTGTGGCTGCTTCTCCCTCTCCCGCAGGCGGGAGAGGGCAGGGGTGAGGGTCGGCCGCGATGGGCGCTGCGCCTCATCACCCCCTCACCCCCACCCTCTCCCCCAAAGGGGGCGAGGGAGCGAAAGTCGGCGCCACACATGCGCTGCGCGCTATCAAGAACGCTGTGTAGATACCCATACCCAAAAGGGGGGAGTACGGCGCAACCACACTGAGATAAACCGGCAATTTCGCTCAAAATGCCACCGCGCAGCCATCCTTGCGCGGGTCGGAGCCGGCGATGTAGATCTCGCCCTGGCGCAGCACCAACTGGGCGCCGCCGAAGGCGAACACGCCGTTGCCCGCCTCCACCGTGACCTCGTGGCCCAGCGCGCGCAGCTGCGCCACCACGGCGGCGTCGAAATGCGGCTCCACGGCCACGCCCTTGCCGCCCGTCACACGCCAGCGCGGCGCGTCGGCCGCGGCCTGGGGGTTCTGGCCATAACGCAGCACGCGCAGCGCCATCTGCACATGGCCCTGGCTCTGCATGGGCCCGCCCATGACGCCAAAGGCCATTTGCGGTCTGCCGTCGGCATGCATGGCAAAGGCCGGGATGATGGTGTGCGACGGGCGCTTGCGCGGCCCGACCTGGTTGGCGTGGCCCGCAATCAGGTTGAAGCCGTGGCCGCGGTTTTGCAGGCTGATGCCCGTGCCCGGCACGACCACGCCCGAGCCGAAGCCCATGTAGTTGGACTGGATGAACGAGACCATCATGCCCGACGCATCGGCCACCGCCAGGTACACGGTGCCGCCGGGGCGGGGCGCGCCGCAGCCGGGGCTGCTGGCGCGCGCCGGGTCGATCAGAGCGGCACGGCGCTTGAGGTATTCGGGCTGCAGCAGCTCGGCGGGCGTCACGCGCATGTGCTCGATGTCGGCGTTGTACTGCTGCAGGTCGGCCAGGGCCAGCTTCATGGCCTCTATGCTGGCATGCACGGTCTGCGCGTCGTCCACGCCATGCGCGCCGACGCCATGAGCGTCGAGCATGGCCAGCGCCATCAGCGTGGCGATGCCCTGGCCATTGGGCGGTATCTCGTGGATGACAGAGTCGCCGAAGCGCTGGCTCACCGTTCCCACCCAGCCGGCCTGGTGCGCCGCAAGATCCTCCAGCGTCATCGCGCCGCCGTTGGCCCTGGCGTGCGCCACCATCTGCTCGGCCAGTTCGCCGCGGTAGAAGGCCTCGCCCTCGCTGGCGGCGATCCGCTCCAGCGTGCGCGCATGTGCCTCGCTGCAAAAGACCTCGCCGGCGCGCAGCGGCCGGCCCTGGGGCAGGAAGCATTCGGCAAAGCCCGGCTGGTCGCCAAGCTTGGCCGCGCCCAGCGCCCACAGCCGCGCAATCGTGGGCGACACGGGAAAGCCGTGGCGCGCGTAGCCGATGGCGGGCTGCGCCAGTTGCTCGAACGGCAGTTTTCCCAGGCGTCTGGACAGCGCCACCCAGGCCGACACGGCGCCTGGCACGGTGACGGCATTCCAGCCCTTCTCGGGAATGCCGCCCAGGCGCGCGAAATAGTCGGGCGTCCAGGCCGCGGGAGAGCGACCCGAGGCGTTGAGGCCATGCAGCTCCTGGCCGTCCCAGACGATGGCGAAGCCGTCGCTGCCGATGCCGCAGCCCGAGGGCTCGACCACGGTGAGCGCCATGGCGGCGGCGATGGCCGCATCCACCGCGTTGCCGCCGGCCTGCAGCATGGCCAGGCCCGCCTGCGCGGCCAGCGGCTGCGAGGTGGCGACGACGTTGCGCCCCAGCACCGCGCTGCGCTGCGAGGCATAGGGCTGGGTCCAGTCGAGGTTTGGCATGGCGGCTCGCTCCTGCGCTCCTGTGCGCTTGTGCCTGGGTCAATAACCGTGCTGCTGGCGGAACGCGCGCGCCTGGCCAAAGTGGCCGCAGCCTATGAAGGGCAAAGGCGGGCGCAGCGCCGACAGCGGCGAGGGGTGGTTGGAGATGAGCACCAGATGCCCGCGGTCCTGCGGTATCAATGCGCGCTTGGACTGCGCATGGCTGCCCCAGAGCATGAAGACCACGGGGCGCGGCCCCTCGGCCACCTGGCGGATCACGGCGTCCGTCAGCAGCTCCCAGCCCTTGCCCGCATGGCTGGCGGCCTGGCCCTCCTCCACCGTCAGGCAGGTGTTGAGCAGCAGCACGCCGTTCTGGGCCCATGGCACCAGGCTGCCGCCGGGCTGCGGGAAGGCCGGAAGGGGCACACCCAGATCGCGCCGCATTTCCTTGAAGATGTTCTGCAGCGAGGGCGGCAGGCGCACGCCCGGCGCGACCGAGAACGCCAGCCCCTCGGCCTGGCCGCGGCCGTGGTAGGGGTCCTGGCCGAGGATGACCACGCGCACCGCCTCGGGCGGCGTCAGCTCCAGCGCACGCAGCGGCTGCGGCGGGAAGACGACGGCGCCGGCCTGCAGGCGCTGCGCCAGAAAGGCGAGCAGGCCCTGGCCACGCGCGCCGGCAAAAAAACCATCGACCAGCGCCTGCCAGCCCGGCGCGACGGGCCAATCGGCGGGGCTGGCGCTGCCAAGCTGGCTCAGCGCACAGGCTATTTTTTCTTGCACGAAAAGGCTCCTAACGCTTGTCAATAAAGCGCGAACAGCTACATTTAAGATAGTTCAACACTGCCGTTGTCCACCTGGTTGTGGCCCTGTTGCTTGGCGCGGTACAGGCCGGCGTCGGCGCTGGCCAGCAGGGTTTCGGGCGTACTGTGGGCATCGGGCACCACGCAGGCCACACCCAGGCTGATGGTGACCACGCCGGCGGCCGCTGAACCCGCATGTGCCATGCCCAGCGCCTGCACCGCCTGGCGCAGGGTGTGGGCCAGGTGCGTGGCACCGGCCAGGTCGCATTCCGGCAGCAGGCAGACGAACTCCTCGCCGCCATAGCGCGCCACCAGATCCTGCGCACGGCCGAGCTGGCGGCGCAATGCATGGGCCACGCTGCGCAGGCAGTCATCGCCCTGCTGATGGCCGTACAGGTCGTTGTACTGCTTGAAATAGTCGATATCGAGCAGCAGCAGCGCCAGCGGCAGGCCGCTTCGGCGGCAGCGCCGCCATTCCACCTGCAGCTGCTGGTCGAACTGGCGGCGGTTGGCGATGCCGGTCAGCCCGTCCATGTAGGCGAGCGCGTGCAGCCGGTCACTTTGTGCCTGCTGCTCGGTGCGATCGACGAAGGTGGCCAGGAAATGGTCGCCAAACACCAGCCCGCCTATGGCTACGACGCGCTGTCTGCCGTCATATGCCGTGATGCGGTAGTCGCGTTGCGGAATCTGGCCGTCCGGGCTCTGCATGGCCTGGGCCACCGCCTCCTTCCAGATGCGGCCGACCTCCTGACGGTAGGTCGGGTCGGGGTAGGCCTGCAACGACCATTCGTGCAGCGTGGGCGCCTTGGTTTCGGCATGGCCAAAATCCTGCAGGAAGCGCCGGTTGCGAAAGTAGATGCGCCGCTGCGCGTCCACCATGCACAGGCCCACGGGCATCTCGCTCATCAGGTGCTGCAGCACACGCTCTGTCTCCTGCAGCTGCAGCGCCTGGTACTTGGCGTCCGTGATGTCCTGGATGTAACCGTGCCAGAGCACGGCGCCGCCCTCCAAGCGCTGCGGCCGTGCCTGGCCGCTGAGCCAGCGCTCGCCACGGCCGGGCAGGTTCACGCGGTATTCACCCTTCCAGTCGCACAGCGCACGCGCCGATTCCTGGATGCGGCCCAGGCCGGTTTGCAGGTCATCGGGGTGCACGCGCGCAAACACCGGCGCGGCATCGGCGCGCAGTTCTTCCGCGTTGAAACCGTAGATGTCGGCCACGCCGGGGCTGACATAGGGGAAATGGCTGCGCCCGTCAGGCTCCAGCTGGTACTGGTAGAGCATGCCGGGCAGGCTTGCAGCCAACCGGCGCAGCATGTCCTGCTGCCTGCCCCGTTCGGCCTCAAGCCAGTGCGCCTGGGCGCTCAGCTGGCGCTGGCGGCGCTGCTGCAGCAGCAGGCCGGCGCCCGCTGCCAGCCCCATCAGCAACCAGGCCAGCCCCAGGGTGCGGGCCTGTGCGCGCCAGCCGGCGAATACCTCACCCCAGGGCCGACCCACGCCGGCCACCAGCGGCTTGTCCATGTGCAGCGCGGCGGGCTGCACGCTGCGCAGCACCAACATGTGCTGCGCTCCACCCGGGCGCATCGGCCCTGCCAGTGTCGACGCCGGCTGGCCGCTGGCCATGTGGCGGGTGAAGGCCGTGCCGGGCTGCGCCATGTCCGCCGCGACCGCTTCGCCCTCGCTGCCGAGCATCAAAAAACGCTGGCCATCGCCATGGGCCATGCCGGCCACCATGTCGGGCGCATAGCGCACGGATTGCAGCAGGGTCTGGAAGTGCTGAACATCAAGCGATGCCGTCACCATGCCGCCAAACCCGCCATCGCGCCCCGGCACGATGCGCCCCAGCACCAGCACCCAGTCGCCCAGCACCCCGGTCACAGGCTGGCCCACGATCAGGCTGTCGATACGGCGGGCCAGCATGGCCGCCTGAAAGTACTGGCGCTGGCTGAAGTCGTGCCCCACGAGCTCGGGGAAGTTGGAGTTCAGCACCCGCCCTTGCGCGTCCAGCAGATTGAAGCCACGCACGGCAGGCATGGCCTCCGTGAAACTGTGCAGGCGTTCGGCCAGGCGCTCGTGATCAGCTTCGCCTGCGGCGCGCTGGCGCTGCGCCAGCAGGCTGGCCAGCGCACGGTTGATGGCTTCGAGCTGCGGTGCCAGGTTGTCGTGCAGCACGCCGGCCTGCTGCCTGAGCAGGGCACGCTCGCGCCCCTCGGTCTGCTCGTGCTCTGCCCACAGGTAGGCCAGCAGCAGGGCACCCAGCAACAGCCAGGCCAGCGCCAGCCACCACAGCGGGCGCAGCCTGGTCGGTTCCGATAGGGGTGACATTGACAGCGCCTGTGCGGCCAGCCCCAGGCTCAGGCAAACAGCCGCGCCAGTGCCTGGCCCGGATCCTTGGCGCGCATGAAGGCCTCGCCGACCAGGAAGGCGTGCACACCCGCGTCCCGCATCAAGCGCACGTCGTCGGGTGCGAGGATGCCGGATTCGGTCACCAGCAGGCGGTCGGCGGGCACCTCCTTTTGCAGATCCAGCGTGGTCTGCAGGCTGACCTCGAAGCTGCGCAGGTTGCGGTTGTTGATGCCCACGAGCGGGGTCTTGAGCTTCAGGGCGCGCTCCAGCTCCTTGCCGTCGTGCACCTCGACGAGCACGGCCATGTCCAGGCTGCGGGCGATCTGCTCCATCTCGGCCATGGCGCCGTCTTCCAGGCAGGCGGCGATCAGCAGCACGCAGTCGGCCCCCATGGAGCGCGACTCGTAGATCTGGTAGGGATCGACCATGAAGTCCTTGCGCAGCACGGGCAGCTGGCAGCTGGCGCGCGCCTGCTTGAGGTAGTCGGGCTGGCCCTGGAAGAACTGGCGGTCGGTCAGCACCGACAGGCAGGCGGCGCTCACCTTGCCATCGCCCTCGGCGTAGCTTTGCGCGATGTCGGCGGGAATGAAGTCCGCGCGGATCACGCCCTTGCTCGGGCTGGCTTTCTTGATCTCAGCGATCACCGCGGCCTGGCCGGCGGCGATTTTTGCGCGCAGGCTGCCGACAAAGTCGCGCGTGAGCACGCGGCTTTCGGCGTCGCGGCGCATATCGGCAAAGGGCAGGCGCTTCTTGGCGGCGGCGACTTCGTCGTGCTTGACTGCGACGATTTGGTTCAGGATGTCGGACACGAAATCTCCTCAATTCTTGGGTTCGCCGGGCGGCGGTGCGCGCAGCACCTTGCGGATGACGCGGTGCATCACCAGGCCCACGACGATGAACAGCAGCGACACGCCGAGCACTATCCAGGTGCCGGGGTCTTGCCAGATGGGGGCGTCGATCAGGCTCATGGCCGGTGCGCCTTCAAGCGGCCAGCTTCTGCGTGTAGGCCACCAGCTCGTTCAGCTTGGCCAGGGCCGCGCCGCTGGCCAGCGCCTGTTGCGCGCGTTGCAGGCCCTCGGCGATGGAAGGTACGACGTTGGCCGCATACAGCGCGGCGCCGGCGTTCAGGCAGACGATGTCGTGCGCCGGGCCGCCGCCGTCCTGGCCTTGCAGCACCTTGAGCAGCATGGCTTTGGATTGCCCGGGGTTGTCCACGCGCAGCGCGCGCGTGCCGGCCATGCGCAGACCGAAGTCCTCGGGGTGGACTTCGTATTCACGCACCACGCCGTCTTTCAGCTCGCCCACCAGGGTACCCGCGCCCAGGCTGATCTCGTCGAGCCCGTCGCGCCCATAGACAACCAGCGCATGCTGCGCGCCCAGGCGCTGCAGCGCACGCACCTGTATGCCGACCAGGTCTTCATGGAACACGCCCATGAGGATGTTGGGTGCGCCCGCCGGGTTGGTGAGCGGGCCCAGGATGTTGAACAGCGTGCGCACGCCCAGCTCCTTGCGCACCGGCGCCACGTTCTTCATCGCCGGGTGGTGGTTGGGTGCGAACATGAAGCCAATGCCCGTGTCGGCAATGCATTGCGCGATCTGCGCGGGCGTGAGCTGGATGTTCACGCCCAGGGCCTCCATGGCGTCGGCGCTGCCCGAGGTGCTGCTGACGCTGCGCCCGCCATGCTTGCTGACCTTGCCGCCGGCCGCGGCAATCACGAAGGTGGCGCAGGTGGAGATGTTGAAGGTGCCCGCGCCGTCGCCGCCGGTGCCAACGATGTCCACCAGGTGCGTGGTGTCGGCCACGCTGACCTTGTTGGAGAACTCGCGCATCACCTGCGCGGCGGCCGTGATCTCGCCGATCGTCTCCTTCTTCACGCGCAGGCCGGTGACGATGGCCGCCGTCATGACGGGCGAGAGCTCGCCGCCCATGATCATGCGCATCAGCTGCAGCATCTCGTCGTGGAAGATTTCGCGGTGCTCGATGGTGCGCTGCAGGGCTTCCTGCGGGGTGATGGGGGTCATGGGTGCCTCATTGTTTTGGTTCAAGTAGCGATGTCTGTTGATTGCACGCAATGCCCGCAGAACCCGGCGTCATCCCCGCGAAAGCGGGGATCCACGGCGGTGACAAAACCTTGAGTTGCGTGGCACCGGGATCCCCGCTTTCGCGGGGATGACGGGGAAGGTCAACGTGCATCGCCATTTGAACCATCATTTTTGATAGCTGCTTACGCTTACCTGGCGAACGCTACAACCGTTTTTCATTCAAACCTGCAGCAAGAAGTTCTTCAGCATGGCATGGCCATGCTCGGTCAGGATGCTCTCGGGGTGGAACTGCACGCCCTCGATGGGCAGCTCACGGTGGCGCACGCCCATGACCTCGCCATCTTCAGTCCATGCGGTGACCTCCAGCACCTCGGGGCAGCTGGCGCGCTCTATGGCCAGCGAGTGGTAGCGGTTCACGGTGAACTGCCGCGGCAGTCCGGCGAACACGCCCTTTTCATCGGTGGTGATGACGCTGGTCTTGCCGTGCATGAGCTGCTGCGCGCGGATGATGGTGCCGCCGAAGGCCGCGCCAATGCTCTGGTGGCCCAGGCACACGCCGAGGATGGGCAGCCTGCCGGCAAAGTGCTGGATCGCCGCGACGGAGATGCCCGCCTCCAGCGGCGAACAGGGGCCGGGCGAGATCACCAGCCGGTCGGGCGCGCGCGCGGCAATGCCTTCCAGGGTGATCTCGTCGTTGCGAAACACCTCCACCTCGGCGCCCAGCTCACCAAAGTACTGGACGATGTTGTAGGTGAAGCTGTCGTAGTTATCGACCATCAAGAGCTTCATGACGCTTCCCCCGGCGCGCGCAGGCGCGCGAATTCGCGGTGTTCGTAGGCGATGTAGGCCTCCATCATGCTGCGGTAGATGGCCTCGATGACTTCGGGCTGGCCGCCCTCGGCCGCGGCGCGCGGGCGCACGCGGGCGATGATGGCCTCGATGCGGTCTTCGTCGCGCACCTTGTGCTCGGCGTCCTTGATGCGCGCGGCCTGCGTCATGTAGCCGCCGCGCTGCACCAGCAGCGGCACCAGGATGTCGTCCAGCGCGTCGATATGCCGGCGCACGTCCGCCATCGTGGTGCAGTGCTGTACGTTTTCGATCGCGCTCGTCATTCCAAACCTTCCTCTACCAGTTCCGCCGCGCGCAACAGGGCGCGCGCCTTGTGTTCCGTTTCTTTCCATTCGAGCTCGGGCACCGAGTCCGCCACCACGCCCGCCGCGGCCTGCACATAGAGCATGCCGTCCTTGACGATGCCCGTGCGTATGGCAATGGCCACGTCCATGTCGCCGGCGTAGCTCAGGTAGCCGCAGGCGCCGCCGTACAGGCCGCGCTTGGTCGGCTCCAGCTGGTCGATCAGCTCCATGGCATGCACCTTGGGCGCGCCGGTGAGCGTGCCCGCGGGGAAGGTGGCCTTCAAGACGTCCATGCTGGTCATGCCCTCATGCAGCATGCCCTCGACGTTGCTGACGATGTGCATGACATGGCTGTAGCGCTCCACCGCGAAGGCCTCGGTGACCTTGACCGTGCCGGTCTTGGCGATGCGGCCGATGTCGTTGCGCGCCAGGTCGATGAGCATCACATGCTCGGCGCGCTCCTTGGGGTCGTTGATCAGCTCCTGCTCCACCGCGAGATCCTTCTCGGGCGTGGCGCCGCGCGGGCGTGTGCCGGCCAGCGGCCGGATGATGACCTTGGTGCCCTCCTCGGTGCGCTCCTGGCGCACCAGGATCTCGGGGCTGGCCCCCACCACCTGGAAGTCGCCAAACTGGTAGTAGTACATGTAGGGGCTGGGGTTGAGCGAGCGCAGCGCGCGGTACAGCGACAGGGGCGACTCGGTATAGCGCTTGTGGATGCGCTGGCCCACCTGCACCTGCATGAAGTCGCCGGCGGCGATCAGCTCCTTGGCCTTTTCGACCGCCGCCAGGTAGTCCTGCTTGGCAAAGCTGCGCTGCGCGGGGTGGTTTTCGCTGGCCTTGACCTGCGGCGCGCTGACCGAATAGCGCAACTGGTCCTTCAGTTCGCGCAGGCGCTTTTTGCCGCGCGCATAGGCCTCGGGCTCGCCGGGGTTGGCGTAGACGATGAGGTAGAGCTTGCCCGAGAGGTTGTCGATGACGGCCAGCTCCTCGCACTGCAGCAGCAGTATGTCGGGGCAGCCCAGGCTGTCGGGCGGACAGGAATTTTCGAGCTTCTTCTCGATGTAGCGCACCGCGTCGTAGCCGAAGTAGCCGGCCAGCCCACCGCAAAAACGCGGCAGGCCCGGGCGCAGCGCCACCTTGAAGCGCTTCTGGTAGTCGGCAATGAAGTCCAGCGGGTTGCCCGCGTGGGTTTCGACCACCTGGCCGTCGGTCACGACCTCGGTTGTGGCGGCGTCGCCGAAGCCGCTGGCGCGCAGCAGCGTGCGCGCCGGCAGGCCTATGAAGCTGTAGCGCCCGAAGCGCTCGCCGCCGACGACGGATTCCAGCAGAAAGCTGTTCCGGCCGTCGCCCTTGCCGTGGGCGAGCTTCAGGTAAAGGGACAGCGGGGTTTCCAGGTCTGCGAAGGCTTCCGCAATCAGGGGGATGCGGTTGTAGCCCTCCAGGGCCAGGCTTTTGAATTCCAGTTCAGTGATCACGTCAAGAGTTCCCAGCTCGTGCGGCGCGCCATGGGCCATGCCGCGGGTTCATTCGGGAGGCGGCCCGGCCAGGGCGGCGGGGCCAGGAGTGCACGCCGGGCGCGGCCCAGGTGCTGTCAGGAGTTCGATGGCGCTGGCTTGCGCCAGGGCCAGGCTCCCCGGTCGCTACGACCTGCAATGACGGTGCGGTGAATGAACATGGCCGCAAAGTGTAGCAAAGCGCCCCAGGGCAGGAACCAGGGCGGGACAAGAACGGCACGCGCCAGGCTCACCCGCCCGCAAAAAATTCAATGATTGGCGGAATTTGTCGATACACTTATTTGCAATTCACACAAATATGAGAGGTCACTCATGCGACTCAATGACATCAAGGTAGGCACGCGCCTGGCCCTGTCCTTCGGGCTGGTGCTGCTCATCACCGTCGTCATCGCCGGCATAGGCGTCTGGCGCCTGCAAACCCTGGCGGGCGAGACCCAGCAACTGACCAGCACTGACAACGAACGCCTGAGGGCCTCGGTGCAGTGGCGCCAGGGCATAGACCAGAACTGGATACGCACGCGCGCCGCCCTGCTCGATCCGGGCACCGAGCGCCTGGGCGCCTGGAATGCGGAGATGACCGAGACCTCCAAGGGCGTGGATGTGGCGCGCAAGACGGTAGAGCGGCTGGTGCAGTCCGACGAGGGGCGCCGCATGATCGCCGACATCGACAAGGCGCGCGAGGCCTATCGCACGCCACGCGCCGACATGTTCAAGCGCAAGGCCGCGGGCGAAGATGTGGCGCCCCTGGTGGACAGCCAGCTCAAGCCCCTGTCCGATGCCTATATCCGCACCCTGGCGAAGTTTGAAGAACGCCAGCTGATGCTGTATGAGCAGACGCGCGACCAGGCCGTCGCCGAGGCTTCGCGCGGGCGCATGATCCTCATCGCCGCCGCAGTGCTGGCCCTGCTGCTGGGCGCGGGCGCGGCCCTCTTGCTGAGCCGCTCCATCACCGCCCCGCTGCAGCTGGCAGTGCGCCGCGCCGGCCAGATTGCCGAGGGCGACCTGACGCAGCCCATAGACGCCCAGGGCCGCGACGAGCCCGCCGCCCTGCTGGGCGCGCTGCGCGACATGCAGGCCAGCCTGACCAGCGTGGTGGCGGGCGTGCGCGGCAATGCCGAAGGCGTGGCCACGGCCAGCGCCCAGATCGCCCAGGGCAACCACGACCTGTCGGCGCGCACCGAAT
>Ga0209792_1000792_pt1 | contig 18549 bp, 16 predicted proteins | sample EBPBio142005_DNA_FD_185860 | JGI IMG/M metagenome (GOLD analysis project Ga0209792, IMG submission 185860) | Wastewater treatment Type I Accumulibacter community from EBPR Bioreactor in Madison, WI, USA - Reactor 1_6/14/2005_ DNA (SPAdes)... | ecosystem: Engineered > Bioreactor > EBPR >... | reverse complement strand
TGTCGCCCCCGCCTTGTCGGCCATCCGCGTCATGCGTCCTGCAGCATGCGGGCGAGGGTCTGTCGGTAGCGTCGGGCGATTTCTTCTCGCTGCCGGTGCCGTCCACCCGAGACCAGCTTGCGTCCGGCGCGCCAGACGCAATCCACGAGACTGTGACGACCGGCGAAGACCCACCCGTCGAGCCATTGATCGTGGCGTCGATGCGCGAGGGCGGTGTCGTCGGCGTGCAGGCTGACGAGATCGGCCGGTGCGCCGACCGTGATACCGCCCGTGACTCCAAGAGCCTGACTGCCGCCGGCGAGGGCGCCCTCGAACAGGCGGCGTCCGGTCGAGAGAGTCGAAGCGCTGGCCAGCGCATTGCGCGAATGCAGCACAAGCCGTTGTCCATACTCCAGAAGACGCAATTCCTCGGCAGCGTCGATCAGGACGTTGGAGTCAGAGCCGACGCCGAAACGACCGCCCTCGTCGAGGAAGCGGCGCGCCGGGAATATCCCGTCGCCGAGATTGGCTTCCGTGATCGGGCAAAGCCCGGCCACTGCGCGGCGCGCGACCATGCCGTCGATCTCGGCGTCAGTGACATGCGTGGCATGGACGAGGCACCAATGCTTGTCGACGGGCAGTCGGTCGAGCAGCAGTTCGACCGGACGTTTGCCGCTCCAGGCCAGGCAGTCCTCGACCTCCCTGGTCTGTTCGGCGATGTGGATGTGCACCGGGCCGCTATCCGCCAGCGGCAGGATCGCGGCGATCTCCTCCGGCGTGGCGGCGCGCAGACTATGCGGCGCAATACCGACGATGGCGTCCGGCAAGGACGACACGGCCCGCCGGCTGGCCTCGATCAGCCGACCGTACCGTTCGATATCGTTGACGAATCGGCGCTGACCGGGCGCCGCGGGCTGCCCGCCGAAGCCGGCATGGGCATAGAAGACCGGGAGCAGGGTGAGCGCGATGCCTGTCGCCGCTGCCGCCGCGGCGATCCTCGACGCAAGCTCGGCGATATCGCCGTAGGGCGTGCCTTGGGTGTCGTGGTGAACGTAGTGAAACTCGCCGACGCGCGTGAAGCCGCCTTCGAGCATCTCCAGAAAGGCCTGCGCTGCGATGGCCTCGACATCGTCGGGTCCCATGCGGTCGACGAAGCGATACATCGCGTCGCGCCAGGTCCAGAAGCTGTCCTCGCCACGATCAAGACGAGGCCCGCGTTGCTCGGTGAAACCCGCCATGCCGCGCTGGAAGGCATGGCTGTGCAAGTTGGGCAGGCCCGGCAGGCCGATTTCGTGGCGCTCGTCCCCGGCCTCAGCCGGTGCGCTGCATGCAATGGCGTCGATGCGACCATCGACCAGGGTGAGTCGCACATTGTCGGCCCAGCCTTCGGGCAGCAGCAGCGAATGGAACCACAGGCCGGTTCTGGACATGTGATTATGTATAGTCATAATAACGGTACCATGCAATGCGACCGGCTCTGGAAGAACGCCCGACTTGCCACCCTGGAAGGGGAGGGGCTCGGCCTCGTCGAGGGTGGGCTGATCGCCGCGCGCGATGGCCGCGTCGTCTATGCCGGGCCCGCGGCGGGGGCGCCGTCGTTCGAGGCGGCGGAGACCGTCGATTGCGAAGGCCGCTGGATCACGCCCGGCCTGGTCGATTGCCACACCCACATCGTCTACGGCGGCAATCGCGCGCATGAGTTCGAGTTGCGCTTGGCGGGGGCAAGCTACGAGGAGATCGCGCGCGCCGGCGGCGGCATCGTGTCGACGATGCGCGCTACGCGGGAAGCGAGCGAGGAGGAGCTTGTCCGCAGCGCCTTGCCACGGGTCGATGCTCTCCTGCGCGAAGGCGTGACCACTCTTGAAATCAAATCGGGCTATGGGCTCGATCTGGCCGCAGAGGAGAAATCGCTGCGTGCCGCCCGTCGCATTGGCGAGCTGCGGCCCGTGGCGGTGACGACGACCTTCCTTGGCGCGCACGCGTTGCCGCCCGAAGCGAAGGGCGACAAGGACGCCTATATCGCCAAAGTATGCGACGAGATGCTGCCGGCCGTGGCGCGCGCCGGCCTGGCCGATGCCGTCGACGGTTTCTGCGAAGGCATTGCCTTCACGCCGGAGCAGATCGGCCGCGTCTTCGACGTGGCAAAGGCGCTGGGCCTTCGCGTGAAGCTGCACGCCGAACAGCTCTCCAATCTGGGCGGCGCGCAGCTCGCGGCACGCTACGGCGCTCTGTCGGCGGACCATCTGGAGCATGTCGACGAGGCGGGCGTCGCGGCTCTGGCAGAAGCCGGTACCGTCGCCGTGTTGCTGCCGGGGGCCTTCTACTTCGTGCGCGAAACCCACAAGCCGCCCGTCGAGCTGATGCGCCGCCATGGTGTGAAGCTCGCCATCGCGTCGGACAGCAACCCCGGCACGTCGCCGCTCACGTCGTTGCTGCTGACGATGAACATGGCGGCGACGTTGTTCCGCCTCACCGTCGACGAGTGCCTGGCCGGCGCGACGCGCGAGGCGGCGCGGGCGCTGGGCTGCCTCGATACGGTCGGTACGCTGGCGCCGGGCAAGTGGTGCGATCTTGCGATCTGGGACATCGAACGTCCCGCCGAGCTGGTCTACCGCATGGGCTTCAACCCATTGCATGCGCGAGTCTGGAGGGGTCGATGAAGCCTGTCGTCCTGTCGCCGGGGGACGTCCCGCTCTCGGCCTGGCGCGATGTCTATCGTGGCGCCGACGTCTCGCTCGATCCCGCCGCGCTGCCCGCCGTTTCCAGATCGGCGCAGGCGGTCTCGGCCATCCTCGCCAAGGGCCAGCCGGTCTACGGCATCAATACGGGCTTCGGAAAGCTCGCCAGCGTGCGCATCGAGACCGCCGATCTCGCGACCCTGCAACGCAACATCGTGCTTTCCCATGCCGCGGGCGTCGGTGCGCCGATGCCGGTTCCCGTGGCGCGGCTCATGATGGCGTTGAAGCTCGCGAGCCTTGCCCAGGGGGCCTCCGGCGTCCGCGGTGCCACGATCCGCATGCTCGAAGGATTGCTCGCCAAGGGTTTGACGCCGGTCGTGCCCCGCCAGGGTTCGGTTGGCGCTTCCGGAGATCTGGCGCCGCTCGCCCATATGAGCGCGGCCATGATCGGCGTCGGCTCCTTCTTCGTGGGCGGCAAGGTCGTGCCGGCCGCCGAAGCGCTTTCCGAAGCGGGCCTTGCGCCGTTGCAGCTTGGTCCGAAAGAGGGGCTGGCCCTGCTGAACGGCACGCAGTTCTCGACGGCCTATGCGCTGGCCGGTCTCTTCGAGGCGGAAAATCTCTTCGCCGCAGCTCTGGTGACGGGCGCGTTGTCCACCGATGCCGCGCGTGGTTCCGATGCGCCGTTCGACCCGCGCATCCATCGCCTGCGCCGCCACCAGGGCCAGATCGACACGGCCGAGGCTCTGCGCCGGCTCATGTCCGGTTCGGCCATTCGCGCCTCGCATCTCGTGGGCGACGAGCGCATCCAGGACCCTTATTGCCTGCGCTGCCAGCCGCAGGTCATGGGCGCGGTGCTCGATCTGCTCGGCCAGGCCGCGGCGACGCTCGAAACCGAAGCCAACGGCGTCACCGACAATCCGCTGATCTTCGCCGATACGATGGAAGCGCTGTCGGGTGGCAACTTCCACGCCGAGCCCGTGGCCTTCGCCGCCGACATCATCGCCATGGCGATCTGCGAGATCGGCTCGCTCGCCGAACGCCGCATCGCCATGTTGGTCGATCCGGCGCTGTCGGGCCTGCCGGCGTTCCTGACGCCGCGGCCGGGCCTCAATTCCGGGTTCATGATCCCGCAGGTGACTGCGGCGGCGCTCACCTCGGAGAACAAGCAGCGCGCCTATCCGGCCAGCGTCGATTCCATTCCGACCTCCGCCAACCAGGAAGACCATGTCTCAATGGCGGCACACGGCGCGCGCCGCCTGCTCGATATGGCGGAGAATGGCTGCGCCATTGTCGGCATCGAGCTGCTGGCGGCCGCGCAAGGCTGCGACTTCCATCGGCCGTTGGCGTCTAGCCCGCCGCTCGAAGCAGTACGTACGCTGCTGCGTCGCGACGTGCCGCATCTCGAGGACGACCGCCATTTCCATCCCGACCTGGAGAAAGCCAAGGCGCTGGTCGCCGAAGGCGCCGTGGTCAAAGCCGTCGGCGACGGTTTCTTGCCAATGTTGGATCGAAAGGGAACAGCATGACCCGCATCGATAACGCCCGCATCGTCCGCGCGCCGCACGGCACCGAGATTTCGGCCAAGAGCTGGCTGACCGAAGCGCCGCTGCGCATGTTGATGAACAACCTCGATCCCGACGTGGCCGAGAAGCCGGGTGAGCTGGTGGTCTATGGCGGCATCGGTCGCGCGGCACGTGACTGGGGCAGCTTCGACCGTATCGTCGAGTCGCTGCGCAAGTTGAACGCCGACGAGACCTTGCTCGTGCAGTCCGGCAAGCCGGTCGGGGTGTTCCGCACGCACGCCGACGCGCCGCGCGTGCTGATCGCCAACTCCAACCTCGTGTCGCGCTGGGCGACCTGGGAACATTTCAACGAGCTCGATCGCAAGGGGCTGATGATGTACGGCCAGATGACGGCCGGCTCCTGGATCTACATCGGCAGCCAGGGCATCGTTCAGGGCACCTACGAAACCTTCGTCGAGATGGCGCGCCAGCATTACAACGGCAGCCTTGCCGGCCGCTGGATCCTGACGGCCGGCCTGGGCGGCATGGGCGGCGCGCAGACGCTGGCGGCCACCATGGCCGGCGCCTCGTGCCTGGCGGTCGAATGCCGGCCGAGCAGCATCGAGTTCCGTCTGCGCACCGGCTATGTCGACGTGCAGGCCAAGGACCTCGACGACGCGCTGGCGATCATCGCGAAGGCGACGGCCGAGAAGAAGGCCGTCTCCGTCGCGTTGCTTGGCAATGCCGCCGAGGTTCTGCCGGAGCTGCTGCGCCGCGGCGTGCGGCCGGACTGCCTGACCGACCAGACCTCCGCCCACGACCCGGTCAACGGCTACCTGCCCAAGGGCTGGACGCTCGACGAGTGGGAGGCCAAGCGCTCCAGCGATCCGGCCGCCGTCACCAAGGCCGCCAAGCAGTCGATGGCGGGGCATGTGCGCGCCATGCTGGAGTTCCACAAGCTCGGTGTGCCGACGGTCGACTACGGCAACAACATCCGCCAGATGGCGCTGGAAGAGGGCGTGGCCGACGCCTTCAGCTTCCCGGGCTTCGTGCCGGCCTATATCCGTCCTCTGTTCTGCCGCGGCATCGGACCATTCCGATGGGCCGCGCTCTCGGGCGATCCCGAGGACATCTTCAAGACCGACGCCAAGGTCAAGGAACTGCTGCCCGACAACAAGCATCTCCACACCTGGCTCGACATGGCCAAGACGCGCATCAAGTTCCAGGGCCTGCCGGCGCGCATCTGTTGGGTGGGGTTGGGCGATCGCCACCGGCTCGGTCTCGCCTTCAACGAGATGGTGGCCAAGGGCGAACTGAAGGCGCCGATCGTGATCGGCCGCGACCATCTCGATTCAGGGTCGGTCGCCAGCCCCAACCGCGAGACCGAAAGCATGCGCGACGGCACCGACGCGGTGTCGGACTGGCCGCTGCTGAACGCATTGCTCAACTGCGCCTCGGGGGCGACCTGGGTGTCGCTGCATCATGGCGGCGGTGTCGGCATGGGCTTCTCCCAGCATGCCGGCATGGTGATCGTGGCAGACGGCACGCCGGAGGCGGCCAAGCGCGTGGAGCGCGTGCTGTGGAACGACCCGGCCACCGGCGTGATGCGCCATGCCGATGCGGGTTACGAGGACGCGATTGCCTGCGCCCGCGAGAAAGGGCTCAACCTGCCGAGCCTCTAGCGCTCGGCAAAGGCCTTCTCGACGACGAAGTCGCCGGGCTCGCCGTGATTGCCCTCGACGAAGTGCTGGTCGAGGAGCAGTTGCTTGGTGTCGGCGAGCAGGGCCGGGCTGCCGCAGATCATGACGCGGTCGTGCGCCGGCTCCAGCGTCGGCAGCGCGATCTCGCTGAACAGCTTGCCCGAGGTGATCAGGTCGGTGATACGGCCGCGGTTGCGGAAGGGATCGCGCGTCACCGTCGGGAAATAGATGAGCTGGTTGCGCACCATCTCGCCGATCAGTTCGTCTTTGGGCAGGCGCTCGGTGATCAGTTCGCCATAGGCGAGTTCGGCGACGCGGCGGCAGCCGTGCAGCAGCACGACCTTCTCGAAGCGCTCGTAGGTCGCGGGATCCTTGACGACGCTCAGGAACGGCGCCAGGCCGGTGCCCGTGCCGATCAGGTAGAGATTGCGGCCATCCTTGAGGTTGTCGATCACCAGGGTGCCGGTGGCCTTGCGGCCGACGATGACGTTGTCGCCGGTCTTGAGGTGCTGCAGGCGCGAGGTGAGGGGGCCGTCGGCCACCTTGATCGAGAAGAATTCGAGATTCTCCTCGTAGTTGGCGCTGGCCACGCTGTAGGCGCGCAGCAGCGGCTTCTCGCCCAGCGCGAGGCCCATCATGGTGAATTCGCCGTTGCGGAACCGGAACGAGGGATCGCGCGTGGTGGTGAAGCTGAACAGCGTGTCGGTCCAGTGGTGGACGTCGAGCACCTGCTCCTGGGTGAAACTGGCCATAATCGTTCGTACACAAACGACACGGCCGGATCAAGGCAGCCTAGCGGAGCTTGAGGAGCAGGGATTTCAGGGTTTCCCGCTCGGCCGGGGTCAGCGGTGCCAGCGTGTCCTCGGTCGCCTGGAAGGCGCCGGCGACGGCCTGATCGACTTTATCCCGTCCCGCCGGCGTCAGCGCGACCAGCAGCCGGCGACCGTCGTCCGGGTCGGCGTCCGTCCTGGTCAAGCCGCGCGCGGAGAGCCGGTCGATCACGCCCTTGATCGTGGCCACGTCCATGGCGGTCAGCCGGCCGAGCTGGTTCTGCGAGCAGGTGCCCACTTCGGCGAGCTTGGAGAGCGCCGCCCATTGCGTCGGCGTCAGGTCGCCGCCCATCTGCCCGTCGAAGAGGGCGACGTGGCGCTGCACGACCTGGCGCAGGATGAAGCCGATCTGCTCGTCCAGGACATAGGGTCGGCGTGGCGTTCGGCGGCTCATGGAATTGTTCTCCGATGCGGGGGCCGCCCGCAATATGACGACCGAACCCGGCCGTGTGAAAGCAAGAACACACAAGCGCGCAGACCTGTATGATCGGGCTGTCGGTTGATGCGCGAGGTGGTCATGTCTCAGTCCATGTCCGAACCGGGGCCTTTGTCGTTCCATGTGCCTGCTCCGGCGGTGCGGCCTGGCGGCACGCCGGATTTCAGCGACGTGAAGATCTCGCGCGCCGGCGAGGTGCGACGGCCGGACGTCGACGTCGCGCCCGAAGATATCCGCGACCTCGCCTTCCAGATCATCCGCGTGCTGGACCGCAACAGCGAGGCGGTGGGGCCCTGGGCAGGGCTGCTCACCGACCAGGAGTTGCGCGACGGCTTGCGTCACATGATGACCCTGCGCGCCTTCGATGCGCGTATGCAGATGGCGCAGCGCCAAGGCAAGACCTCGTTCTACATGCAGCATCTCGGCGAGGAGGCGGTGAGCTGCGCCTTCCGCAAGGCGCTCGAACCTGGCGACATGAACTTCCCGACCTACCGGCAGGCCGGGCTGTTGATCGCCGGCGGCTATCCCATGCTCGACATGATGAACCAGATCTATTCCAACGAACTGGACCCGATGAAGGGGCGGCAGTTGCCGGTGATGTATTCGTCGCGCGAGCACGGCTTCTTCTCGATCTCGGGTAACCTCGCGACCCAGTACATCCAGGCGGTGGGTTGGGCGATGGCCTCCGCGATGAAGCGCGACACGCGGATCGCCGCCGGCTGGATCGGCGACGGCTCAACCGCCGAATCCGACTTCCATGCCGCGCTGGTCTTCGCCTCGACCTACAAGGCGCCGGTCGTGCTCAACATCGTCAACAATCAATGGGCGATCTCGACCTTCCAGGGCATCGCCCGAGGCGGCGCCGGCACCTTCGCTGCGCGCGGCCTGGGCTTCGGCATCCCGGCCTTGCGGGTCGACGGCAACGACTATCTTGCCGTCTACGCCGTCGCCCGGTGGGCCGTCGAGCGGGCGCGTCGCAACCTCGGTCCGACCATCGTCGAATACGTGACCTATCGCGTCGGTGCGCATTCGAGTTCGGACGATCCCTCGGCCTACCGGCCCAAGACCGAGTCCGATGCCTGGCCGCTCGGCGACCCCGTGCTGCGATTGAAGAACCACCTGATCCACCGTGGCGTCTGGTCGGAGGATCGCCACAAGCAGGCCGAGGCCGAAGTCATGGCCGCCGTCATCGCCGCCCAGAAGGAAGCGGAAACGCACGGCACGCTGCATACCGGCCCGCACCCTTCGGCCCGAGACATGTTCGAGGGCGTCTACGAGCAGATGCCGCCGCATCTCCGCCGGCAACGCCAGCAGGGCGGAGTCTAACCCATGCCGCGCAAGACCATGGTCGAGGCGATCCGCGACGCAATGGATGTCGCCATGCAGCGCGACGACAATGTCGTCGTCTTCGGCGAGGATGTCGGCTACTTCGGCGGCGTCTTCCGCTGCACGCAGGGGCTGCAACAGAAGTTCGGCTCCAGCCGCTGCTTCGATGCGCCGATCAGCGAGTCCGGCATCGTCGGTGCCGCCGTCGGCATGGCGGCCTACGGGCTGCGGCCCTGCGTCGAAATCCAGTTCGCCGACTATATGTATCCGGCCTACGACCAGATCGTGTCCGAGGCGGCGCGGTTGCGCTATCGCTCCAACGGCCAGTTCACGGCGCCTCTGGTCGTCCGGATGCCGACCGGCGGCGGCATCTTCGGCGGCCAGACCCACAGCCAGAGCCCGGAGGCGCTGTTCACCCATGTCGCGGGGCTCAAGACCGTCGTGCCGTCCAATCCTTACGATGCGAAGGGACTGCTTATCGCTGCCATCGAGGACAACGACCCGGTGATCTTCCTGGAGCCCAAGCGGCTCTACAACGGCCCGTTCGATGGCCATCACGACCGGCCCGTGACGCCGTGGGCGCGTCATCCCCAGGGCGAAGTTCCCGACGGCCACTACACCGTGCCCCTGGGCAAGGCCGCGATCCGTCGCGAAGGCAGCGCGGTGACGGTGCTGGCCTATGGCACCATGGTCTTCGTGGCGGAAGCGGCTGCCACCGAAACCGGCATCGACGCCGAGGTCGTCGACCTGCGCACGCTCGTGCCCTACGACCTCGAAACGATTGTCGCCTCGGTGAACAAGACCGGACGTTGCGTGATCGTGCATGAGGCGACGTTGACGTCCGGCTTCGGCGCCGAGCTGAGCGCGCTGGTGCAGGAGAATTGCTTCTACCACCTCGAAGCGCCCGTCACGCGCGTTGCGGGATGGGATACGCCCTACCCGCATGCGCAGGAGTGGGACTACTTCCCGGGACCGGCGCGGGTCGGGCGCGCCCTCAAGGCCGTGATGGAGGCCTGAGATGGGAATCCGCATCGTCAAGCTTCCGGACGTCGGCGAGGGCGTGGCCGAGGCCGAAGTGGTCGAATGGCATGTCGCGGTCGGCCAGTCGGTGCTGGAGGATCAGATCCTCGCCGCCGTCATGACCGACAAGGCGACCGTCGAGATCCCATCACCCGTTGCCGGCACTGTGGTGGCGCTGGGCGCCGAGGTCGGCGGCGTACTGGCCGTTGGAGCCGAATTGATTCGGCTCGAAGTGGCCGGCGAGGGCAGTGCCGACGTCGCCGCGGCGCCCCGTGAAGCCGCGGCCGTTCCGCCGCCGGCGCAACCACTGGCGGCAGCGCCGGCGCCGAAGCTGCCGGTCCCGCCTCCCGCGTCGCCGCCTGCCGAAGCGGCCGTGGCGCCCATGCCGACGAGCCGTGCCCCCATGGGGCCGCCCCGGCCGTCGGGCGAGAAGCCCATCGCGTCGCCGGCAATACGCCGCCGGGCGCGCGATGCCGGGGTCGATCTGCGCCAGGTACGTGGCACAGGCCCGGCGGGCCGGATCAGCCATGACGATCTCGACGCCTATCTGCGCGCCGGCTCGACGTCGGCGAAGGCGGTGCGTTCGGCCAACACCGAGGTCGCGACCGTCAAGGTCATCGGTCTGCGTCGGCGCATCGCTCAGAAGATGGCGGAGTCCAAACGCCGGGTCGCGCACTTTTCCTATGTCGAGGAAGTCGATGTCACGGCGCTCGAAGAGCTGCGTTCGTCGTTGAATGCCGAACACCGACGGGACCGTCCGCGCCTGACCCTGATGCCATTCCTCATGCAGGCCCTGGTCAAAGCCGTCGCCGATTTCCCCGAGATGAACGCGCTGTACGACGACGAGGCGGAAACCATCGAACGACATGGTGGCGTGCATATCGGTATTGCCACGCAAACGCCGTCCGGCTTGATGGTGCCCGTGGTTCGCCACTGCGAGTCGCTCGACCTCTGGGAGTGTGCGGCCGAAGTGCTGCGGCTCGCCGAGGCTGCGCGGGAAGGCCGCGCCACTCGGGCCGAGCTGGCCGGCTCCACCATCACCATCACCAGCCTCGGCGCTCTGGGGGGGATCGTCACGACTCCGGTGATCAACCGACCCGAGGTGGCAATCATCGGTGTCAACCGGCAGGTCGTGCGGCCGGTGTGGCAAGGCTCGCAGTTCGTGCCGCGGACGATGATGAACCTGTCGTCGTCGTTCGATCACCGTGTCATCGACGGCTATGTCGCCGCCCGCTTCGTGCAGCGCATCCGGAGCCTGCTCGAAACACCGGCGACGCTTTTTCTAGAGGCGTGAAATGGCCGAAATAACAGCCAAGGTACTGGTCATCGGCGGTGGACCCGGGGGCTACGTCGCCGCCATTCGCGCAGGCCAGCTCGGCCTCGACACCGTGCTGGTCGAGCGGGGCGGCGCCGAGGGCGGGTTGGGCGGGACCTGCCTGAATGTCGGCTGCATCCCTTCCAAGGCCGTCATTCATGCCGCCGACGCCTATCATCGCGCCGTCGAACAGACGGCCGTCACGCCCTTCGGACTGCGTGTCGAACACCCGGCGATAGATTTCGCGCGAACGGTCGAGTGGAAGGACGGCATCGTTGGTCGTCTGACCAGCGGCGTAGGCGCCCTGCTGAAGCGCCACAAGGTCAAGATCGTGCAGGGCCATGCCGAACTGATGGACGGCAAGACCTGCAAGGTCGAAACCGATACCGGACCGCAGACGATCCGCGCCGAACATGTGATCCTGGCGACGGGCTCGGTCGCAGCGTCGCTGCCGTCGCTGCCGTTCGGTGGCAAGGTGATCTCTTCGACCGAAGCGTTGTCGCTGCCGGCCGTTCCCGAGCGTCTCGTCGTGGTCGGGGCCGGCTATATCGGACTCGAACTCGGCACGGCCTTCGCCAAGCTCGACGCCAAGGTGACGATCGTCGAGGCCGAGGATCGTATCCTGCCGGCCTACGATGCCGAACTGGTGAGACCTGTGGCCAAGCGTCTCCAGGCGCTGGGCGTCGATATCCTGCTGCGCGCCCGTGCGTCGGGCCTCGCCGAGGGGGGCGACGCGGTGCTGATCGAAGACGGAAATGGATCGAAGCGCAGCCTGCCGGCGAACTGCATCCTCGTCGCTACCGGCCGCCGGGCCCGGTTGGAAGGCTTCGGCCTGGAGCGGCTCGACCTCACGATGAACGGTCCTTTCGTGGCCATCGACGAACGCTGTGCCACGTCGATGCGCAACGTCTGGGCGGTGGGCGACGTCACCGGCGAGCCGATGCTGGCGCATCGCGCCATGGCGCAGGGCGCCGTGGTTGCCGAGGTCATCGCGGGCCATCGCCGCGTCTTCGACAGTGCCGTGATTCCCGCCGTCTGCTTCACCGACCCCGAGATCGTCACCGTCGGCCTGTCGCCGGAGGCGGCACGTCAGGCCGGCCGCGAGGTGCGTGTCGCCAGTTTCCCGTTCCAGGCCAATGGCCGCGCCCTGACCTTGGAGGCCGAGGACGGCTTCGTGCGAGTGACGGCGCGGGCCGACAATCACCTGGTCCTGGGCATCGCGGCGGTCGGCGCCGGGGTGTCGGAACTCGCCAGCAGCTTTGCTCTCGCGCTCGAAATGGGCGCCCGTCTGGAGGATATCGGCGGCACCATCCATGCGCATCCGACTCTGGGCGAGGCTTTCCACGAAGCCAGCCTGAGGGCGCTTGGCGAGGCGCTTCACATTTAGTACGGCCTGCGCTCCCCGTGCGGCGAGCGTCACGCGATCTCGTCGATCGGATCAGCCGAACCGCTGATTTCCCACGGCGTCGAAGCGGCTGCCGAGGCGGTAGCGCGAGGAGGGGTGCAGGCAGCGCACCATCGTGACCGGCGTGGTGCGCGTCCAGGTGCGGCGCGTCAGCAGCAGGCAGGGCTCGGGCGCCGTGATTTTCAGATGCGCGGCCTGTTCGTCGGTCGGCAGAACGGCATCGACCACATGCTCGATCTCGTCGAACGGCACGTTCTGCACCAGATAGTCGCCCGGCGGCACAGTGCTGAAATCCTGATCCAGGAAGTTGGGCACGACGCTCGGGTTGACGTAGCGATCTTCGAGCTGCACCGGGATTTCGTCTTCGAGGTGAAGACACACCGCGTGAAAGACCGACGCGCCGGCATGCAGTCCGAGCCAGGCCGCGACGTCGGGAGGGGCGGCAACCCGGTCGGAGGCGAGCAGGGCGCAGCGATAGTCATGCCCGCGCTGACGCACTTCGCGGCCGATACTGGCGATCTGCAGCAGGGTCAGCTGCGGCTTGTCCTGCGCGACGAAGCTGCCGACGCCGGCGACCCGCACGATACGACCCTTCTGCATGAGATCGCGCAGCGCCCGGTTGACGGTCATACGCGACATGCCGAACTGCTGGACCAGCTCGTGCTCCGACGGCAGGCGGTGGCCCGGCGGCCAGGAGCCATCCTGGATGCGCCGGACGATATAGTCTTCGACCTGCCGATAGCGCGCCGTGGGTTCCATACGCTCCTCTAGTGGTCGGCCGCCATGGCCTCGACGCGGATCTCCTCGGTGAGCCGCGCCTTCAACGCCATGAACTCGGAGGAGGTCTTGATCGTGTAGTGCCGCGGATGCGGGAAGTCGGCTTCGACTTCGGCCTTGATGCGGCCGGGCCGCGCACTCATCACCACGACGCGGCTCGCCATGAAGATCGCCTCGTCGATGTCGTGGGTGACGAACATCACCGTCTTTTGCGCCTGCTCCCAGATGCCGAGCAGCAGCTCCTGCATCAGCACGCGCGTCTGGTTGTCGAGTGCGCCGAACGGCTCGTCGAGCAGCAGGATCTTGGGGTCGTTGGCCAGCGCCCGGGCGATCGCCACGCGCTGCTGCATGCCACCGGAGAGCTGCTTGGGATAGTGCTTCTCGAAGCCGCGCAGGCCGACCTGCGCGATAAAGCGCTCGCTGATCTCGCGCTGCTCCGCCGCCGGCATGTTCTTTTCGCGCAGGCCGAAGCAGATGTTCTCCTGCACCGTCAGCCAGGGAAACAGCGTGTAGCTCTGGAACACGACGCCGCGGTCGGCGCCCGGCCCGTCGATCGGCACGCCGTCGAGCAGGATCTCGCCGGTCGTCGGCGTCTCCAGCCCGGCGACGAGGCGCAGCAGGGTGGACTTGCCGCAGCCCGAGGGGCCCAGCACCGTGATGAAGTCGTTGTCGCCGACTTCGAGCGACACCGGCTGCAGCGCCTGAGTCGGCGGCACGCCACGGCGGTTGCTGGCGAAGGTCTTGCCGACGCTGCGGATCGAGAGCCGGCTCATCGCTGGAAGCTCCAGGCAAAGAGGCGTTGATTGACCCATTTGAACATCAGGTCGGAGACCAGGCCGACGAGGCCGATGACGACGATGCCGGCAATGATGTGGTCGGTGGCCATCAATGCCTGGCTGTCGGTGATCATGTGGCCGATGCCGGACGAGGCGCCGATCAGCTCGGCGACGATGATGTAGGTCCAGCCGAGTCCCAGCACCTGGCGCAGCGCTTCGGCGATCTCGGGGGCGGCGCCCGGCAGCACGACGCGGCGGATGGCGGCGGTGTCCTTGCAGCCCAGCGTATAGGCCGCCTCGATCAAGTCGCGGCGCGTGGCGCTCACGATCATGGTGATCATCAGAGTGAGCTGGAAGAAGCAGCCGATGAAGATGACGGTGAGCTTCTGTGCCTCGCCGATGCCGACCCACAGGATCAGGAGCGGAATGAAGGCCGAGGCCGGCAGGTAGCGGGCAAAGGAAACGAACGGCTCGAAGAAGGCCTCGATCGGCTTGTAGGTGCCCATGGCGATGCCCAGCGGCACGGCAATGACGGCAGCAAACAGGAAGCCGCCGACCACGCGCCAGATCGTCATGCCGACGTCGAAGCTGAAACCCTGCGTCGCGAAGAGGTCATAGCCGGACAGCAGCGTCTGCCAGGGCGACGCGAGGAAGTGCTTGGGAACCGCGCCGCTCCAGGTGATGAGCGCCCACAGGCCGACGAAGCCCACGAAGAAGGTCACGCCGAGGAGAGTTCTTTTCTCCCGGCTGACAGGAACAAGCAGTTTCATTGGTCGCTTTTCTTGGCTTGGGGCCGGGGGCGTGCCTTTCTGAGGAACGCCCCCGGTGAAGGCGTCAGTTCAGGAACGTCGTGTCGAACAGCGTGTCGAGATTGGCGGGCTTGGCCTTGATGACGCCGATCTCAAGGAGCAGCTCGGCAGCTTCCTTGTTGAAGGCCTGGATCTCGCCGTTGAAAAACTTCTTGTTGGCTTCGCGGTCGGCCCACTTGATCTTGGACTGCGACTTCTCGAACTGTTCCGGCGTCTGCTTGACGTCGGCGCCCATGATCGTGAAAGCCTTCTTCGGCTCCTTGTTGATCATTTCGAGGGCCTGGAAGTAGCTCTCGGTCAGTGCCTTGGCGGCTTTCGGGTTCTCCTTGATGAACTTCGGCGTGCAGCCGAACGTGTCGAACACCATCGGATACTGCAGCGAATCGGCGATCAGCTTGCCCGATTCGGGTTTGTCGCGGACCAGGCTGAGATAGGGCTCGTAGGTCACGGCAGCGTCGAGACTGCCGGTGCCGGCCACGAAGGCATTGGCCGCGGGGGCAGGTTCGAGCGTGACGAGCTTGACGTCTTTCAGACTGAGCCCGTTCTTCTTCAGGATCCAGGCCAGGGTGAAGTGCGGGTTGGTGCCCGGCGCGGAGGCCGCTACCGTCTTGCCCTTGAGGTCGGCGACCTTGGAGATGGTGTTGCGTGCGACGATGCCGTCCGAGCCCATGCCCTGATCCATCTTAAAGAGCTGGGTGGTGGCGATGCCGTTGGCGTTCCACACGATCCAGGTCTCGACCGTGGTGGCTGCGCACTGAATATCGCCCGAGGCGATGGCGAGGTGGCGGTCTTTCTGCGGGATCTTCTTGATCGAGACGTCGAGGCCGTTCGCCTTGAAGATGCCGGCCTCCTTGGCCAGCGTCAGCGGGGCAAAGCCGGTCCAGCCGGAAATGCCGATGGCGACTTTGGTTTCTTGTGCCTGAGCGAGCGCCGTGCTGCCGGCAAGGACGGCGAGCGTGGCGAAGAAGGTCTTGAACGATCTCGACATGGAAGGCTCCCTTTATTGTCGATGGGGCTGAGCGTTTACGAACGATAGACGACGGGGAAGATCGGCGCATCGAAGGGATCGCCGTCTTTCATGGTGAGGCCGGTGAAGGGCGGCGAGCCCTTGCCGGCGCGCTGGGCATAGACGGCATCGTCGCCGACCCAGCGCGCCGAGAAGACACGGCGCATCCGCGGCGAATGATTGGCCGGCGCGCCGTGCACCGTGCGGAAGCTGAAGGCGATGGCGTCGCCCGGCTCCATCTCCCAGCCGGCGATGTCGAGTTCGCCGCGCTTGGCCTCGATATCCGGCATGACCTCGAAATCGTCGTTGGCGTAGAGGCGGGTGCCGTCGAAACGCATCGGGCGGAAGCCCTTGCCCCAGAGATGCGAACCGCGCACGCACTCCATCACCACGTCGCGCGACACGGGATCGAGCGGGATCCAGAAGCTGACGCTCTGCCGACCTTCGACGCAGTAATAGGGCTGGTCCTGATGCCAGGGCGTCACGGTGCTGCCGCCGGGTTGCTTGACGAGCACATGGTCGTGGAAGAAGCGCGCTGATCTGGAGCCCATGAGGCCGGCGGCGATCTCTGCCGCGGGCGACTTCATCACGAAGGCCTCGAACTGGGGGATGCGCTGCCAGTTGCACAGGTCCTGGAAGAACGGCGCGGAGCCGTCGGCCGGTCGGACCGTCCGTTCCAGTGGGCTGGGATTGGCCATCAGGGCTTCGATACCCGCCCGCAAGGGCTCGACCCAGTCCTTGAAGACCCCGCGCAGCACAATGGCGCCATCGGCCTGGTAGGCAGCCGCGTCGCCGTCCGGCTCAGAAAATGCTCGCTCCCCGCCCATGCATCCCCCTTCTGCTTGTCTATACAAGTTAAGACAGCAGAAACCGTGCCAAGCAAGAGGGCAATTTCCACCCGCCGTGCAATAGTGGGGGAGAGCTCTTGGCTAGGTTTTGATCGATCCGGCCACCTGACGGGTCGCGGCGTTCAGCCGATTCCACACATTGATCGTGGAAATGGCGAGCAGCAAGGCAGACAGAGCCCGTTCGTCATAGTGCCGCGCCGCGTCGGCCCAGACATCGTCGGGGACCGGGTCGGCCCGATCGCTGAGCCGGGTTACGGTCTCGGTCAGGGCCAGGGCCGCCCGTTCGGCCTCGCTGAACCACGGCGCCTCGCGCCAGGCCGCCACGGTGTAGAGCCGTTCGTCCGTCTCGCCGCTCTTCTTCAGGTCGCTGGCGTGCATGGCCACGCACAGGCTGCAGCCGTTGATCTGGCTGGCCCGCAAATGAACCATGTCGATGACCTGCTTGGGCAGGCCGGCCTTGATCGAGCTTTCGTTCAGCGCCATCAGCGCCTGCATGGCGCCGGGAACGACCATGGCGGGGTGCTTCATTCGTGCTTGCATGATGAATCTCCTGATGCGGTCAAAACGTTTCCGTCGTCCGACCGTCGATACCTCACGTGTCACATCGGCCGGGCGTCGTTCGTCAGGGCTTTGACGGACCGGCAGAGGAAAGTGTGACCATGGGCGAGCAGAAAATTCTCGGCGATCGCTTCGAGGCCAATCGCAAGCATCTCTATCGCGTTGCCTATCGCATGCTGGGTTCGCCGGCAGAAGCCGAGGACGCGGTGCAGGAAGCGTGGCTGCGCTTGAGCCGTGCCGGCGCCGACGATGTCGACAATCTCTCGGGATGGCTCACCACGGTGGTGGCGCGCGTCTGCCTCGACATGCTGCGCGCCCGCACGACGCGGCGCGAAGAGCCGCTGGAAGCCCCCGACAAAAAAGGTGGAGAAGAGAAGCCAGCCGCGGCAATGGCCGTGCCGGGAACCATTGACCCCGAACAGGAGGCGCTGCTGGCCGACTCCGTCGGACTCGCGCTGCTGGTCGTGCTTCAGACGCTCGCGCCGGCCGAGCGCGTTGCCTTCGTATTGCACGACATGTTCGACCTTTCCTTCGACGAGATCGCCTCGGTGGTCGGCCGCACGCCGGTTGCGACGCGCCAGCTCGCGAGCCGCGCCCGTCGCCGCGTGCAGGGCCAGCCCACCGTGCCTGCGGTCGATCTCGATCGTCGGCGCAGCATCGTCGACGCATTCCTCGCGGCATCGCGCGGCGGCGATTTCGAGGGCCTCCTGGCCGTGCTCGATCCCAACGTGGTGGCGCGTGCCGACGGTGCGGCGGTCAAACTCGGCTCTATGCCGGAGGTGCGCGGTGCCGATGTCGTTGCCTGTGCTTTCAAGGGCCGCGCCCGTAATGCGCAGGTCGCTCTGATCGATGGCGCGCCCGGTGTGATCGTGGCGCCGAACGGTCGGCTCCTGCTGGTGCTGCGCATCAGGGTCGTCGATGGTCTTATCGCGGAGATCGAAGCCATTGCCGGTCCGCAACGACTGACGGAACTCGACCTGGCCGTGCTGTAGGCCGCCTCCATTTGGTCACGATCCGGTTGGAGCGACTGGCAACCCGACGCGCCGTAGACCGTTCATTAGGGACAAATGGAGGCTTCAATGGTGCATGTTGCAAAATTCGCTGTTCTTGCTGCCTTTGCGGCGACGCTGGCTGCGTGCGGCAATAACCCGACGGATCGAGCCCTGACGGGTGGCGCTATTGGCGCCGGTACCGGCGCAGTGGTGGGCTCGACGATGGGTGCGCCCGTTGCCGGCGCTGTTGTCGGCGGTCTGGGCGGCGCCGCGATTGGCGCCGCAACGACCCCGCGTAACGATTACAGAGGCTACTAGCCGACGCGAGAGACGCGGAGAGCTGACCTCTCAGCTCTCCGCGTTGATGCCGCGCTCGGTGGCGATGCCGGCGAATGTCGTGACCGTCTGCTCGAAGAGCTTCGCGAAGCCGGCGCCATCGAGGCCGACCATATCGAATCCCAATATTTGAAGACGATTGATCACAGCCGTGTTCTTCAGCACGGCCAGCAATGCCACGTGCAGGCGCACGCGCGCGGGCTCCGGCGTCTCCTTGGGCGCCAGCACTCCCATCCATGTCGTCTGTACGAAACCG
>Ga0209792_1000791_pt1 | contig 18605 bp, 20 predicted proteins | sample EBPBio142005_DNA_FD_185860 | JGI IMG/M metagenome (GOLD analysis project Ga0209792, IMG submission 185860) | Wastewater treatment Type I Accumulibacter community from EBPR Bioreactor in Madison, WI, USA - Reactor 1_6/14/2005_ DNA (SPAdes)... | ecosystem: Engineered > Bioreactor > EBPR >... | reverse complement strand
GCCCCCGGGCCGCATTGGCACCCGCTGCGGAGTCGAACTCGGGCTCGGTATTCAGCAGGAACAAGGCCTTCACCTGCCCCGCCAGCATTTGTGCGGCATTGAGGCCGCCCTGGCGTGGTTGTGCGCCTACGAACTGGGCACCAACGGTGTTCGCCGCCTCGCTCAGATAGCCGAAGGTGGCACCGGTTGCCTGTGCTACCCACTGCGCGAGTGCCAGCAGACTGGATGCCTGAGCGTGGTGGGCGGCGGCATTGCCAAGCAAGATAGCCTTGCGTTCACCGCTGAGCAGTGCGCGGGCAATGGCCAGCGCCTCATCGTTTGCCTTGCCGGACACGACCGGCGCCACAGTACCCTTTTCTTGCGCCACGGCGGCCGCAACATCGGCCAAAGCTTGCGTCCAATCAGCGGATGCCACTACGGATTGTGTCGCAGGCAAAGCCCAGTCATATGCCATGGCATTGATGGCAAATACCTTGCAACCCTTGCGCGCTGCCTGGCGGATGCGCTGGGCGAACAGCGGGTGATCCTTGCGCAGGTTGGAGCCCAGTACCAGTACCGACTGCAGGTCGGTCAGTGCCGCGATGGGCATGCCGAGCCAGCGAACCCCCTCGGGTGTGGCGAACTCGGCGTGGCGCAGGCGGTGGTCGATGTTGTCGCTGCCCAGCCCACGCACCAGGGTCGCTGCCAGGTGCAACTCTTCCAGCGTGCTGTGCGGGCTGACCAACGCGCCAATGGCCGAAGCGCCATGTTTGTCGCGTACGCATTTCAAACCATTCGCCACATACTCCAGCGCCGTCTGCCAATCGACCTCCTGCCACTGACCACCCTGCTTGAGCATGGGGCGCTGCAGACGATCGTCACCATTCAGTGCTTCATAGGAGAAGCGGTCGCGGTCGGCAATCCAGCACTCGTTGACGGCCTCGTTCTCCAGGGGCACGACGCGCATCACCTTGTGGTTCTTGATCTGCACCACGAGGTTGGCACCCGTGGAGTCATGCGGTGAAATCGACTTGCGGCGAGACAACTCCCAGGTGCGGGCGCTGTAGCGGAAGGGCTTGCTGGTGAGCGCTCCCACCGGGCAGATGTCGATCATGTTGCCCGAGAGTTCCGAATCGACCGTGTCACCCTTGACAGTCGTGATCTCCGAATGCTCCCCGCGGTTGATCATTCCCAGCTCCATGTCGCCGCCAATCTCCTGGCCAAAGCGCACGCAACGGGTGCAGTGGATGCAACGGGTCATCTCCTCGGTGGAGATGAGCGGCCCTATGTCCTTCTTGAGAACCACGCGTTTTTCTTCACCGTAACGCGAGGCCGAAGCGCCATAGCCCACGGCCAAGTCTTGCAGCTGGCATTCGCCGCCCTGGTCGCAGATCGGGCAATCAAGCGGGTGATTGATGAGCAGGAACTCCATCACCGATTGCTGCGCCTTGATGGCCTTGTCACTCTTGGTGCGCACGATCATGCCCTGGGTCACCGGCGTGGCGCAGGCCGGCATGGGCTTGGGCGCCTTCTCGATGTCCACCAGACACATGCGACAGTTGGCCGCGATGGAGAGCTTCTTGTGGTAGCAGAAATGGGGAATATAGGTGCCCGACTTTTCAGCAGCATGCATGACCATGCTGCCCTCGGCAACCTCCACCTTCTGACCGTCCAGTTCAATTTCAACCATATGCTTTTCTCACACGCGGGCGGCGGAGGTGCCCTGCTTGACCGCGGCCTCGATCTTGGCCACGAACTCGTGGCGGAAATGCTTGATCATGGCGCGCACAGGCATGGCAGCCGCGTCGCCCAGCGCACAGATGGTGCGCCCCATGATGTTGAACGCCACGTTGTCGAGCAGCTCGATGTCTTCCTCGCGGCCCTGGCCGTGCTGGATGCGGTGCACCACGCGCCACAGCCAGCCCGTGCCCTCGCGGCAGGGTGTGCACTGACCGCATGATTCGTGCATGTAGAAATAGGATAGACGCACCAGCGACTCGACCATGTCACGCGAATCGTCCATGACGATCACTGCGCCCGAACCCAGCATGGAGCCGGCCTTGGCGATGGAGTCGTAGTCCATGGTGCAGTCCATCATGATGGAAGCAGGCAACACGGGCGAGGAAGAGCCGCCGGGAATCACCGCCTTGAGCTGGCGCCCCTTGCGCACGCCGCCTGCGAGTTCGAGCAGCTTGGCAAACGGCGTGCCCAGCGGAATCTCGTAGTTGCCGGGGCGCTCGACGTCACCCGAGACCGAGAAGATCTTGGTGCCTCCGTTGTTCGGCTTGCCGCATTCCAGATAGGCCTGACCACCATTCCTGATGATCCAGGGCACGGCCGCAAAGGTCTCGGTGTTGTTGATGGTGGTCGGCTTGCCGTATAGACCAAAGCTGGCCGGGAACGGCGGCTTGAAGCGCGGCTGTCCCTTCTTGCCTTCGAGCGACTCGAGCAGCGCGGTTTCCTCGCCGCAGATGTAGGCGCCAAAGCCGTGGTGCGCGTGCAGCTGGAAGCTGAAGGCGCTGCCCATGATGTTGTTACCCAGGTAGCCGGCGGCGCGCGCCTCTTCCAGGGCGGCCTCGAAGCGTTCGTAGACCTGAAAAATTTCGCCGTGGATGTAGTTGTAACCCAGCGAAATACCCATCGCGTACGCGGCAATGATCATGCCCTCGATGACGATGTGCGGGTTGAACATCAGGATGTCGCGGTCCTTGCAGGTGCCCGGCTCGCCCTCATCGGAGTTGCACACCAGATGCTTCTGCCCAGGAAACTGACGCGGCATGAAGCTCCACTTCAGCCCCGTGGGAAAACCCGCGCCGCCACGACCGCGCAGGCCTGATTCCTTGACCGTGGCAATCACCTGATCCTGCGTCAGGCCTTCCCCGCCATCCTTGCCGAGGATCTTGCGCAGTGCCGCATAACCACCGCGCGCTTCGTAATCCTTGATGCTCCAGTTGCCGCCATTCAAGTCCGCGTAGATCTGCGGGTTGATGTGACGGTCATGGAAGCAGGTCTGAACGCCCGTGGCCTGAAACTGCGACAGGACTTGTGCGACCGTGGTCATTGCTGGCCCTCCGCAGCGCGCAAGCCGTCGACCAATTGGTCGAGCTTGTCGTTGTCCATGAAACTGCACATGTGACGGTCACTCACCAGCATGGCCGGCGCGTCCGCACAGGCACCCAGGCATTCGCATTGCTGCAGGGTGAACATGCCGTCCGGCGTGGTCTCTCCCATCTCGATTCCGAGCTTGGCTTCAAGGTGATGCAGGGCCTGGTTGCCGCCACGCAGCTGGCACGGCAAATTGGTGCACACCGCCAGCTTGTACTTGCCCACGGGTTGCTGGTTGTACATGTTGTAGAAGGTCGTGACTTCATGCACGGCAATCTCGGGCATGCCCAGGTAGTCGGCAATCACGGCTTCGTTTTCCTGGCTGACCCAGCCCTGCTCCTGCTGCACGATGGACAGGCAGGCCATGACGGCGGACTGCTTCTGTTCAGGCGGGTACTTGGCTACTTCGCGCGCAAAGCGCGCCTTGGTCGCTTCGGTAATCATCGGTCAATCTCTCCGAACACGATATCCATGGTGCCGATGACGGCCACGGCATCGGCAATCATGTGGCCGCGCGTCAACTCGTCATATGCCGACAGGTGGGCAAACCCAGGGGCGCGGATCTTCAGGCGATATGGCTTGTTGGCACCATCACTCACGATGTAGATGCCAAATTCACCCTTGGGGTGCTCGACCGCGGCATAGGCCTCGCCCTCGGGCACCTTGAAGCCCTCGGAGAACAGCTTGAAGTGGTGGATCAGATCCTCCATGCCGGTCTTCATGCGCTCGCGCGGCGGGGGTGCCACCTTGTAGTTGTCCACAATGACCGGGCCCGGGTTGGCACGCAGCCACTTCGCGCATTGCTGAATGATGCGGTTGGACTGGCGCATTTCTTCCACGCGCACCAGATAGCGGTCGTAGCAGTCGCCGTTCTTGCCCAGCGGGACATCGAAATCGACGCGGTCGTAGGCATCGTAGGGCTGCTTCTTGCGCAGATCCCAGGCCACGCCGGAACCGCGCAGCATGACACCGGTCATGCCCAGATTCAGGGCGCGCTCGGCCGAGACCACGCCAATGCCCACGGTGCGCTGCTTCCAGATGCGGTTCTCGGTCAGCAGGGTTTCGTATTCATCCACCAGGTTGGGGAACTTGGCGCAGAAGTCCTCGATGTAGTCCAGCAGCGAGCCCTGGCGGTTGCTGTTGAATTGCTCCGTGGCCTTGGCACTGCGCACCTTGCTGGGCTTGAGTTGCGCCATGCTGTCAGGCAGGTCGCGGTACACCCCACCCGGGCGATAGTAGGCGGCATGCATGCGCGCGCCAGACACAGCCTCGTACATATCGAACAAGACCTCGCGCTCGCGGAAGGTGTACATGAGCACGGTGGATGCGCCCAAATCCATACCATTCGAGCCCAGCCACATCAGGTGGTTGAGCAGGCGCGTGATCTCGCCAAACATGGTGCGAATGTACTTGGCGCGCAGCGGTACCTCGATACCCAGCAGCTTCTCTATGGCCAGGCAGTAGGCCTGTTCGTTGCACATCATGGACACGTAGTCCAGCCTGTCCATATAGGGCAACGACTGGATATAGGTCTTGTGCTCGGCGAGCTTCTCGGTCGCACGATGGAGCAGGCCCACATGGGGGTCGGCACGCTGCACCACCTCGCCGTCGAGTTCCAGCACCAGGCGCAACACACCGTGCGCGGCAGGATGCTGCGGCCCGAAGTTCAGGGAGTAGTTCTTGATATCAGCCATGTTCAAACACCTGGGCAGCGCGCCGCCTCAGTGCAGGCCTCCGTATTTTTCTTCGCGGATGATGCGCGGAGTGATCTCGCGCGGCTCTATGGTCACGGGCTCGTATATCACGCGACACTGCTCGGGGTCGTAGCGCATCTCCACATGACCCGACAGGGGGAAATCCTTGCGGAATGGATGGCCGATGAAACCGTAGTCGGTCAGGATGCGGCGCAGGTCGTTGTGGCCATCGAAAACGATGCCGAAGAGGTCGAAAGCCTCGCGCTCGAACCAGTTGGCGCCGCTCCAGATGTCGGTCACGGAGGGAATCACCGGGAAGTCGTCATCCGGGCAGAACACCTTCACGCGCACACGCTGATTCAGCGACACCGACAGCAGATGCGACACCACCGCATAGCGCAAGCCGTCTGTGCCTACTTCACGGTATGTCGAATAGTCCACGCCACACAGATCGATGAGCTGTTCGAAACGGCATTGCGGTGCATCACGCAAAGTCTGCATGACATCCAGATAGTCACCAGCGGCAACCACGACGGTGAGCTCATCGAGCGCCAGCGCGATATCGCGCACCTTGTCGCCCAGCGCGGCCGCCACGGCCTCGCGCAGCTTCTCAGGGTGAATGGCAAAGTCGGTCATCAAGTCCCCTCAAACACGCGCAATGGTCTGGGTTCGGCGGATCTTCTGCTGCAGCTGGATGATGCCGTAGATCAGCGCCTCGGCCGTAGGCGGGCAGCCCGGCACGTACACGTCCACCGGCACCACGCGGTCGCAGCCACGCACCACGGAATAGCTGTAGTGATAGTAGCCACCGCCATTGGCGCAAGAGCCCATGGAGATCACCCAGCGCGGCTCGGCCATCTGGTCATAGACCTTGCGCAAGGCGGGCGCCATCTTGTTGCACAGCGTGCCGGCAACAATCATCAGGTCGGACTGGCGCGGGCTGGCGCGGAACACCTCGGCACCAAACCGCGCCAGGTCATAGCGCGCCGCCGCCGCATGCATCATCTCCACCGCACAGCAGGCGAGGCCGAACGTGACGGGCCAAATGGATCCGGTCTTGGCCCAGTTCACCACAGCGTCGTAGCTCGTGGTGACAAAGCCTTCCTTCATCACACCTTCAATCATTGCGTCATTCCTTGTGTAGCGCCGCTCATTCCCAATCCAGGGCGCCCTTTTTCCACTCGTAGGCAAAACCTATGACCAGGATGGCCAGGAAAATCACGACCGCCACGAAACCCGTCATCCCCACATCCTGCAAGGCCACGGCCCAGGGGAACAGAAAGGCGATTTCGAGGTCAAACAGAATGAACAAAATGGCCACGAGGTAGTAGCGCACATCGAACTTCATGCGCGCATCGTCAAAGGCCTCGAAGCCACATTCGTAAGGGGAGTTTTTTGCCGGGTCGGGGCGATTGGGGCCCAGCACATAGCCCAACACAAGGGGCACGACGCCGACACCGACGCCAACCAAGATGAACAAGAGAACTGGGAGGTATTGATCGAGGTTCATCTATGCCGCTCTCGCCGGTGAAACCGCCTCACACAGCTCGCACTGCGGGCCCGTGAGGCGGCCTTTTTATTTGGTGCCGTCGGCGAGACTCGAACTCGCACAGCTTTCGCCACTACCCCCTCAAGATAGCGTGTCTACCAATTTCACCACGACGGCTGCTGTATGCATCTGGATGGCTTGAGGACCGATGGGACGGTTTTTGCTTTCCAGACAGCCGGTGATTCTACCCCGGAAAAACCCTGTCACAAAGCATGGAGGCGCTTTTTTGCTACGCCTCTTGCATGCTCATTTGGTTGGGATTTGCGCCGCACCAGATGCCGGTTCCGCCGCTGGTGCGGGCACCGCTGCATCGGCTGGCGCTGTGCTGCTGGCGGGCACTGCTGCGGCCGGTGTCTCCAGCACGCTGCCCGTGCTTGGCGCACGCTGATTGCCGAAATAGGCCAGGGCCAGCGTGGCCACGAAGAACACGGTAGCCAGGGCCGCCGTGCTACGCGACAAGAAGTTGGCGCTGCCGCTGGCGCCAAACAGGCTGCCGGCGCTGCCACTGCCAAACGCGGCGCCCATGTCGGCACCCTTGCCATGCTGGATCAGGATCAGGCCGATCATGCCCAGGGCCGTCAGCATCTGCACGGCCAGAATGATGTTCACGATTGCATTCATGCTTGGTTAGCTCCTCAACTGATAGCTGCTTACGCTTTATTGGTCTGCGCTGCAGCAATAGTTTGCAAAAAGTCTGCGGCTTTGAGCGAGGCGCCGCCGACCAGGCCACCATCGATGTCCGGCTGCGCCAGCAACTGCGCCGCATTCGCCGCATTCATGCTGCCGCCATACAGCAGCGGTATGCGTGCTGCCTGCTCGGTGGCGGCCGCCAGTTGGGCTCGCAGCACGGCATGCACGGCCTGGGCCTGCTCCGGCGTTGCCGTGCGACCGGTGCCAATGGCCCAGACAGGCTCGTAGGCGACCACAATCTCGCTGATGCAATGGCCGTTGGCCTGGATCACCGCCGCCAGTTGGCACTTGACCACGGCCTCGGTTTGACCCGCCTCGCGCTGCTCCAGCGTTTCACCCACGCAGACGATGGGCGTGATGCCCGCGGCCAGCGCACGCTGAGCCTTGGCGGCCACCACGGCATCGGTTTCGCCATGGTATTGGCGGCGCTCAGAATGGCCCACCAGCACATAGCGCGCGCCGAAGTCGCGCAGCATGGCCGCCGATGTCTCGCCCGTGTAGGCACCCGATTCATGCTGCGAGACATCCTGCGCTGCCAGCGCAATGCTTGATCCCGCGACCAGCGCCTGCACCTGCGCCAGGTAGGGCGCCGGCACGGCCACGGCGACGTTGCAGGCCGGCTGGCCCAGGCCGCCACGCAAGCCCTGCAGCAGTGCGGCGTTGGCCTGCAGGCTGCCGTTCATCTTCCAGTTGCCGGCGATGAGTTTCTTTATCTGAGTCATGTCGTCCACCTCAAAACAATCTTGCCTATATGTTGGTTCGACTCCATCAGCGCATGTGCCTGGGCCGCATCGGCCGCGGCAAAGGTGCTGTGAATGACGGGCTTGATGGCTCCAGACGCCAGCAGCGGCCAGACCTGCTCGCGCAGGGCCTGGGCGATCGCCGCCTTGAAAGCCACAGGGCGCGGGCGCAGCGTGGAGCCGGTGATCACCAGGCGCTTGCGCAGCACCAGCGCGGCGTTGAACTCGGCCTTCACGCCACCTTGCACGGCAATGATGACGATGCGCCCATCCTCGGCCAGGCACTCCACCTCGCGCGCCACATAGGGGCCGGCGACCATGTCCAGCACCACGTCCACGCCACGCCCCTCGGTGATGCGCTGAACCTCGGCCACGAAGTCCTGCGACTTGTAGTTGATGGCATGGTGCGCGCCCAGCGCCAGACAGGCGGCGCATTTTTCGTCGCTGCCCGCGGTGATGATGACGGTGGCGCCGCGCGCACGCGCCAGCTGTATCGCCGTGACGCCTATGCCGCTGCTGCCGCCCTGCACCAGCAGGGTCTCGCCTGCCTGCAGGCGTGCGCGGTCGAAGACATTGCTCCACACGGTGAAGAAGGTCTCGGGCAGCGAGGCCGCCTCGACGTCGGACAGGCCAGCGGGAACCGGCAGGCATTGCGCCACCGGGGCCACGCAATATTCGGCATAGCCGCCACCAGCCACCAGCGCGCAGACGCGATCGCCCACAGCGAAGCCGGCCGCGGCCAGGGCCGCCGCGTCACCCGACTCGATGACGCCCGCGACCTCCAGCCCCGGCAGGTCCGAGGCACCGGCAGGCGGTGCGTAATGCCCCTTGCGCTGCAGCACATCGGGGCGATTGACACCGCTGGCCGCCACGCGGATGAGCAGCTCGCCCACCCCCGCCATAGGCACTGGGCGCTCGCCCAAACGCAGCACCTCAGGCGCACCAAAGGCCGTGATTTCTACCGCTTGCATTGTCAATTCACCGCATAAATTTCAAGCCAAAATGGCTGCTTGCGCCCACTAAGCAAGCGCAAGCAGCTCATTTTTCAATAGCAACTGCCACGCGGCCTGCTTACTCCTGCGTCGGCTGATCCTGCTCGCCACGCTCGGCGCGAGGCTCACGCGGCTCGCGGTTTTCACGCGGCGCGCGCGGGGCACGCTCGCGGTACTCGCGCGGCTCACGCGGTTCGCGCTCGGGCATGCCGGCGGGGCGCTCAATCAGTGCCTTCATCGACAGCTTGATGCGGCCCTTGTCGTCGGCCTCCAGCGCCTTGACGCGCACGATCTGGCCTTCCTGCAGGTAGTCGGTGACCTTTTCCACGCGCTCGTGCGCGATCTGGCTGATGTGCAGCAGACCGTCCTTGCCCGGCAGCACGTTGACCAGGGCGCCGAAGTCCAGGATCTTGGTGATCGGGCCTTCGTAGACCTTGCCGATTTCAACTTCGGCGGTGATCTCCTCGATGCGGCGCTTGGCCTCGTCGGCCTTGGCGGCCTCGGTGGCAGCGATGGTGATGGTGCCGTCTTCCTCGATGTTGATCTGGCAGCCCGTTTCGTCGCACAGCGCGCGGATGGTGGCGCCGCCCTTGCCGATCACGTCGCGGATCTTCTCAGGGTTGATCTTCATGGTGAACAGCTTGGGCGCAAAGCTGCTGATCTCGGCCTTGGCCTCGCCCATGGCTTCCTGCATCTTGGCCAGGATGTGCATGCGCGCTTCCTTGGCCTGGGCCAGGGCGACTTGCATGATTTCCTTGGTGATGCCCTGGATCTTGATGTCCATCTGCAGCGCCGTGATACCGGCGGTGGTACCGGCCACCTTGAAGTCCATGTCGCCCAGGTGATCCTCATCGCCCAGGATGTCGGTCAGCACGGCGAACTTGTTGTCCTCTTTGATGAGGCCCATGGCGATACCCGCCACATGCGCCTTCATGGGTACGCCCGCGTCCATCATCGACAGGCAGCCGCCGCAGACCGAAGCCATGGAAGACGAGCCGTTGGACTCGGTGATCTCGGACACCACGCGGATGGTGTAGGGGAACTCTTCCTTGCTCGGCAGACAGGCCACCAGGGCGCGCTTGGCCAGGCGGCCGTGGCCGACTTCGCGGCGCTTGGTCGAGCCCATGCGACCCACTTCGCCGGTCGCAAAGGGAGGCATGTTGTAGTGGAACAGGAAGCGGTCTTCGAACTCGCCAGCCAGTGCGTCAATGCGCTGCGCGTCGCGCTCGGTGCCCAGCGTAGACACCACCAGCGCCTGCGTCTCGCCGCGCGTGAACAGGGCTGAACCGTGGGTGCGCGGCAGCACGCTGTTGCGGATTTCGATAGCACGCACGGTGCGCGTATCGCGGCCGTCGATGCGTGGCTCACCGGCCAGAATCTGGCCGCGCACGATGCGCGCTTCGATGTCGAACAGCATGTTGTCCACCTTGACGCCGTCAAACGCCACGCCCTGCTCGGTCAGCGCCGCCTTGGTGGCGGCGTAGGCCTCGCGGCAGGCCTGGGTGCGCAGCTGCTTGTTGCGGTTTTGGTAGGCGGCGCGCAGTTTTTCTTCGGCCAGCTCGCCCACCTTGGCGATCAGGGCCTCGTCCTTGGCCTCGGCCTTCCAGTCCCACACCGGCTTGCCGGCGTCACGCACCAGCTCGTGGATGGCGTTGATGGCGATCTGGCTTTGCTCGTGGCCATAGACCACGGCGCCCAGCATCACGTCTTCGGGCAGCTGCTGCGCTTCGGACTCGACCATCAGCACGGCGGCCTCGGTGCCGGCGACGACCAGGTCCATCTGGCTGCTCTTGCGCGCCGTCTGGCCGGGGTTGAGCACATATTCACCGTTGACATAGCCCACGCGCGCGGCGCCAATCGGGCCGTTGAACGGGATGCCCGACACAGCCAGCGCGGCGCTGGTGGCGATCATGGCGGCGATGTCGGCGTCCACCTCGGGGTTGAGCGAGATGGTGTGGATGACCACGTGGACTTCGTTGTAGAAGCCTTCGGGGAACAGCGGGCGGATCGGGCGGTCGATCAGGCGGGAAGTCAGCGTCTCCAGCTCGGACGGCTTGGCTTCGCGCTTGAAGAAGCTGCCGGGGATCTTGCCAGCGGCGTAGGTCTTCTCGATGTAATCGACAGTCAGCGGGAAGAAGTCCTGGCCGGGCTTGGCGTTCTTGGATGCGACCACGGTGGCCAGCACCACGGTGTCGTCGATGTTGACCAGCACGGCGCCGGAAGCCTGGCGCGCGATCTCTCCGGTTTCCATGGTCACGGTGTGCTCGCCCCACTGGAAGGTCTTGGTGACTTTGTTGAACATCGTCATAGGTTTGCTCCTTGATGAATAGCTACTGGCGTACCAGCAGCATGGGTTTGGAGGCCAAACAGACCGCGATGCCATTCCAGACCAGCGCTGTCAGCTACTAAAAATATAGTCAGCACGGGTTTGGAATGACACAGCTTCGCTCTGCTCATCCCTCCGGGAAAAGTAAAAAACGCCTGAGCTAGCAAGCTAACTCAGGCGCTTCGGGCTATCGCAAGGCTTACTTGCGCAGACCCAGCTTGGCGATCAGGGCCGTGTAGCGGTCAGCGTCCTTGGCCTTGAGGTAGTCCAGCAGCTTGCGGCGACGGCTCACCATGCGCAGCAGGCCACGGCGACCGTGGTGGTCCTTGGCGTGTTGCTTGAAGTGGGGAGTCAGCTCGTTGATGCGGGCGGTCAGCAGGGCCACCTGAACTTCAGGGCTGCCGGTATCGTTTTCGGCGCGCTGGTTGGCCTTGACGACTTCGGCCTTGACGGAAGATGCGATCATGATTTTTCCTTGAGCGGAGCGCCATGGCAGGCACCCCCTGGTTTTACTTGCGCCAGCGGCTGGAATGACCCCTGGCGTGCGTCCTGCACCATGCAAAACCGGCTGATTATATCGCTTGTCACTGTTTGCGCCCATCCGGAGGGCTCCCAGTGCCGGTTGCGCCATGCTCCACCGCATGATGCAAGCGTTTACAAATAGGCGCGACTCGCGCCAAGGGAGGCCCGAAATGAGCACGCATGTACCGCGAAACGTTGCCGCGCATATCCTGGGCGCCTGCGTCATGGCCCTGTGCCTGCAGGCGACACACAACGCGCACGCCGCACCGGCAAAGCAGGAGGCCGGCGGCAAACCGGCCCAGCCGGCCAAAAAATCCCGCTCCGTCAAGGTCAAGCACCAGCAGAACCACTCCGGCGAAAGCAGCGCCGAGCGCGACCGCAGGCTGTACCGCGAATGCCAGGGCCTGCCCAACGCCGGCGCCTGCCTGGGCTATACGAGGCGCTAGAAAAACGACACAAACTTGCCAAATCAGCAAAAAAACTCCGCTACAATCACGGCTTCGTCGCAAGGCCAGCCGGCACACAGCAGCTGGGATCAACCAAACGACGATTTTTTTGAAATGTGCTGATTTTTTCGTGCTACAATTCAAAGCTTGGCGGCTGTAGCTCAGCTGGATAGAGTACTTGGCTACGAACCAAGGGGTCGTGGGTTCGATTCCTGCCAGCCGCACCATATGTGACAAGGACTTAGCTTCGCAAGGAGCTAAGTCCTTTTTCACTTTTGGGATTTGTGCCCAACAATGTGCCCAACAGATTGATTTGCTAGTGGCGCTCCGCTGTGAGTGCTCAATCGGCAGTTGGGAGGGCCTTTGCCTGTACCCGCATTCGTCGTTCAACATCCTTGAGCATGTCCGAAGGTGTGATGTCGAGGGCGTCACACAGTCGGAACATCAAGCGCACGCTTGGGCTGTTGCGGCCAAGCTCGATCAAGGACACGTAGTTCCGGTCAACGTCAGCCCGCAGCGCCAAGTCGGTCTGAGTCCACTTCCGTTTTGTTCGCAGGCTGCGCAGTGCCTGCCCGAATGCCTGATCTGGTTCCAACTTGCTTGCTCAAAATATTGAGCAAGGTTCAGCCTTTGATGGGTCTGATTTGCCGTATATATGCGGCAGAATTCAAAGCGTTCAAAAATGGAGGTTCAGACGTGAACGTGAAAATCTTCTTTGTCGCTGCGGCGATGGCCGGGGTTGTTGGCTCGGCTCAAGCAGACGTGTACCGCTGCACTGCTGCCGATGGCAAAACGGTGTATCAACAAAGCCCCTGTACATCTGGCAGTCAGAAGGCTGTTGATGATTCAAACGCCAGAGCCAAGCAGCGAGCGGAGGTAGAGAAGCGGGAGGCCGACGCGAGGGATGCAGAAATGGAGGCCAAGCGTGATGTAGAAGTGGGCCGAAAGATGGAGCAACTCCGTGCATGTCTGCGCGAAAAGTCGTGCTCTTCATACACCTACGTGTCCCTGCTGGAGGGGCAAAACGTTGGGTTCGTAAACGAGACGCTTGGAAAGCCTGAATCGGTTCAAATGGTCGGCGGTAGGTCAACTGACTACTTCACGGTTCCGACTTCGGATGGTCGTAAACGCGCCCGGCTTCAGGTTGTCTATAAGGGTCTCGTCATTGATCGGGTCAACGCCTATTAGTGTCCGGCGACGCCCGTGCGCGGTGCCAACGGGTAGGCGATCATGCGCATGGTCTGCGCCATCAGCGGGCCGTATACGACTTCAACCAGTCCCAGCAGGTCAGGCGCTACCGGGAGTTCTGGCAGTTGCCTACGAAGCCCGTGCATCACTGCGAAGCGTTCGCCACGCGACAAGGGGATGATGTCCGGTAGCGTTTCGATGATGTGCGGGCGCTTCGCGTGTGCAATGACGGCCAGCCTCCACAAGTCCGGGCCTTCAAAGCCCTTGAGGTCTGCCATGGTGATCGGCGGACAACCAAGGATGATGTACACCAGTGCGGCCATCACAGCGTCGGAGTAGCCTTCGCATGCTTGCGACTCCAAGCGCAGGGCGGCGAGGTGGGCTTCAAGCTGTTCCTTTGACAAACTCATGGTGTTGCTCCGAGCATCGCCATAATGGCGGTGAACCGCGCATCGGTTGCGGTCGGTGTGGGCGTCTTGCTGGTGAGTTCCAACACCGCTTTGGCCGCTGCCAGCTTCGTAGCTGGTGACTTGGAGTCAAGGGATGCGGCCAGCGCCTCTACAGCACGAACCTTCTGTGACCGTAGGAGGCGAAGCGCATCGCCTTCTGTTGCGGCCAGGATGCCGTCTAGCTCGGCTCGGAAGGCATCCAACTTCATCCACCCGCACATTGTTTGAGCGCTCACACTACACGACTTCGCGGTGGCTCGTTGTGTGGCCCCGCCTGCGATCAACATCGCGGCCTTCTTTTGTGCTGGGGTGAGGTCGGACACGTTCAGATTCCTTCGGGTTTGTTCAACCCCGGCTCAGGGTCGCGCCAGTCACTGGCCGCATGCTGCCCGCTGGCATCGTGTTGGACTCGGACTTGCGTACACCCAGCACGGCCTGCACCAGCTTGCCCGATGCGTTCCGCAATGACCAAGCATCGCCCATGCCACCACGGGGAGCGTCGGACTGCTTGGAGGGGGTCAACCGTGCGAAAGAGGATCGGCCACGCTCAAACGCTTCCCGTTTTTCTTGGTCGCGGCGTGCGCTCAGGGCGCTGTCGATTGCTGCTTGAAGGTCTTTGTAAGCCACGGCATTGCCACGCTCAGCGCGTAGCGGTTCTTTCGGTGTGTTACTCGCCTGACGGGTGATGCCCGCACCAATAGCGTTTGCACGGGTTAGGACGGCATCGGTCGGCGCGGTGATCGGAGCGGGAGCGAGTTGCACGGGTGGGGACGGCGTGCCGACATCGCGGCTCATGCTGCCCCGCAAGATGCTGGCGAAAGGCATCACAAGCCCCTTGCGCACGCTCGATTGCTTGGGAGTGGTGCCGCGATGAATCTTGCGCACGACGCATCGTTCAGCGAAGCCGGGAACGAATTCGCAGAGGTCTTGCACAACGCTGAGGGGAATGGTGTGAGTCATGATCGGCTCCAATATGAGTTGCTGCGGTGATTATAGCGTATGACTATTAGTATGTGAAGTTAAATTGAGTTTTGCAATTGATTGCAGCGTCACCACCATCCCACGGCGCAATGGGTCAGGCGCTCCCGATACGTCTTTCGGTGGTGCTTTGACAACGTGGAAAATGCTGTCACTGAACCATCGTTCGCTGCGGTCTGAATAAACGACTGCCAAGCCTTTTCCTTTGACAAAGCTCGGGCCTTTGACAAACTCGCAATATGCAGTGAATCGAACGGGTTCCCGAGTTGATCTATGTCTCGGGCCAAAATGCCGGGGTTGCGTAGTCTGGCCTCAATCCGTAGCAATGACGCATGGAGCGAGGTAATTCCCTTGGACAGTAGCTGTTGCTTCTTGTCGTAGACAACGAATTGGCGGGGTGAATCCTTGGAGCCAATATAGACGGCTCCCTTTGTCCCTTGCTCATGATCCTTGAATATGTCACCTTTGCGGGAGTGGCTTGTCCAAGGCAGGATGGATTCTGTCTCTACCCCAACATAATCTCGGGCGACTTCGATATAGGAGATTTTTCCTGTATCTATTGCGTGATCCCATGAATATACGGGATCATCGTGCCCGAAGCTGCCAATAAGTAGGTTGACTGATTCTTGAAGCGCTTCCCACGCTGGGCTATATTCATCACGAGCAAGATGATACGGCCACGTTTCCCAACAAAAATAGCGGTACTGCTGTTTGGTGATGCCCGCATGTAGCGTGGCGAGGGATTGGGAACCGCTCTTCAGCGCAAGGCGCGCTCCGTACTTGCTGCGCCAGTGCTTGATGTCGGGGGTGTCTGCCACGTCACCAATGCCGTGCAGAACGGTCAAGGCTACGCTGTACTGATCTGGGTTGAGGGGTACAGTGATTCTGAGCCTATCGACCTTTTCTTTCAGTCGTAGAACTACGGACATTGCTGCCCCTTTCGATCATTCTCATGCTCTTGTTTTCTACCCCTACATTCTCTTTAACCTTCCCGAAACCACCTTACTAGAGGAATGGAAGGTCACTGAAATAAATAGGAGAATTGATATTATCACTAGGAGCAAGTACAATCAAACCTCGATCATCCTGCTCTAGGAACTTTCCCCCGGTATTGTGGTAAATGCCGGGGGATTTTTTTCGTCAGGCACTTGGCTGAACGTGCGGTCGAATAGTGGCACTGAACCAGAATGAGCGACGCCCTTGCTTACCATCCGGCTCGGGAAAATTGCCTTCATCAATCCAGCGAGCCAGGGTGGTGTCGGTAGTTTTCATGAAACTCAAAACGTGGCCCATCAAAAGGCGCTGATCGGTATTGAGGTCGATTCCCTGAATATCAAGCGCGCGGGAGTGATTATTCCGCTTGCGTGGTTTCTCTGGTGTGCTGGTTTCAACCGGGACATTCACCTCGGGCGAAATGGTGACCGGTTCCGCTTGAGTTTCAGCAGGGGAGGATGTTTTGTTGATGGTGACGGCCATGGTCGTGCTTTCAGAAAGGGTTGTGCTGTGCAACCGTTTCCGCAGGGAGCCATGGGAGTTTGGCTCAAAGAGTGCAGAAAGCGGCGTTGCGCCGGTTCCCTTTGTCCCGATGATCGGGTCAACACTCCATTGCCAAAGGTGAACGCGCATTCTCGCGGTTCACCATGTCTCCGTCAAGACGGGTCAAGCTGCCTTGGTCGGGAAGGCGATGACCTTCGCCTCGGCGCCGTGTAGCAGGCGGTCTAGCTCGGCTCCCAGCTTTGTCCACGCGGTCACCAGTTCGGGCCAACGGTCGCTTTTCTGGTACGTGCGAACCAGTTTGTTCGGAACGTGGTTGATCGCCCTTTCGACAAGCTCCCCCGATACACCACATGCGCCCATGATCGTTGCGGCAGTGCGCCGGGTGTCGTGCGGTGTCCAAGGGCCACCACTCAGGCACAGTGCGCCGGTCGCCTTGCTGCGGTTCTTCATTGCTTCCGTGCGCTGGCGATCCTTCACTTGCTTGCCGATGCTCTTCACGCAAACATGTGAGGTCGGGTTACCGTCCGCATCCCGCTTGTTGTCGGCAGGGAAGCACCATGAGGTATGACCCGTGAGACTGTGAAGCTCCTTGAGGTATCTCAGGGTGAAGTCGGACAGATAGACATCGTGCGGCACTCCGTTTTTAGGAGCAGGGATATGCCAGCGTCGATTGGCGAGGTCAACATGCTCCCAGCGTGCGATGCTCAGTTCACCGACGCGGCACGCGGTGCCCAGCATGATCCATAGCGCAAGTTCGGTCGTGCGCTGTAATCTCGCGTTTGGCAGCTTTTCCCGTAGCTCCAACAGTTCGGCGTGTGGTGTGGGCGACTTGGAATCCCACAGCACGCGCTCGCGCTCTTTGTACGCTGGTGCGATGTCATCGCGCTTCAATTTGTGTAGCGGGTTGACTTCGATGTAATCGCGGCGGGAACACCAGTCAAGGAACTGGCGGGCATCGGCAAAGAGGCGCAGCGCCATACGAGGGGAGCGCACCTTCACCTGATCGAACAGTTCCGCCCACTCAGCACGCTTGATGCTGGCGAGGGGCCTATCCCCCAGCGTGGGAAAGATGTCGCGCTCAAAGCTGCGGATGACTTCGGTGCCGTTGTCCTTGCGGCCTTTGGTGCCACGCTTCACCAATTCGGCTTGCTGCCAGCGCTCCGACAACGCGCGGACGGTTTCCTCGATGTAGGCGCGTGCCAGGATGGCTTGGGTGTGGGCGGCTTGGGCCTTGGATAGCTGACGCTCAGTGCTGGGGTTCTTGCCCGCCTTGTGCTGATCGATGGCCCACGCATGGGCTTCGCGGATGTCCTTGAGGCTGTCACCCGGCCAGGAACCCGCTGTGAAGTCCGCCAGCTTGTTGTCATGACGGAACCGCCAGCGGAACATCACGGACGGGGCTCCGTCCTTGCCACGACGCACGACGCCATAGAGTCCCCCGGCTTCGCTCACCCTGGTAATGGCTGGGTTCTTGAGGGCGGCCAGGAGTTCAACGTGTGCCCAGCGCTCGCCCTTGGGTTTGGCTGTTGTCGCGCCCTTGGAGGCGTCCGGGTTGTCGGTGGTGGTCGAGGTAGGATCGGTCATCGTTCGCTCCATGGGTGGCCTCGGGCTGGCCTTGTTGGTGTACTTGGTTGCTGGGGCACATTCTAATTTGTGCCCAACAATGTGCCCAACAAGTTTGCGGGGTAGAGCGCGGGACTCAGGGATGAACGAAGGGAAGGGGAATAACAAATTTCCCTTGTTTGTCAAATACTTAGGATCGTTGTGCGGTGCTTCTCACAGTGACTCAAAATCGAATCGTACTTACCTACGAACCAAGGGGTAGTGGGTTCGATTCCTGCCAGCCGCACCAAACGCAAAGCCCTGAAGTTGAAAGACTTCAGGGCTTTTTCGTTTGTGCATCATGCGCCCATGAGCAAAGCTTTCACCAAAGAGTCAGATAACGAAGACGACGAGCCCACCCTGCCGGCCATACCGGTCGGTGGCAAAAACTACATCACGCCCCAGGGCTACGCGCGCCTGCGCGCTGAGCTCCTGACACTCATCGACGACGAACGCCCTAAGGTGGTGGACATCGTGCATTGGGCCGCGAGCAACGGTGACCGCTCCGAAAACGGCGACTACCTCTACGGCAAGAAGCGGCTGCGCGAGATCGATCGGCGCATCCGCTTCCTGACCAAGCGACTGGAGATTGCCGAGGTGGTTGATCCGTCCGCGCATGCGGGCAGCGTCCAGGTCTTTTTTGGCGCCACCGTGACCTATGTCGACGACGAGGGTGTCGAACGCACGGTGACCATACTCGGCGTGGACGAGGCGGACAACGCCCGCCAGCAGGTCAGCTGGATTTCTCCGGTGGCGCGCGCGCTGCTCAAGGCCCGCGAAGGCGACGAGGTGGCGCTGCAAACACCCGCGGGCATGCGCAGCCTGGAAATCCTGTCAGTGGCCTACCC
>Ga0209792_1000790_pt1 | contig 18649 bp, 19 predicted proteins | sample EBPBio142005_DNA_FD_185860 | JGI IMG/M metagenome (GOLD analysis project Ga0209792, IMG submission 185860) | Wastewater treatment Type I Accumulibacter community from EBPR Bioreactor in Madison, WI, USA - Reactor 1_6/14/2005_ DNA (SPAdes)... | ecosystem: Engineered > Bioreactor > EBPR >... | reverse complement strand
GAGCCCAAGGTGCTGATCGCCGTGGACGGCGTGACCTGGGCCGGCGTGGACATGGATCGCACCCCGGTGCTGGCCGAGCTGCGGGCGCAGCTGCCCAGCCTGCGCCACCTGCTGCTGGTAAACAACCTGGATGCCGCAAAAACAATAGCTGGCAGCGCCCGCTACACGGACGTTGTGGACCGAAATGATGCCGAAGTGGCGGCCTTCGAGCCGCTATGGCTGCCATTCGACCACCCGCTGTGGATCGTCTATTCCAGCGGCACCACGGGGTTGCCAAAGCCCATCGTGCATTCGCATGGCGGCATCGTGCTCGTCGCCATGGTCACCGGGCTGCACATGGACCTGGGCGCCAGCTACGCCGCCAACAGCCTGGGCGAGCGCTTTTGCTGGTACAGCTCCACCGGCTGGGTGATGTGGAACTGCCAGGTGGCGGGCCTGCTGTCGGGCACCACCTGCGTGATCTTCGACGGCAGCCCCGGCGGGCCGCGCCAGGCGCCCGACTGGGGCACCCTATGGCGCTTTGCGGCGCGCCACCGCGTCACCTTCCTCGGATCGGGCGCGGCCTTCTTTGCCGGCTGCATGAAGGCGGGTGTGGATCTGGCCCGCTGCGGCGACCTGTCGCGCATACGCGCGCTGGGCAGCACCGGCTCGCCGCTGTCGGCCGAGGTCCAGGAGTGGGGCAGCGCGCAGTTCGCAGCGATTGCCGCCACCCCGGCGCAAGAGGACATCTGGTGGCTCAACATCTCGGGCGGCACCGACTTTGCCGGCGGCTTCATCGCCGGCACGCCCGAGCTGCCGCAGCGCCCTGGCCTGATGCAGTGCCGCATGCTGGGCGCGGCCGTCGAGGCCTGGAACGAGGCCGGCGCGCCCGTTACCGGCCAGGTGGGCGAGCTGGTCTGCACGCAGCCGATCCCGTCCATGCCGCTGGCCTTCTGGAACGACCCCGGAAACGCACGCTACCTGGCCAGCTACTTCGAGATGTACCCACCCGGCCACGGCCGCCGGCCCGGCGGCGGCGACCTGGGTCCCGAGGCCGGCAGCGTCTGGCGCCATGGCGACTGGCTGCGCATAGGCGACGAAGAGGGCCGGGGCGAGTGGTGCGTGATCTATGGCCGATCGGACGCCACCATCAACCGCCACGGCCTGCGCATGGGCACCAGCGAGATCTACAGCGCCGTCGAGGCCCTGCCCGAGGTGTTGGACTCCATGGTCGTCGATCTGGAATACCTGGGCCGCGAGAGCTTCATGCCGCTGTTCGTGGTGCTGCGGGCGGGGGCGGTGCTGGATGACGCCCTGCGCGGGCGCATCAACGTCGCCATCCGCCAACGCTTGAGCCCGCGCTTCGTCCCCGATGCCATAGAACAGGTGCCCGAGGTGCCGCGCACCCTGAGCGGCAAGAAGCAGGAGCTGCCCATCAAGAAGCTGTTGCTGGGCCAGCCCCTGGCCAGGGTGGTGAACCAGGAGGCCATGGCCAATCCCGGCTGCCTGGCCTGGTATGTGGACTATGCGGAGCGGCGGAGTGCTTCATAAATAATAGCTGTATGCGCTTGTTGCAACTGTGCTGCAGCCATTTTTCATTGGAGCGCCGGCGCTCCCGTGCTTGCACCGCATTCCAGCGCATGCTCGGTAAAGCGCTGCACCACGCGGCTCGTGTCACCCGCCAGCCGCGCCAGCGCAATGCTGATGTGAAAGCCCGGCGGGTTGTCGGTCAGCGCCAGGCAGACCACGCCGCGCGGCACCGCCTGGCGCGCCACGCCGGCCACCAGGCCCACGCCCAGGCCCGAGGCCACCAGGCTCATGATGGTCTGCACCTGCGAGGCCTCCTGCGCCACGCGCGGCGCAAAGCCCGAGGCCTGGCAGCGCATCATGGCCAGGGCCGCCAGGCCCGGCACCTTGGCGCGCGGGTACATGATGAAGGGCTCGCGCGCCGCCTCGTGCAGGGCAATCGCCCCGCGCGCGGCCAGCGGGCTGCTCTCGGCCACGGCCAGCACGAAATCGTCGCGGTCCAGCGGCGTCAGGTCGAAGCCGCTTGCGTCCAGTACGGGAAAGCGCAGCAGGCCGGCGTCAAAGCGGCGCGCGAGCAGACCTTCCAGGATCTCGGACGAGGTGGCTTCGGTCAGCTCCAGCGCGATCTGCGGGTAGCGCGCGCGCAGCGACGGAATCAGCCGCGGCAGCAGCGCATAGGTGGCCGAGCCGATGATGCCCAGGCGCAGCCGCCCGCCGGTGCCCGCGCGCGCGTGCTGCACTGCCTGGCGGCATTGCTCCGCATGCTGCAGCGCGCGCCGTGCGTCCTCCAGCATGGCCTGGCCGGCGGGCGTCAGCAGCACGCCGGTGCCGGTGCGCTCGAACAGTGGGGCGCCCAGCTCGTCTTCGAGCTTGCGGATCGACACCGACAGCGGCGGCTGCGCCATGTGCAGCCGCTCGGCCGCGCGGTGAAAGTTACCCGTCTCGGCCAGTGTGACGAACTGGTGCAGTTGGCGCAGGTTCATTTGATATTCATCGGATATTGCGATCAATATTTTTAATATTAGACAGCATGGCACCAGCGGCCTAAAGTGTCCCGAAAGCGCATTGCCAGGAGACATCACCCATGCCATTGCACCGCAGAAGCACGCTGCGCGCCCTCGTGGCCGCCGGCCTCGTGGCCCTGGGCGCCGCCATGGCGCCCGCCGCCCAGGCGCAGGCCTTCCCGTCCAAGACCATCAAGTTCGTGGTTCCCTTCGGGCCCGGCAGCGGCACCGACACCTCGGCGCGCTACTTCGCCAAAAAGCTGCAGGACCTGACGGGCCAGGCCGTGGTGGTGGAGAACAAGCCCGGCGCCAATGGCTTTCTGGCCGTCAAGCAGGTGCTCACGGCGCCGGCCGATGGCTACACCGTGTTCATAGGCAGCAACTCCACGCTGGCCGTGAACGCGGCGCTGTTCAAGGAGCTGCCCTACGACCCGGTGAAGGACTTTGCGCCGCTGACCATGATGATGCGTGCGCCCGCCATGCTGGTAGTGCCGCCGGGTTCGCCCAATGGCGACCTGAAGAGCCTGATTGCGTATGCCAAGGCGCATCCGGGCAAGGCCAACTTTGGCGCCGGCTCGGCCGGCTACCAGCTGATGGGCGAGCTGCTCAACGACCGCGCCGGCCTGCAGACCGTGCATGTGCCCTTCAAGAGCGCCGGCGAGACCATGACCGCCGTGGCCTCGGGCACGGTGGACTTTGCGTTTGCCGAGGTCACCGCGGTGCTGGAGCTGGCCAAGGGCGGGCGCGTGAAGATCCTGGCCGTGGCCGCCGACCAGCGTGTGCCCAATGCCCTGGACGTGCCCACCATGAGCGAGGCGGGGTTGCCGGGCTTCGAGGCCTATACCTGGGTGGGCGCCATGGTGTCGGCCAAGACCCCGACGGCCGAGACGGCGAAGCTGGCCGCGCTGTTCACCACCATCGCCAAGATGGACGAGACGCGCGCCTTCTACGAGCGCCTGGGCGCCACACCGATGACGGGCGGGCCGGCGCAGATGCATGAGTTCCAGAAGGGCGAGATCGCGCTGTGGAAGCGCATCGTGCAGCAGGCCAAGGTGCCGCTGCAGTAAAGGAGGCAGGGACATGAGCACCCTGGATTCACTCGCGCTCACGCGCATTCCGCCCGCAGACGAGGCGCTGCGCGCCGAGGTGCGCGCCTTTCTGGCCGAGGCCATCCAGGACTTGCCGGCCCATGTGCGCGCCCGCTCCTGGGGCGGCTACAGCGCCGAGCTGAGCCGCAAGCTGGGGGCCAAGGGCTGGATAGGCGTGACCTTGCCGAAGGAGTACGGCGGCGGCGGGCGCAGCGCCTTCACGCGCTATGTGCTGGTGGAGGAGTTTCTGGCCTGCGGCGCGCCCGTGGGCTCGCACTGGATCGCGGATCGGCAGAGCGCGCCGCTGATCCTGAAGTACGGCACCGAGGCGCAAAAGCGCTTCTACATCCCGCGCGTGTGCCGCGGCGAGGCATTCTTTTGCATCGGCATGAGCGAACCCGGTTCGGGCTCGGACCTGGCCAGCGTTAAGACGCGCGCCACGCCCAATGAAAAAGGCTTTGTGCTGAATGGCCAGAAGATCTGGACCACCAACGCCCACCACTGCCAGTACATGATCGCGCTGGTGCGCACTTCCGGCAGCAGCGAGGACAGGCACAAGGGCCTGTCCCAGGTCATCGTCGATCTGTCTTTGCCGGGCGTCACCGTGCGCCCCATCGAGGATCTGTCGGGTGACAGCCATTTCTGCGAGGTGTTCTTCGACAACGTGCAGCTGGGCGCCGACGCGCTGATAGGCGCCGAGGGCCAGGGCTGGGAGCAGGTGACGGCCGAGCTGGCCTTTGAGCGTAGCGGCCCGGAGCGGCTGTTCTCCTCCATCGTGCTGTTCGACCAGTGGCTGGATTACTTGCGCACGCCGCAGGGCCGCAGCGCATCAAGCGTGCGCCTGGCGGGCAAGGTGTTGACGCAACTAAGCCCCCTGCGCGCCATGTCGGTGGCGATACAGGACAAGCTGGTGCGCGGCGAGAGCCCCATCGTCGAGGCGGCGCTTGTGAAAGAGCTGGGCACGACGCTGGAGCAGATGATTCCTGCGGCCATTGCCGACGACCTGTTCGCGCGCGAGGGCGAGGATGTTCCCGTCGAATTGCTGCTGACGCTGAAATACGTGACCGAGGCCGCGCCCTCGTACTCGCTGCGCGGCGGCACGCGCGACATCCTGCGCGGCATGATCGCGCGCGGCCTCGGACTGCGTTGAAAGGAATGGGCATGGACAACGATTTGTTTGCCGACGCCGCGCGCCAGCTGCTGGGGGGCGAATGCACCCCGGCCGTGGTGCGCGCCATCGAGGCCGGCGGGCTGGGCGCGCCGCAGGCCGAGGCACTCTGGGCCCAGATCGAGGCCGCGGGCCTGGCCGATGCGCTGCTGGATGAGGCAGAGGGCGGCGCCGGCCTGGGCCTGTCCCAGCTGTTCGGCGTGCTGGAGCAGGCCGGCGCCCATGCCCTGCCGCTGCCACTGGGCGACACCCTGCTGGCGCGTGCGCTGCTGGCGCAGGCCGGCATGGCGCGGCCCGCGGGCGCCATCGCGCTGGCCAGTGGTGAGCGCACCCAGGACGGTGGCCTGCGCTGCGCCCTGGTGCGTGGCGGCCGGGTGGCCGCCAGCGTGCTGGTGCAGGCGGGCGATGGCTGGCATCTGCTGGCCGTTCAAGCTGCCCAGACCACGCCCCAGGCGCTGGCGCTGGATGCGGCCTTCGCCTGGTCGCCCAGCCAGATGCTGGCCGCGCCCGTGGTACCCGTCGCCCAGGGGCTGGATGCGCGCACGCTGCAGGCCGCGCTGCTGGCGCCGCAGATGGCCGGCGCGCTGATGCATGTCTTTCAGCGCACGCTGCAATACGCCAACGAGCGCCAGCAGTTCGGCCGGCCCATCGGCAAGTTCCAGGCCATACAGCACCAGCTGGCGGTGATGAGCGAGCATGTCTTCGCCGCGCGCATGGCGGCGCAGCTGGGCTGCAGTGGCGCGGGCCTTGCGGCCGACCGCCTGCCTGATCGTTTGAGGGTCGCCACGGCCAAGGCGCGCTGCAGCGAGGCGGCGCTGGTGGTGTCCGAGCTGGCGCATGCCATCCACGGCGCCATCGGCTTCACGGCCGAATACGACCTGCAGCTCTACACGCGCCGCCTGCACGCCTGGCGCCAGGCGGCCGGCAGCGAGTCCTACTGGCACGACGTGGCCGGCAGCGCCCTGCTGGAGCACCAGGGCCTGACGCTGGACATGGTGCGGCGCATCACCGATGTAGAGACAGCGCATTAAAAACCATAGCTGCTTGCGCTTGTAGTTATTGAGTTTCAACATGAAAATGCTTGAAACCAATGAGAAACAAGCGCTGACGGCTCCTCTTTTTGAAATGGAGTTCCCATGGCCTTTCTGACCATCGAGCGCGACGGCGCCATCCTCACCGTCACCATGAACCAGCCCGAGACGCGCAACGCGCTCACCGGCAACACGGCGGTGGCCGAGTTCGTGCAGCTGTGCGCCGACGTGCGTAAGGACGCCGGCGTCAAGGTCGTCATCCTCACCGGTGCCGGCCCCATCTTCAGCTCGGGCGGCAACGTCAAGGACATGAAGCGCTTCTTCGACGACGCGCTCACGCCCGACCTGATCCGCGAGGAATACCGCCAGGGCATACAGCAGATCCCCTTGGCGCTGTACGAGCTGGACGTGCCCGTGATCTGCGCCGTGAATGGCCCGGCGATCGGGGCCGGGCTGGATCTGACCTGCATGTGCGACATCCGCATCTGCAGCGAGACGGCGACCTTTGCCGAGAGCTTCGTGCGCGTGGGCATCGTCCCCGGCGACGGCGGTGCCTGGTTGCTGCCGCGTGCTGTGGGCATGGCCAAGGCTGCCGAGATGAGCTTCACCGGCGAGGCCATCAGCGCCCAGGAGGCGCTGGCCTGTGGCCTGGTGAGCCGCGTGGTGCCCGCTGATCAACTCTTGCCCACGGCACGCGCCCTGGCCGAAAAAATAGCCGCCAACCCCGGCGCCGTGATGCGCATGACCAAGCGCCTGCTGCGCGAGGGCCAGGGCGCCACGCTGGCCACGCTGCTGGAGCTGTCGGCCGGCTACCAGGCCATCGCCCACAAGACGGCGGACCACCGCGAGGCGGTCACCGCCTTCATCGAGAAACGCGCGCCGCGCTTTCAGTAAGGCGCCCGCGGGCAGGGCGGGCGCGGATAATCGCGCCATGCCTTCTCCGCACAAACGCTTCGCAATGATCCGCGAGTTCCACCTCGCGGACTGGTTCACGCTCGGCAACGCCGTGTGTGGTGTGGGGGCGCTGTTCTCCTGCATGACCTATCTGGAGACGCATGACCTGCGCCACATCTACTTCGCCTGCACGCTGGTGCTGGCGGCCCTGGTGTTCGACGTGCTCGACGGCCGCATCGCGCGCTGGCGGCAGAAAAGCTCGGCCATGGGACGCGAGCTCGACTCGCTGGCGGATGTGATCTCGTTTGGCGTGGCGCCGGCCATCATTGCCTACGCCTGCGGCATGCAGGGGCTGTACGACCGCGTGGTGCTGGCCTTCTTCGTGGCCTGCGGCGTCTCGCGCCTGGCGCGCTTCAACATCACGGCCGAGGCCCTGGCCGAAGGGCCGTCGGGCAAAGTCAAGCACTTCGAGGGCACGCCGATTCCCACCTCCATCGTGCTCGTCGGCCTGCTGGCGCTGGCCGCCTCCATGGGCGCGGTGCGCGAAGAGCTGTGGTTGGGCAAGCTGATGCTGGGTGGCTTCACGCTGCACCCGCTGGTGCTGCTGTTCGCGCTGTCGGGCTCGCTGATGATCAGCCGCATCCGCATTCCCAAGCTTTGACACAGGCTGATGCAGGCCGTTATGGCTGCATTGGTACACTTTGCGGCTTTGAGGCGCCGCCTGTGGCGCCTTTTTTCGATCCCCATCGTTTCATGGCCGTTGACACGGCGGGCCAGGCCCGCACCCCTCTAGACCTCAAGAGCGCGCAGCTGTCCGTGGTGGCCATGGTGCTCAAGACGGTGGACGTCGCCGCCGTTGCGGCCGAGCTGGCCGCCCGCAGCGCCGACGACCCCGAGTTTTTCGACAACGACCCGGTGCTGATCGACCTCTCGGCCGTGCAGGCCGAAGAGCAGCCCATCGACTTCGCCGCCCTGGTGCAGCTGCTGCGCAGCCACCGCACCCAGCCGGTGGCCGTGCGTGGCGGCAATCCCGCGCAGATGCAGGCGGCCCATGCGGCCGGCCTGGTGGCCGCGCCCGACATGCCGGCGGCGCGTGCGCAGCCGCGCGAGGTCATCCGTGAGGTGGTGCGCGAGGTGCAGGTGCCGGTCGAAGTGCCCGTGCCGGCACCGGCGCCCGGCGCGCTGGTGGTGGACAAGCCGCTGCGCTCGGGCCAGCAGGTGTATGCGCGCGGCTCGGACCTGGTGGTGCTGGCCATGGTCAGCTTTGGCGCCGAGGTGATTGCCGACGGCAACATTCACGTTTATGCCCCGCTGCGCGGCCGCGCCATTGCCGGCGCGCGCGGCGACACCAGCGCGCGCATCTTCAGCACCTGCCTGGAGCCGCAGCTGGTCTCCGTGGCCGGCATTTACCGCACCACCGAGACCGAGCTGCCAGCCGACGTGCGCGGCAACCCGGCCCAGGTGCGGCTTGATGGCGAAAAGCTGCTCATCGAGCCGTTGTAAGCCGTTTTCCTCAGATTCATATCCGCAAGACAAGCAACGCAAGGACCCATCAGAACATGGCCAAAATCGTCGTCGTGACCTCCGGCAAGGGGGGAGTGGGCAAGACCACCACCAGTGCCGCCTTCGCATCGGGCCTGGCGCTCGCCGGCCACAAGACCGCCGTCATCGACTTCGACGTCGGCCTGCGCAACCTGGATCTCATCATGGGCTGCGAGCGCCGCGTGGTGTATGACCTGATCAACGTTATCCAGGGCGAGGCCAACCTGAACCAGGCGCTGATCAAGGACAAGCAGTGCGAGAACCTGTTTGTGCTCGCCGCCAGCCAGACGCGTGACAAGGAAGCGCTGACGCAGGACGGCGTGGGCAAGGTGCTCAAGGATCTGGCCGAGATGGGCTTTGACTACATCGTCTGCGACTCGCCCGCCGGCATCGAGAGCGGCGCGCTGATGGCCATGCACTTTGCCGACGAGGCGCTGCTGGTGACCAACCCCGAGGTGTCCTCGGTGCGCGACTCCGACCGCATCCTGGGCATGCTGAGCAGCAAAACCAAGCGCGCCATCGAGGGCAGCGAGCCGATCAAGGAGCATCTCCTGATCACGCGCTACAACCCGAACCGGGTGGAAGATGGTCAGATGCTGGGTCTGGAGGACATCCAGGACATTCTGCGCATCAAGCTGATCGGCGTGATCCCCGAGTCCGAAAGTGTGCTGCAGGCCTCCAACCAGGGCCTGCCGGCCATCCACCTGGGGGGCACCGATGTCTCCGAGGCCTACAAGGACGTGGTGGCGCGCTTTCTGGGCGAGGACAAGCCCCTGCGCTTCACCGAGGCCGTCAAGCCCGGCTTCTTCAAGCGCATCTTTGGTGGGAGGTAAGCGGCCATGTCCCTGCTGTCCTTTCTGCTTGGCGAGAAGAAGAAGACCGCCGCGGTCGCCAAGGAGCGCCTGCAGATCATCCTGGCCCACGAGCGCAGCGGCCGCAGCGCCGGCAAACCGGACTATCTGCCCGCGCTGCAGCGCGAGCTGGTGGCGGTGATCTCCAAGTACGTGAAGATCAACCCCGAGGATCTGAAGGTGCACTTCGAGCGCCAGGACGACCTGGAAGTGCTCGAGGTCAAGATCGAGCTGCCCGACGCGGCCAAGTAGCCACCGGGCTGGCGCCGCTTACCCGTCCATGGGCCCGGCCGCTTCGGGCGACAGGCGGCCCAGCGCATGCTCGGTATAGAACATGCCACCGTGGTACAGCAGCGGCGATGTACCCTGGCGGTGGCTGCAGCGCAGCACTTCGCCGACGAAGATGGTGTGGTCGCCCTCGGCGTACTGGCTGCGGATATGGCACTCGAACACTGCCGCCGCACCGGCAATCACCGGTACGCCCTCCTGGCCCGGCCGGTGATCCACCCCGGCCCAGCGGTCTATGCCCCGCGTGGCAAAGCGCTCGGCCAGCGAACGCTGCCGGGCTGTCAGCACATGGATGGCGCAATGCCGGCTGCTGGCGAGCGCCTGCAGTAGTGACGAGCGCTGCGCCAGGCTCCACAGCACCAGTGGCGGCTCCAAAGACACCGAGTTGAACGAGTTGATGGTCATGCCCAGCGGCGCGCCATCCTCGCCACGCGCCGTAACGATGGCCACGCCCGTGGCAAACATGCCCAATGCGTCGCGAAATTCGCGTGGTGAAAACGGGAGCGGGCTGGCGGCGGTGCGGGGCAGGGATCTGTTCACAAAAGACACGCGGCGCCTGGGGCGCAAGCGGATGGCAAAGGAGGGCTATTATCGGCCGGCGGGTGAACGCCTGCAGCCCGTCGCAAACCATGTCTTTGCTTCCCTCCTTCTCCCTTTTGGGCTCCGGCCCCACAGTGCTGCTGCTGCACGATGCCGATGGCGACCACCTGACTTTTGCCCCGCAACTCGAAACCCTGGCTGCCGCCGGCTACCGCGCCGTGGCCTGGGACATGCCGGGCTACGGACGCAGCGCACCGGTGGAGCCCTACGGTTTCAAGGGCCTGGCCCAGCGCTGCCTGCTGCTGCTGGATGCATTGCGGTGCGACGAGGTCACGCTGGTTGGCCACGGTCTTGGTGCCATGCTGGCGCTGGAACTGGCCCTGCGCGCCCCCTTGCGTGTGCAGCGCCTGGTTCTGTCCGCGGGAGGCCCGCCCCTGGATACCGCCGCCGTTGCCGCGTGGGTGGCGCCGCGCCTGGCCGCCCTGGACGAGGGCCTGTCCATGGCCGAGCTGGCCGATCGCGCGGTGAAAACGGCCGCCGGTGACGCGGCGCTGCCCGAGGGGCTGCAACTGGCGCGCCATTGCCTGGGCCGCGTATCTGCCGCCACCTACCGCCATGCGCTGCAGGCCGTGGCCGGTTTCGCGCGCAGCGCCCCCGAGCTGATGCGCGTGCACCAGGCCACGCTGCTCATCGCCGGCACACAGGATCGCAGCACGCCGCCAGAGGCGTTGCAGGCGCTGGCCCATGTGCTGCCTGACGCGCGCTTGCTGCAGTTGCGCGGCGTGGGCCACTGGCCGCAGCTCGAGGATCCCGAGGGCTTCGAGGCGGCGCTTCTGGACTTTCTGGCGGAGCCCGGAAAGCCCCTCCACTGAAAGCCCGCCCTGTCTATGGGCCGTCGCCGTACAGGGTTTTTTGGGTTTATCGGGCTGTGGCTAACATGGATCTCATGAGTACGCTGTCGCAGCCCCGCCCGTCCTTCAAGGCGCAGATGCATCGCGCGCGCGAGGACGCCATCGTCGAGGCCGCCAGCCGCCTGCTGCGCGAAAAAGGCTTCGAGACCATGACCGTCGATGAAGTGGCTGCGGCGGTGGGCATTGCCAAGGCCAGCCTGTACAAGCATTTCGCGGGCAAGGACGACCTGTGTACCGCGGCCGTGGTGCATGGCGTGGCGCGCCTGCAGCGTTTCCTGGGCGAACTCCCTGCCGATCTGGATCCTTTGCAGCGCCTGCATGCCTTGCTGTATTGGCTGCTGGAACTGCAGCTGGGAGAGGAGATGGCGCTGCTGTCCGAGCGCACGTCGGCACTGGCGCAAGCGCTGCGTACCTGCGACGTCTATCAGTCGGCCATGCTGGAGGTGAGTCGGCATATCCTCGGCTGGGTTGCGCAGGCGCAGACGGCCGGACAGCTGCGGCGTGACTTGCCGCCAGACGTGATCCTGTGCGCGTTGCTGGCGCGTTCGGCCGATCCCATGCTGGCCATGCTGCGCGAGCGTGGCTATGGCAACGCAGAGATCCTGGCCTGGGTCATCGACACCTGCCTCAGCGGCTTGGTACAGCAACCCGGGCATATCGAGACATGAAAGCGCGCCTTCTCCCAGGCCGAAAAGGCACGGTTTTATGTTTCAGATAGCGTCGAACACTGCACTAGCGCCGAGACCCGTTGCGGCGGTCTGATGGTCAGCGCACCAGCAGTACCGGCACGGTGCAGTGCGCCAACACCTGGGTGCTGACCGATCCCATCACCAGTTTGCCCAGCGAGCCATGGCCGTGCGTGCCCATGACGACCAGATCGTACTTGCCCGATTCGGCCACCTTGGCAATGGTGTCGCCGGCAGCGCCCACCTTGGTCAGGGTCTTGAGCTGCACGCCGTGGCGGGCCAGGAACTTGATCACCGGCGCCAACACCTTCTCGCCTTCTTCGGCGTAGTAGCTGTCCACCGTCTCCTTGCCCAGCGCGGCGCGCGCGCGCGGGGGCAGCGCGGCCTGCACGGTGATGGCGGTGTAGCTGTGAGATGTGCCCAGCATCTCGTCATGCGCGGCCAGATACGCCAGCATTTTTTTGGTGTAGGGGCTACCATCGACAGCGAGCAGGATGTTCATGCGAAGTTCTCCGTAAACAGGGTGACAGACTAGTCTGCGTCAGCGCCGTTGATCTTGACCTGAATCAGGTCTTGGGCGCTGGTCGCAGGCCAGCCGATCATACGGTGGGTGCGCAACCGGGCTGCTATCTGCCTGGTGTGCCGGCCCGACGCGGAGCAAGGCAGCATTGCCGCCTCGACGGGCAGTGCATCGGGCAGTGCATCGGGCAGCGCAATCAAGAGCGAAGAGCAGCTTGTTAAGATCCCATCGGTCGGTAACGTAATGCTTTGTGATGCTCCTATGAATTCATCCCAGGATCCGATACTGCGCGCGGATCCTTGTCCGCCGCAGGTCAATCCCACACGCTCCATGCCCATGCTGCTGAGCAATCTTCTATTGGCGGTTTTGCTGGCTTTGAGTTTTCCGCTGGCCCATTGGCTGCCTCAGTCCTGGGGCTGGGAAAACGGCTTGCTGGAAAACGCGCAGGTTGTGATCATGCTGGCCGGCCTGCTGGGCGCGGCCATGGCCGCCTATCGCCAGCGCGGCGCGGTTGCAGCGCCGCTGTGGTGGGTGGCGCTGCCATTCTGGCTGGCCTTCTTGGGCAGGGAGCTGGCCTGGGGGGCTGCCTTCCTGCCGGCGATCGGCCATAACCAATGGGGCCCGACCATCAGCTCCAGCGTGCTGTGGTTCAGGCCGGCCGTGCCCTGGGTGTGCGGGGCACTGCTGTTGCTGTGCTGCTACTGGATGCTGCGGTACCAACTCTGGAGCCGGGTGCTGCTTCGCCTGCAGCGCGAGCGGGCCTGGCCTGTGGCCAGCCTGACGTTGTTTGTGCTGGCGATGGTGATCTCCACCAATGCCGAGGGCCATGGCTTCGTGCACCTACAGGACTGGTTTGGCACCCAGGTGGTGGTGTTGGAGGAACTGGTCGAGACCTGGGGCTACGTGGCGCTGTGGCTGGCGCAGTGGGCTTTGATTCGTCACACAGCGGGCTGGCGCTGACGCAGCCGAGGGCCGCACGCCCAATTGCCCTCAAACGGCGACGACGCAGTGCTGCAGGAATGCGTCCTGCTCGCCTTTGCGCGCATAGCCCAGCGGGTTGGCCACCACGCGGCAGGCCCAGCGCCGGCCATCAGCGTGCAGGCCGTCGGCACAATAGTCGCTGGGTGCGTGCAGGTGGCCATGCAGCCACAGCTGGGCGTATGGCAGCAGGCCATCCAGGGCGCTGCAAAAGCCGGCGGTGCCAGGCATCAGGCCGTAGCGTGGGTCGGCGCTGCGCAGGCTGGGCGCAAAGTGAGTGATCGCCACCGTCGGGCCGTCAAATGGCTGGGCCAGTGCCTGGCGTAACCAGGCCTGGCAAGCCAGGCCCAGCTCGCGCAGCTGCGCAGCCAGAAAGGGCTCGCCATGGCGCGTGGTGCCGGTTTTGGACAGATAGAAGTCTGCGGCGCGAAAGGCCTTGCTGCGTTGCTTCAGGCGCAGCGCCATGTCGGTCAGGTCGTGGTGGTCGGCAAGTGCGTCGAAGTCGCTCCACAGGGTGGTGCCCACTAGGCGCACGCCGTCCATCACCAGGCTTTCACGCTCCAGCCAGATCAGCCCCAGGCGGTCGCAGGTGCGGCGCAGGCGTGCGTGCGCGGCGTCAAAGTCCTGGCCGTCGTACTCGTGGTTGCCGGGTACAAAGATGACCGGCGTGGGCCAGCCGGCGTACTGCGGCAGCGGCGAAAAGCGCGCCAGGCCAAAGTCGTCATCCGCCAGCAGGGAGCCCGGCTGATACGAACCAATGTCGCCGGCCAGCACCAGCAAATCCGCCCCGGGCGCGGGGCTGGGGCTGAAGTGGGGGTGTACTTCCAGGTGCAGGTCGGACAGCAGTTGCAGCTTCATGGTGTGTGCTCGCGGGCGGGCTTGCCGAAGGGCGTCATTACGCAGACCGTGATGGGTGATTCCAACTATGCATTGGACAATATCTAGGGTTAACCCTAGTATTGCTACCAGTCATTCGGCAACTTCGCCGACAGTGACAGTCTGGTTTCATCATGCTTACAACTGCATCCCTCGAGCTTTATACCGAACACCGTGGACTGGCCCGCATTCAGGCAGGCCTGCGCAATCTGCGCCAAACCGCAGCCCGCCTTGGCGGTGCGCGCGGCGCCACGTCCTTGCTGCTGGCGGCGACGGTGTCGGCGCTGATGGTGGCTGCCAATGCCCTGATCGACAGCTGGAGCGAAGGCCATCTGCTGGCCGCCTGGCTGGTGTTGTGGGGCGTTGCCTTCGCGGGCATGGCCATTCTGGCTGCACCCACGCGCAATGCGGTGGCCTGGCTGCGCAGCGCCGCGCAGGCCTGGGCCGATGCACGCCAGCGCCACGCCGACGACGAGCGCACCTGGAACGCCGCCTTGTATGACGCGCGCATCATGGCCGACCTGAGCCGCGCCATGAATGGCATCGCGGTCGAGGACATCCGCCGCTATCGCTGATCTCCCCGACAAGGGTTCGCCTGCGTGCGGGCCGCACAACGCAAGAAGGGCACCCACGGGTGCCCTTCTTGCGTTGGATTGCGCCAAAAAACCCGCTTCAGGAACGTGAGCACGGGCTTTCTGGCTGTTGGCCGCGGTGCCTGGGGCACCGCTTGCCCGGCGCATCAGGCGGCCAGTCGCTTTTCCAGCGCGGCCTTGGTGGCCAGCAGCTCCTGCGGCAGGCCCTGGGCCAGTTGTTCAAAGTGGGTGGTGTGCAGAACCAGTTCGTCGGCCCAGGCGTCGCGGTCGATGCTGGTCACGCTGGCAAACTGCTCGGCGCTGAAGTCCAGGCCGCTCCAGTTGATCTCGGCATATTGCGGGGCGACGCCGAAGGCCGTTTCCTGGCCCTGAGCCTGGCCCTCGATGCGGTCGATCATCCACTTGAGCACGCGCATGTTCTCGCCGTAGCCGGGCCAGACGAACTTGCCCTCGGCGTTCTTGCGGAACCAGTTGGTGGTGAAGATCTTGGGCAGCACGGCGCCCTGGCCGGCGATCTTGGCGCCCAGGTTCAGCCAGTGCTGGAAATAGTGACTCATGTTGTAGCCCATGAAGGGCAGCATGGCGAACGGGTCGCGGCGCACCACGCCCTGCGCGCCAAAGGCCGCGGCGGTGGTCTCGGAACCCATCGTGGCAGCCATATAGACGCCCTCGGTCCAGTTGCGCGCCTCGGTCACCAGCGGAACGGTGGTGGAGCGGCGGCCGCCGAAGATGAAGGCGTCGATCTTCACGCCCTTGGGGTCGTCCCAGGCTTCGTCCAGCGCCGGGTTGTTGGTGGCGGCCACGGTGAATCGGGCGTTGGGGTGGGCGGCCTTGGCGCCGGTTTCCTTGGCGATCTGGGGCGTCCAGTCGCGGCCTTGCCAGTCGATCAGGTGGCTGGGCACCACGCCGGTGTCCTTGTCCATGCCTTCCCACCACACGTCGCCGTCATCGGTCAGGGCGACGTTGGTGAAGATCACGTCCTTGTCCAGGCTGGCCATGCAGTTGGGGTTGGTGTGGTAGTTGGTGCCGGGGGCCACGCCGAAGTAGCCGGCCTCGGGGTTGATGGCGCGCAGGCTGCCGTCGGCCTGGGGCTTGATCCAGGCGATGTCGTCGCCTATGGTGGTGACCTTCCAGCCGTCGAAGGCCTTGGGCGGCACCAGCATCGAGAAATTGGTCTTGCCGCAGGCGCTGGGGAAGGCGGCGGCGACGTGGTACTTCTTGCCCTGGGGGTTGGTCACGCCCAGGATCAGCATGTGCTCGGCCAGCCAGCCCTGGTCGCGCCCCATGGTGGAGGCGATGCGCAGCGCCAGGCATTTCTTGCCCAAGAGGGCGTTGCCGCCGTAGCCCGAGCCGTAGGACCAGATCTCGCGCGTCTCGGGGTAGTGCACGATGTACTTGGTCTTGGCATTGCAGGGCCAGCTAGTCTCGTCCTTCTGGCCGGCGGCCAGGGGCGCGCCCACGGTGTGCATGCAGGGCACGAACTCGCCGTCGCTGCCGATAACGTCGTACACGGCGCGGCCCATGCGCGTCATGATCTTCATGTTCACGGCCACGTAGGCGCTGTCGGACAGCTCCACGCCCACATGGGCGATCGGGCTGCCCAGCGGGCCCATGGAGAAGGGCACGACGTACATGGTGCGGCCGGCCATGCAGCCGTCGAACAGCGGCGCCAGCGTGGCGCGCATCTCATTGGGCGCCATCCAGTTGTTGGTCGGACCGGCGTCTTCCTTCTTTTCGGAGCAGATGTAGGTGCGGTCTTCCACCCGCGCCACGTCGGACGGGTCGGACCAGGCCAGGTAGCTGCCGGGGCGCTTGGCAGGGTTGAGCTTCTTGAAGGTGCCGGCATCGACCAGCTGCTGGCAAAGCTGGTCGTACTCTTCTTGCGAGCCGTCGCACCAGTGGATCCTGGCGGGCTTGCACAGGGCGGCCATTTCGGCGACCCAGGCGATCAGCTTGGCGTTCTTGACGTAGGCGGGAGCCTGAATGGTCAGGCCTTGCAGGGTGGGAGCGTTCATCGCGGGCTTCTCTACAAGTTGAAAAACAGTTTTTTCAAAGAGAGCGCACCGGGCTTGCTTGGCACAGGCTGGCGCACCATGGGCGCTGCCTTTGAAAAAACGGCTTGGGTTGAAAGTAGGCCGGGCGGCTGCGACAGGCACCAAGGCTGGGCGGGCATGGCGCAGTCAGACCGGAACCCTTGATTCTATGAAGCACCCCGGAATTTGTCTGTGGGCCAGGGGGTAAAACTATGCAAACTGCGCATGACAATATGCACAGAATGTCGGAGAAACAACAAGGCCCCGCATTGCGGGGCCTTGTCAGTGGGGGCGCAGCCGGTCAGCCCATGGACACGGCAATGAAGGCCAGCAGGAAGATCACCAAAGCGCCCGCGGCCGGGATCACGAAGGGAATCACGTCCACTACGGTCTCGATGGGGTCGGTGGCGGTGGCCACCTCCACGTCGGCGGCATTCGGGGCGATGGGGCGGTGGGTCATGTGCCTGGTCTCCTGTGTCTGGTGGCGTGGTTCGGGCCAGTGTAGTCGCGCGCCGGTTTGCGGTTCTGAGGCCTAACCCGTATCAGCCTCTCAGCGCAGCTCGGCTTCCATATGGGCGGCGCGTAGCTGATCCAGCACCTGCTGCACATGGGCCTTGCCGCGCGTCTGCAGCACCAGCTCGATCTCCACGTTCTGCGCCGCCAGCATGGTGAAGGCGCGCTGGTGGTGCACCTCCTCGATGTTGGCGCCGGCCTCGGCCACGGTGGCGGTGATGCGCGCCAGCACGCCGGGAATGTCGCGCGCGCTGACCAGGATGCGCGCCAGGCGCCCGCTGCGCACCATGCCGCGCTCGATGATGGCCGCCAGCAGCAGCGGGTCTATGTTGCCGCCCGAGAGCACCAGCCCCACCTTCTTGCCGCGAAAGCGCTCGGGGTAGCGCAAGAGCGCGGCCAGGCCGGCGGCGCCCGCGCCCTCGACCAGGGTTTTCTCGATCTCCAGCAGCATCAGCACCGCCTGCTCGATGTCGCCCTCCTGCACCAGCAGCAGATCGTCCACCAGGCGGGAGATGACCTCGCGCGTCATCTCCCCGGGCTGGCCCACGGCAATGCCCTCGGCGATCGTGGACTGGCCCTGCGGGTGCTGCGTGCCCTGGATGGCATTCACCATGGACGGAAAGCGCGCCGCCTGCACGCCGACGATGTCCAGGCCGGGTTTCAGCGCCCGCGCCGCCGTGGCAATGCCCGCCAGCAGACCACCGCCGCCGACGGCGATGACCAGCGCGTCCAGATCGGGCTGTTCGGCCAGCATCTCCAGCACGATCGTGCCCTGGCCGGCGGCGATGGCCTCGTCGTCGTAGGGGTGGACGAAGCACAGCTGCTGCTGCTCGGCCAGCTGGTAGGCATGCTGGCGCGCCTCCTCCAGCGTGTCGCCGTGCAGCACCACCTCGGCGCCAAAGCCGCGCGTGCGCTCCACCTTCACGCCGGGCGTGAAGCGCGGCATGACGATCACCGCGCGCAGGCCCAGGCGCTGCGCGTGGTAGGCCACGCCCTGGGCGTGGTTGCCGGCGCTCATGGCCACCACGCCATGGGCGCGCTCCTCGGCTGTGAGCTGGGCCAGCTTGTTGCAGGCGCCGCGCTCCTTGAACGAGGCCGTGAACTGCAGGTTCTCGAACTTGAGGAACACCTGCGCGCCGACGATCTGCGACAGCGTGCGCGACTCGACGCAGGGCGTGTCCAGCACCTGGCCGCTCAGGCGGGCGGCGGCATCCTGTATTTCTTGGAGGGTGAGCATGGTGAGTACTATCAATAAGTGAGCTATTGGCGCTTTATACGATTGCGCTAAAGCCTGTTTTTGCTGTAAGTGTTCTTGTCAGGCGGGAAAGGCCCGCGCCAGGATGGCGGCGACGTCCAGGCCGCGCATGTCCATGGCACCGGCCACGCGGCCCGCGCCGCCATCCGCTAGGCGCGTGGCGATGAAGGCGTCGGCCATGGCGCTGGGCGCATGCCGGCGCAGCAGGCAGGCCTGGGCCAGCAGCACCAGGCGCTGGGCCAGCAGCCGGCCCAGGGCTTGCTGCTGCTCGGGCGGCAGGGCCAGCAGGGCCAGCAGCTCGCGCAGGGCCACGGCCAGTCGTGGTTCGCCCGCGGCTGCCGACTGCAGCTCGGCCAGCAGGGCCTGGGCGGC
>Ga0209792_1000787_pt1 | contig 18705 bp, 16 predicted proteins | sample EBPBio142005_DNA_FD_185860 | JGI IMG/M metagenome (GOLD analysis project Ga0209792, IMG submission 185860) | Wastewater treatment Type I Accumulibacter community from EBPR Bioreactor in Madison, WI, USA - Reactor 1_6/14/2005_ DNA (SPAdes)... | ecosystem: Engineered > Bioreactor > EBPR >... | reverse complement strand
GCGCGCTCGATGCCGATGTCCATCGCCTCCTTGGCAATGACCTGGCCGTAGCCGGCGCCGCCCTCGACCACGATCACCGCGCCATTGTCGCGGTCGATCTTGGCGTGGTGGTTGCGCTTGCAGGCGCCTGTCGTGGTGTTCTGGATGTAGTGCGGCATCATGCCGACGCCGTGGCTGTCGTGGCCGAACAGGTTGGCCAGGACAAGATGGTCGGCGACCAGTTTCGCCTCTTCTGCCGAGCTGCCGTCCGCCCGGCAGATTGCCATCGTGAAGCCATGCAGACGGTCGGGATCGATCCGGACCTCGCCCACCGAACTTTGCCCCTCGGCCATATCTCTTTACTCCCCCAGTCTACGCTTTCGGCGCGCAAGGTTCCGCGTCGTTCCGGTCCTGTCAACGACGAAGCGGCACCCGTCGTTTACCCCGAAAAAAAGACGCCCTGATTTCGCCCATCTGGCCGCTCAAACACCGCCGGATCATCGCCTGGGGTCTTCCCTCGTGGTAGTGAGCAGGAAGTCCTCTCTCGTTCTCCGGGAATCGCGCATCGAATGCGATCTCTAGCCCGCCTCGCCTTGTTCCTGCTGCTGCTGGTCGGTGTTGCGGACACGGCTTCGGCCCAGATAGCGCCGCAGCAGCCCCAGCGCCCGTTCGGCCAACTCACCGACCTGTGGACGCGTCAGCTCGACCGCATTGCTACCCGTACGGAGCAGGCGGGCCTGCTGCCCGTCGAAATCGACGCGTTGCGCGAGCAGGCGACCGACGTGCGGACCGCAGCGATGGCCGCGGCGACGCTGGCGCGCAATGACCTCGCCGACACCAAGAAGCTGCTGGCGCCGCTGGAGATCAAGCCGGGCACCGATGCACCCCCCGAAACCGACGAGCTGAAGGAGGAGCGCAAGCGGCTGACCGACCAGGCGACGCTCAACGAAAGCCGAGTCAAACAGTGCGAGGTGGTGATCGCGCGCGCCGACCAGCTGCTCGAACGCCTGACCAAGGTGCGCGGCGCTCTGGTGTTCCAGAATTTAACGCGACGCGATCTCTCGCCGCTGTCGGCGGAGGTCTGGACGAAGATCGGACCACAGCTCGGCGCCGCAATCGCAACGCTGGGCACGGCTATCGCCACCTGGACCCGCAACGGCCTTACGCCTCTCCGCAATCAGGACCTCGTCCCTCTGGCCTTCTGGGCGGCGATCACCATCGGTCTCTGGTGGTTCGGCCGGGCGCTGCGCCAGCGCTTCGGTCGCAGCGGCACGCACGTCAACCTGCAGCGCTATCGCACCATCGCCACGGCCATCGACGGGCTCGGCCTGGTGCTGGTGCCGATTCTTGCGGTCTGGCTGATCAGCAGGCTCCTTCTCGCGACAGCGCCGCCGGCGCCGCTCGACAGGCTGGTGCCGGAAGTAGCGATCCGCCTGATCTGGCTTCTCCTGGTCTTCGGCATGACGGGCGCCGGCCTGGCGCCGAACCGGCCGGAATGGCGGTTCACGCCGCTGACCGACGACAGCGCACAGTATCTGTCGCGGGCATTGCGCCGCCTGATGTCGGTCGGCGTGCTGCTCGACCTCATCTACATCGCGCTGAGCCACGGTCCGGACCATAGTGCGATTGTCTCTGCCAGCGCGCTGATCCTCACCACCACGGTGGCGCTGCTGGCGCTGCCGGCACTCTCCAATCGTTCCTGGCAGGCCGCGCGTCCCGAAGGGTCGGATCTGCCGCCGATGATCGGTGGCACCTGGTGGTCGATCACGCGCCTGGCGCTGACCGTGATCGTCGTTTCGTCGATCGTTTTCGCTCTGGCGGGCTATACGACGCTTGCCTCACATCTCCATGCGGCGATTTCGGTCAGCTGCGCCCTGATCGCGATTGCATTGCTGCTGCATCAGCTGGTCGCCGACCTTCTCGAAGCCGCCGCCGCACCGGATACGCCGCCCGGGGCCTGGGTCCGCCGCCGCTTCGGCCTGCCAGCCGACTCCACCTTTCGCGGACAGCACCTGCTGCTGCTGCTGTTCGATATGGCACTGGTGCTGCTGCTGGCGGTCGCCATTCCGGCAGCGTGGAACGTCGACATCGACGCCATCTTCGACGGTTTCGGCCAGCTCATGCGCGGGATCAGAGTGGGCGGCGTCACCATCTCGCTCGGCAATATCGGCATGGCGATCATCGCCTTTGCCGTCTGCATGCTGCTTGCCCGCCTGGTGCGCAGCATCGTGCGCGACCGCGTGCTGCCGACCGTCGACGCGCCCCTGCCGTTGCGCCAGTCGATCGATGCCGGCCTCAACTATGTCGGCGTCATCGTCGCCATCCTGATCGGCATCGGCGCGCTCGGTGTCGACTTCACCAACCTCGCCATCGTGCTGGGCGCACTGTCGGTCGGTATCGGCCTTGGCCTGCAGAATATCGCCAACAACGTGATCTCCGGCGTCATCCTGCTGGTCGAGCGGCCGATCAAGGCCGGCGACTGGATCATCGTGAACGGCCACGAGGGCTTCGTCCGGCGCATCAACATCCGCGCCACCGAAATCGAGACCTTCCAGCGCACGCACGTCATCGTGCCCAACAGCGCCTTCCTGCAGAATCCGGTCGTCAACCGCACCTACTCGGACACGTCGAGCCGCATCGAGCTCAAGATCACCGTGCCGCTCAACACCGACGTCGGCGTCATGGAAGGTCTCCTGCGCGAGGCCGCCCTGGAGCATGCCCGCGTGCTGCGTGTGCCGGCGCCGGTCGTTCGCTTCGTTCGGATTGCATCGAACGGTCTTGAGTTCGAGCTTTTCGTCTTCGTGGCCCGGCTGGAAGACCGGCAGGTCGTGACCAACGACCTGAACCGCACATTGCTCGCCAGGTTGATCGAAAGGAAGATCATCGATCCGGCCCCCGTGTCGGAACTCACGCTGCGCGGTCTCGATCGTGTCGGTGTCGCATTGCTGCAGGGCGAACCGGAACCGGACCCGAAGAGCGGCCACAAGGACGGCCTCCCGGAAGAACCAGCGGAAAAACCTGCGGAGAAGTCGGGCAATGCCGACGCGCCGTCGAAGGTCTGAAGCGCGGCCGCGTCGCTGGTCGCTCTATGCCCTGTTCGCCGTGGGCGCGCTGGCGGGTGTGGCCCTTTGGGCCTATGCGCCATCGCTGCCTGCTGAAACGCTGATTGCGCGCTACACCAACGACCGCTCGCGCTTCGTCGATGTCGGCGGCGTGCGCGCCCATGTCCGCGATCAGGGCAATCCCGCCGGTGTGCCGATGCTGCTGATCCACGGCTCGAACGGATCGCTGCAGGTATGGGAGGGCTGGGCGCGCGAGCTGGGCGCGGACGCCCGCGTGATCTCCGTCGACCTGCCGGGCCATGGCCTGACCGGCACCTGGCCGCGCGACGAGTATACGGTCGAAGCCTACGCCGATTTCATCGAGGTTCTGATCGACAACCTCCACCTCGACAAGGTTGTCCTGGTGGGCCATTCGCTGGGCGGCGCCGTGGCCTGGACCTTTGCCGCGACACGCCCCGATCGTGTGATCCAGCTCGTCCTGATCGATTCCGCCGGCTATCCGCGGCAGGACGACGAGGCGCCGTTGATGACGCGGCTGGCACGCACGCCGGTGCTGGGCGACATCGGCATCTACTTCAAACCCGAGAGCCTGGTGCGCCGCTCGCTGCGCGATGCCTATGCCGATCCGGCACAGGCGACACCCGACCGGATAAGGCGCATGGCCGAGCTGCAGCGCTTCCCCGGCAACCGCGAGGCCACGCTCCAGCGCGCCCGCACGCAGGAGCCGCTCGATCCCACACCGTTGCGCCGCATGGACGTACCGACCCTGATCCTGTGGGGCGGCAAGGATCGCTGGGTGCCGGCCGCCGATGCCTTCCGTTTCCAGAACGACATCAAGGGCGCCAAGCTCGAGATCTTCGGCAGCCTCGGCCACAACCCGATGGAAGAGGATCCCAAGGCGACCGCCGCCGCCGTCGCCGCGTTCATCGCCGGCGCTCCGCTGCCGCCGCAGCCCGCGGAACCCCTACCGCCGCCCGAACCGGAAGCTGCGGGAGCCGATCACGCGGTGCAGCCCTCGGTGATGCCGGAGAAGGACTAAGCGGCGAGCAAGGCTTCGACCTGAGCGTCGATGAACGCGGCATCCTCGGGGTTGTCCCGGGGATTGCCGGCGCGATGGCCCCATACCGACGGGATCTCGGCCAGCTTGCCGTACTTGAGATGGGGCAGCTCGGCGCGATTGTCGTCCGTCTGGAAATAGAGATCGGTGGCCGACGGCATCAGCAGCACCTTGGCCTTGATGCCGGCCAGCGCCATCTCGAGGTCGCCGCGATAGAGGTCGTTGGCCGAAATGTCGCCGTTCTGCCAGGTCCAGAGCTGGGCCAGCAGATCGCGCCTGTCGCGCCGCAGGAAGTTCGCCTCCCAGGAGCGCACGAGGAAATCTTCGAGGCTGGCGAAGCCCAGCCCACGCCACATCTCCCGGCGATAGAAGGTCTGGCTGAGCGCCCAGCCGGCATAGATGCGGCCCATGGCGCGCAGCCCGTCCTCGGGCGTGCGCGCTGCCAGAAGCGTGGTGCGGATGCCTTCGAGAAAGACGAAGTTGTGCGGCGCCGTCCGTGCCGAACCGCAGTTCACCACGATGCGCTCGACGGCATCGCCGAACAGCGCAGCCCAGTGATAGGCCTGCTGCGCGCCCATCGACCAGCCATAGACCATCTTCAGTCGGTCGACGCCGAAGAGTTCGTTCAGCAGGCGGCGCTGCTGCAGCACATTGTCGTAGGCCGTGACCTGCGGGAACTCCCCCGGCGTGTTCGACGGCGACGACGAGAGGCCGTTGGTGAACATGTTGGGGACGACGATGAAGTAGCGGCTGGGATCGAGGCAGTGTTCCGGGTTCACCAGCCATTCGATGTCGGTGTGGTGGGCACCGTAACTCGTCGGATAGAGAATGACGTTGTCGCGGCGCGGCGAGAGCATGCCGAAGGTCTTGTAGACGATGCGTGCGTTGCGCAGGGTGCCGCCGCGTTGCAGCGGAAGGTCGCCGCACTCGAAGACACCCTGGCTGGTTCTCATCTGCCTTCGCCGCCTAGGAGATGGGCGCCCACAGCCCTTCCTTGTAGGCATGCTCCGTTGCAGCCTCGCGCTGCTTCTTCTCGTCCTCGGAAAGGCCGACCTGATCGCCGACCATGCGGCTGATCGACGGGAAGGTCCCCTTGGCCTGGGCATAGTCGCCGGTCCACAGCCGCGACCGCAGCAGCGCCTTCGCACAATGCAGGTAAGCCTGCCGCACCGAGACCACGATGGCGCATTTCGGGGCCTTGCCCTGCACCGCCATCGACTCCAGAAGCGCCGGATCGACCGAGAGACGGGCAGTGCCCGCGAGCCGCACCGTCTCGTTGACGCCGGGGAGCAGGAAGATCAGCGCGATCTCGGGATTCTCGAGCAGGTTCTTCAACGTATCGAGACGGTTGTTGCCGGGCCGGTCGGCGATCGCGACCGTTTTCTCGTCGAGCACCTTGAAGGCACCGGGCGGATCGCCGCGCGGGGTGACGTCCTGCTTGCCCGAGGCGTCGGCCGTGGCGATCAGGCAGATCGGCGACAGCCCGATGAAGCGTCCCATATGGACGTCGATCCGGCCGATATCCTTCACCGCGGCGGTCTTGGATACCGCCGCATAGGAGCCGACAAGGGCCGCCGCGCCATCGGCATCGAGCAGGACAGGTTCCCGCGGGGGTGCAGAAAATGGCATCGAATCGGGCATTTGTCGGACCTCCAACCTAAGCGGCCCGAGGCTATCAGCCATGTCATTCCTTGGAAACCATCAGCCCGGACTAGTCGTTGGTCTGGCGGACATCCAAGAGAGGAGGACCAGATGAGCGACTACAACCCCAACGATCTGGGTCTCAACCGCGGCCGTTATGGTCAGGAACCGGGATACCAGACCGAGAGCGGCAACGAGCAGCAGGCCCAATCACCGCCAGCTACCGAACGGTCGCTGACCGAGACGCCGGGCGCCAACCCGAACACGGTACCGGGCATCGACACGCCCAAGCCGCCGGCTTCGGCAGCGCCCATGACCCCGGCCACGCCGGCCGAGCCGCGACCGTCACCGCAGGAGTAAGCCATGGCGAGTGACGACCTCCGTTCGCCCAGCAGAGGCCTCTACCTCGTGCTGGGCGTAGTCGCGGTCCTCGTGATCGTGGTCGGCATGCTGTTCATGTCGGGCACGGTCGACCTCCGCAACGACACGGCCCGCGCTCCGCCCGATCCGGCGGAGACCACGCCGACACCCGACCGACCTGCACAGCAGTAGGCAGGGTACAGGGCGGGGACAAAAAAAGAGCCCGACCGCGAGTTCCGCGATCGGGCGCACAGGCCTTAATCTCTGCACGTTCGAGTTAGCAGTTTGTCGGACGGCGGACCAGACGGTCCGCCATTTTTTTCGTGCATAGCTCGATTGCACCCCGGCGGCGCCGCGCGCCGTCACCCGGACGAGGGGACCGCCGAAGCAGGCGGCGCAACGACGGGGCGGATCACCCGGCCACTGCTGATGATAAGCCGCCAGGGAATGGGGGCCGACCGGCCCTGGGCCGCTCCCCGGGTGGCCAGGCAGCGCTGGAAGACCGGATCGAACATGTCGTCGTTGTCACCACCGCCGCCGATGCGGCAGGCGCCGGGCGCCGGCAGGCCGGGCTGCGGGACCTTGGCGCCATAGTCGATCAGCGGGGCGGCATCGATGTAGCGCGCAACGTTGCCGCGCTGCTGGCCGACGGTGAGCAGCGACTCGACGCTGGACCGCAGGAGCTGGTCGATGGCGATGGAGGCCGTGCGGCCCGCGATGCTCAAGAGGTCGAGACCGTCCTTGCCGGTGCAGTCGCGGCCGACCTTCATGTCGCCGCTGACCACGATGGTGACGTCGAGCCGCCGGCCCCGCAGCGCCGCCTGCAGTTCGCGCGTGAAGAAGACATGCAGGCGTACGCCGCCATCGACATAGAGGTTGTTGTCGATGAATTCCGGCGGAAAGCCGATGGGAAGCGCCGCCGAGGCCATGATCGCGGCCACCATGCGCTGCCGCTTCTGCGCCATGGTCATGTCCTGGCGCGCCGCTATCGCCGTAAGGTCGAAGACCTCCGGCACGCCGCTGTCGAGATTGGTCGCCATGACGGCGAGCGTGCGCGTGGCATTTTCGGCGGCGATCGCCTCGACCATCTCCTCGTCCAGGATCTCCTCGACCTTCCGCCGGAGCGGCGCATTGTCATAGAGCGACGTGGCAGTGAGCAACGAGAGGGTCCCGCGCGAGGTGAAGACACCCCTGTTGCTGAGGTTGGAGTACATTTCGCGCAGCTTGGCCATGCGCCTGGCGTCGCCGAGGAAGATCACGGGCGCGATCATCGAGCCGGTGCTGACGCCCGTCACCACGTCGAACTTGGGTCGTGGCTCTGCACTGTTCTCGCCCCAGCCTTCGAGGAACCCCGCCGAGAAGGCCCCCCACGCGCCACCAGCCGAAACCGAGAGAATGCGCGTCGGCGGCGACGGGGGCGGTGCCGCCAGGCGTGGGGCAGCAGTGGGCGGTGGCGGCGGCGCCAGTGCCCGCTGGCGTGCATCGGCCTGGGCTGCGATCTTGTCGCGGAAAGCGGCTGTGCGCGGCGTTGCTGGCAGCGGCGGTGGAGGCGGCGCAGGGGCGGCAGCGACAGTGCCCCCACCGGCCGGCACAGGTGCAAGGTGCGCCTGCGCATCGATCACACTCTGATAGATGTCCGGCCAGGGATAGGGCGAGTGCCCCGCCGTGGCGATCGACTTGCAGACTTCCCCCTGCAACGACTCCGGTCGTGGCGAACCGCAGCCAACCAACATCACCGCCATGGCCACGATGGCGAGCCGACGTACCGTCATGTCCCTCTCCCCAGAGGATTTGACCTCAAATGTGCGGACAACGCGGGTCGGGCGTCCAGGCCCTGTGGGCGCACACCTCAGCGCTCGGAATCTACCGCTTTTGAGCCTCCGCAGAACGGTCTCACATCCGGGAACGTAGCGCGCGCTCTACAGAAACGGGCGGAGCGCCTCGCCCAGCCGACGGAAGGTCTCCTTGCGCGCGGAGGTGCGCCGCCACGCGAGTCCGATGCGGCGATGCGAAGTACCGTCCGCCATGGGACGTACGGCGACGTCGAGGCCGCGCACGATGCCGGCATCCAGCGCCATCTGCGGCATCAGGGTGACGCCCAACCCGTTGGCGACCATCTGTGCAAGCGTATGCAGGCTGGTGCCGTTGAAGGCGGTGTTGCGCCGCGCGCTTTCGAGTTCGCAGGCCGCCAGCGCCTGATCGCGCAGGCAGTGCCCATCCTCCAGCAGGAGCAGGTTCTCGCTCGCAATGTCGGCAGGCGTCGCCGCGCCGGGCGCCGGCAGTCGATGATCGGCGGGATAGACGACGGAGAAGCGATCCTCGCCGAGATCCATCACCTCCAGATCGCCCAGCGCATAGGGCAGCGCCAACAGCACGGCATCGAGCTCGCCGGCGTTCAGCCGTTCGAGCAGCCGCGCGGTCTGGTCCTCGCGCAGGTAGAGCTGCAGCTTGGGAAAGGTCTCGCGCAATTGAGGCAGCGCGCGCGGCAGCAGGAAGGGACCCACGGTCGGGATGACGCCGAGATGCAGCGGGCCGGCCATGGGTTCGCGCGCCGCCTGCGCCACGTCCATCAGTTCCTCGGCACCCTTCAACAGATCGCGCGACCGATCCGCCAGGTCGCGGCCCAGGGCCGTGGGCACGACCGTCCGTTTGGTGCGCTCCAGGAGGGGGGCGCCCAGCAGGTCTTCCAACTCCTGGATGCCGGCGCTCAGGGTCGACTGGCTGACATTGCAGGCTGCGGCGGCCTGGCCGAAATGGCAACGGTCGACCACGGCAACCAGATACCGCAGCTGGCGCAGGGTAGGGACAGTCCTCATGGAAGGCATGTAATCGCTTTTTCCGATTATTCAATTCGCTATTTTGCGATTTAATAAATATTAGAACGCTCCTAAGTCTTAGTTCGACGCCGGGCCCAGCCGTCGCCCTCCCGGCGCACCGAACCTCAAGGAGTACCCAAATGTCTTTGATCAACACCGAGATTAAGCCGTTCAAGGCGACCGCCTTCCAGAAGGGCAAGTTCATCGATGTGACCGACGCCAACCTCAAGGGGAAGGGCAAGTGGTCCGTCGTGTTCTTCTACCCGGCCGACTTCACCTTCGTCTGCCCGACCGAGCTCGAAGACCTGGCCGACAACTATGCCGAGTTCAAGAAGCTGGGCGTGGAGATCTACAGCGTCTCGACCGATACCCACTTCAGCCACAAGGCGTGGCACGACACCTCGGCCGCCATCAAGAAGATCGACTATGTGATGGTCGGTGACCCGACCGGCACCATCACCCGCAACTTCGGCGTGATGATCGAGGAAGCGGGCCTTGCGGACCGCGGCACCTTCGTCGTCGACCCCGAGGGCAAGATCCAGATCGTCGAGATCACCGCCGGCGGCATCGGCCGCGACGCCACGGAGCTGCTGCGCAAGGTCAAGGCCGCCCAGTACGTCGCCGCCCATCCGGGCGAAGTCTGCCCCGCCGCCTGGAAGGAAGGCGAGAAGACCCTGGCCCCGAGCCTCGACCTGGTCGGCAAGATCTAACGACGGCCCCTCACCAACCTCTCCTCCGATGGCGGGGGAGAGGAACGTGACCAGAATTTTTCCGGAGTAACTTCAATGTTGGACGTCAACCTCAAGACACAGTTGCAGGGATATCTCGAGCGCCTGACGCAGCCGGTGGAGCTGGTGGCGTCTCTCGGCAACGATGCGAAGTCGCGCGAGCTGCAGGAGTTGCTGGAAGAGATCGCCACGCTCTCCGACAAGGTGACCTACGCGCGCCGTGACGACGATGCGCGCCGGCCTTCCTTCGCCATCGTCCGCCTGGATAGCGAAGGGAAGGGCACCGACATCTCGGTGCGTTTCGCCGGCCTGCCGATGGGCCACGAGTTCACGTCCCTGGTCCTGGCGTTGCTGCAGGTCGGCGGCCATCCCAGCAAGGAGGCGCAGGAGACGATCGCCCGCATCCAGGGACTGGACGGCGAGCGGAGGTTCGAGACCTATTTCTCGCTGTCCTGCCAGAACTGCCCCGACGTGGTGCAGGCGCTGAACCTGATGAGCGTGCTCAATCCCAAGATCCGCCACACCGCGATCGACGGTGCCCTGTTCCAGGACGAGGTCGAGAAGCGCGGCGTGATGGCCGTGCCCTCGGTGTTCCTGAACGGCGAGCCCTTCGCGCAGGGCCGCATGAACCTGGAGCAGATCCTGGCCAGGCTCGACACCAGCGCCGGCGAGCGCGCGGCCGAAGAGATCGCGGCCAAGGCGGCCTTCGACGTGCTGGTCGTCGGCGGCGGTCCGGCAGGCGCCGCAGCGGCGATCTATGCCGCTCGCAAGGGCATCCGCACCGGCGTCGCCTCCGAGCGCTTCGGCGGCCAGGTGCTGGACACGATGGCCATCGAGAACTTCGTCTCCGTCTCCCATACCGAGGGACCGAAGATGGCCGCGGCACTGGAGAGCCACGTGAAGGATTACGAGGTCGATGTGATGGACCTGCAGACCGCCACGAAGCTGATCCCGGCCTCGCAGCCCGGCGGCTTCGCCGAGGTGCAGCTCAAGAACGGCGCCAGCCTGAAGGCACGTACCGTGGTGCTCTCGCCCGGCGCACGCTGGAGGCAGATGAACGTTCCGGGCGAGACCGAGTACCGCAACAAGGGCGTGGCCTACTGCCCGCACTGCGACGGCCCGCTGTTCAAGGGCAAGCGGGTGGCGGTAATCGGCGGCGGCAATTCCGGGGTCGAGGCGGCCATCGACCTCGCCGGCATCGTGGCGCACGTCACCCTGATCGAGTTCGACAGCCAGCTGCGGGCCGACGCCGTGCTGCAGGCCAAGCTCGCCTCGCTGCCCAACGTCACGACCCTCGTCTCCGCCCAGACGACGGAAGTGCACGGCGACGGCGCCAAGGTGACGGGCCTCTCCTACAAGGACCGGCCAAGCGGCGAGACGAAGCAGGTCGAGCTGGACGGCATCTTCGTGCAGATCGGCCTGGTGCCCAACACCGAGTGGCTGAAGGGCGCGATCGCACTCAGCCCGCGCGGCGAGATCGAGGTCGATGCCCGCGGCGCCACCTCCGCTACCGGCGTCTTTGCTGCCGGCGATGCGACGACCGTGCCCTACAAGCAGATCGTCATCGCCATGGGCGAAGGTGCGAAGGCCGCGCTGTCGGCGTTCGACTACCTGATCCGCAACGAGCCGGTGAACCTCGCAAAAGCGGCGTAGAGGGCCACCGGGTCGATCAAAGTAAAGGAAAGCGTGGGCTCGACAGAGACCGCGCTTTCTGTTGTCCGGGCAATCAGCCCGGCATCTTGTCGATGAACCCGACCACCGAGGCGAGCCGGCCATCCGGCGCCAGCGTGCAGAAGTCGACACCCTCGACGACCGACAGCCCCGCCGCCGGCCCCAGCGACCAGGTGAAGCGCAGCGCACCGTTGTGGTGGTCGATCCTGGACGTCCGCTTCAGCACGAAGCCCGGGAACTTCGCCTGAACGCCCGCCAGCATGGCATCGATTCCGGCGAGACCGTCGCTCGTCATCACCGGATCGCGATAGGTCGCCTTCTCAGCGAAGGACTTGGCAACGGCCGCACCGCGACGGCCGGCATCGGTTTCGTTCCAGGCCGCGACATAGGTCTCGACGACGGCGTCGGGCGACGATGGGATATTCGACATGGCTTGCTCCTTGGGATGGTTTGTCCGGCAAGGAGATAAGCGCGAGACGGGGCCGCCGGCGATTTCCTGGGAGGTAATCGGCAGAACCAGGACTACACGGGTTGCGCGACGGCCTCCGTCGAGCCAGTTGCCGCCTCCGGCAGCATCACCGTGAACCTGGCCCCGCCTTCCGGCTTGTTCGCGGCGACGATGGAGCCGCCCATTTCCTCGACGATGCGCTGGCAGACGGCGAGGCCGAGGCCGGTGCCCTTGGCACGCGGCTTGGTCGTGACGAACATCTCGAACAAGCGCGGCAGGACGTCGGCGGCGATGCCGGGGCCGTTGTCGTCGACAGTTATGCGCACGGCGTTACCTCTCGGCGTCGACGCGGCGCGCGCGACCACGGCGATCACCATGTCGCGACGCAGCCCTTCGGGGTCGCTCTCGACGAGAGCGTCGCGGGCATTGTTGATCAGGTTGATCATCACCTGTTCGAGCCGGCCGACATGACCCAGAACCGATGGCAGATCGTCCGCCTGGTCCAGAGTGAGCGCGATGCCGGCGTGGCGTGCCGGCGCAGCCGTGAGATCGACGGCACCGGCCAGAGCCCCACGCACGTCGAACGCCGAAGGCTTCTCCGCCGCCGTCGCCCGCGAGAAGGCCCGCAGTTCGCTGGTGATGCGCACCATGCGATCCACCTGCTTCAGGATACGCTCGAACTTGGCAGCGGCGGGCGCCGGGTCGACCGACCGGCGGGCGAGCGTCGCGGCCTCCAGGTCTTCCAGCGCAGATTCGGCGGCGAGCGTGATCACTTGCAGAGGCTGATTGACTTCGTGGATCACTGTCGCGGCGATGGTACCGACGCTCTTCAGGCGTTCGGCATCGAACAAGGCACGCTCGGTCTCGCGGCGCACCGTATCGTCGACGCCCACGAAGACGACCTGACGTACCAGGCCTTCGGCGTTCAGCACCGGCCTGGCGGTGACTTCGACCACGCGTTCGCGACCCTCGGCATCGGCCACCGTGAGCGTGCCGCGCGCGGCCGTCGGCGCCTTGTCGCTCCAGGACCGATCGAGCCACCCCGCCAGGATGAAGGGATCGATCGGTCGCGCGAAGACCGTGTGCAGCGAGCGACCGACAGCCTGCTCGGACGAAAGCCCGCTGAAAACCGTGAACTCGTGATTCACCATCAGTATGTCGAGGTTGCGATCGGTCAGCACGACCAGCGCCGCACTCGAGTCGATGATCGAGCGCAGGCGGGCGCGCTCCTGCTCCAGCCGTCGCGCCAACCGCACCTCGCCGTCGACGTCGCGAACGACGCCACTGACGATCGCCTTGCCATCTTCGCGCACGAGCCGGCGATAGCGGGCTTCGACATGGCGCACCACATTCGCCCCCTCGGCGCTCGCCTGCAGGACGCGGAAGCCGATCTGGTGCACCTCGCCCTCGCCGCTGTGCAGCTCCTGACGTACGGCGTCGCGCAGCGGCTTGCGATCCTCGGCATGGACATGGTCGAGCAGCACCGTACCCACCATCTCTGCGGCCGGCAGGCCGAACAGCTCGGCGGCGGCGGCACTCACGAAGATCAGCACGCCACTCGCGATATCGACTTCGAAGACCACATCGGCCAGCGACTCGACCAGACGCTGATACTCCCGGCGAGCCTTGTCGCTTTGCAGCTGCAGCGTCTTGATATGCGTGACGTCGATGCGCAGGCCGACGGTACGGCCGGAAGCCGTCTTCTTCTCCGACCATTCGTACCAACGGCCATTGGGTACCCGCTGCGTCTGCTGCGTGCCCTTGACACGAAAGCGCTGCAGCCATGCCTGCACCCTTTCACGTTGCTGCGCAGGATCTCCACCACGTGCCGCGGCGGCGCGCGCAGCCAGCTCCGTATAAGTCAGACCGATCGCGTCGGGTGCGGCCAACACCGGGCTGATCTCGCGGGCGGCGGCGTTGAAAAGCGTCAGCCGTTCCTCGCCGTCGTACACGCTGAGGCCGGCGGGCAGCGCCTCGATGGTTTCCGAGAGGAGCGCCTCGGCCTCCCGCGCCTGGGTATAGAGGGCATGGCGCTCCAGCGCGGCACGCCCGACCAGCAGCAACAGCACCACACCCGACGCGATGAAGCCGAGCGTGCTGACCGCCAGCACGGCCAGGGCCGTCTGATAGCGTTCGATCACGCGGTCGACGACGGTTTCGAGCTGCGTTGCGATCACGGTGCCGGCCCGGTTCAGCTCGGCGTGGGCTACAAGGACCCGGTGCATTTCGTCGTAGCCGAACAGCGGAGGGTCCTCGGCCAGGATCGGCGCCAGCGCTTCGCGCAATAGCCAGGCGGCCGTGCAGACCACGCCGCCAGGCAGAAGGCATTTGCGGTTGAGCTGCGCGTCGAAGCTCCGCCAGGCATCGCGCAGCGCCGGCAAGGCATGCACGGAATGACGGCCGCCGTCGGTATAGGCCTGCACGGCGTAGACGAGCTCGCCGCCGACATGAACGAGTTCGAGCACTTCGGCCGACTTGCGACGGGCCGCCACCGTCTCGTTCTGGTGCAGCGCAAGCCATAGATAGAGGAAGGAGGCGAGACAGCAGACAAGGAAGAGTAGCGCCGCACCCGTCGCCCAGGCGACACCGATGGTGCCCAGCCCGCGGCGGACCAGCATCGGAAAGGAACGCAGCAACCCCGTCAGCGACAGCGGTCGCGGACGCGACGCCGTCCCTGAACGGGAACCCGCATCGGACATGTCGACGAAGCCTTTTACAGCAAACGGCGCTTCACTGCTGCCTCAACGCGGTCGGTGATATCGGCCAACGAACAACACCGTCCATGAGTGGCGCCGTCGCATGCGACGGCATCGGCGCCGATTTGGCAAATTTTCCCGGTATGCGCGGCGATTCCGGCGCCTATGCCGGCAGGCTGCCGATCCAGCGACGGCCCTTTTCCAGATCGGTGAAGAGACGCATCGGCCGCTCCGCGGTGGCGAGAATGCCGAGGGTTCGCGAGATCGGCTCGGCGTCTGTTTCGGCGACGATGAGCGCCAGCGCACCGACAGGGCCGCGCCGGTGGTAGCCGCGGAACAGGGTGCCGATTGCCAGCATGTCGTCGGGATCCATGGCGGGCCGACCGCGGCGGGCATCGAACAGCTTGCGCCAGGCCACGGCGCCGCCCCCGTCCACGGCCTTGAGATAGGCTTCGACATCGGCGCGCGTGCAATCGCCGTCGACCGTCGCGGTGACCAGTCGCGTTCGCGAGTCGATGATCCAATGAAGCGACATCTCTTCTGTTTCTCGCCTGTCACGGGACACCCGGCCTTCCGGACAGGCGGCCTCCTATTTCTCGGTTTCCTTGATTCGCTCTTCGAGCATCGGGCGGATCGGCGCATCTGCCGGCAGCAGGGCCAGCAAGGTCTTCCAGCGGCGCGCCGCCGCCGGCTTGTCGCCTGCCGCAAAGGCCGCCGCCCCGAGGTAGAAGAGGGCCAGGGCGTTGCGCGGTTCGACCTTCTCCAGCCGCTCCAGCACCTGCACCGCATCGGCCGGGGGCGGCGCGCCCGGTGTGATCTGCCGCACATGCGTTTCGGCCCAGTCGGCCAGGATACGCGCATCGACCGGCCCCAGCGTGTCGGCCTGGCGATAGGCAGCGGCGGCGCGAGGATTGTCGCCCAACACCTTCCAGGCATTGGCCAGCCGCAACCAGCCGGCGCGGTCCTGCGGATTCTGTTCGAGGCGTGCGGCCAGCCCCTCGACCATGGAACGGATCGCCTGTTCGCGTTCGACAGGCGCGAGGGCAGCCATCGCCTCCTGCTGTTCGCGGCTGGGCTGCGGCATGGCCGACGGCGGCGCGGCCGGCGCGGCGGGAACCTCGATACCGGCGGCCTTGGCGACCCTGACGATCTCGGCGCGCAGCAGGCCGAGCCAGGGCGCATCGGGCGGGCTGCTGGCTTCGAGCTTCCGCCAGCGGGCGATGGCGGCGCGGCTGTCGCCGCTCTGGGCTTCGTGCAGGCCGAGATAGTATTGAGCCCGCGGATCGTCGGGCAGCTTCTGCAGCGCCTTGGTGAACGCCTGCACCGCAGGCTGGGTGACGGTGCCGTCGGCTTCGAGGGTCAGCCCCTCGCCCAGCGCCGCCAGCGCCTCGGCATCGTCGGGATCCTGCGCGAGCTTTGCCCGTGCGTCGGCCAGCAGGCGTGCGACGTCGAGGGGACGGCCGGAGTCCTGGCTGGCGATCTGGTTGCGGTCGAAGGGTGCGGACGGCAGACCCGGCCGACCCATCTGCAGATAGACACCCAGGGCCAGCAGCGGCACCAGCAACGAAAGCGCCGGCGGGAGATATCTGTGCAGCGCCGGACCGGCGGAGGTTGCGCCGACCTTCTCGGCCGCAGCACCGGCGGCCAGGATGCGTCGCTCGATCTCGACCCGGGCGGCCGTCGCATCGGAGCTGCTCACCAACCCTGCCGACCGCTCGCGCTCCAGCTCGGCGAGCTGATCGCGGTAGATCGCAAGTTCGCCGCTCAAGCGGTCGCGATGATCGACGCGCGTCTTCAGCAGCGGCCAGAGCAGCGCGCCGACGGTCGCCGTGGTGAGGAGGGCGAGCAGGAATTCGAGCACCGCCGCTACTCCTTCAGCAGCGAATCGAGACGGCGCTGCTCCTCGTCGCTCAAGGGCCGGGGCGGCACGATCGCCTTGCGCCGGCGTGCCGCGATCAGAAGAGCACCGCCGGCGACCAGCAGCACCAGCGGCCCGCCCAGCCAGAGAAGAAGCGTACGCGCCTTGAAGGGCGGGTTGAGCAGCACATAGTCGCCATAGCGCGCCACCATGAAGTCGAACACGGCGGCGTCCTTGTCGCCGGCGACCAGCCGTTCGCGCACGGCGCGCCGCATGTCGCGCGCCACTTCGGCGTTCGAATCGTCGATCGACTGGTTCTGGCAGACGACGCAGCGCAGGGATCGGCCGATTTCCCGCGCGCGGCTTTCCAGCGCTGGATCGGGCAGGACCTCCGAAGGATCGACCGCGAAGGCCGGGAACGCGAACACCAGTAGCAGAAGGGCGAGAGCGATCCTCATTTCGCGCCCTTCAATGCCGGCAGGATCCGCTCGTTGAGATCGCGCTCGGTGATCGGGCCGCGGAAATGCAGACGCACCATGCCCTGCCCATCGACGAGATAGGTCTCGGGCACGCCGGAGAGGCCCCAGTCGAGGCCGGTGCGGCCTTCGAGATCGAGGCCGGCATACTTGAACGGATCGCCCAGCCGCTTCAGCCACTGCAGGGCATCGGCGCGCTTGTTCTTCCAGGCAATGCCGATGATGGTCGCGCCGTCGCGCTCGGCCAGCCGCGTGAACAGCGGATGCTCGGCAAGGCAGGGCGTGCACCAGCTCGCGAAGAAATTGACCAGCACGGGCTTCCCGGACTTGAGCAGCGCGTCCGTCAGCGCCGGCTCGCCGTCGCGCAGGGCGGCCAGGTCGAGCTTGGGCGCCGGTCGGCCGACCACGGCCGAACCGATCGACGCAGGATCGCGGCCCGAGGTCAGCGACCAGGCGAAGAACCCGGCCATCAAGGCCAGGGTCAACAACGGCAGGATGAAGAGCGCGCGCCGCATCGTTACTCGGCGGGCTGCGTGGCCGGGCGACGCGTCTTGCTGCTGCGGGGCGCGCCGATCCTCAGCCGCCGATCCGACAGGGAGACGAAGCCACCGAACGCCATGAAGGCCGCGCCCAGCCAGATCCACGGCGCCAGCGGATTGAGATAGAGGCGGATCACCCAGCCCTGGTTGGGATCGCCCTCGCCCAGGGTCGCATAGAAGTCGCGCAGGAAGTTGGTCTGGATGGCCGTCTCGGCGACCTGGCGGCGCTGCACCGTGAACAGCCGGCGCTCCGGCTGCAGCACCGCGTAGGGCTTGCCGCCGACGGTGACGTTGAGCGTGGCCCGCTCGGCGACGTAGTTGGGACCCTGCACCTGGTCGATCCTGTCGAGCTGGACGGCGTAGCCCGCAAAGGACAGGCGGTCGCCGGGCTTCATGGTCTGCATCACCTCGGTATGCCAGGCGGATGTCGCGACCGAGCCCAGCACGACGATGCCCAGCGAGGCATGGGCGATGACCATGCCGAGCGTGGCCCGCGGCGTGGTGCGCAAGGTGCCCTGCTTGAGGCGGTCCGCCAGCGCCCACAGGCTGCCGACGATCAGCCAGACGCCGAAGCCGAAGGCCAATGCGGCGAGCGTGCTGCGGCTGTCGATCATCGTCATGGCGATCAATACGGCCGCCAGGGCCACGACGAAGGCCACGCGCAACCGCATCAGTGCCGGCCAGAGTTCGGCGCGCTTCCAGCCCAGGAACGGACCGACGCAAAGAGCGGCGAACAACGGCGCACAGATCGGCACGAAGGTCGCGTTGAAGAAGGGCGGACCGACCGAGACCTTGTCGCCGGTCAGCAGGTCGAGAAACAGCGGATAGAGCGTCCCCAGCAGCACGGTGACCGTCAGGGTGCAGAGCAGCAGGTTGTTCAGGATCAGCCCGCCTTCGCGGCTGATCGGCTGGAACAGGCCGCCGCCCTGGAGTTGTGGCGCGCGCCAGGCGTAGAGGGCGAGACCACCGCCCGTCACCGTCAGCAGGAAGCCGAGGATGTAGAGGCCGCGCGCCGGGTCCTGTGCGAAGGCGTGCACCGAGGTCAGCACGCCGGACCGCACCAGGAAGGTGCCGAGCAGCGACAGCGAGAAGGCGAGGATCGCCAGCAGCACCGTCCAGCTCTTCAGCGCATCGCGCTTCTCCACGACGATGGCGGAGTGCAGCAGCGCCGTGCCGGCAAGCCATGGCATCAACGACGCATTCTCGACCGGATCCCAGAACCAGAAGCCGCCCCAGCCGAGGATGTAATAGGCCCACCAGCTTCCCAGCGCGATGCCGAGAGTGAGGAAACACCAGGCGGCGAGCGTCCACGGCCGCACCCAGCGCGCCCACGCGGCATCGACGCGCCCTTCCAGGAGGGCCGCGACGGCGAAG
>Ga0209792_1000779_pt1 | contig 18816 bp, 15 predicted proteins | sample EBPBio142005_DNA_FD_185860 | JGI IMG/M metagenome (GOLD analysis project Ga0209792, IMG submission 185860) | Wastewater treatment Type I Accumulibacter community from EBPR Bioreactor in Madison, WI, USA - Reactor 1_6/14/2005_ DNA (SPAdes)... | ecosystem: Engineered > Bioreactor > EBPR >... | reverse complement strand
CGAAGAATGGGATGAATCATTCCATGCAAAAAAATTCTTTGGCAATCTGCTACTTTTGCCACAAAAACAAATATCTGTACATTTGTAGTCTTAAAATTAAGCAATGAAAAAATACTTTCCGGTATTTCTTACAATATTTACTTTAGTTCTGTTCGCTTCATGTAAACCTAAGAAGAATATCGTTTACATGTCCAATAACAACTTTGAGCAGGAAGTTTCCGAGGCAAGATATTCGGGACTGCACATCCAGGAAGGAGATAAACTGCAAATTTTGGTGAGTGCCTTTGACGAACTGGCTGTGCGGCCTTTTAACACCAATACGATGGCAAGAACTGGAGTTGCAGGCAGCGGATCAACTTCTGCCAGCAATACTGCGGCACCTGAATATACTGTTGGTACGGACGGTACTATCGCAATGCCTGTTTTGGGAAGCATTTACTGCAAAGGCATGACGAAGCAACAATTAAAAGAAGATCTGGAAAGCCGGCTGAAAAGATATCTCACCGATCCTATGGTGACCATTAACCTCACTAACTTCAACATTTTTGTACTTGGAGAAGTTAAAAGTCCGGGTTTGAAAACGAGTCCTACCGAAAAATTAAATGTTTTACAGGCCATCGCTGTTGCAGGAGATTTAACCTACGATGCCAACCGAACGAATGTAAAACTGATCCGGTTTTCCGATGCTACGGGTAAAGATGAAACTATTTCACTGGATCTTTCAGAAGCTTCGATCGTGGATTCACCTTATTATTTTCTTCAGCAGAACGATATACTCTATGTAGAACCTGATAAGAACAAGCAAGTTGCTCTTAATAATGATTCCGCGGCTGATAAATATATCCGTTACGGCGGTGTTGCATTGGGCCTTCTTACTTTAATTCTCAGCTTAACCCGTAAATAACCGTTCACATGGAACTGCTTGAAAATTCAGTACCGGCACAACGGTCAAAGCCCATCAATATCAAAAAAGAAATCGTAAGGTACCTGAAAAAATGGCCTTGGTTTCTGCTCAGCATGGCGCTATTTTATACCGCGGCAAAAATCTATTTAAGGTATGCCGAACCGCAATATTTTAGTAAAACCTCTTTAAAACTTCAGGAGTCCAAAGGCAAAAGCACCGCCTTGAGTGATTTGAAGAACTTGGGTATGGGCGTAAGCGGCGACAATGAGCTGCAGGGCGAAACCACAGTCATTGTTTCCAAACCGATCTTAGGAGCGGTTGCTAAAAGCCTTAATCTGGACGTCAGTTTTTTCAGTTTGGGAACGATCAGGGAAGTTGAGCTTTACAAGGATGCGCCCGTAACAGGAAAAATTATCAGCATCAGTCAGCCGGACAGTTTTTGGGGCGGCTCTTATATTATGACTCCGGTGGGGAAGAACTCTTACCGACTTTCCAATTCCAATTCCATTTACCGGTTCAACACCCCGGTAAAGCTCTCTTTTGGGGTGGTGCAGATCGATGCTAAGCCGGGCATTATTATGAGTGCACCCATCAAAGTAGTTTTTAGCAACACCAAAGCAGTGGTAGGTAATTTGGAAAGCCGGATCAACGTAAGCTTACCTGAAAATAAGGGGATGCTGATGGAGCTTTCACTGGTGGGGCCCGTACCCAAAAAATCGGAAGATATTCTGAATGAGCTTACTAAACAATACATTATAGACGGCGTCAACGATAAAAATTTGGAGGCCCAAAATACGCAGGATTTCATTAATGAGCGCTTAGCCGTAATTACCGATGACTTATCCGGCATTGAAGGTGAAAAAGAAAGTTTCAAACGATCCAACCAAATTGTAAATTTGGAGTCGCAGGCCAATATCGCATTAAATAAAGCGGATAAAAATACCCAGGCAATTGTTAGCAATTCGATGCAGTTAGATTTAGTGAATTCTGTTATTTCAGCCACTTCAGGTGATCAGCTTATTCCCTCGGGAATGGGTTTAAATGCTGGGATTGAAAACAGCATTAATGAATATAACACTTTGTTGCTCGCCAGAAACAGAGTGTTAAAGCAGGCAACTAATGAAAACCCCGCGGTGGTTGAAATGAACAAACAGATTGGAAACCTTAAAAATCTAATCCGCAAAAACTTAATTGAATCCAGAGAAACCCTCCAACTGCAAATTGCACAGGCCAATGCACAGCTCAATGTTGCCAAAGGAGACATCAGCCGCTATCCTACACAGGAAAAAGTTTTTAGAAGCATTGAACGGCAACAAAACCTAAAAGAACAACTCTACCTTTATCTTTTGCAGAAACGTGAAGAAAATGCCATTACCCTGGCTGTTACCGCACCCAAAGCAAAAATTGTAAACCCCGCGTTCACCACGGGAGTGGTTTCGCCAAAATATCAGCAAATTATCTATGGTTCCTTGGCGGCAGGATTTTTATTGCCATTACTGTTTTTTGTTGGGCTGCATACCTTAGACACCAAGGTTCATACCAAGCAACACATCTTATCTACGATTCCCAATGCATCTGTTATTGCGGAAATCCCAGTTAACAACCAGGAAAACGCAATGGTTCATCCCAATGATTTTTCTGTCTTTGCAGAATCGTTCCGAATTTTGGGTTCTAACCTTAAATTTTTGTTGAAAGCAAAGGGTGTTGCTCAAGGTGGAGTGGTGTTGGTGACTTCCTCCGTAAAGGGAGAGGGAAAAACGACCATTTCTATGAATACCGCCTTAACTTTAGCAGGTAAAAATAAAGTAATCATCATTGGTGCCGATATTCGAAATCCACAGCTGCACCGGTTTATTGAGGGTAAAAATGTTGGACTCACCGATTATTTGGTTTCAGATTACAGTACACCAGAAAAGCTGATTATCAATTCAAAAGTAAATCCTAATCTTGATGTGCTTTTCAGTGGTCAAATTGCACCGAATCCCAATGATTTGCTGGACATGAAGAAGTTTGCCGATATGATTGCCGACTTCAAAACGAAATACGATTATATTGTTTTAGATTCCGCGCCCGTGATGTTGGTGAGTGACACGTTGCATCTTATTGCAAACTCCGATGTAGTACTGTATGTAGTGAAGTCGGATTTTACGGAAAAGGAAATGATCGATTTTGCTGCCGGATTTCAGAAGGACCATCTGATTAAAAACATGGCATTTGTGCTGAACAGTGTGAAGCCCGAAAATACCCGTTATGGCAAGAAATATGGGTACGGCTATTATTCTTATACACATCATGACCCTAAGCAAAAATGGTGGAAAAGATTTATTTAGATGAGGAAGATTTTAATTACAGGAGGTGCAGGATTCATCGGATCCAATCTTTGTGACCATTTTATTTCAAAGGGATTTCAGGTGGTGTGTCTGGATAATTTTTCTACAGGATTCAGGCATAACATCGAACATTTATTTTCCAACCCCCATTTTTTTCTGATCGAAGGCGATATCCGAAATCTGGAAACCTGCAAAAAAAGTTGCGAAGGAGTGGAGATGGTACTTCATCAGGCGGCATTGGGAAGTGTTCCCCGCTCAATCGGCGATCCCATCACCACGAACGAAGTCAATGTCGGCGGATTTCTGAATATGTTGGTTGCCGCAAGGGATTCCGGTGTTCGGCGATTTATTTATGCAGCCAGCTCATCAACCTATGGTGACTCGCCTGCTTTACCCAAAGTTGAAGACGTGATTGGAAAACCTCTTTCCCCTTATGCCGTCACCAAATATGTGAATGAACTTTATGCCGATGTTTTTGCCAAGACCTACGGAATGGAAACGATTGGACTTCGCTATTTTAACGTTTTCGGAAGGAGACAGAATCCTAATGGCGCTTATGCCGCTGTGATTCCTAAATTTGTGATCCAGCTGATGAACCATGAAAGTCCGGTCATCAATGGAACCGGTGATTTTTCCAGAGATTTTACCTATATCGACAATGTTGTTCAGATGAATGAAAAGGCGATGCTGACGGAGAATTCGGAGGCGGTGAACCAAGTTTATAATACGGCAGTTGGGGATCGCACGACCCTGAACAGTTTAGTAGAATATTTGAAAGAATTTCTTTCAGAATTTGATGGCGAAATAAAAAATATTGAGGTGGTTCACGGTCCCAACAGGACAGGAGATATTCCGCACTCGTTGGCTTCCGTGGAAAAAGCGAAGGAGCTTTTGGGGTACGAACCGACCCACGATATTAGAACTGGATTGAAGGAGGCTGTTGGATGGTATTGGGAGAATCTGCGCTCTTTAAAATAAACTGAAGGTTTATTTTAAGGAGTTTGCCACGCGTTACTGCGTAACGCTAGCAATGACGGGAGCACGAGCAATTGGTAATGAGTAATGAGTAATGCGTAATGAGTAGTAGAGCGGCTGTATCTTTTAAAGATTTTAAGAGCATAAATAGTTTAAGGGTGGATTTAATGATATTAATAAAATTTTTATAACCCTAAATCGTGAAATTTTGGTTGATTATAAATATATACAATGATGAAGAATAACCATACAATATCAATTATAGGCCTTGGTTATGTGGGATTGCCTTTGGCAAGACTATTTGCAACGAAGTATCCCGTTGTGGGGTTTGATATCAATCACACGAGAGTTGAAGAGTTAAGAGAGGGAAAAGACCTTACCCGGGAAGTGGAAGAGGATTTATTGAAATCAGTTCTCAAAAATGAAAACATTTCAGGAAATGGTTTATTTGTAAGCGGTGAGTTAAAAGATATTGAACATTCCAATATTTATATTATTACTGTTCCCACTCCGGTGGATAAAAACAACCGCCCTGATCTTACTCCGCTTTATAAGGCCAGTGAAACGGTAGGGAAAGTTTTGAAAAAAGGAGATATTGTTATTTACGAATCCACCGTTTATCCGGGAGCGACCGAAGAGGAATGCATTCCGGTTTTGGAAAGAGTTTCGGGATTAAAATTTAATCAAGATTTCTTTGCCGGCTATTCTCCTGAACGCATCAATCCCGGTGACAAAAGGCATACCGTGGAAAAGATTCTGAAAGTCACGTCGGGCTCTACTCCCGAAATCGGTAAAATTGTGGATGAGCTATACCGGTCAGTAATTGCTGCCGGAACTCATCTCGCGCCGACTATCAAAGTGGCGGAAGCAGCAAAAGTGATTGAAAATTCGCAGCGCGATATCAACATTGCCTTCGTGAATGAACTGGCAAAAATATTCAACCTGATGAATATCGACACGCACGCTGTTTTGGAAGCTGCAGGAACAAAATGGAATTTCCTTCCCTTCAAGCCCGGACTTGTAGGCGGACACTGCATTGGAGTAGATCCGTATTATCTGGCGCAAAAAGCGCAGGAATTTGGCTATCATCCCGAAATTATTTTGGCCGGAAGAAGGCTGAACGATTCGATGGGCGAATATGTGGCTTCACAAATCGTAAAAGCTTTAATTAAGAAAAAAATTAAGGTAGGGGAAACCAGGTTGCTGATGCTGGGAATTACGTTTAAAGAAAACTGTCCGGATGTGCGAAATACTAAAATCGTGGATGTCGTGGAAGCGCTTCGGGATTATGGCATCAGCGTCACCATTTATGATCCGTGGGCCAATCCGGCAGAAGTAAAACACGAGTACGGACTGGACTGCGTGAAGGATCTTTCCGCAGTGCACGGTTCCAACGTTCCCGAAAGCGGAAACTTCGACGCCATTGTACTTGCCGTTGCCCACCAAGAATTTCTGGACCTTGACCTAAAACCTTTAAAAAAGGAAAACTCGGTGGTTTATGATGTCAAAGGAATTCTAAAAGATTCAGATTTAAGATTATAACCTATGAAAAACGAGCACCCCACTTATTATATCAACTCCAAACAGTCGGTATTTTCGCTGAATTTGCACGAGGTTTGGGAATACCGCGATCTTCTGCTGATGCTGATGAAGCGGGATTTTATTACTTTTTACAAGCAAACGATTTTGGGTCCGCTGTGGTTTATCGTGCAGCCGCTCTTAACCACTTCGATTTACGTGGTACTTTTTGGAAATATCGCCAAACTTTCCACCGATGGGATGCCGCAGGTTTTGTTTTATCTTTCCGGAATTACCATCTGGAACTATTTTTCTGAAAGCCTTACTAAAACTTCAACGGTCTTTACCTCCAATGCAGGCATGTTTGGTAAGGTGTATTTTCCGAGACTCATTATGCCGCTTTCGATTGTAGCTTCCGCGTTGATGAAGTTTGCGGTACAGTTTGGAATTTTTATCGTGGTTTTACTGTACTACGTGACTTTTACCGATACCGTACATCCCAACTGGTGGATTTTGCTTACGCCTGTTTTAATTCTTCTTATGGCGATGTTTGCGTTGGGAATGGGGATGATTTTTTCTTCCATGACGACCAAGTATAAGGATTTGACCTTTCTTTTAGCATTTGGGACACAGCTTTTCATGTATGTCACTCCGGTAGTTTATCCGATTTCGGCATTGCCGGAAAAGTTTAAATTTTTGGCCTACTTTAATCCGCTTTCCTCGATATTTGAGTGTTTTCGGTATGCCTATTTGGGTGCCGGAAGTTTTGATCTGATGAGTCTGATGATTTCTGCAGTGGTCATTATGATTCTACTTGTGGTGGGAACGGTGATTTTCAACAAGGTGGAGAAGTCTTTTATGGATACCGTGTAATGGGGCGATGTGATGAGTGATGCGTGTTACACCGTTACGGATTCGCCACGGTGAGGCTCCTTCGGAGTGACCGGTGCTGGATTATGAGTACTTTTGCTTCGAAAAAAAGATTGCTTCTCTACCTTCGGCGGCTCGCAATGACAGTCTTTGATAATTACAGACAAGTCTTAAATAGAGTTAAAAATTTTCCCTTTTAAATTAAAGCCTTAATTTTGCCGGTTGAAACCGAATAAACAAATATTAATAAGATATTTAAAAGCACAATACTTTTATATAACTGAAAAATAGTGACTTAGGAAGCGTAGGCGTTAAGAAAATTGGAAATAAATCCGTTAAAAAACCGACAGAGGAGGTTCGCCGATTCAAAATAATAAATAGAATCAATGAGGCAAATACCCACTGTTTGAGTGGCGGCAGTAAATAAAATACACATAAACTTAATGACTATCCGCCCGAAACCTAACGGAGTGGTTCAACGACCGCAGGGAGTTAATTTTGGGGATTTTAGGATTGATTTCTAATTTTTAGCCGCAGGTTCCAAGTCTTGATCTTTTGTTACTTTTGCATCAAGGCAATCCGCGAAAGCGGATCGCTGATTCCACTGAAAGAAGGTAATAAAAGAGAAGCAAAAGTAAGTGATAAAAATTATGAACAACAACCTTGCAATAAAAGCCGAAAACATCTCCAAGCAATACCGCTTGGGTGAAGTAGGTACCGGAACGATTACCCATGACCTGAACCGGGCCTGGGCAAAGCTGCGCGGTAAGGAAGATCCCTATTTAAAAATTGGTGAAAGCAACGACCGCAGCACAAAAGGTGGAAGCGACTATGTTTGGTCTTTGAAAGACATCAATTTTGAAATTGAAAAAGGAGACGCCGTAGGAATTATTGGCAGAAACGGTGCCGGAAAATCTACCTTACTGAAATTACTTTCCCGAGTAACCAAACCTACCACCGGACATTTTGAAGTAAACGGCAGAATTGCCTCGCTTCTGGAAGTAGGTACCGGTTTTAACCCCGAAATGACAGGACGGGAAAATATTTTTCTAAACGGAGCCATCCTCGGAATGCGCCGCCAAGAAATCAAAAGAAAGTTTGATGAAATTGTAGATTTTTCGGGCGTAGAACGATATATCGATACGCCGGTAAAAAGATATTCTTCCGGGATGTATGTGCGTTTGGCATTTGCAGTGGCGGCACATTTGGAATCTGAAATCTTAATTGTAGATGAAGTTTTGGCAGTAGGCGATGCCGAGTTCCAGAAAAAATGTTTGGGAAAAATGGGGGATGTAAGCAAGGGAGAAGGTAGGACGGTGCTGTTTGTGAGTCATAATATTGGGGCGGTAAAAACGTTGTGTCAAAAGGGAATCTATTTAAAAAACGGTCTTTTGAACTATGAAGGAGAAATTGAAGACACCATCTATAAATATCTGCAGGATACCCACGGAAATATTGGAGTGCCTATAAGTGAAAGGCAAGATAAAGCTGGAAATAAAAAAGTCGAAGTTTTGGATGTGGCCTTTAAAAATTCTTTAGGTCAATATACTTCTGAAATATTGACAGGCGACCAGTTAACCATCGAATTTAATATCGCCAATCATGTGGGTTTGGATTTAAATGAACTTATTATAGCGTGTGGTTTTACAGACAAATATGAAAACAAGATCGTGTCCTGGGTATCAGATGAAATGAGGATGCAATTATCCCAAAATGACAGGATAGAATTAGTTATTCCTCACTTTAATGTGAGACCAGAAAACTATTTATTTACCTATCAGATTTCGCACAAAACAACAAGTCCAACTGATTTCTGTGATGTATTACATAATGCCGCTACTTTAACGGTGCTGGAATCAGATTTTTTTGGTGCCGGAAAAAAAATAAGGACAGGTAACTCGTTTTTGTTGGATGCACAGTTTAAATAATGATCAAATTATTTACCAGACTTTACGATAAAAAAATATCCGGCCTGGGGCTTTCTATGTTCAGGATTGCTTATTCGCTGGTATTGCTGGCTGAAATCATTCAGTTTTACTATTTCCGTCATCTGATTTTCGATAAGGTTCCTTATCTGGATCCGGCGGAAATCAACTTTGGAATCCCAATTGCGATTTGGGGGATCTCGGTTATTTTTATTCTCATAGGATTATTTACACGCACTGCGACCATTATCAATTATCTGCTATCCCTTATTTTAATTGGCAGCATCAATACTTATGAGTATCATATGTTTTATGCATATATGGGAATTAACTTTCTGTTGTTATTTCTACCTGTATCAAGAAACCTTTCTTTGGACAGGTTAATTGTAAAATACAGATATTCGAACACAAAATTTGCATACAATCCTCCAACCGATGTGAGTGTTTTGTCTTATTATGTACCGATTCTGGTAGGTATTGCATTTGTATATTTTGACTCGGTATTGTTCAAATATACATCTACGTTCTGGAGGAATGGGTTGGGCTTTTGGTTGCCAACTTCCGTCCCGGTTAATGTATACATCCCGTTACAGACCTTATTAAATATCAAATTTCTCGTTCTGGCATTAGGATTTTTAACCTTGATTTTCGAAACCGTATTCCTGTTCACCTTTTTTAAAAAAAAGTGGAGGATTCCACTGTTGATCATTGGTTTAGGATTGCATCTCGGCATTCTTGTCGCTTATCCTATCCCATGGTTCGCACTGGGAATGTGCAGTATTTATCTGTTGATGGTTCCAGTAAGGTGGTGGAAATCACTATTCCGCGAAAAAGAAACTGCGAAGCCGGTAATCACTTTTTATTATGATGGCGAATGTCCGTTGTGCAACCGTACCAAAATTGCCATTCAGCATTTTGATATTGGGAAGAAAATTGAGTTCAGAACAGTACAATATTATTCAGAGCAAGAGCCGCTTTTAAAATCTATTCCATTTAACGCGCTTTTGGATGATATCCACTCTGTAAAAAAAGGAAAAGTTTATAAAGGTTTGGATACTTACATTGAGGTTCTGGACAGTATCGGATACACCAAACCTCTCAGCTGGTTGTTGAGATTGCCAGGGGTTTATCATTTGGGAAAGACAGTTTATGGCTACGTTGCCAAAAATCGTGATACTGAACGCTGTACCGAAGAAAACTGTGGATATGTACCTCCATCAGTTCCTGCGAAGGATGAAGAACTGAAACTTTTGCAGAATTTTACGCTGAAAGATCTGAAGATCAATTTAATTTTAGCCGGCCTTGTTATTCTAATAATGTCGCAGGTAATGGTATCATACACTTCACCATTAAGCGTAGCGATCCGTTCTGTAATTGGCTTGCAGGAATCGTGCGTTAATGATAAATTGGAATATATTTCACGTAAAGTGGGAAATATATCTCAGGATTATATGGGAATTACACATCACGGGGTTTTCATGGACTATCATTTTAGTGAATATAATCACAATATTGCGGTCACCTACAATAATAAAAATGGCAAAGAGATTTGGTTACCTATTACCGGTGAAGATTCGCTCCCCGGAAATTACTTATTGGGTCCCATTTGGGCTAAATGGGGTTTTAGGGTTAACAATAATAAAATTATTCATGCAGAGGTAGAGAACGGCATTCGCGACTTTACCGCATTTTGGGCACAAAAAAACGGCGTGGACCTGAATAATGCGAGATTTATTATCAAACTCCAAAAAATCGAGACTCCTCAGGGTTGGGAAAAGGATTTTCTGAAAAGACAAATGGATAAGCCGTGGCAAGATATAGGTGTGGCCATATGGAAAGACAGAAAATATTCGATTGATATCCCTGAAATAGAAAAATTATAGCATGAAAAAGTTAGCTGTTTTGGGAGCAAGTTATTTACAGTTGCCATTGGTTGAAAAAGCGAAAGAGCTTGGGGTACAGGTTCATTGTTTCGCCTGGGATGATGGGAAAGCAGCTTGTAAAGAGGTGGCTGATTTTTTCTATGATATCTCTGTTTTAGAGAAAGAAGCTATTCTTATACATTGTAGAAGGATTGGCATTGACGGCATATTAACGATTGCAACAGACATTTGTGTTCCTACCATAGCATACATCGCTGAAATGTTGAATTTGACGGGTAATTCACTAGAATGTGCAAGATTAACAACACACAAAGGACTGATGCGTAATTGCTTCTATGATAATCGAATTCCTTCACCAGAATATATATTACTAAAATTAGCAGAAGATGAAAGTTTAAATAAGCTGAAATTTCCGGCGATTGTTAAACCTGCAGACCGGTCAGGAAGTTTGGGAGTAGTAAAAGTTACAAACGGTACAGATTTACAGGAAGCTGTCAGACAAAGTCTCTCAGTCTCTTTCGATAAAACATGTGTCGTTGAACAATATATTGAAGGGAACGAAGTGAGTGTGGAAACGTTAAGCTGGAAAGGTAAACATCAGATTATTACCATTACCGATAAGGTGGTCACTAGTGAGCCTTACTTTGTTGAACTGGCTCATCATCAGCCAAGTCAGTTGCCGGAAGATCTACAGCAGAAAATAAAGGATATTTCCCTTCAAGTACTGGAAGCGACTAAAGTAAAAAATGGGGCTTCGCATATTGAACTTAAAGTTAATGGAGACGGAGATATTTACGTTATTGAAATAGGAAGCAGGATGGGGGGCGATTTCATCGGGTCACATTTAGTGGGTCTTTCGACCGGATTTGATTACCTTGGTGCAGTCATCGACGTGGCACTCAATCAGTATGATGAGCAGTTTGAAATTTCTGATACTCATTTTTCCGGTGTGTATTTTTTATCAAAAAACACTGAAAGAATAATGCCACATTTTCAGAATGAAGTAAGTGCCGGATTCAAAGTTATCAAAAAAGAAATACAAGATCCGGAACTTAAGCTCGTTCAAAGCAGTAACGACCGCTCTGGTTATCTTATTTATCAGGCGACAAAAAAAATAGATATCTTATGAAACGTATCGCAATTATCGGTTCCGGACATTTAGGGCAACAGATTGCTTATCATATTCATCAGGATACTGATGATAAGGTTGTTGCGTTTTTTGATGAATTTCAGGAAGAGGGGATTCTTATTCAAGGCATACCCGTGAAAGGAGGAAATAATGATGTGTTCGCAGAATTTCAAAAAGACTCTTTTGATGAAGTGATCATTGCCATTGGCTATAAACATCTGGACTTTAAAAAAGAAATATTTGAAGAATTAAAAAATAGAATTCCGTTTTATACCTTTGTGCACTCGTCAGCTTTTGTGGACTCTTCAGCAAAAATAGGACAGGGCTCTATCGTATATCCCGGTTGTGTAATAGATCAGGGTGTGGAAATTGGGGAAAATGTTTTGCTTAATGTTTCCTGCAGTGTTGCACATGACTCAAAGGTGGGAGACAATTCATTCCTATCACCTTGTATTGCTGTTGCAGGATTTGTCAACATTGGCGAGCAGTGCATCATAGGAATCAATACTACCATCATCGATAATATTAACATTGTTCCCGAAGTTCAGACAGGAGGAGGAACGGTAGTCATTAACAATTTAGAACAAGCAGGTCTTTATGTGGGCAATCCCGCAAGATTTGTAAGATAAGCGTATGATCCCATTCAACAAACCTTTCATTGTCGGCAATGAACTGCAATATATAGAAGAAGCGGTAAAGAGCGGCAAAATATCCGGCGACGGTATTTTTACAAAAAAATGCCATGAGTTTTTCGAACAGAAATACGGTTTTCAAAAAGTTTTGCTCACCACTTCCTGTACTGATGCGCTGGAAATGGCTGCCATATTATGTGATATTAAAGAAGGGGATGAAGTCATCGTTCCGAGTTATACCTTTGTTTCTTCTGCCAATGCATTTGCACTTCGCGGGGCAAAGATTGTCTTTGCAGATTCTTATAAAGACAATCCCAATATAGATCCTGCAGAAATAGAAAAACTGATTACAGAAAAAACCAAAGTAATTATTCCCGTACATTACGCAGGCGTTGCATGTGATATGGAGAGAATAATGCAACTGGCCGCGAAACATCAGCTCTTTGTTGTAGAAGATGCGGCACAGGCTATAGACAGTTATTATACATTTGCTGACGGCAGCAAAAAGGCGCTTGGTTCCATTGGTGATTTTGGTGCATTTTCGTTTCATGAAACCAAAAACATTATTGCCGGAGAAGGCGGAATGTTGGCGATTAATAATCCTAAGTATAACGAAAGGGCAGAAATTATCCGGGAAAAAGGAACCAATCGGAGCGCTTTTTTCAGAGGTGAAGTCAATAAGTATGGATGGGTTGATCTGGGTTCGTCATTTTTACCCTCGGAAATCATTTCGGCTTTTCTGTACGGTCAGCTGGAACATTTAGAAGAAATACAAAGCAAAAGAAATAATATCTGGAAACAGTATTATGAAAAATTAGGGCACCTTGCAGCAGAAGGTAAAATTGCACTCCCAGAAATCCCCACGTACGCGACAAATAATGGACATATGTTCTACATCATTTGCCGTTCTTATGATGAACGAAGCGCTTTGATAACTTTTATGAAGGAGCGCGATATACACCCCGTATTCCATTATTTAAGTTTAAATAAAAGTGAATACTTCCTGAAGGATAATGTGGAAATCGATATTCCAAATTCCGATCATTTTACAGATTGTTTATTAAGGCTGCCATTGTATTTCGAACTCAGCACAGAGGAACAAAATCTTATTATTCATCATATCAAAACATTTTATAATGAATAATATTTATCATTTCTGTCAGGACGAGAAATTTATCAATTCTGCTTACCAGCAGTTTGAAACACTTTATCCGGGAAAGAATAAATTTTTGGTTTATGGTGCTGATCCCACCAGGATTAAACATCTGAATGTGACTAGAGCCTATCACTTTGTTTCAGATGTTAAAACTGAAATACAACAGGTTCCACCAAATACTGTTGTTATATTTCACAGCCTTCCCAATCATATACTCCGTTATATTAATCTGTTAGATGATTCCGTTAAAACAGTCTGGTTGTGTTTCGGCTACGAGGTGTATAATGATATTAATCTATATTCTGAAAACAAAACTTTAGATAAAAACACAAAACGGCACTTCGGTGCGCCTCCAGCTACTTTAAAGGAACAGGTGTTTGAAAAGACGTTGCCTCTTCACAGAATTTTTAGACCAAGCGTGGGTTATAGTCTTAGAGAACAGAAATTAAAGAAATTAAAAAGAGTAAATTATCTGGGATGTTCTTTTGATGAAGAATTTAAACAGATTAAAAAACTGACAAAAGTAAAGGCGCCGTTATTTAAATTTTGGTATTATCCGCTGGAAAAAATTCTGGACATAAATATGCCCATTAGCTTAGATAAAAACAGCGTGCTCGTTGGCAATTCTGGAACGAAAAGTGGCAATCATTTAGACGTTCTAGAGAAGTTGAAAAAATTAGGAGTGAGGAATGAAGAATTTGTCATCCCGCTCTCATATGGTAATGCCGGCTATATAGATTATATAAAGAAGACATTTAATTTATCTTCCAATAAGGTTGTTTTCCAGGAAGATTTTCTTAAACTCGAAGAATATAATTCAATATTATCGCGTGCAAAGGTAGCGCTGTTTAACACCCGAAGGCAGCAGGCTATTGGAAATATTGTTGCCCTGATTTATCATGGTGCTAAAGTGTTCATCAGTGAGAAAAATACATTCTACCATTTTTTAAAACGGAAAGGAGTTCTGGTGTATTCTTATGAAAATGAACTGAACAGCAAAAGCTTCAAAACCCTGATGACTAAGGAAGAAATAGAGCGCAACCGAAAGTTCCTGTATAACATCTTAAACGAAAAAAAAATTTTGGAAGAATTAAAAACTTCTGTAGATAAAATCCTTAAGTAATATGAACCAACCCCTGTTCTCCATCCTCATCGCGAATTACAACAATGGTCGCTTCTTTAAGGATTGTTATGACAGCATCATCGCACAAACCTATCAAAATTGGGAAGCTATAATTGTAGATGATTCATCAACTGATAATTCTGTTCAAATAATTAGACATCTTATCGGAGACGATAAGAGATTTAAGCTTTATCATAATGAGGAAAATAAAGGTTGTGGTTTCACCAAAAGAAGATGCGTGGAATTAGCAAGTGGAGAGATTTGTGGGTTTTTAGATCCGGATGATGCAATAACGGTAACGGCTTTGGATGAGATGGTAACAAAGCATATTGAGCACCCTTCAGTATCGCTCGTATATTCTAATTTTGTTTGGTGTGACGAGAACCTGAATTTTCAGAAAGTGAACAAACAGAAAAAAATAGACAATTTTTTAACTGATTTTTTTAATTTAAATGGGGAAATTTCAGCTTTCGCAACATTTAAAAATTCTTTTTATCAGAAAACCGAAAAAATTAATAATTATTTAAAAAGAGCTGTTGATCAGGATTTATATTTCAAACTTTATGAAGTCGGCGAAGTGATTTATTTAGATAGAGATTTCTATCATTATCGAGTACACGACGGAGGTATTTCTACAAAGTCCAATTCGAGAAAGGCTTATTTTTGGAAATGGGTGACAATTTTGGATGCTGCAAAAAGACGGAATGTAAATGTAGAGGACTTATTCATTGAAAACGCCTGGAAAACTTCAAGACAAAGGGATTTGGAATTAGAAATTAATGGATACAATAAATCTGTGATTTTTAAAATATTAAGAAGGCTGGGAATATTTAGATTTTTTTAATTCTGTTTTTTTATAGTCAAATGAATAAAATTAAAATATTCTTCTATAATCTTCTTTTCATAAAAAGTAAGCTCTATAAGATGATGATATTTCATCCGTTGGTTAGAAGACAGATGTTGAATCCAAATAAAATACCCGTGATAATCATCAACTTCAATCAGTATTTCTATTTGGAAAAATTGGTGAATTTTTTATTGGAAAGAAATATACAGAATATTGTGATTATTGATAATAATTCTACGTATGAACCACTATTACAATATTATCAACAATTACCTCCTTCGATAATTGTGGAGAGGATGAATGAAAATTATGGTCACATGGTTTTTTTTGAGAAAGAAGAATTATTGCATAAGTACGGTAAAGGTTTCTTTGTGGTAACAGATGCGGATATTATTCCCAACGATAAACTTCCACAAAATTTTATGAAGGTGTTACTCGAAATATTGAAGAAGGAGATGGCTAATATAAACAAAGTAGGATTTGCACTTAAAATAGATGATATACCGGATCATTATTTCTTTAAAAAAAAGGTAATTAAGTGGGAAAAGCAATTTTGGAATAATAAATTCAACCACCGTTATGAATCTTACTATGCAAAGATTGACACCACATTTGCCCTTTATAAACCTGGCTATCCAAAGCTTTTTAATCATATTCATTTTCTTGAGGGAATTAGAGTTGCTGGTAATTTTACAGCAAAACACGGGGGTTGGTATTTAAATGAAGAAAAACTAACAGACGAGCAAATATTTTACAGAAAAACTGCTACAGATTCAAGCTCTTGGTTATATAAGGAAGGTGGCGAATTAAGTGACCGCTCTAAATCCTTTTATTAAAGATTTAAATTTATAAAATGAAAATTTATACCATAATAGTTACCTATAATGGATTGAGAAACAACTGGATTCAAAATTGTTTGGATTCTCTGTATAGTTCTACATTACAAAGTGAAATTATTGTTGTTGATAACAATTCTACAGATGAGACTTGCAATTACCTTAAAAAAAGATTTCCACAGATTGTTTTATTAGAAAACAAACAGAACGAGGGATTTGGGCAAGCAAATAATCGAGGTATTTCTTGGGCGCTGAATAATAATGCAGATTTTGTTTTTCTATTGAACCAAGATGCTGTTGTTGCAGAAAATACGATCGAAAAACTGGTTACTGCCTCTCGAAATAATCCTGATTTTGCAATTCTCAGCCCAATACATTATAATTATGACGGTACTGAGTTGGAATATTATTTTGCAGATTTTATGCAGATTGGTAAAACACCTTTATTTTTTGCCAATCATATCAAAGGTACACCCCAGGAAATTTACGACACTCAATTCGTTAATGCGGCAGCATGGCTCATTCCATGCAAAATTTTTAATACAGTCGGTGGTTTTGATCCCATATTCTTTCATTATGGTGAAGACAATAATTTTTGTCACAGAATTTTATACCACGGTTATAGAATCGGAATAGTTTCAGGATCATTCATCAATCATGATTCCTCCATCAGAAGGCAACCGGCCGACTATAGATTTTCCGATAAATATTTTTCTGATGTAGAAAAGGCTTTAAAGATAAAGTATGGAAACATCAACATTCAATTCGAAAACCTCGTGAAAACAGAGAGAAACATACTGCTCTCGAAAATTTTATTTTCCGTAGCTTCGCTAAGACTAAAAGATTTACCCCAGTTTTTTAAGGAATTTAGTATTATAAAGAAAACAATTAAGGAAGTTGAGAAAAGTAGAGAAACCAATAAAGTGAAAGGTTCACACTATCTTAACTTATGAAAGCGGAAATGATTTATACAGTATCTCTTATCACCGGCTGTTTTAACGGTGAAAAATTTATAGATCGTTGTTTTTCATCAATAATTTCTCAAACATATGATAGTTTAGAAGTTATTTTCGTTGATGATGGCTCCACCGACCACTCTTTGCAACTCGCAGAAAGCTACACGCGGAAGTTTGCGGAAAGAGGATTTGATTTCAGAATTGTGGCGCAGAAAAATATGGGCTTTTATCCACAGTCGGGTATCAAAATAGCAAAGGGAAAATACATTACCACTTTGGATATTGATGATATTTTGCTCCCTGAATCGATTCAGAAAAGGGCAGACTTTCTGGAGGCAAATCCCGATCATTCAGCAGTACGCACAAGTGGATACATTGTACACGAGGACGGATCGACCCCGCCGGTAATTTTTACAAAACCGGATGAAAGTTCTGGGTTTGATGTTTTTGAAGATCTTATTTTTGCCAGAACCAATAATTGGCCTGGAACTTATATGGTAAGAGCAGAGGTGCTTTTCGAATACTATCCAAATAAAATTCTTCCTATGACTAGGCTAACCCAAAATTTGCAAATTTTATTGCCGGTAACCTATGGCAGAAAAGTAGGTTTTATTAATGAGCCGCTCATGCAATACATGAGACATGATAATCAGACTACATCGGATAAAAATAATTATCATACTAACAAAAGACAATTTCAGACATTCAAGGCGGTTCGAAGAAGAATCTTAAGGCAGATGAATTTGTTAACCGTAGAAATAGAGGATAAATTAGATAAAAGATATAATAGCGTATTTTTAGGTATTGCTTTTAAATTTAAAAACAATAAAGAATTTAATCATTATTACAAAACCATAGAAAATCCAACATTAACCGAGAAAATGATGGAGGCTTCAATAAATAATAAAGAGGTAAGATACTTTTTACTTAAAAGCATTTTCTTTTTAAAAAGTAAATTTTGATCAGTTTAAAAGAATTAGATAAAAATGAAGCAACCTAAAGTAATTGAACTCGTAGTAAAAAACGACCTCTGTATAGGTTGCGGTCTTTGCGTGGGGAAATGTTCATCAAAAGCTTTGGAAATGTCATGGAATGCTAACGGATTTTTAGTTCCCCAAGAAAATGGCAGCTGCGATTGTAATGGGGCCTGTTTGGACGTTTGTCCATTTAATCCTTTTCCAAAAACCGAAGTGAGAACGGAAAACGAAATTGCCGAAATCTTTTTAACCAAAGCAAAACAGCGAAATTCCAAAATTGGCAAATACAATGAAATTTATGCTGGATTTTCAAAAAAATACCGACTTTCATCTTCCTCCGGAGGTTTAGGAACCTATGTTTGTGCGACCTTGTTAGAAAAAAACATTGTTGATCATATTTTCTCAATTCAGGAATCCAAAACGCCGGGTTTGCATTATGAGTACTCGGTTTGCAGTTCCAAATCAGATTTATTGAAAGCATCAAAAACGCGGTATTTTCCGGTCTCGATGGCGAATGTTTTTTCAGAGATTCAGCAGGTGGAAGGGCGAATTGCCGTTGTAGGAGTAGGGTGCTTTATTAAGGCTATTCGTTTGGCGCAGTATGCTGACCCGCACCTCAAAGAAAAGATTCCTTTTTTGGTGGGTATAATTTGCGGCGGAGTAAAAAGCAAGTTTTTTACGGAATATTTAGCTTCTAAAGTTGGAGTACAACCACAAAATATACGAAATCCAGAATTTAGAAAAAAAGACGTTTC
>Ga0209792_1000775_pt1 | contig 18857 bp, 15 predicted proteins | sample EBPBio142005_DNA_FD_185860 | JGI IMG/M metagenome (GOLD analysis project Ga0209792, IMG submission 185860) | Wastewater treatment Type I Accumulibacter community from EBPR Bioreactor in Madison, WI, USA - Reactor 1_6/14/2005_ DNA (SPAdes)... | ecosystem: Engineered > Bioreactor > EBPR >... | reverse complement strand
GATGGTGACGGCGCCGTCCTCGATCGTGCGCTACAACAATCTGCGCTCGGTGACGCTGAATGGCGCCCCTGCTCCCGGCTACTCGTCGGGCCAGGCGATCGCTGCCATGGAGAACCTTGCAAAAGCCACCTTGCCGACGGGCTACGGCTACGAATGGACGGGCACCGCGTTGCAGGAGAAGGCCGCCAGCGGCCAGACCGGCTTCATCCTGGGGCTGGCCGTGGTCTTCGCCTACCTCTTCCTGGTGGGCCTCTATGAAAGCACCGCCATTCCGGTCGCCGCTCTCCTGTCGGTGACGGTCGGACTGTTCGGCGCAATGACGGCCCTGCTCCTGGCCGGGCTCGACAACAACATCTACGCCCAGATCGGCATCGTCGTGCTGATCGCGCTGGCCGCCAAGAACGCCATCCTGATCATCGAGTTCGCCATGGCCGAACGCGAAAAGGGGGCCGATGTCGTGACCGCGGCCACTACGGCGGCAGGTTTGCGCTTCCGGGCGGTGATGATGACGTCCTTCGCTTTCATCCTCGGCCTCGTGCCACTGGTGATCGCGTCCGGCGCCGGCGCCGCCACGCAGCGCGCCGTGGGTACGGCGGTGTTCGGCGGTATGATCGCCGCCGCCTGCCTCGGCATCTTCGTGATCCCCGGCCTCTACGTCGCCTTCCAGCGCGGCCGCGAGAAGATCAAGGGGATGATCGGCGCTAAGCGCTAAGGAACGATTGCCGTCCCTGCGTTGAGGGTTGTCCGTCGGGACAACCCTCACTCTGTCTTTGTTACTGGCTTCAGCGTCAGGTCAGTGGGCGTCGAAGCGATCCAGGTTCATCACCTTGGTCCACGCCGCCACGAAATCCGTCACGAACTTCCGCCCGGAGTCCGCGCAGGCGTAGACTTCGGCCAGCGCCCGAAGCTGGGAGTGCGAACCGAAAATCAGGTCGACGCGCGTGCCCGTCCACTTGACCTCGTTGGTCTTCCGGTCGCGCCCTTCGAACAGCTCCGCCGAACCGGCGCTGGGCTGCCACTCGGTGCCCATGTCGAGGAGATTGACGAAGAAGTCGTTCGTCAGCGTCTCCGGCTTCTTGGTGAAGACACCCTGCGCCGGCTGCCCGACCTTCAGGACACGCAAGCCGCCGACGAGCGCTGTCATCTCGGGCGCCGTCAACGTGAGGAGCTGCGCCCGATCCACCAGCAATTCTTCGGCCGACAGGCGCGACTTGCCGTGAAGATAGTTGCGGAAGCCATCGGCGGTCGGTTCGAGCGGTGCGAAGGAGTGGACATCCGTCTGCTCCCGCGAGGCATCGGTGCGTCCCGGCGTGAAGGGGACGGTCACATCGTGACCGGCGGCCTTCGCGGCCTTCTCGATCGCAGCGCCACCGGCGAGCACGATCAGGTCGGCCAGGGAGATCTTGGCGCCGCCCGACTTCGCCCCGTTGAACGCCGCTCGAACTGCTTCAAGCTTCTCGAGGACGACCGCCAGCTGTGCCGGCCGGTTGACCGCCCAGTCCTTCTGCGGCGCAAGACGGATACGCGCGCCGTTGGCACCGCCGCGTTTGTCGGAGCCGCGGAAAGTCGACGCCGAAGCCCAGGCGGTCGAGACCAGCTCGGAAACGGAGAGGCCGGAAGCGAGGATCTTGGTCTTCAGATCGGCGATGTCCCGATCTCCGACCAGCGGGCGGTCGACGGCAGGAATCGGGTCTTGCCAGATCAGCGTTTCCTTCGGGACGAGCGGCCCGAGGTAGCGCACAACCGGCCCCATGTCGCGATGCGTCAGCTTGAACCAGGCCCGGGCAAAGGCGTCGGCAAACTCGGCCGGGTTCTCGAGGAAGCGGCGCGAGATCTTCTCGTAGGCCGGATCGACCCGCAGCGAGAGATCGGTCGTCAGCATCGTTGGGGGATGCCGCTTCGAGGGATCGAACGCATCCGGGACCGTGCCGGCACCGGCGCCGCCCTTCGGCGTCCACTGATGCGCACCGGCCGGGCTCTTCGTCAGCTCCCATTCATGGCCGAACAGATTCTCGAAGAAGTGATTGCTCCACTTGGTCGGTGTCTGGCTCCAGGTGACTTCGAGGCCGCTGGTGATCGCGTCTCGGCCCTTGCCTGTGCCGTACTTGCTCTTCCAGCCGAGACCCTGCTGCTCGATCGGGGCGCCCTCCGGCTCCGGACCGACCAGCGTGGCATCGCCGGCACCATGCGTCTTGCCGAAGGTATGGCCGCCGGCGATGAGGGCGACGGTCTCCTCGTCGTTCATTGCCATGCGCGCAAAGGTCTCGCGGATGTCCCTGGCGGCCGCGAGTGGATCGGGCTTGCCGTTCGGGCCTTCCGGATTGACGTAGATGAGTCCCATCTGGACAGCGCCGAGAGGATTCTCGAGATCGCGATCACCCGAGTAGCGCTCGTCGGCCAGCCACTTACCTTCAGGTCCCCAATAGATGTCCTGGTCAGGCTCCCAGGTATCGACGCGTCCGCCGCCGAAGCCGAATGTCTTGAAGCCCATTGATTCGAGCGCGACGTTGCCCGTGAGGATGATGAGGTCGGCCCAGGAGAGCTTCTGGCCGTACTTCTGCTTGATCGGCCAGAGCAGCCGGCGCGCCTTGTCGAGGTTCGCGTTGTCGGGCCAGCTGTTCACGGGGGCGAAGCGCTGCTGGCCCCGGCCGCCACCGCCACGGCCATCGGCGATGCGGTAGGTGCCGGCACTGTGCCATGCCATGCGGATGAACAGACCGCCGTAATGACCGAAGTCGGCCGGCCACCAGTCTTGCGACTGCGTCATCAAGGCATGGAGGTCCTTGATCACGGCATTGAGATCGAGGCTCTTGAACTCCTTAGCGTAGTCGAACGCCTGCCCCAGCGGATTGGACAGGCTCGAGTGCTGGTGAAGCACCTGGAGGTCCAGCTGATTGGGCCACCAATCGCGGTTCGTGGCGCCGCCTCGCGCCTTGCTGAATGGACATGCACTCGCGGCATCATCAACATTCGTGTCCATCTTGGCCTCCATAGCGTCTGCGTGCAGGTGAACGTCAATATTGCTGCGTGGCGCGGACGGCCTCGATCTGGCGATCGGGCTTCGCTCCGCTCGCGAACTATAGTGGGCACGACGCGCTCTGCCGCAAGCTTCTTTGGAGGGGAGGCGTCTCGAAGTCGCGCTAGCGGAACGTCGCCGTCTCCCTTGCGACCAGATCGAAATCGGCAAGATCGGGGGCGTGCATTTCGGCGCGGAAGCGGTCGAAGCTCCAGGGCCAGAGTGCCGGATTGCCGTTGCGGTCGAGGTACCAGCTCTTGCAGCCGGTCACCCAGACGGTGCCTTTCATGGCTTCGCGCAACGCCTCATTGAAACGCCGCGTGGCCGCCTGCGAAGGCGCCACGGCATGGCACTTGCCATCCAGAACCAGGCCGACGAGCTGCAGGACGTAAGCGAGCTGCAACTCGGAGATCAGGATCACCGAGAAATTGCCGATCGGGCTGTTGGGGCCCACCAGCATGAAGAAGTTCGGAAAGCCTGGCATGGCCACCGAACGATAGGCTTCGTTGGCGTGGGCCCAGGCGTCGGCGAGCCTCAGTCCGCCCTCGCCGATCACGTCGATCGGGCGCAGGAACGCGTGGCCGTCGAAGCCGGTCGCCAGCACCAGCACATCGAGTTCGTGCAGGACGCCATCCTTGGTACGCACGCCCGAAGCCTCGATGCGTTCGATGGCGTCAGTGACCAGTTCGACGTTGGGCTTCTGCATCGCCGGATAGAAGGTATCGGACATGATCAGCCGCTTGCAGGCCGCCCGATAGTTGGGGGTCAACCGCCGTCGCAGTTCGGGATCGCGCACATTCTCTTCGAGATTGGTGCGGCAGGCGGCCTCGATCCTGTGCAGTTCGTCCTGATCGCCGATCACGGCCCGCGCGAACGTGTCGACGAAGCGCGCCGACCAGAAATCGTAGGACTGCTGCAGGCTCTGCGGCGAGGCGAGATACATTGCCTTCTCGTCGTCGCTGTAGGGTGGATTGGCGAGCGGTAGCACCCATTGGGCGGTGCGCTGGAACAGCGTCAGCTTCGACACGCGGTCGGCCAGCGCCGGGACGATCTGGATTGCCGTCGAGCCCGTGCCGATGATGCCCACTCGCTTGCCGTCGAGTGGCGTCGAATGATCCCAGCGCGCCGAGTGGAAGCAGGCGCCCTTGAAATCACCGAGCCCCGGAATGTCGGGAGTGGCGGGATGGTGCAGCACGCCGGTCGCCGCGATCACGAAATCGACGACGTCGGTGGTGCCGCCCTTGATCGCGAGATGCCAGCGGCCGTCGCGATACTCGGCACGCTCGATTTCACTGTTGAAGCGGAAATATGGGTCGAGACCGTACTTCCTGGCCACGCCTTCGAAATATCCCTGGATTTCGGCGCCGGGCGAGAAGCGATGCGACCAGTCGCCCTTCAGCTCGAAGGAGTAGGCATAGACGTGGCTCGGCACGTCGCACGACAGGCCGGGATAGGTGTTGTCGCGCCAGGTGCCGCCCAGTCGCGCGGCCTTCTCGTAGATCGCGAAGTCCTCGATGCCGCGCTCCTTGAGCTTGATGGCCGTCAGGATGCCCGACATGCCGGCCCCGATGATCGCGAAACGCTTACCCACGGCTCCCTCCTCCGCACTCAGTCCGGGAAGAGACTGCCGGCAAAGGCTGCCGCCGTCGACCGGCCGAGCCGCGACATGGAAGACCAGGGCTGACGGCGATAGGCTGGCCTCCGCCGCAAGGCGACGGCCGACTTTGCCCTGGAGACTTCGGACATGCGTTTTCTTTCCGCCGGCCTTCTCGTGACCTCTGCCTTGCTTCCTATCTCAAGCCCTGCCCATTCCGATCCAGCCTGCGAACCACTCATCAAGGCCATGCGCGCCTTCTCCGAGCAGCCCAGCATCCGGCAGAGCACCTACGACAAGGACACCCTCCTCATGCAGAGCATTTCGCTGAAGGACGCCATGTACGTTCGCCAAGGCGGCGATAGCTCTTGGAGGAAGGTGCCCTTCGATCTCGACAAGCGGAAACAGATGGCCGAGCAGGCTTTGAAGAGCATGCCGCCGAGCGACTGCAGTGGACCGCGCGCTGAGATGCGCGATGGCGTTGCAATCAACATCTACTCGTACAAACAACCCAATCCGATGAAACCCGGGGAATTCACCTCGAGCAGTCTGTGGATCGGTCGAGCGGACGGCCTGCCGCGCCGTATGGTGCTTTCGGACACGTCGTACCAGTCGATCGAGTACGGCGCCTTCTCCGCTCCCGAGAACGTCGCGGCACCGCGCGAACGCCGCCCCTCTCGCTGAGAACGGATCGGCTGGACGAGATCAGGGACTAAGTACCGTCGGGCGTCTTCTGCCGGGGATGGATATAGTCCTTGAAGTCGTCGAAGCCCTTCCAGGCGGGCTCCGGCGGCGCATAGTCGGGTCGCGGCGCGTATTTGGACGCCTCCGCCGTTCCCGGCGTCACGATGTAGCGCGGACAATTGGGAAAGATCGCCCGCGCCTTCACCCGCACCAGGAGCTGCGCACCGGCAAAGCGCTGCATCAGCGGATCGTCGCGGCTCACGGTCGCCTCGCCGTTCACCCGCACTCGACGCGGCTTCTCACCCATGTCGATGAAGAGCAGGCCGACATTCGGATTGGCCAGGATGTTGCCGAGGCTCTTGAACATGCCGTTGCCGTCGTAGTCGGGAAAGGCAAGCTCACCCGGGCCGATCACCTTCACGAAGCCCGGCATGCCGCCCTTGAAGGAGCAATCGGGCTGACCGCGATCATCCGAGGTCGCGAGGAAGAAGAACATCGCGCCTTCGATGAAGGCCCGGTCGCTTTCGGTGAACTCCATGTGAGTCAGCTTCTCGACCAGCCGGTCGGCAATGCGGCGACTATCGAACTGGTCCTGCAGATGGCGATTGCCGTCGTGGAACATCGTGCTCTCAACCATCGAGGCGCGCCTTCAGATCGGAATCGCGCAGAGTCGTATCCTGACCCGGCGGCGCGATGCGCACGGCGTCTTCGAGCGTCGCGGTCTGGCGCCATTCCTCGGCCGGCCGCGAACGGTCGTCGGAGCCGATCTGGTCGACGCCCCAGTAAAGTTCGAGGTGATGGCCGTCGGGATCGAGAAACTCGACCGAGACCTGACAGCCAGCGCGACGGCGGCCTTCGTAGACCAGCTTCGCACCGTGCGCCTTGAGGTGATCGCGGGCGCGGAACACCTCGTCGAGCGTCGCCAGTTCGAAGGCGAGATGGTGCAGGCTCTTCGGTCCCTCACCTCCCTCGCCGCGGCCACCGACCAGTGCCAGGCAGTGATGGTCGCCGTTGCAGCGCAGGAAGACCATGCCGCCCGGCATCATCGCGCCGGGATAGCTGTCCGACACCTTGAAGCCCAGCACCTCCGTGTAGAAGTGCCTGGAACGCTCCAGGTCGGCGACATAGACGACGGCGTGACCGAGCTTCTGAACCTTGAACGGCAGACCTTGCGGCATGGACTCCTCCTAGAGGCGTAGCACCCGCGGCGATTTGAGCAACGCAGCCGCGCTCGCCGTCATCTTAGCACCACCCTTCACCGCCGCCTCAGCCTTTGCTTCGGCCGCGCGCACTTCGCCGAGCCTCTTGATGGTGGCATTGAGGATGGCCTGCGGCACCACGACGACGCCATCGGCATCGCCCACGATCACGTCACCTGAACTTACCGGCACACCGCCGATCGTGACCGGCAGGCCGACGCTACCCGGTCCGTTCTTGGCCGGCGAATTCGGGACGATCCCGGCGCAGAAGAGCGGCAGGCCAGCCCCCACGATGCCCGCGCGGTCGCGCGCCAATCCGTCGGTGACAAGCGCGGCAAGACCGGCGTTCTTCATCATGCCAGCCACCAGATCGCCGACCAGCGCGGTCAGGCGATAGGAATCGTTGGCGCACATGATGACGTCGCCCGGCCGAGCGATCTCCATGGCTCCGAACAGCGCGAGGTTGTCGGCCGGATAGGCATGGCAGGTCACCGCGACGCCCACGAACGACGCATTGTCCGGATCGCAGGGCTTGATGGTCCAGTCGAGTGCGCCGCGGCCATCCATGGCGTCGACGAGATGCGATGTCTGCGCGCCTTTCAGCGCCGCGACCTTGGCAGGATCGGGTCGTTGAAAGCCGGCCTTGATCGTGAGCAGCGGCGGATCGTCGAGCATGGGCTACCTTTCTGTCCTGGGCTCGGCCATCATGCGCCGAACGATATGGAAGGGGGAAGAACGCATGGCGAAATCGCCGAACAGACTCTCGGCCAGCGAAGCGGTGCGTCGCATGGCCGAGAAGCGACTCAAGGCGCGCGATCTGGTCGAGGCGTGCCTCGATCGCATCGAGGCCCGCGAGGGCCAAGTCCATGCCTGGGAAGCGCTCGACCCCGAAGGCGCCCGCAAGCGCGCCGACCAGCTGGACAAGCGCGCGCGGCCGGTCGGGCCCCTGCACGGCATTCCGCTGGCCGTGAAGGACATCATCTCCACCAAGACGATGCCCACCACCTGCGGCTCGCCGATCTATCGCGATCACGTCGTAGGCAAGGATGCCGCCTGCGTCAGCCAGCTCACCGCGGCCGGCGCCATCGTGCTCGGCAAGTCGGTGACCACCGAGTTCGCGGGCGGTCACGCCGGCAAGACGCACAATCCGCACAACCTCCGCCACACACCGGCCGGCTCCTCCTCAGGCTCCGCCGCGGCTGTCGCCGACTTCATGTCGCCGATCGGCTACGGCACGCAGACAGCAGGCTCGGTGATCCGCCCCGGCGCCTTCAATGGCGTGGTGGCCTACAAGGGCACTTACGGCTGGGCCGACATGACCGGCGTGAAGCCCTACTCCAAGAGCCTCGACACGCTGGGCTTCTTCACCCGCGAAGCGAACGACCTGGCACTGATCCGCGCCGCCTACGGCCATGCGCCGGCCGATCCGCCGGCGAGAGGCCAGGCGCCGCGCATCGGTTTGGTGCGCACGCCCTGGTGGGACGAAGCCGATCCCTACAACAGGAAGAACATCGAGGAAGCGGCCCGCGTGTTGCGCGCCGCTGGCGCCAAGGTGCGCGAATGGCAGGCGCCGGCGACCTGGACGGCCCTCGTGCCGGCGCAGAACCGCATCATGACCAAGGAGGCGACGCAGTCCTATGCCAAGGAACGCGCCCGCTTCTCGCATCTCTTCTCGCCCATCATGAAGGCCGTGATGATCGACGGCGACGCCGTGAACCGGCGACAGTACGCCGATGCCAAGAAGCGCAAGCGCATCGCCGTCGGCCAGCTTTCCGACGCCTGGGAGAAGTTCGACCTGCTGCTGACGCCTGCAGCTAAGGGCGAAGCGCCATCGGGGCTCGGCAACACCGGCGATCCGCTCTTCAACCGCTTCTGGACGCTGCTCGGCACGCCTTGCATCGCGCTGCCCTTCAATACGGGGCCGTTCGGCCTGCCGTTGTCGGTGCAGCTCGTGGGTAAGCATGGCAGCGACGACCAGCTCATCGCCTGGGCGCGCTGGATCGAGATGCAACTCGCATGACCGTCCAACTGGGCATGATCGGCTATGGCGCCATCGGCAAGCATGTCGACGCGGCGCTGAAGTCCGGCGACATCGAGAATCTGAAGCTGGTGGCCGCGCTGGTGAAGCGGCCACGCAACGAGGGCTTGCTTACGCACGAGCCCGACCGCTTCTTCGCCCACAGGTTCGACGCCGTCGCCGAATGCGCCGGACACGAGGCGGTGCGGACTTATGGTCAGAAAGTTCTGGAAGGCGGCGCGGATTTCCTGGTGACGTCCGTCGGGGCCTTCACCGACACCGCCCTGTTCGAACGCCTGCTGGCCGCCGCAAAGGCAAGCGGTCGCAAGCTCATCCTGCCCTCGGGCGGCATCGGCGCCCTCGACATCCTGAGCAGCGCCGCGGTCGGCGGGCTCGACAGCGTTACCGTCACGGTGCGCAAGGACCCCTCGGCTTGGAAAGGCACTGTCGCGGAGACCCTGGTCGACCTAGACGGGCTGACGGCACCGTACACCGTGTTCGACGGTCCGGTGCGCGAGGGCGCCCGCCTCTATCCGCAGAACGTCAACATCTCGGCGGCTGCCGCCATCGCCGGAATCGGCCTCGACAAGACGCGGGTCGTGATCGTGGCCGATCCGACGATCACCACACACGTCGTCGAACTTGAAGCCCAAGGCGCCTTCGGCCGGTTCACTTTCATGGAAGACGTCACGGTCAGCGAGGAAAACCGCAAGACCGGCAAGCTGGTCGCCATGGCGATGGTGAAGTCGGTGCGCCAGCTCGCTTCGACTTTGGTGGTGGCGGCCTAGGAGGCGACCATGGAAGAGTTCGACTATGTGATCGTCGGCGCCGGTGCGGCGGGCTGCGTGCTGGCCAATCGGCTTTCGGCCTCGGGCCGGAACAACGTCGCGGTGATCGAGGCTGGTGGCAACGACAACCACATCTGGATCAAAGTCCCGGCCGGCTTCAACAAGACGGTCTACAACGACAAGCTCAACTGGGGCTACGAGACGGCGCCCGGCCCGCACATCGATGGCCGCAAGATCAGGTTTCCGCGCGGAAAAGTGTTGGGCGGCTCGGGCTCCATCAACGGCCATCTCTATGTCCGCGGTCAGGCCGCCGACTACGACACCTGGGCGCAGCTCGGCTGCCGCGGCTGGTCGTGGACCGACGTGCTCCCCTACTTCAAGCGCGCCGAATCGCGTGTCGGCGGCAGCGACGAGGTGCGCGGCCGCGATGGGCCGCTGGTCATCGAGGACCAGCGCGATCCGCATGTTCTGTCGGATGCCTTCATGGCAGCCAACGAGGCCCTCGGCCTCAAGCGCACGCCCGACTACAACAGCGGCGATCAGGAAGGCACGCTCCTCTACCAGAACATGATGCGGAACGGCCGCCGCTGGAGTCCGGTCGACGCCTATCTCAAGCTGGCGATGAAACGGCCGAACGTGCAGGTCATCACCCACGCGCTGGTCGAGCGGGTGGACCTCGACGGGAAGCGGACCACGGGCATCACCTATCGCCAGCATGGACAGACGAAACAGGTCCGCGCCCGGCGCGACGTCATCCTGGCGGGTGGGGCGATCAATACACCGCAGCTCCTGCAGCTCTCGGGCATCGGCAACCCCGACGACCTAGCCGCCATCGGCGTGGCGGTGAAACACACCCTGCCCGGCGTCGGCCGCAACTTCCGTGACCACTACGCGGTCCGGGTCTCGGCGCTGGTGAAGGGGGCGGGCTCCCTCAACGAGCGCAGCCGTGGCCTCAGGCTCGTGGGCGAAGTCCTGCGCTACGCCGCCACCCGCAAGGGCCTGCTGACCACGGCGCCGAGCCATGCCGGCGGCTACTTCAGGACCCGGCCGGGGCTTGAGACACCCGACATGCAGCTCTACTTCGCGCCCGCGAGCTATGGCGGCGGCCGCTACGGCACCACCATGCTCGACACGGTGCCCGGCATGACCCTGGGCGCCGCGCAACTGCGCCCCGAAAGCACCGGCCATGTGAAGGCGCTCACTGCCGACCCGACCGCCAAGCCCGAGATCCAGCCGAACTATCTCGCCGATCAGATCGACCGCGACGCGCTGCTCGCGGCTATGAAGTACTTGCGCAAGCTTCTGGCGACGCCGCCGCTGGCCGGCTATGTGATCCGCGAGAACTTTCCCGGCCCCGACGTACAGACCGACGAGCAGTGGCTGGCACATGCCCGCGCCACCGGCTCGACGACCTATCACCCGGTGGGCACGGCCAAGATCGGCACCGACCCGATGGCCGTCGTCGATCCCGCATCGATGCGCGTCGTCGGGTTGCAAGGCCTGCGCGTGGCGGATGCCTCGTGCATGCCGACGATGGTCTCGGGGAACACCTACGCCGCGACCAACATGATCGCGGAGAAGGCGTCGGACCTTATTCCTCAGACATAGCCCGGCCCCTCGATCACCGGATTGGCGATCAAGAACTTCTCGTCGATCTCGACGCCGATACCCGGCTTGTCGAGCGGCCGCACGCAACCATCGGCGCCGATCTTCCAGGGCTCGCTGCCCAGCTCGTCGCGGAACTTGTTGGCCACCGAAAGATCGGCCTCGAAGTAGCCGCCATTGTCGATCGACGCTAGGAAGTGGATCGACACGGCATGGTTCAAGCCGGTCATCGAGCTGTGCGGATGGATCGGCAGCTTCCACATGGAGGCCGCCGCCGCGATGCGCTGCACCTCGGTGACGCCGCCGCTCTTGGAGAGGTCGGGCTGCAGGACAGTGATGTTGCCGTCCTCGATCAGGCGATGGAACTCGAAGCGCGTGTAGTGGTTCTCGCCGGCCGCCAGTGGCGTGCGACCCCAGCCCTTGGCCATGGCATAGGAACGATGGTCGTGTGCCGGGAACGGCTCTTCCAGCCAGGCGATGCCGAGTTCGTCCATCGCGGGCATCACGCGGCGCACGTCTTCCGGCGTGTAGCCGGTGTTGGCATCGGTCAGCAGCACGATGTCGTCGCCGAAGCGACGACGCACCGCCGCCATACGGGCGATATCGGCCTTCACCGTATCGCCCACGCGCAGCTTCAGCGCCTTGTAGCCGGCTTCGACCATGGGGCCGGCTTCGTCGGCCAGCGCCTCGGGGGCCTGATACCCCAGCGCAATGCCGCCGGCATAGGCCTTCACCGGCCGGTTGCCGCCACCCAGCAGCTTGTAGAGCGGCCAGCCCACGGCCTTGCCCTTGATGTCCCACAGTGCCTGGTCGATGCCGCTCATCGCCATCGAGGTCGCCGCGCCCATACCGTGGCTGCCGAGCTGGAACTTGTAGATCTTGGCCCAGATGCCGACCGTATCCGTGGCATCCATGCCCACCACGAAGCCCTTGAGCGTCGTGTTGATCAGGTGGCCAATGCTGCCCGGCGAGCGCGCATGATGGCTCTCGCCCCAGCCCACGATGCCGTCCTCGGTCGTCACCTTCACCATCACGCAGTCACGCTTGGTCATGGTGCCGATGCCCAGCGACACCTGCCGCTCGGGAGGGACGCGGAAACTGGTCGGATAGGCCTTTACGTCGACGATCTTCATGGTTCAGGCCACCTTGTATTTCTTCAGGACCTCGCGATCGATCTCGATGCCGAGACCGGGACCGGTCGGCACCGTAACGATGCCCTTCTTCTGCTCGATCGGCTCCTTCGCCAGATGATCGCGCAGCGGGTTGGGGGTCTGCTCGAATTCGAGCATCGGCGGCATCGGCCGGAACGCGGGCGGCTGGTCCGGCAAAGCGGCCAGGAACTGCACCGTCGCGGCAAGCCCAATGGTCGAGCCCCAGGCATGCGGCACGCATTCGACGCCGAAGGCCGATGCCAGGGTCGCGATCTTGCGGCACTCCGAGAAGCCACCGGCCGCGCACAGGTCGGGCTGCACGATGTCCATGGCCTTCTTCGCGATGACATCGCGAAAGCCCCAGCGCGTGAAATCGTTCTCGCCGCCGGCCACGGCCATGTCGAGGGCGCGCGTGACTTCGATGTAGCCGTCGTGATCCTCGGGGCTGATCGGCTCCTCGAACCAGAGGATATCGTGCTCCTCCAGCATACGGCCAAGCTTGATGGCGTTGGGCACCGAGAAGCAGTGGTTGGCATCGACCGCGAGCTTCACGTCCGGCCCAATCGCTTTGCGCACCGCGGCGACGCGCTTGGCGTCGAGCTTGAGGTCGCCCAGGCCGATCTTCATCTTGATGGCGCGGAAGCCGTCGTTCTTGAATTCCAGCGCTTCCTCGACCGCTTCCTCGACCAGCCGGTTCATGTCGATGAAATAGAGGCCGGTCGCGTAAGGAACGACCTCGCTGCGATAGGCGCCGCCGATCAGCTTGTGCACCGGCTTGCCGACGGCACGGCCCATGATGTCCCACAGCGCGATGTCGATGCCCGAAATGGCCGAGATCGCCATGCCGGTCGTGCCGTAGTCCTTGATCCTGTTGTAGAGGTCTTCCCAGATCGCCTCGACGTCGAACGGATCCTTGCCGATCACGCGCGCCTTGAACTGTGTCTCGATGAAGGTCTTGGCAACTGCAGCAGGGCCGTAGCATTCGCCCCAGCCGGTGATGCCTTCGTCGGTCGAGATTTCGACGACACACGAAGACCGCGTGCCGTAGACCCAGCCACGCGCCGACACGAACGGCTTCTCGACTTTGCACTGCAGGATATGGCAGGCGACATCCGTGACCTTCATGGCGTCACCTTCATCGGCGTTCCTCCAAATTATTCGTTAGCCGACTGTTATCAGCAAATTGCCGAGCTTGTCCTGACGGACCTTGTCGCCGGGCTCGACGACGGTCGTGCAATCGAGCTGTTCGAGGATCGCCGGTCCCTCGAAGGCAGCGTCGAGCGGCAGCTTTTCGCGCGCATAGACGGGCGTTTGATGCCAACCGTCACTGAACCAGACGCGGCGCTCGCCAGCCTGCGCAGCCTTCAGCGTCGGCACGCGTTCGGTGGCTGCGAGTGCGCCGAGCGAAATCTCCGGCCGCACGCCGATCACGGCGGTGTGCAGGTTCACCAGTACCGGCGGGATTTCTGCCAGCTCGATGCCGAAGCGACGGAAGTAGGCGGCGGCAAAAGCCTTGTGCAGGCCGGCAACGCCGATGTCCGCGCTTTCCACACCGACGGACAGAATGTGGCTCTGCCCCTGGAACTGCATGTCGGCCGTGAGCACGCGGCGCAGCTCGCGCACCGGCACGCCCTCGCGCGCGATGGTGGCCTCGCCTTCGGCCGCCTGCTCGGCGTAAATGCGCGCCACCGTGGCATCGTCGACGGCCGACAGCGGCTTGTTCACGGTGCGCACATAGTCGTGGCGCAGGTCGGCCACGACGCAGCCCAGCGCATTGGTAATGCCGGGCCGCGCCGGCACCAGCACGGTCGGGATGGCAAGCTCGCGCGCCAGCGCCGTGGCATGCAAAGGCCCCGCCCCGCCGAAGGCGAAGAGTGCGAAGTCCCGGGGATCGTGGCCGCGCGACAGCGACACAAGCCGGATGGCGCCGGCCATGCGGTCGTTGGCGATGCGCAGAATTGCGGCCGCGGCCGCCCCCGCATCGAGCCCCAGCCGAGAACCCACCTTCTCCGACACGAGGTCGCGCACGCGATCCAGCGTCACCTTGTTGTCGACGCCCAGCAGCCGGTCGGGATTGAGCCGGCCCAGGATCAGGTTGGCATCGGTGATCGTGGGTTCGGTGCCGCCGCGGCCATAGCAGATGGGACCCGGCCGGGCGCCCGCGCTCTCGGGACCGACCCGCAGCATGCCCGCCGCATCGACCGACGCGATCGAGCCGCCGCCGGCGCCGATCGTATGGACGTCGACCATGGGCACGTGGATCGGCAGGGCATATTCGAGTTCAAGCTCGCCCGAAACCTGCGGCACGGCATTCTCGATCAGGCCGACATCGGTCGAGGTGCCGCCCATATCGTAGGTGATCAGGTTCGGGTGACCCGACGCGCGGCCGGTATAGGCCGCCGCCATCACCCCCGACGCCGGTCCCGACATCACCGTATTCACGGCGGCCTCGGCGATAAGCTGCGAGGAGATCGTGCCGCCATTGCCCTGCATCACCAGCAGGTCGCGGTCGAAACCTTTGGCGCCAAGCTCCTTGCGCAGGCGCGAGAGGTAGCGATCCAGCACCGGCTGCACCGAAGCGTTGACCGCCGCCGTCACGCCGCGTTCGTATTCGCGGTATTCCGACAGAATGACGTGTCCCGCCGTGACATAGGTGTTGGGCCAGAGCCCACGCACGATCTCGGCGGCGCGCCGTTCGTGCGCCGGATTGATGTAGCTGTGCAGAAAATGGATGACGACCGCCTCGCAACCCTGGGCCAGCAGCTTGCTTGCCGCCTCGGCCACGGCCGCCTCGTCGAGCGGCGTCAGCACCTTGCCGTCGGCATCCATGCGTTCCGGCACTTCGAGGCGCACCTCGCGGTCGATCATCGGCCGGAACGTACCGCGCAGACCGTAGGGCTGCGGTCGCGTGCGGCGCCCGAGCTCGAGCACGTCGCGGAAGCCCTTGGTGGTGATCAGCCCGACCTTGGCGATCTTGCGCTCCAGCAGCGCGTTGGTCGTCGTGGTCGTGCCGTGCACCACGGCCTGCAGCACGGCAGGGTCGAGACTCGCCGAAGCGAGCGCCGCCATGAAGCCGATTGCCTGGTTGTCGACGGTGGTCGGTACCTTCGCGAGCTTTACCTCGCGGGTCTCCGGATCGATGGCCAGCAGGTCGGTGAAGGTGCCGCCGACGTCGATGCCGACGGTGAAGCTGCTCTTGGGGGACATGCTCAAACCGATAGATACTGTTCACGCAACGAAGCGTCGGCCGTCAGCTCGGCCATCGAGCCGCCGAAGCGGATCTGGCCTTTCTCGATGATATAGGCGCGGTCCGCGACGGCCTGCGAGAAATGCAGGTTCTGTTCGCTGAGCAGCACGCAAAGCCCCTCGCCCTTCAGCGCCCGGATGGAATTCGCCATCTGCTCGACGATGATCGGCGCCAGCCCCTCCGACGGTTCGTCGAGCAGCACGCAGCGCGGATTGCCCATCAGGGTGCGGGCGATGGTGAGCATCTGCTGCTCGCCGCCCGACATGCGCCCGCCCGGCCGCTCGCGCATGCCGGCCAGATTGGGGAACAGCGAGAAGAGCTTGTCCTCGGTCCAGGTCGGTGCGCCCTCACGCGCGGGCTGGCGACCGACCTCGAGATTCTCCACCACCGACAGTTCGGTGAAGATGCGCCGTTCTTCCGGCACATAGCCCAACCCGAGGCGCGCGATGCGATAGGGCGGCAGACGGTCTATGCGCTGACCGGAAAAGGCCACTTCGCCGTGGGCAGGTGGCACCAGCCCCATGATCGCCTTCATGGCCGTCGACTTGCCGGCGCCGTTGCGGCCGAGCAACGCCACGACCTCGCCCGCACGCGCCTCCAGGGAAACGCCGTGCAGGATATGCGCGCGGCCGTAGAAGGCGTGCAGGTCCCGGACTTCGAGCATCAGTGCACGCTCCCGAGATAGACGGCGCGCACATCGGGGTTGTTGCGCACCTCTTCGGGCGTGCCACCGGCGATGAGCTGGCCGCGGTCGAGCACGACGATGCGGTCGGCCTGGGAGAAAACCACGTCCATGTCGTGTTCGGTGAACAGTACGGCGATGTTGCGCGCCCGTGCCAACTGCGCGGTCAGTTCCATCAGCGCCACCCGTTCCTTGGGCGCCATGCCGGCGGTCGGCTCGTCCATCAGCAGGAGCCGCGGCTGGTTGGCGAGCGCGATGGCCAGTTCGACCCGCTTGAGGTCGCCATAGGCCAGCACACCGCAAACACGGTCGGCCTGGTCGAGCATGCCGACCTGTTCCAGCAACGCATCGGCTTCGGGCCGGAACGCCGCACCGAAACGCTGCAGCAGCGAACGCAGGCGGCCCGCGTGGGAATAGAGGGCCATCTGCACGTTCTCGCGCACCGACAGCGACGCGAAGGTCGCCGTGATCTGGAAGGTGCGGCCCACACCCAGCCGCCAGATGGCGCGCGGCCGTAAACCCACGATATCGCGGCCGTCGAGGCGGACGACCCCGGCGTCGGGAGCAAGCTGGCCGTTCAGCATGTTGAAGCAGGTGCTCTTGCCCGCGCCGTTGGGTCCGATCAGGGCCAGCATCTCGCCGGCGGCGACGGCAAAGGAAACATCGGCCACGGCCTGCACGCCGCCGAACGCCTTGTGCAGTCCTTCGACCAGAAGAACGGCGTTGTTCATGCGTGCCGCTCCCGCCACCGCAGCACCAGCGCCTTGAGGCCGCCGACCAACCCTTGCGGAAACAGCAGCACGATCAACAGGATCACGAGGCCGATGACGGCCCGCCAGAACTCGGTGTTGCGCGCCACGACGTCGCGCAACCAGGTGAAGATCGCCGCGCCAACCACCGGCCCGGTCAGGGTTTCGACGCCGCCCAGCAGCACCATGACCAACCCGTCAGTCGACTGGGCGATGGAGATGGTCGACGGCGAGATGCTGCCCTTGGAGAAGGCATAGACGGCACCGGCGAGCCCCGCCAATGCCCCCACGAGCACGAAGGCCGCCCACTGGAAGCGACGCAGGTCGATGCCGATGGCCTCGGCGCGCAGCGGCGAATCGCGACCGGCCCGCAGCGCATAGCCGAAAGGCGAGAACAGCACGCGCCAGAGAAACGCGATACCGGCGCCGCACAGGGCCAGGGCGAGATAGTAATAGACCGTCTTGTCGGCGAGCCACGACGACGGCCAGACGCCGAACACGCCGTTGCTGCCGCCGGTGACGGAATCCCACTGGAAGACGATCGACCAGCTGATCTGCGCGAAGGCCAAAGTCAGCATCGCGAGGTAGACGCCGGAGAGGCGCACGCAGAACCAGCCGTAGACGATGGCGAAGGCGCCGGCGATCAGCGGCGCGATCAGCAACGCCGCCTCCATAGGCAGGCCGACGCGCTTCAGCAGGAGCCCCGCCGCGTAGGCGCCGATGCCGAAGTAGGCGGCATGGCCGAACGACACCATGCCCGCCGGTCCCATGATGAAGTGCAACGAGACCGAGAACAGGGCGAAGCAGACGATATCGGTCAGCAGGATCGCGGCATAGCGGTCCGTGACCCACGGGACGACGACGAGCAGCGCCAGCCAGACCAGCGCGAAGCTCCACGACGGCACCTTGAACGGCGGCGCCGGCTCGGCCGCGGCGCGTTGGGCGGCCTGCGGCTTGCCGAGCAGGCCGTAGGGCCGCACGACCAGCACCAGCGCCATGATCAGGAATTCGACAACCAGGGTGAGCTTGGAGAAGGAAATCTCGACGCCGAACCAGGTGACGCTGCCGATACCGATGCAGAAGGCCTTGGCGACCCCGATGATCACCGCCGCCAGGAAGGCGCCGCCAATGCTGCCCAGCCCTCCCACGACGGTGACCACGAAAGCGTCGGCGATGACGGTAAGATCGAGTTCGAGGTTGGCGGGCTCGCGGGGGATCTGGAGTGCTCCCCCCAGCCCCGCCAGCACCGCGCCGACGAAGAAGACGGACGTGAAGAGCTTGGCCTGATCGACGCCCAGCGCGCCGACCATCTCGCGGTCCTGCGTGGCGGCGCGCACCAGCGCCCCCCATCGGGTGCGGGTCAGCAGCAGCCAGATGGCCGCCAGCACCAGCGGACCGATTGCGATCAGCAGCAGATCATAGGCCGGCACGCGCTTGCCCAGGATCTCGACAGCCGTGGAGAGGCCCGGCGCGCGAGGGCCGACCAAGTCCTCCGCACCCCAGGTGAAGAGCGCGATGTCCTTGATGATCAGGACGATGGCGAAGGTCGCCAGAAGCTGGAACAGCTCGGGCGCACGATAGATGCGCCGCAGCACCGTGAGCTCGATCAGGATACCGACCAGCCCGACGGCGAGCGCGGCCAGCACGACCGCACTCCAGAAGCCCAGCGGCGTGCGGCCGAACAGCTCGATCAGCGAATAGGCGCCGTAGAGCCCCAGCATGTAGAGCGAACCGTGGGCAAAGTTCACGATTCGCGTGACGCCGAAGATCAGCGACAGGCCGGCCGACACCAGGAACAACGACGAGGCGGCGGCCAGCCCGTTCAGAAGCTGGATGAGGATCGAGGATAGAGTCACGAACCAAACTGTCGGGACGACGGTGGCAGAACCACCATCAGTTCTTCGGCCTCATCTTCTGGACATCGGCATCGCTCGGCAGGGCATCCTTGCCGTCGACGAAGCGCCAGTCCTTCATGACCCCCTTGCCGTCCTTGACGCCGATGCGACCGACATAGGCACCCATCGTCGACTGATGATCGATCGGGCGATACTGGATCATCCCAAACGGCGTCATCAGGGTAAGGCCGCTCATCGCGGCGAGCAGCTTCTCCTGATCGAGCGAGCCT
>Ga0209792_1000773_pt1 | contig 18914 bp, 22 predicted proteins | sample EBPBio142005_DNA_FD_185860 | JGI IMG/M metagenome (GOLD analysis project Ga0209792, IMG submission 185860) | Wastewater treatment Type I Accumulibacter community from EBPR Bioreactor in Madison, WI, USA - Reactor 1_6/14/2005_ DNA (SPAdes)... | ecosystem: Engineered > Bioreactor > EBPR >... | reverse complement strand
TCCGCTATCTGCGGCTGACCCAGGAGAGGAGATCGCGCGTCACGCATATCCAACTGCCAGACACCGCTGATGAAGCTCACAAATTTGTGCGTGAGGCAGTACAAGCCTTTCCTGAAGTCTATTTCTCACGCCTTGTCGTGCTTGGCGAAGGCGATAGCGAAGAAATTGTGTTGCCACGCTTGCTACAGGTCAAAGGAGCGCCGGTTGATGAGTCCGCTGTCACGATCGCCCCGCTTGGGGGCAGGCACGTCAATCACTTCTGGCGTCTGCTGTCGGCCTTGCAGATCCCATATCTGACACTTCTTGATCTGGATGTAGCTCGTTATGCCGCTGGCTGGGGGCGGATCAGGTACATCAATGATCAACTTGGAAAGTTTCGGCCAGAACAGAAGCTGCCCAAAGGCCACGGGATTCCAAAGTGGGATTCAACAAAGGACATGGTTCGGGATTACGACAACTATCTTGAAGAGCTTGAGGAAAGATGCGTGTACTTCTCGTATCCCATGGATCTCGACTTTGCAATGCTGCTTTCCTTCCCCGATGCCTACGGCGTCGAAGAGGATCAGCCGGATGAATCAACGATCAAGGCTGTACTTGGGAAAAGTCATCATGACCCAGGCCAGTACAGTGAAGATGAACTGAAACTGTTCAGTACCTACCATCAGCGCTTCAAGCTTGGTAGCAAACCCGCTGCCCACATTGATGCACTAGCCCAACTGACGGATGCAGAGTTGCTGGCAAACATGCCCGCTTCGTTGAGCAGATTGGCTGATGCAGTCATCGCCAAGCTCGCGGAGTTGCCCGAGTGATAGCGGTCGATGCCTGGCAGCCTGCAGATGGGCTGACCCTTGAACCCAATGCCATGCTTGCGGCCAAGGAGCAGGTGTGCAGTCTCGCGCTGACTGCGGGCCCAGGCGCAGGAAAGACTGAAATGCTTGCGCAGCGGGCAGACTTCTTGCTGCGCACCGGCACCTGTCGCTACCCCAAACGGATTCTGGCCATTTCGTTCAAGGTCGATGCCAGCAGCAACCTGAAAGAGCGAGTCAAACGGCGCTGTGGTTCAGAGCTTGCCACGCGGTTTGACAGCTACACCTTCCACGCTTTTGCCAAGCGCATCATTGATCGTTTCCGTCCGGTATTGGCGGGCGAATATGCGCTGGATGTTGGGTACAAAATTGCAGACCGAAAGCCCGGTCCATCACGGACCTTGATCGAGTTTTCCGATCTGGTGCCGTTTGCGATCCAGATTCTGCGACAGTCTGCAGTCGCGAGAAACGCCATTCGGCAAACCTACAGCGATGTCTTCCTCGACGAATTTCAGGACTGCACCAACCTGCAGTACGAGCTGCTCAAGCTCGCCTTTCAAGGTACGAACATTCGCTTGACCGCCGTGGGTGACACCAAACAGAAAATCATGGGCTGGGCCGGTGCACTCGACGGCATCTTCCAAACCTTTGCAGCCGATTTTTCTGCGATCCCGCTCAATATGTACCGCAACTTTCGCTCAAAGCCGCGACTGCTGCGCTTGCAAAACGAGATCATCCGCGTGCTTGACCCTACATCGGTCATGCCTGAAGAGCAAATTGCCGGGGATGAAGGAGAAGTCCTCGCTTGGGGATTCGAAGACAGCAGACAAGAAGCTGCACATCTGGCTGATCAGATCGCCGCGTGGGTCGAGACTGGACAGATTCCGCATTCAGAAATCGCCGTACTAATCTCTAAGCAGCCAGATCTCTACGCTAACCACCTCATTGCCGAGATCGAAGCCAGAGGCATTCCCTACCGCAACGAGCAACAGATGCAGGACATCACTACCGAACCAGTTGCGCGCCTGATGGTCGATTACCTGTCTTGCATCTACGGCAAGCGTGAACCTAAGGCATGGGTGCGGCTGATGAACCTACTGCTGCCTTTTGCTGATGACGAAATCCAGGCCAACACCCGCCGGGACTTTGATCGCCTGATCAAGGCACAACGCAAGAGCGCATCATTGCCAAGCCTGATAGATGAACCCTATTCAGAGTGGTGGGAGTCGGCGCGAGGCTTCTTAAATAAGATTCCCCGCGAAACATTGGTCGCGCTATCACCCGACTACGAGTCGCCAAGCCGGCTTAGAGAAGTCGTGCACGATACCAAAGCACGTATCGAAGAACTGCTCAAACTTGAACCCGAATTGCCCAAAGCACTTGAGCGCTTCGCGGATGACAAAGCCGTGCGCATTCTGACAATCCACAAGAGCAAAGGTTTGGAGTTCGACTCGGTCATCATTCTCGGTGTTGAGAATCAAACTTTTTGGGGCAAGCTCGACGAAGAACGCTGTGCTTTCTTTGTTGGTGTATCGCGTGCGAAGCGGCGCTTGGTTGTCACCATGAGTGGGCATCGAGAAACCCCGCCCTCCAATCCATACCGCTGGCAGGAAAGACGAACTCCACATAAGGAATTCCTCGATTACGCCATGCAGTTTGTGAGTAAAGAAGATGAAGAATGAAATCTTGAAGCCCGGCTGGAAGCGGGTGAAGTTTGGCGACGTGGTACGCCTTTCCAAGACGCGCAGCAAAGACCCGCTGGCCGATGGTTTGGAGCGTTACCTGGGACTGGAGCATCTGGAACCGGGTGATCTGCGTATTCGCCGTTGGGGCGATGTGGCCGACGGCGTGACCTTTACCAATGTGTTCCAGCCTGGGCAGGTGCTGTTTGGCAAGCGCCGCGCCTACCAGCGCAAGGTGGCGGTGGCGGATTTTTCAGGGGTGTGTTCCGGCGACATCTATGTGCTGGAGACAAAGAACGCGCAGGTTTTGCTGCCGGAGTTGCTGCCCTTTATTTGCCAGACCGATGCGTTTTTTGATCACGCGGTGGGGACATCAGCGGGATCGTTGAGCCCGCGTACCAACTGGACGAGTTTGGCGGGGTTTGAGTTTGCGTTGCCGCCGGTGGAGGAGCAAGTTCGCCTACTGGAACTGCTTGCTTGTACTCGTGAATTGGTCGAGTCCTATAAGTCTGCACTGGAGGCTGCAAGCGAAATGCTGCGATCGGGTTTGGTTTCGATCTTTGCAGCGGAAGAGAGCTCTCCTGCAGCCGCAGAAATGTCTCAAGCCGTTGTTCGCTCAGGGTGGCGTTTGGTCTCTGCTGCAGACATCTGCGTGGCACCGATCACCAAGGGAGCTACGCCATCTGGTGCTACCGGCACAAACGACACGGGCATCCCATTCCTAAAGGTCTACAACCTCACATTTGATGGATCGCTTGATTTCACCATTGAACCTACATTCGTGAGTTCTGACGCACATTCCAAAGAATTGTCAAGATCGAGGGTTCAAGAGGGCGATGTACTCATGAATATCGTAGGTCCACCTCTCGGTAAGGTTTCGATTGTTCCTGCGAAATTCCCGAGCGCGAACATCAATCAAGCGATTGCTCGCTTTCGAGTTGGGCGAGGAATTTCTTCGAGGTATATGGCAGCGTACCTGTTATCAGATTGGGCACAGCGCTGGCTGAAATCCAGATCAAAAAAAACGTCTGGTCAGCAAAATTTGACGCTGGAGCTTTGCCAGACGCTACCCGTGCCTATACCACCAGATCATGCAGCAGATGGCGTTGTTTCAGCCATTGATGCGCTCTTCGAGTCTGTACGACTGACTGAGGAGAGAAAGTCGGCAACAGAACGCAGCTACAAGAAGATTTTGAGGGAGGTATTCGGCGATGTTTAACGAATCCAATACCGTCGAAGCCTACGTCCGCGATCTGCTTGCCAGCCCGATCAAGGCTGTTCCGGCCAACACCGTACAAGAACCCCAAGTACCTGTAGGAGCGGCCACGAACCGATCAGGCAATCACTTGCAAAACGCTTCTAATTTAATAGCTTGTTGCGATTGTCCAGCAATGGTTTGAGGCCGATTTTTCATGAAATCCCTGTTCAAACATTCGCGGCTAAAGCCGCTCCTACAAATCCAGGGATACGCGCCCAAGTGAACCGTATTGCATCTAACCGCAATGGAGTAGCAGATGGCTGTTTTTAACGAATCCAACACCGTCGAAGCCTACGTCCGCGATCTGCTTGCTGGCCCCATCCAAGCTGTGCCGGCCAACACCGTACAAGAACCCCAAGCCAGCTACGGCACCAGCCCCAAGGGTATCGGCTGGCGCTACGCCGCGCCTGCTGAAGTGCCGCGCCAGATACAGGAGGTGCTGGTCGAGCCCTGGCTGCGCGATGCCTTGATTCGCCTGAACCCCGAGATTGCCGAGCAGCCTGACCGCGCCGACGAGGTGCTCTACAAGCTGCGCGCCATCGTGCTGTCGGTGCGCTCGGACGGCCTGATCCGCGCCAACGAGGAAATGACCGCCTGGATGCGCGGCGAGCGCTCCATGCCCTTTGGCCACAACAACGCACATGTGCCAGTGCGGCTGATTGATCTGGAAGATTTGGCGCAGAACCGGTACATCGTCACCCAGCAATACAGCTACCGCGCTGGCCCCAATGAGCGCCGCGCCGACTTGGTGCTGTTGGTCAACGGCTTGCCGCTGGTGTTGATCGAGGCGAAGACGCCGGTCAAGAAATGCATCAGTTGGGTGGATGGCGCGGTGCAGGTGCATGACGACTACGAAAAGCATGTGCCCGAGCTGTTCGTCTGCAATGTGTTTTCGGTGGCTACCGAGGGCAAGGAGTTTCGCTTTGGCTCGATTGGCCTGCCGGTCAAGGACTGGGGGCCTTGGCATCTGGAGAGCGACGCGGCGGGCAGTGGCGACGCGCTGCACCATCCGCTCAAATCGCTCAAGCTGTCGGCCCAGAGCATGTTGCGCCCGGCAGTGGTGCTGGACATTCTGGCTAGCTTTACCCTGTTTGCCACCAACAAGAAAAAGCAGCGCAGCAAGATCATTTGCCGTTATCAGCAATACGAGGCCGCTAACAAAATTGTGGAGCGCGTGCTGGCGGGAAGGCCCAGAAAGGGTTTGATCTGGCACTTTCAAGGCTCGGGCAAATCACTGCTGATGGTGTTTGCCGCGCAAAAGCTGCGCCTGCATCCGGGTCTGAAGAACCCCACGGTGCTGATCGTCGTGGATCGCATCGACTTGGACAGCCAGATCACCGGCACCTTTACCGGCGCAGACATTCCCAACCTGGAAAAAGCCGACAGCCGCGAGAAGCTGCAGCAACTGCTGGCCCAGGATGTGCGCAAGATCATTATCACCACCATCTTCAAGTTTGGTGAAGCTACGGGTAGCCTGAACGACCGCAGCAACATCATTGCCCTGGTGGATGAAGCCCATCGCACGCAAGAAGGTGACCTGGGCCGCAAGATGCGCGAGGCCCTGCCCAATGCTTTTTTGTTTGGCCTGACCGGCACACCCATCAACCGCGCCGACCGCAACACCTTTTATGCCTTTGGTGCCGAGGAGGATGACAAGGGCTATATGAGTCGCTATGGCTTTGAGGAATCCATCCGCGACGGGGCCACGCTGCGGCTGCACTTTGAGCCGCGCCTGATTGACCTGCACATCGACAAGACCGCGCTGGATGCCGCGTACAAAGACCTGACCGGCGGCCTGTCTGATCTGGACAAGGACAACCTGGCAAAGACCGCCGCCAAGATGGCGGTGCTGGTGAAAACGCCCGATCGCATCCGCAAGGTGTGCGAAGACATCGTGCAGCACTACCAGAGCAAGGTGGAGCCCAACGGTTTCAAAGGCCAGATCGTCACCTTCGACCGCGAATCCTGCCTGCTGTTCAAGGCCGAGCTGGACAAGCTGCTACCGCCCGAAGCCACGGACATCGTGATGTCGGTGCAGGCGGCAGACAAAAAGGAGCACCCCGAGTACGCGCCCTACGACCGCACGCGCGATGAGGAAGAGCGCCTGCTCGACCGCTTTCGTGACCCGGCTGACCCGCTCAAGCTCATCATCGTCACGGCCAAGCTGCTGACGGGGTTCGACGCGCCGATCTTGCAGGCCATGTATTTGGACAAACCGCTGCGCGACCACACGCTGCTGCAAGCCATCTGCCGGGTGAACCGCACCTACTCCGAGCAGAAGACCCACGGCTTGATCGTGGACTATCTGGGCATTTTTGATGACGTGGCCGCCGCGCTGGAGTTTGACGACCAGAGCGTGAAGCAGGTGGTCAGCAATATCCAGGAATTGAAGGACAAGCTGCCCGAGGCCATGCAGAAATGCCTGGCCTTCTTTGCTGGGGTGGATCGCAGCCTGCAAGGCTACGAGGGCCTGATTGCCGCCCAAGCCTGCCTGCCCAATAACGAGGTGCGCGACAACTTTGCCGCTGAATACAGCGTGCTGAACAAGATTTGGGAGGCGCTGTCGCCCGACGCCGTGCTGACCCCATTCGAGGCGGATTACCGCTGGCTGAGTCAGGTGTACCAATCGGTGCAGCCATCCAGCGGCCACGGCAAGCTGCTGTGGCATTCGCTGGGTGCCAAGACCATTGAGCTGATCCACCAGAACGTACACGTGCAGGCCGTGCGCGACGACCTGGACACCCTGGTGCTGGATGCCGACTTGCTGGAGGCGGTGCTCTCCAACCCCGACCCGAAGAAGGCCAAGGAGATCGAAATCAAGCTCCAGCGCCGCCTGCGTGGCAAAGGCGGCAAGCCCAAGTTCAAAGCGCTATCGGTGCGGCTGGATGCGTTGAAAGACCGCTTTGAATCCGGCCAGATCAATAGCGTGGAATTTTTGAAGCAGCTGCTGCAAATCGCCAAGGAAACCCTGCAGGCCGAAAAGGAAGTGCCGCCCGAGGAAGACGAAGACCGGGGCAAGGCGGCGCTGACCGATCTGTTCAATGAGGTGAAGACGGCGGAGACACCCATCATCGTCGAGCGTGTGGTGACGGACATCGACGAGATCGTGCGCCTGGTGCGCTTCCCCGGCTGGCAAGGCACCCAGGCCGGCGAGCGCGAAGTGAAAAAAGCCCTTCGCAAGGCACTCTTTAAGTACAAGCTGCACGCGGATGAAGAACTGTTTGAGAAGGCGTTCGGCTATGTGCGGGAGTATTACTGAGGCGCAAACCGCAGCGCCGCCCGCTTCGCCTACGCCTGATGGGGCAGCAGGGCCACGCTATTGTCCAGCTCCCGCACGAAATCGGCCAACTCATACCCCAGCGCGCTCAGCCACAACCTGAGCTCGATCACGTCCAGCCTGCGCACCCCCGTCTCGCACTTGCTGACATCGGCCTGCGTCCAGTCCAGACGGCGCGCCAGTTCCACCTGGCTGACTTCGGCTGCTGTGCGCTTGGCACGCAGCAGCGCAAGCATCTGCTGGTATTCGCGGGTGTAGAGGGTCTTGTACATGGGCAACTCGGCCCATGAGGTTGCATGCGATCATGGAATATGCGAACATCGCATATAAATGCTCTTTCTCTTGATTCAGAAAGGGCGCCCTCATTTCAATAACCCGAGTTGTTTTAATGTTTCAGGTCGAACATCGTTTTGAACGTCGAATGGTCAATATGGGAAAGCAGGAGCCACCCATTCGGCATTACCCCATTGCGGAAGTTGTTGCGGGGCATGCGGTGTGGCACATCATGGGTTTGCAGCCTATTCAACAATTAGATGGCCATGTTTACAAAAGGCGCACCCACATCTTGGTGACAAAAGCAGGTATTGCTGCAGAACTATTGGCGCAGAATAATTTCGAGGATGTTTCGGTGTTTGTGGCTGTGCCGTCATTGCTTGAAAATGCAAGCATACCGAAGATTCATCGGTGCACCGCCATTTGGGAGTGTTTTGATAAAACGGATAGGTTGCAAAAAGGATGGGGGTGCGACTTGGCTGGCGAGCCATTCGTCGATCCGACAGATGAAATCAAAGCAGAAAACGTAGAAAAAACGCGCGTGCTATGGCGTGCATGAGTCCATATGAATTATCCAACTTCCTGAGAAGTGAGTTTTTCAATGTCTCGATTCGATAATTCCTATCTTGCAGAGTCCGTTGGTTATAACAACGGTCACGCCAATGGCATAGCTGATGGTCTGGCCATAGGCCGAGAGCAAGGTTATACCCAGGGCTGGAACGAAGCAACCATACATGCCAATGGCGTAATTGATGAGCGCAACCAGCTCATCGACAGGCTGTACGGTGCGAATGAGCGCCTTGGTGCCGAGAATGCTCAGTTGAAGCAGCAGCTCCAGTTGCAGCAAGAGCAAGCACAAACCATGCGGGCCGAGTACGAGGCGATGCTAAAGGCCTTCCAAGGTGCTGTCGCTATCGCACGTCCGGCGATGAAAGCGGTTGCTAAGCTGTCCTTGCAAGAGCGTGGCAAAATCTATCACCAATATGGTGAGGAAGCGGTCAGGTTGCAGTCCCTGGAATATGTAAAAGCAAATCGGTTTCCTGACAACCAGCCGTTGCTCTTCAAATACTTGCCCATCGCCAATCAGGTCTTTAACCAGACCCATAAGCAGCTCCAGCAGCAAGAAGCTGAGAAAAAAATAAATCCAAATGACTCCCGCGAATGTTGAAAGTCATAAATTTTCTATTTGAAAATTAGCTCTTCGGCAGTCGAGGTGTTATGTGTGAAATAGGTGTCGCATAGGTGCTGCATGGGTGTCGTAATGGTGTCGCCATGAACCTATGAACAGCCAGTCAGACTTCGCGCACTGATAACCCATCACAGCACGTTCGCGCACCTACACGACACCATCTGAGCACGTAAACGATCCGTGATGGCACGCAAACGGGTATTTGACCTGTTTGCTTGAAAAATTTCATTTGGTCACAAATCATCTGTGCAGCATTACTCCCCAAGGTTTTGCCGCCATACACCATGGAAATCACGGTTGGCAGAAAAAATGTCGCTAAACATACCTGTTTCGGCTGATTTCTTTCGCCAATTGACGACTTTTGGTGCGATTTTCACTTGTGGCGCTGCTGCTAAACATCCATTCTTTGGCGGCGAAACATACCAATTTTTGGGGAGTAATGCTGCACTGTGACCAGAAAAATCTTCACTAAGAAACGAGATCAATCAGCTTGCCATCGAAACACCGCAACCTGGCTCCAATTTTTGCCGCCATAATTCACCTTCTGCTACCTGGTCTTTATTGGTTGCAGGCCGATGATTTCATTGTTTTCAAGTTGCTAAAGCCTGCGCCCTTTGGGCGTATTGGAGTCATGCCAATGATTTCTCTTGGCCCCTCTAGGGCATTTGAAGCCGGATGTTATTTGCAGGATGGATAAGCCTGTGAGTCGTGCCCTTTAATTTGCTGGTGGTTATTTTATGCAGGAAAAATTATTTGGCAATTCGCGCGATTCGAATATTTATGATCGATTTATGAAGGAAGATTTTGTTGGCGAATCTCTGGCTTCAAGCACGGTTGATTTGTATGGCAGAAAAATAATTCAAATAGCACAGAGGGCTTCGGTTAATTATTTTGGATTGACGCCAGAAATTGTTGCCAATGACATCATCAATAGAATAGGTTCTAAAAAAATCACCGGGGCTACAGCTCGCCTAGAAAAATCTGCCGCTCTATTCTGGCTTGCCGAGCAAGCAAAATCTGCATTTGATAGTGGCGATAAAGACATGTGGCGTTTCGAGGAGGCATACGCAGATATTAAATTAATATCTACTGCTGATATGCCAAAAAAATCAAAAAACACATCATCTCCAAAGGCAAAAGCATTTCCCGACTATGCAGTTGATGTGCTCATGAATGCTGTATCAACACACAGATCGGAGTTGCTTATCAACGCTTTGATATTTATCAGGGCAAATCTCTATGTCGGGCTTCGTCCTGTAGAGTGGTTCAGTGCTCGCTTGATAAACTACGAGCACAAAAATGTTTTAGGCCAATCAATTTTTGAGTCTAGTGGCGCCATCAAAACATCAAAAGCACTAGAGGTGATTAACGCAAAACACTCTTCCATCAGAGGAAATGGGGAGAAACGCGTCATTCTGCTTGATAATTTATCAGAAGAAAAAATTTTGCATATCGGCAGGTGTGTGGATTTGGTGAATAAATTGAATCGCAAGGGTTTACTTCTTTTGTCAGAGGCAGATATATACAAAAAAACATACGGCAGTATGCAGCGGGCAGTCCGTGATGTGTTTGTGAAATCGGGATGGGTTGGTGATATTCCGACGCTATATAGCACGCGACACCAGGCTGTAGCAAATGCTCGCGCAGATGGGTTAACAGTAAAAGAAATTGCCGCATTATTTGGACATAGCAGCACGAATACCGCGAGAAGGCACTACGGCAAGAAAAATGCCGGATATACAGGTAGGAGTATGCGTCCAGCTCAAGAGTCAGTCAGGGCAGTCAGAAGCACAATTGCTGTGCCGCCCAGGCCAGCACTTGATGATTTTTCGCCTGGCTGTTGATCGTCTCGGCCCAGGTGCTGTCGTGGCTGTCGCCGGTGCCGCCCACCGAGGGCTCGGTAACTGCTTCAAGCGTCAATTTTTGTGACGGAGTGAAATTAAACGATCACTATGTTGATCAAAAACTAGTATTTTGGTTAAAATTTTGATCAAATGATTGATCGTGAATCATCTCTCCTTCTGGAACGCCAGCTGCTGTTGCAGTTAGGCGACCGCCTCAGGCGCCTGCGCAAGGCACAGCGCTTGGGCACGGTGGAGCTGGCCGCACGGGCAGGCATCACCCGCAACACCCTGCGCGCAGTCGAGTCGGGTGATCCTGGGCCGTCCATCGGTACCTATTTGCGCGTCATGTCCATTCTGGGTATTGGTGGCGACCTGGCGCTGCTCGCGGGTGATGCCCTGCAGCCTGCACCGGCGGGTTCGGCGGCAGCGCGTTCTCGGCATGCGGCCCCCGTGGTGCAGGTGCGCGTGCGTGCCGATGAAGGCCGGCACCAGCTTCAGGACTTGCAGAGCCTGGCCCTGCATGAAGAAGCCGTGCGTCTGGCCAAGGCCGACCCTGCGCTGGTACAGCAGGCGCTGGAAACGCTGCAGCGGTGGCTGGCGACGGGCGATGTCCGGTCGGTCATCCTGTGGCGCGAGTGGGAGGACATCCTGAAGGCACGCACCTGGCGCAAGGTGCTGGGCCGCACCCGCCGTGCGCAGCAGCTGCGCCAGGCATCGCCGCTGGTGATCGTCCTCCCGCAGGAAACGCGCCAGGCGATCCTTCAGCAGGTTGGCGAACTCAGGTCAGGCGTTGAGCTGGGCGGCGCACTGGAGGAGCGGCCATGACGCGGGAGGAACTGGAACACATCATCCGCGCCAGCGGAGACATTACCGATCAGTACGAGTTCATCATCGTCGGCAGCCAGTCCATCCTGGGGCCGGTGCCCAGGCCAGAAGATGTTTTCACCGTGTCCATGGAGGCGGACATCTACCCGCTGCAAGCCCCGGAGCTGGCCGACAGGATCGACGGCGCCATCGGCGAGGGCTCGCAGTTCCATGAAACCTTTGGCTACTACGCCCAAGGCGTCGGGCCGGAAACAGCGTGCCTGCCAGCGGACTGGATGCAGCGGGTGCACCGCATTCAAAACCGCAATACCCAGGATCGCATCGGCTACTGCCTGGATGTGCTTGACCTGTTCCTGGCCAAGGCTGTCGCGGGACGGGAGAAGGATCGCGAGTTCTGCATCGCGCTGCTGCAGCATGGCTACGTGGAGCTGGACGCTGCCTTGGTACTCGTGCGGAACATGCCTCTGGATGCCAAGGAGCAGCAGGCCTTGCGGGCAACGATACGGCGGTGGGCCAAAAGTGCGGCGTGAAGTTTTCCGGCAATCGCACGTTCACTTGAGCTGCTGGCACGCCATCGACGACTGGTACTTGATGCTGGCGTTGCCCACAAATACCTCGGATGCCGCGCCGACCAGCAGCGTGGTTTTCTTGCTGGTTTGCTTGAAGTAGGACGGCTCGTCGGTGTCCGCCTGCTCGTCGATCCGGCGCACGCCCAGCCGCTTGGCCATTTGTTTTCCCGACTGACCCTTCAGGTACACGGCAGCCTTTTTCTCACCATCGCCAGTGGTGACCAGCGCGGCCACCACCTCGCCGCCAAACAGCGAGGGAGGAGGGCTTTGGGGAGTGGGCAACATGAAGCCATCGGCCCCTTTGGCCATGCCGATGGCGCGGAGCTTGGTTTCTACTTCATCAGTCTTGAGCACCGTTCCGGCCTTGCATTGCAGCATGGCTTCGAGCTGCCGGCCAGCGTCCGCCGGTGTTGCTGCATCGAGCAAGGGCACGGGCATTTGTGCCAATGCCTGGCCCATGCCGATACTGGCACCCAAGCCCAGAACCGCCAGCCCGCAGGTCATCCTGCGGCGCAGTGCACGAAGATCCCGATTCATAGAGAGTTCCTTTCTGAACGACGTTGCAACCACCACTGCTGACGTTCCAGCAGGGCCTCAAAATGTGTTTCGCTGGGCGCATTCCACTGCGGCCAGTCGGGCGGTAGATCGGGCCTTGGGCGCGGGGCCACGCGCAAGGCCAGCAGCTCCAGCCGTCCCGGAAAATGCCGCAGCAGATCCGCCGCCAGGGATTGCTCCTGCCCCACGATGGCGTTGACGCACAGCAGCAGGTCTTGCGCGGCCTTACGCAGTTCGGCGGCCAGTTCGGCGGCTTCGGTGCTGTTCATGGCTTTCCTTCCTCGGCACCCGGCCGCTGCATGTGCAGCCCGGCGTACACGGTGGCGCGGGATTCGGGCGCGTAGGCGATGAGCTCGCCACCATCACGCAGGGCGAAGGTGCAGATCGTTCGGCCCACGCGCAAAAACTCCTGGCGCACGTATTGCGCCAGGGCTTGCAAGTCGTGCAACGCAATGGTGTGTGATGGCTCTTCCGCAGCAATCACCACATCGGTGGGCGGTACATGCACCAGCTCCAGGCCCTCGCGCAAAAAGGCCAGAACCAGCAGCGAGCGTGATGGCTCCTGATCCAGGTAGCGGGGCAGCGCGGCCAGGGTTTCTTCAAAGTGCAGCGGCTGGCGCTTGGCCATGATGAACTCGCGCAGCCGGGCAAACGCGTCGTCGAGCGCCTGCAGGCCCTTGGTGCCAATGTCTTTGTCCTGGTTCAGCTCGCCATAGGCATCGCTGGTGAGCCAGGCATGGCGCATCACCGCATCCACCACGCAGTGCAGGATGTTCTGTGCCATACCGTCTATGCGCTCAGTCAGGCCGAACTCGATGGCATCCAGCCCGTTGAGGGTGACCGTGGCCCACAGGCCATTGCGCGCATGGCCATGCAGGCATTGCGTGGCCATGCCCTGCAGTGGGATGACGAAGCCCAGCTCTTCCAGCTTGCCCAGCAGCAGCTCGACCATGGCGTTGATGGGTGTGGGCGGTGGATGCAGTGCACTGCCGTCCGGTGGCGGGGCTGGCTGCGCCGGTGGCAGCCGCCCGCCAAACCGGGCCTCGTACCAGTCGCCCAGGATTTCCGTGGTGAGTTCGGACTCGCGCAGACCCCGGGCCTGGGCTTCGTGCCGGATGGCGTCCGCCAGGCGCACGTCCAGCATCCAGTTGGTTTGCGCCATCGCGCCCTGGGCCTTCTTGCGCTCGCGGTAGCGGCGTTGGTATTCGGCGGAGGTCTGCCTGCCGGTTCTGGGACGTGCCATGCTTGTTTAATTAACAACACTAGTTAAACTAACTATCCATGAAAAAGCTGCACCATGCAAGTCCCTGCGTGTGGCAGCCTTTAATCTCGGGAGAAAAATATGACCTCTGATCAGGCCGAACCTATCAGCCAGAGCCAGGCCGATGCCCTTCGGCACGAGTGGGTGTTGCTGCTGAAGAAGGGCTATGCCAGCCAATGGACGCCTGCGCAAAAGATGGCGCGGCAGGATGAGATCACCGCACTGCTGCTGCAGGCGGGCCAGGCGCTACCGGAGGCTTTGATTCGCCAGGAACTGCTGGCCAGTGTTCCGAGCCGCAGCGTGCAGGGTCGGAGTCGATACGTCGATCTGGCAGATATCCCGCAGCCGTGGCGGGATGCGTTCTGGGCAGCGTTATATGGCTCTGGATGCCCCGTCATCGAGGGGGTGGAGCGTGCAGCCTACGCTTGGGACTGGGAAAGCTGGGTGTGTGGTGCGGCGTTCAAGGAGCCTTCTGTGATGCAGGCCTTGCACCAGCTTGCTGGCTATCCGGTGCTATCAGCCCTTGCACGGCAGCGTACCCAGGCCACCCAACTCGATGGCCGGGCGTGCCGCTTCATTTACCAGGCTGCAAGATCAACGTTGGCACGGCACGAAATGTCGGAGAAAGAGCAGGCCTTCATGCGGCAGCTGGGTGTGTTCGTCCCGATGACTGCGCGCCAAGCCGAGGAGGACGTGCTGACGAGCTGCCTGGAGGTTGCCTGCGGTATCCGCGAAATGCCTTGTTCGGCAAAGCAGGCCAATGTCATGCACCTGGCGGCCATGGTCATTGGCAAGAGTTTTCCTGTATCCCAAAAACGTCTCACGGAGGCAGCGATGCGGTATTTTCAGGCGCATCCAGGCAACGAGGTGCAAGCTGCGGAGATCGTCCGGCGAGGCTGGGTTGCCGGCCTGCCGCGTTTGCGCGACCGCCTGGAGCGCAAACTGCGAACGGCGAGGGCGCAATGATTTACTTTTTTGGTGATATCCACGGCCACTTCCAGCATGTGCTGGAGATCGTTGCCAGGGATCGCCCTGCGGCCATCGTCTTCCTGGGCGATCTGCAGGCGCAGCGCCCGCTGGAGGCTGAACTGGAATCCATCCTGGGGATGACCGAGGTGTGGTTCATTCACGGCAACCACGACACCGACTCCGATGCCGATTACGACCACCTGTTTGGCTCGGCGCTGGCGGATCGCAACCTGCATGGCCGCGTGGCCCTGGTCGATGGCGTGCGCATTGCCGGGCTGGGCGGGGTGTTCCGGGGCCAGGTGTGGACACCGCCCGTGGACTGGCTCTGCGAGTCGCCCAAAGAATTCACGAAGCGCTGTGGCAAAGGCAACCGCTGGCGCGATGGCCTGCCGCGCAAGCACCGCAGCTCCATCTTCCCCGAGGACTACTTTCGCCTGGTGGCTCAGCGTGCCGACATCCTGGTGACGCACGAGGCGCCGAGCGCACACCCGCATGGCTTTGAAGCCATTGACGAGCTGGCGCGCAGCCTGCGCGCCACCAGGGCGTTCCATGGCCATCACCATGACTGCCTGGACTACAGCCGCGATCACGCCCGGCTGGGGTTTGCAGCCTTTGGCGTGGGGTTTTGCGGCGTGACGGATGTGAATGGTGGCTGCATTCAGCCGGGACAATTTGACTACGCGCGGGCAGGGCGCCTGCGGCAAGGGAGCGTATGAAAGACCCACGACAAGAGCGCCTGGGGCGCTCGCAACGCGAACACCACAGACATCACCCATGGCGGCTGAGCCCAGGTGGCTTGTACGTGCCGCACAGCTATGCAGAGAAGCAGCCAGACGCGCTGTCTTGGTGGGACGACGTGGGCTTCATCCTCAACCGGCGGCGCGTCATCGTGTGGTGGTGCCATCCGCGTGATGTCTACCGCAGTGCCATAGAGGAGCTGGCCTGGGAGCAGGCTGGCGAGTTCCCGTTGGATGACTGGTTGACGAAAGGCTCGACACCCAACTACCGCAAGGTGGGGCGGTCGCGCAAAAAAATCGTCAGCTACACCTGTCGTCCGCCCTCGGATGCGTCACGCGCATATTTCCAGCGACTGCAAGCGCTGGAGCAAGCAATGTCGGGGCAAGGCATCGACTGCGATGTGCGCCCCAGTGCCAAGCGCAGTCGCCTGTGGTGGGCGACAGGGCTGGATCTGGTGGCCCCGCTGGAGGTGCGCAACGAGCAGGAGCTGGCGGTGGTCGCTGATCTGGCTCGCCGTCTGCTGCTGGGCCAAACCACGCTTGCCCAGGAGTTTCCTGGCTATTGCTACGGTAAAGCGAACTGGCTGGCAGAGGCGCAGGCCAGGGATGCCAAGTACTCACCCCCTGGCGCTGTGCTGTAAAGCCTCCAGTTTCCCTGCCAGCTTGGCGGCATCGGCGATGGCTTTTTCTGCCTTACCTTGTGCCTCTCTGGTTTGCGCCCGCTCTTGCTCCAGGAGGACGGCCAAGCCATCGGCACGCTTCTGCGCTTCGGTCAAGGCCGCATTCGCCGTTTGTGCGGATTCCAGCGCAGCGGCCAGCTCTATGCCTTGCTGCTTGATTTGGGCGCGGACGGCCTCCAGTTCCACGGTCATCTGATCCGCCAATTCGGCGGTCTCGCTATGCGCTTGCGCCATGTCTGCCTTGGCGTGCTCAAAAGCCTCACGCTCCTTTGCCAAGCGGTCGTTGGCCATGCCGATCGCGAGCGACCACACCTCAATGCCGAGTTGGTTGATCCGCTCCATGACAGCGGTCGGTGCCGCCTCGCGGGTTGATGAAGCCGCCGCCAGCTGCGTTGCCCGCCACGACTTCATTGCTTCACTGATGGTCGTGAAGCTTCCGCCGCCCAACGCAGTGCGCACCGCAGCCAAGGTGGGCTGCTGGCCCGACTCGGCCAGTTGGCTGGCGACGGCAAAAACATCCTCAACGCTGATGGCCATGGCAGTGGAGATATGTTGTAGTGGATAGTATCGTACAACATACTACAAAATTAATCTGACAATCCGACCCCCATGGACATAGGCATGGGTATCGGGGGTGTAGCCCCCGATGTCAACCGTTGTTCATCCCGTGCCCCACGACAAGAGCAACAACGCATCCCGATGGCCTTATCCCACCATGTATTTCTGTTCCGAGTGCGGAAATCGCCATCGTCATTGGGGGCCATGCGACTGTGCCAAGTCGCTCCAATGACGCGCTGCTGCAGGTCGGGCGGAAGAAAGCTGCGAGCCCTCGCGAACCTCAAGTCACGCGCCCAGCTCGTGCTGAGAACGATTTGTAGGCCAGGGTAATTTTTCAGGGTATCGGCCAGCAGTGGTGCCCACATGAACAGCGCACCTTCTGCTCGCAGCACCGGACGGCCCTTGACCAGATAAGCCTCGTCAGGGTGCAGGACGCCATCAAAATCCAAGAACAGAATCACGTTGATATCCTGGGTAAAACTAATCCATTGGATTACAATGACACATGAGTGAAGCCTTGCACGGTATCGCCGAGCTACCCACCTATGCCCGGCTGGCCGACAAGCTCTTGAGCACGGAAGAGCGCCAAGACTTGATCGACTACCTGGCCGAGCACCCAAAGGCCGGAGACGTCATGGAGGGTACGGGCGGGGTACGCAAGCTACGCTGGCGGCGTGGTGGCCAAGGCAAGAGTGGCGGTGTGCGTGTCATCTACTACTATCACGATGATTTCATGCCGTTGTACCTGCTGACCTTGTTCGCCAAGAGCGACAAGGCCAATTTGACCAAGGCCGAGCGCAACGACCTATCCGACTTGGTTGATGTGTTGGTCGAAACCTGGAGAGGAAAGACATCATGAGCACTGCATTCGAGAGCATCAAGCAGGGGCTGCAAGAGGCCATTGCCCACGCCAAGGGCGACGTGCGCGGCGTGCGCGTGCATCGCCCCCGCGAAATCGACGTGAAGGCCGTCCGCGCCAAAGTGGGGATGACTCAGGAACAGTTCGCCGCTCGCTTCGGCTTCTCCACGGCGACCCTGCGACACTGGGAGCGCGGCGATCGCACCCCGCACGGCCCGGCGCTGGTGTTGCTCAACGTGATTGAGCGCAACCCGCAGGCTGTCATTGAAGCCTTGGCATGACTGTAGAGGGATGTTAAAGTGGGTATGAAGGCGGGTACAAAATGACAGGCCACGCCAGCACACCCAGCATCCATGCGGCTTTCACGCCATACTTTTTGTTCAACGTCTGACCAGGGCCCTTGCTTTGCCCGTGTCGCAGCCATGGGGCAAGACTCCACCGCGTCTTCGTATATAACACTTAGTGTGATATAAAGGACGGGGTTTGGTTGCATGCGTATTTTCAAGAGCGCTTGGTTCGAGCGGTTTGCTCGCAAGCAGGGCATATCGGATCAGGCGATTGCGCAGGCCATCGAACGGGCCGAGCAGGGTTTGATTGACGCTGACCTTGGCGGCGGTGTCATCAAGCAGCGTGTGGCGCGGCCTGGGCAGGGCAAGTCGGGCGGGTTCCGCACCGTCGTTTTGTATCGCACGGCGGAACGCGCTTTCTTCGTCTATGGGTTCGCCAAGAGCGACCGCGACAACCTTGGCAAGGATGAAGAAGCTCAGTTCAGGAAGGCAGCAGGCTATGTGTTGGGCTTGCCAGACGAGCAACTGGCCGTGCTGATCGACAAGGGGCAATTCTCGGAGGTGCGTGATGACCAAGAAATTCCGGAGTGATGCTTTCGCGGCCATCCATGAAACCATGGAGGCGCTGCATGGCGTTGGTGCCATCGACAGGCAGACCATGCGCGAGTTCGACGAGGCGTGCCTGACGCCCGTAGAGCCCATGCCGCCCGAACGCATCCGGGCCTTGCGCGAGCGCGAGCACCTGTCGCAGCCTGTCTTTGCGCTCTACCTGAACGTGAGCAAGAACCTCATTTCCGACTGGGAGCGTGGCGTCAAGAAGCCCGGCGGCCCGGCCTTGCGCTTGCTGACGATCGTGGAGAAGAGCGGCATCCAGGCAATAGCCTGAACCTTCCCCTCGAATCGACGGGCGATTTCCCGCCCGCTCTACCCCCATGCACCCAGGCATCCTCTACGCCACCCTCGCCTACATCGCCTGGGGTCTGTTTCCGCTGTATTTCCAGCTGTTCAGGGCCGTGTCGCCGCTGGAGATCATTGCCCACCGTACGCTGTGGTCGCTGGTGTTTCTCGCCGGCGTGCTGCTCTGGCGGCGCCAGCTGGCCTGGCTGCGGCCGCTTTTGCGCCAGCCGCACGTGCTGGGGGTGTTTGCGCTGTCGGCCCTGCTGCTGGCGGCCAACTGGCTGGTCTACGTCTGGGCCGTGACCAATGGCCAGGTGCTGGAATCCAGCCTGGGCTATTTCATGCTGCCGCTGGTGAGCGTGGCGCTGGGCACGCTGTTTCTGCACGA
>Ga0209792_1000772_pt1 | contig 18945 bp, 21 predicted proteins | sample EBPBio142005_DNA_FD_185860 | JGI IMG/M metagenome (GOLD analysis project Ga0209792, IMG submission 185860) | Wastewater treatment Type I Accumulibacter community from EBPR Bioreactor in Madison, WI, USA - Reactor 1_6/14/2005_ DNA (SPAdes)... | ecosystem: Engineered > Bioreactor > EBPR >... | reverse complement strand
CGCTGCCCGCCGGAGGCGCCGATCCCGCGATCACGGACGGTTCGCGCAACCAGCCCTATTCGATCCCGAACTACCGGGTCTCGTCGATTTCGGCGCCGGTGCCGGCCATTCCGGTCAGCTTCTGGCGCTCGGTCGGCAATTCGGTGAACGGCTTCTTCCACGAAGGCTTCATGGACGAGATCGCGCATGCCGGCAAAGTCGATCCAATCGAGATGCGCCGCAGGCTGATGGCCGATTTCCCGGCTGCCCTGTCGGTCGTGAACAAGGTCGCCGAAATGTCGAACTGGGGCGAAAAGCTGCCGGCCGGCAAGGCGAAGGGTTTTGCGTTCACGCTGTCCTTCGGCTCCTGGGTCGGCCAGGTCGTGCAGATCGCCGACACGCCGGACGGCATCAGGATCGAGAAAATGTGGATCGCGGCCGATGTCGGCGCCGCGATGGACAAGGGCATCATCGAGACACAGCTCACCGGCGGCGCCGTCTACGGCCTGTCGGCGGCAATGTTCCAGGAAATCACCTTCAAGGACGGCATGGTCGAGCAGTCGAACTTCCATGACTACGACGTCATGCGGCTGTGGCAGACGCCCCGGTTCGAAGTGTCGATCCTCGAGAACTTCCACAAGATGGGCGGCGCCGGCGAGGTCGGCACACCGCCCGCCGCTCCGGCGCTCGCCAACGCCATCTTCGCGCTGACCGGCAAACGCATACGGACGCTTCCCCTCAACAAGGAGGTGCGCTTCGCATGATACGGTTCCGCACTTTGCTGACTCTGGCCGCCATCGCGGTAGCGGCGCCCGTTGGTGCACAGGATGCCACCACGCCGGCGCAGCCTGCGGCGCCCGCCGCCGACGAGACCGCCGGCCTGCCGGCGTGGCAGAAGGTATTCGAGGTCTTTTCCCATCCGCGCTGCGCCAACTGCCATACGCCTGACGAACACCCCCGCTGGTCCGGTCCCCATTACGGCGCGACCCGCGTCCACGCCTTCAACGTGCAGCGCGGGCCTGACGGGTTCGGCAATCCCGGCCTGCGCTGCACGACCTGCCATTTCGAGAGCAATTCCAATAAATTACATGGCCCGTCGGGGGCGCATAACTGGCATCTCGCGCCGGTCGAGATGGTCTGGTTCGGCAAGTCGTCGCCCGAGATCTGCGCCCAGATCAAGGATCCGGCGCGCAATGGCGGCCGCACGCTGGAACAGGTCGCCGAGCATATCCGCGACGACAAGCTCGTCGCATGGGGCTGGCAGCCTGGGCCGGGACGCGAATCCGCGCCCGGCTCGGCCGAGGAGACATTCATGGCGCTGCGCGCTTGGACGGAAGCCGGCGCGCCATGTCCCTGAGTACGCTTCACACTTCTTTACGTTTCGCCACTACAGGCGAAACAACCGGATGCTAAGCCATCAAATGAAACCGGATGACTGCGCAAGATGGCTGAATGCTGACAGCCGCATGTCAGGAGCAACGGACGCATCGATTTTTGTGACTATTTTGCACTGCAATAATGATGTAGGAAGCACCGGGTTTTCTGAACCATGCGCACGCAAGCACGTTGCACGCACGCAGGCCCATTCCCATATCGCGACAGATTGGGGGACGGCGCCGGGCGCCTATCGAACGGTTAGAGACAATGGCCAAGTTCAGGTTTCATAAGGTTGCCGCGGTCGCGGTGCTGATCGGTTTTGCCGCGTGGATGGGAACGGGAACGTTCTCCTCCGTCGGCAGCGCCTCCGCCGAGGACGAGGGCGGACATGGCGCGGCGCAGCCTGCGCCGGCGGCGAAGCCCGCCGCCGAAGGCGAAAAGAAAGCGCCGGCCCGCACCGTCGCGGTGGTCGTGCCGCCGCGCGTCAACCATGCTCGCGCCATCCGGCTCTCCGGCCTGACCGAGGCCGACAAGCGGGCGGTGCTCGCGACGCGAGCCGCCGGCATCATCGAGGACCTGCCGATCAGGCAGGGCGACCACGTCAAGCGTGGCCAGACGCTGTTGACCCTTTCGGAGGAAGGCAAGCGCGCTTCGCTCGAAATGGCGCAGCAGGTGCTGAAGCAGCGCCAGGCCGAGCTTGAGGCCGCGCAGCGGCTGGCCAAGACCGGCACGCTGCCGAAGCTGCAGCTCGACACCTCCGTCTCGGCGGTGGCGCAGGCCCAGTCCCAGTTGAAGCTGGCGGAAGCCGAGCTCGAGCGCCTGTCGGTCGTCGCGCCCTTCGACGGCGTGATCGACAAGGTGGATGTGGAGCTCGGAAGCTCGATTGCGCAGGGCGGCCAGGTCGCCACGCTGCTCAGCCTCGACCCCGTCGTGGTCAAGGGCGAGGTCAGCGAGCGCGACCTGCGTTACGTCCGCGCAGGCGACACGGCCGAAGCCGTCCTCGTCAATGGTCAGGACGTCAAGGGCGAGGTCCGCTACATCAGCCGCGAGTCGACTCCGGCGACGCGCACCTTCCGCGTCGAGGTCGCCATTCCCAATGCCGACGAGCGCATTCCGGCCGGCATGACCGCCGAGATCACGGTGCGCGCCGAGGCGACCGATTCCGTGATCCTGCCGCGCTCGGTGGTGACGCTGAGCGCCAAGGGCGATCTCGGCATCCGCGCCGTCGACAAGGACGGCAAGGTGGCCTTCTACCCGATCGACCTAGTCGACGACACGACGAACGGGCTGGTGCTCGGCGGCGTGCCGGCCGACGCCCGCGTGATCGTCGCCGGCCAGGAGCTGGTGACGGAAGGCGAAATGGTGAACGCGGTTCCCGCCGACGCCGAAATGATCAAGAAGCTCGTCGGCGACGCGACGGGCACCAACTGACGAACAGCCCACGGACCTGCCATGGATATCGTCAAGATTGCGATTCACAACGCGCGGCTGACGCTGTCGGTCCTCGTTTTCCTCATCATCGCCGGCGCGCTCGCCTATCGCGCCGTGCCGAAGGAAGCCGAGCCCGACGTCGCCATTCCGATCATCTATGTCAGCCTGATCTACCAGGGCATCTCGCCCGAGGATTCGGAACGGCTGCTGCTGCGTCCCGTCGAGACGCAGTTGAAGAGCCTCAAGGGCTTGAAGGAAATGCGTTCGGCCGCCTTCCAGGGCGGCGGCTATGTTCTGGTCGAGTTCGATCCGTCGACCGACCTGTCGGATGCGCTCATCGACGTGCGCAACAAGGTGCAGGACGCCAAGCGCGACATACCGCAGGGCGCCGAGGAGCCGACCGTCAACGAGGTCAACGTCTCCGAATTCCCGGTGCTCGTCGTCACCCTGTCGGGCGATGTGCCGGAGCGCGTGCTGACCACGGCAGCCAAGGCGCTGCGCGACAAGATCGAGGAAGTGCCGGGCGTGCTCGAAGGCACGATCCAGGGCTCGCGCGAGGAGCTGGTCGAAGCGATCATCGATCCGGTCAAGCTCTCGTCCTATGGCCTCAAGCTGGAACAGATCATCCAGGGCATGGGCGCGGGCAACAGCCTCGTCGCCGCCGGCAACATCGAAGGCTCCGAGGGCAAATACGCCATCAAGGTTCCGGCCCTGATCGAGACGCCGGAAGACGTTGCGCGTCTGCCGGTCGTCGCCGGGCCGAACGCGGTGGTGCGCGTGCAGGATCTCGCGACCGTGCGCGCCACTTTCAAGGACGCCGAGACGATCACCCGGCTCGACGGCAAGCCGGCGATCGCGATCGAGGTGAAGAAGCGCGTCGGCGCCAACATCGTCGAGGCGATCGAAGGCGCGAAGAAGGTCGCCGACGAGTTCCTGAAGACCGCGCCTCCCGGCATGGAGGTCACCTATACGCAGGACAAGTCGGTCTTCGTCAACCAGCTCCTGACCGACCTTCAGAACCACGTCCTGATCGCGGTCATCCTGGTCTTCATCGTCATCCTCTACGCGCTGTCGGGCCGCGCCTCGCTGCTGATCGGCCTCGCCATCCCGTCATCCTTCCTGATGGGCATCCTGCTGCTGGCGATGATGGGCTACACGATCAACATGATCGTGCTGTTCTCGCTGATCCTGGCGGTCGGCATGCTGGTCGACGACGCGATCATCGTCACCGAATTCGCCGAGCGGCGAATGTCCGAAGGCATGGACAAGGTGGAGGCTTTCGAGCTTGCCGCCAAGCGCATGGCCGGCCCGGTCATCGCCGCGACCATGACCCGCATCGCCGCGTTTTCGCCGCTGCTGTTCTGGCCGGGCATCATCGGCGACTTCATGAAATATCTGCCGATCACGCTGATCGTGACGCTGGCCGCCTCCATGGCCTACGCGCTGATCTTCGCGCCGACGCTCGGCGCACTGTTCGCCAAGGCGCCCGCGCATGACGAGGAGCACGGCCGCGACGGCGTCTACATGGCGATCGTCAACAAGGCCGTGCACTATCCGGTCACGGCGCTGATGCTGACGCTGGCGCTGCTCGGCGGCGGCCTGTGGTCCTACATCCAGTACGGCAACGGCGTGGAATTCTTCCCGACCGTCGAGCCGGACTACGGCCTTCTCTACGTCCATGCGCGCGGCAACCTCTCGCTCGCCGAGATGGATACGGCGACGAAAGAAGCCGAGACGCGCATCCTCGGCTGGCCTGGCATCAAGTCGGTCTACACCCGCGTCGGCAAGACGCGCGGCGGCGGGCAGGACATTCCGGAAGACGTCGTGGGCGTGATCCAGTACGAATTCGTCGACTGGCGCCAGCGCAAGCCTGCACACGAGATCCTGGACGAACTGCGCGTCGCGATGGCCGGCATTCCCGGCGTCGATGTCGAGGTGCGCGTGCCGGACGCCGGCCCGCCGACCGGCAAGGCGATTCAGGTCCGCCTTTCGGCCGTCAATCCCAACGGCCTCAACGACTATGCACGCAAGGTCGCCGCGGCTGTCGCCAAGGTGCCGGGCGCGATCGACATTTCCGACGGCCTCCCGCCGCCCGGCATCGACTGGGCGCTCGAGGTCGACCGCTCGAAGGCCGCGCAATATGGCGTCAGCCCGATGTCGGTCGGCACGGTCGTGCAGCTCGTCACCGCCGGCCTGAAGCTGACGGATTACCGGCCGGAAGGCGCGGACGACGCGGTCGACATCCGGCTGCGGCTGCCCGAAGACCGGCGCACGCTCGCGGCGCTCGACCAGTTGCGCATCGAGACGGCGCAGGGATCCGTGCCGATCTCCAACTTCGTGTCGCGCAAACCCGAGCCGACGGTCGGCATCCTGAACCGCATCGACGCCAAGCGCACGGTCACCGTGCAGGGCAACGTCGCCTCCGGCTTCCAGGTCGCGGCCGTGCAGGCCGAGGTGGCGAAGGTGGTCGGCGAGATGGCCGAGCCCGGCATCGAATGGAAGCTCGCCGGCTCCAACGAGGACAGCGAGGAGGCGGGCGCGTTCCTGATGAACGCGTTCGGCGCCGCGCTCTTCCTCATCTTCATCGTGCTGCTGGCGCAGTTCAACAAGTTCACCTCGGTGTTCCTGGTGCTGACCTGCGTGGTCATGGCCGTCATCGGCGCGCTGCTCGGCATGCTGCTGACCGGCCAGGCCTTCGTCATCGTCATGTCCGGCATCGGCATGATCGCGCTGGCGGGCGTCGTGGTGAACAACAACATCGTTCTCATCGACACCTATGACCGCCTGCGCGAGGAGGGCTGGAACAAGCTCGACGCCGTGCTGCAGACTTGCCGCGAGCGCGCCCGCCCTGTGGTGCTGACCGCGCTGTCGGCGATCCTCGGCGTGCTGCCGATCGCCTTCGGCCTCGGCCTGGAAATCTTCCATCAGGAGACGACGATCAACGCGCCGTCGACCCAGTGGTGGATCGCGCTGTCGTCGGCGATCGTCTTCGGCCTGTCCTTCGCGACCGTGCTGACGCTGATCGTCACGCCGTCGATGCTGATGATCTTCACGCGCGACAAGCGCAAGGCCGGCCAGAAGGGGTGGCTGGGTCGCCTCAAGGATCGCCTGTTCCGCCGTCGCAAGACGGCGGAAGCCGAGGCTCCGGCCGCTGCCGCGACCGAGGAGCCGGAGATCGAATACGCCAAGGCCGCGGAGTAGGTCAGGACCTGCTGTCCTGACCTTGGCCGAAACGCCGGTTTTGCCGGCTTTCGGAACCTTTGGGCATCGTTTCGCATTGTCGCCACAGTCGAAACGATGCCGAAAGGGAACCTAAGTGACCTTGACGACACTTCTGATCATCATCCTGATCCTGATCCTGCTGGGCGCGATTCCCGCATGGCCGCATTCGCGCGGCTGGGGCTATGGCCCGTCCGGCATCGTCGGCGTTATCCTGGTGATCCTGCTCATCCTGATGCTAATGGGCCGGGTCTGATCGACCACTCTCCAACGTCATTCCTAGGCGCGTAGCGGAACCCGAATAACGGCTGCGAGCGCGATCAAGCCTAAGTCGGCTCGAACTCCAGCGCCACGCCGTTGATGCAATAGCGCTGATAGGTCGGCGGCGGGCCATCCGGGAAGACGTGGCCGAGATGGCTGCCGCAGGTCGCGCAGTGCACTTCGGTGCGCACCATGCCGTGGCTGCGGTCGACGGTGGTCTCCACCGATCCCGGGAGAGGATCGTTGAAGCTCGGCCAGCCGGTGCCGCTCTCGAATTTCAGCGTCGATTCAAACAGCGGCGTATCGCAGCCGACGCATTTGAACCGGCCCTGCCGCTTCTCGTAGAGCAGCGCGCAGCTTCCCGGCCGCTCCGTGCCATGCTCGCGCATGATGTAATACTGCTCGGGCGTCAGCCGCTCGCGCCATTCGGCGTCGGTGCGCGTGACGGGGAAGGTGTGGGTGTCCATAGGGGCCTCCGGCGATTTCCCTCAATATGGGGCCGACGCCGGCTTCGGACAATCCGGCGCCGCTCGCGCCTCAATGCTTCCTCGACAATTCCTTCGTCGCCGCTTCGAGTCCTTGCAGCGTCAGCGGGAACATGCGGTCGGTGAAGATGTCGCGCACCATCTGGATCGAGTGCGTGTAGCTCCAGTATTTTTCCTTCACCGGATTGATCCAGACCGAATTCGGCCATTGCGCGATGACGCGGTTCAGCCAGACGATGCCGGCCTCCGGGTTCCAGTGCTCGACCGAGCCGCCGGCGGTCGCGATCTCGTAGGGGCTCATGGAGGCGTCGCCGACGAAGACGACCTTGTAGTCATGGCCGTATTTGTGCAGCACGTCATAGGTCGGCGTCTGCTCGTTGTGCCGGCGGCGATTGTCCTTCCACACGCCCTCGTAGAGGCAGTTGTGGAAGTAGAAGAATTCGAGCTGGCGGAATTCCGCCCGCGCCGCGGAGAACAGTTCCTCGACCACCTTGATGTGGTCGTCCATCGAGCCGCCGACGTCGAAGAACATCAGCAGCTTCACCGCATTGCGCCGCTCGGGCCGAGTCTGCACGTCGAGATATCCGTGCTCGGCCGTCGCGTGGATGGTGCCGGGAATGTCGAGCTCCTCATCCGCGCCCTCGCGCACCCAGCGGCGAAGCCTTTTCAAGGCCACCTTGATGTTGCGCGTGCCGAGCTCGACCGTGTCGTCGAAATTACGGAACTCCCGCTTGTCCCAGACTTTGACCGCGCGGCGGTTGCGGCTCTCGGCCTGGCCGATGCGCACGCCTTCGGGATTGTAGCCATAGGCGCCGAACGGCGAGGTGCCGGCGGTGCCGATCCATTTCGAGCCGCCCTGGTGCCGGCCCTTCTGCTCTTCGAGGCGCTTCTTCAGCGTCTCCATCAGCTTCTCGAAGCCGCCGAGCGCCTCGACCAGCTTCTTCTCCTCGTCGGTCAGGTGCTTTTCGGCAAGCTTTCTCAGCCATTCCTCGGGCAAATTGGCGACATCGACCGCGCCCTCCGCCGACAGCGCCTCCAGCCCCTTGAAGACGTGCCCGAAGACCTGGTCGAAACGGTCGATGTGGCGCTCGTCCTTCACCAGCGCCGCCCGCGCCAGATAATAGAAGCCCTCGACATCATAGGTGACGAGATCGGCTTCCATGCCCTCAAGCAGCGTCAGATATTCGCGCAGCGAGACGGGGACTTTTGCCGCCTTGAGTTCGAGGAAGAAGGGGATGAACATGGCACTGTTCTATCGCGTTCCCCGATGCCCCGAAAGGGCGTAACCGGAACAGCCGCTTCGCATCGGGATGTCACGATTTGCCTGCAACATTCATTGCCCCGTCCGACGACCTCCTCGCGGAACTTCGCACCTGGGTCGAGATCGAGACGCCGACGCATGATCCCGCACGGGTCAACCGATTGATTGACCTGGTCCATCTCGGTTTGGCGGAAGCCGGCGCGGAGATCACGCGCATTCCCGGCCGCGACGGCTTTGGTGACAATCTGGTCGCGACCGCCGTCACACGCTCCTGCCGCGATCCGAAGGCGAAGCCGATCCTCGTGCTCTCACATCTCGACACGGTCTGGCCGGTCGGCTCGCTTCAGCGCATGCCGTTCCGCGTCGAGGGCGATATCGCCTACGGCCCCGGCATCGTCGACATGAAGGCCGGCGCGTTCGCCGCCTTTTATGCGATGCGGCAGATTTTGCGCGACAACATAGCGACCCATGTTCCGATCCGTTTCCTGCTGACGCCCGACGAGGAAGTCGGCAGCCCGACCAGCCGCGACATCATCGAGCGAGAGGCGGCAGGCGCGGCGCTGGTGCTCGTTACCGAAGCCGCGCAAGGCGACGACCGAAGCGTCACCGCGCGCAAAGGCGTCGGCCGTTTCACGATCACGGTCACGGGCGTCAACGCCCATGCCGGCGCGGCCTATGAGGACGGCGCTTCGGCGATCCTCGAACTCTCCCGCCAGATCGTACGGCTGAACGACCTGGTCGACATCGCCGGCGGTGTCACCCTGAACGTCGCCCCGGTCTCGGGCGGCACCGTGCCCAACGTCATCGCCGACCATGCGTCCTGCGAGGTCGACCTTCGCGTGCCGACGATCGCCGAAGGCGAGCGGCTGGAGCGCCTGATCCTCGGCCTTCAACCGTTCGATCCGCGCTGCAAGGTTTCCATGACCGGCGGCATGAACCGGCCATCCTGGGCGGAAACGCCGGACGGCCTCAGCCTATACGAACGCGTCCGCGGCATCGGCGCGGGCGTCGGCCTGACCATCGGCAAGATGGCGCGGGGCGGCGGTTCGGACGGCAACTTCACCGCGGCCCTCGGTGTTCCGACCATCGATGGCCTCGGCTGTCCCGGCGCCGGCGCCCATGCTCCGCACGAGCAGATCCGCTGGCGTGAACTCCACAAGCGCACGGCGCTGATGGCCGCGCTGATGGAAGAGCTCGGGTAAACTAGCGCAGATCGTATTCGATGAAGCCGGTGCGACGCGCGACCTTGTCATACAGGCTGCGCGCGGTGGCGTTGGTCTCGTGCGTCATCCAGTAGACGTCGATCGTGCCGACCTTGGCCGCCTCGTCCTTTACCGCCTTGATCAGCGCCGTTCCGACGCCGGACCCTCGCGCCGAGGCATCGGAATAGAGGTCCTGCAGATAACAATTGTTGACGACGTTCCAGCAGGTGCGGTGAAAGATGTAGTGGACCAGCCCAACCGCCTTGCCGTCGAGCAGCGCGATAAAGCCCTTGGGCTCGAACTCGCCCGGCTCGAAAAGCCGCTTCCACGTGGAATCATAGACCTCGTCCGGAACGGTCGTCTCATAGAAGGTCAGGTAGTCGGTCCACAGCCGCCGCCAGTCGGCATGGTCGGCCTTGTCCAGCGGTCGAATGGTCAATGCGGCCACAAAATCCTCCCGGAATCGTCGGCGACCCAGCTCGATTGTTCAGTCCTGAACGGGTTGCCAGTGTGCTCCCCGAGGCGTAAGCGGGATGGGACGCCTGCCGCAAGGGGCATGCCTAAGCCGACATTGGTCCTGAGGAATACGCATTGCTGACGAAATCAGATAGCGCCACGCCGCGCGAGCTGGTCTTCCCCCATTCAGGTCCGCCGCCCGCCGGCACGGTCATGGAGGTCGCGCCGGGCATCTTATGGACGCGCATCGCCCTGCCTTTCCGTCTCGACCATGTGAACATCTATCTGATCGACGATGGCGACGGCTGGGCCGTGCTCGACACCGGCATCTCCAACACCGCGACGCGCGAGACATGGGATGCGCTCGTTGCCGGCCCGCTCGCCGGGCGGCGGCTGACCCGGCTCATCGTCAGCCATTTCCATCCCGACCATATCGGGCTGGCCGGCTGGCTGTGCGAACGGCACGACATGCCGCTGCTGACCAGCCAGACCGGCTATCTCGGCTGCATCAACATTTCGCTCAGCCCGAACCGGATGGCCGAAAAGACCTATCAGGATTTCTATCGCCGCCACGGCATGTCCGACGAGGTCGCGAAGCTCGTCGCCACGCAGGGCAACGGCTATCTGCGCATGGTCTCAGCCCTGCCCGACACGTTCCGCCGCCTCGTCGCCGGCGACACGCTGACCATCGGCGGCCGCCGCTTCGAGGTGCTGTCCGGCGACGGCCATGCACCCGAGCAGCTCATGCTCTATCTGCGCGAGGAGAATGTGCTCCTCGCCTCCGATCAGGTGCTGGCGAAGATCACGCCGAATGTCAGCGTCTGGGCGGTCGAGCCGGACGGCGACCCGCTCGGCCTCTATCTGCGTTCGCTTGGCCAGCTCAGCGCGACCATCCCGGAGGGAGCCTTCGTCCTGCCCGGCCATCAACTCCCCTTCTACGGTCTCCAGACGCGGTGTGCGGAACTGGCCGCGCATCACCACGAACGCTGCGAGATGATCGCCAGGGCCTGCAAGCAGGGGTCGAAATCGGTCGCCGACCTCGTACCGGTCATCTTCCCGCGTCCGCTCGACCCGCACCAGCTTTCCTTCGCCTTCTCGGAAGTCCACGCTCACGTGAATTACATGGTCGGCAGGGGCGAGATCGCCTGGGAAGCGCCGCATGCCGACGAGATGAAGGTGCGGCTGGCCGCCTGACCGCAGCTACCGCGTCCGCGAAAAGAAGCCCGACAGGATATTGGGACCGCTCTCGCCGGGCCGCAGTCTGATGCCGTCCTCGAATGTGTTCAGCGTGACCGTCGCGAACCCGTGACGAGCCATGAGGGCGGCCAGCGACTCGCGGTCGAAATGGTGAAGGTGCTCGTTGGGCAGCAGCATGCGCCAGTCGCGGAACCACGCATCGCCCGCCTCGCCCAGCTCGCGGTAACGGCAATAGGGGACCGCCAGCGCGATATGGCGCGCCTTCAGCCGCGACAGGAATGACAGGTCGGGAATATGTTCGAGCACGTCGAACATGGCGACCAGATCCCAGTCGCGCGCCAGCGCATCCTCGAACTCGACATAGCGCACGCCATCCGGCAACGGGAACCGGGCGATGTCATAGCCGGCGCAATCCTTCACGCCGGTGATATGCGCGGCTTCGACGAATGTGCCCGTGCCGTAGCCGAGCTCCAGCACGCTGTCGGGGATGCGTCCCATCAGGCCGAGCAGCCAGCCCATGCGCTGGTAGCCGAGCTTGATCGTGCGGTCGGACAGGTCCTCGTAATAGGAGATGTAGGTCTTGTCATAGGTGATCGGCGTGAAGTCGATCTGGTGGATCATGCCGAACTCGTCGATGCGGTAGTTGGGGATCACCCGTTGCGCCGCGCCATGAAAGCCAGCCGCTCGAACAGGTGCACGTCCTGCTCGTTCTTCAGGAGCGCGCCATGCAATTTCGGCAGCGCGTTCTTCGGATCGGTGCGCAGCGTCTCCGGCTCGACGTCGTCGGCGACCAGCAGCCTGATCCAGTCCAGCGCTTCCGAGGTCGACGGCTTCTTCTTCAGGCCCGGCATTTCCCGCACCTCGTAGAATTGCGTCAGCGCCGCGCGCACGAGGTTCTGCTTGATGCCCGGATAATGCACGTCGACGATGCGGTGCAGCGTGTCGACATCGGGGAAGCGGATATAGTGGAAGAAGCAGCGGCGCAGGAAAGCGTCCGGCAGCTCCTTCTCGTTGTTCGAGGTGATGATGACGATCGGGCGAACGCTCGCCTTCACCGTCTCGCCGGTCTCGTAGACGAAGAACTCCATGCGATCGAGTTCCTGCAGAAGGTCGTTCGGAAACTCGATGTCGGCCTTGTCGATCTCGTCGATCAGCAGAACGACCTTCCTGCCCGAGGAGAACGCCTCCCAGAGCTTGCCCTTCTTGATGTAGTTGCGGATGTCGTTGAAGCGCTCGTCGCCGAGTTGCGAGTCGCGCAGGCGCGAGACGGCGTCATATTCGTAGAGACCCTGCTGCGCCTTGGTCGTCGACTTGACATGCCATTCGATCAGGTCGAGCCCGAGCGCCGCCGCCACCTGCCGCGCCAGTTCGGTCTTGCCGGTGCCCGGTTCGCCCTTGACCAGCAGCGGCCGCTCGAGCGCGATGGAGGCATTGACCGCCACCATCAGGTCCTTGTCGGCGACGTAGGCGTCGGTTCCCTCGAAACGCATGCGAAATTGTCCTCTCGTGTCGGCGGGACAGTAGGGACGGATATCGGACGGGGCAAGAACCAACGTTGCGGCAAAAGAAAACCCCGGCCGTGCGGCCGGGGTTTTCGCTCAGGGTCAGCGGCCCTTGATGTTGGGGTCCATTGTCGGGTTCTGCACGTCCTTCAGCGTGACCGCGCCATCGGACTTCTGCTCGTCCACCGAGGCGGTCGGCATCAGGTCGATCCCAATGTCGGGGAAGCCGGCCGACTGCCCGTCATTGACCTCATTGTTCTGCAGCGAACCCTTCACCGAAGGCGAGAAGTCGCCATAAATCTGCGGCGCTTCCTGAGCCACGGCATAGCCGCCGATGGCGAGGGTCGTCATGGTCGCCAGGATAATCCGTTTCATCGTAAAATCTCCTTTCGTGCGATCCTGAATCATACGATCGCTGGCCGCCGGAACGGCCACGAGAGGTCAACCCGCAGACCACCGGAGCGTTCCGGACATGGTGCCGAAGTCTGGAGCACACAATTGTGATGGCGGCGTACGCAACAAACCCGCCTGACGGAAATCAGGCGGGTCTGTGGGGTATCCGGCCGGCTGTTACTTGCCGGAGTAGTCTTCGTTCTGGTTGATATTGAACCCGCCGTCCTGCGTGGCCGTGACCCCGCGCGCTTCGACGCCGTGGCTGACCGAGGCGGTGCGGCCGAAGTCGATAGCTGCGCCGTCATGGTTCGAAATGTTCTGGTTCGCGGGGCCGTAGATCAGCGCCGGGGCCTCCTGGGCGGCGGCGACGCCGGCAAAGCCGAGAACGGCGACGGAGGCGAGAATGAGCTTACGCATGGTCTTTTCCTTTCAAAGCCGCCCGCCTTGCGGTGGCGGGCTTTCATCTCGAAGCGGTCTTGGGTGCGCCTCGATATCCGTAAGCTGGGGCCTGCCCTTCGCACTTGCAAAACAACAGAAACGGAAAAAGGTTTGACGTGCCGGTCGCGCGTTCGTGACTTCCCGGCTCTTGAAAGACAGTCCGTCTCCCTACCGATAAACGATGCTGGCGCGGGCGACCTGAGGGGCCTATATTGGTCAGCGGCGATCTGCGCTTCCCGGCAGGAGTAACTTATCCCCGGGGCCTTATTGATCCCTAGGGAGCTGTCCCTGGAGAGACCCGTGGGTCTTTTCATACGGCGCCCACCTACTTTGTAGGCACCCGGGATCAACCACTCCACCGGTTGGGTGGATCGCCGCTTCCCACGTTCCGCTTCGCCCCTCCCCCACTTCGTTTGTCCTATCGGTTTCGTCGCAGGTGGAATGTTCCTTCCGCGCCGCGCCGGCCTATGGTGCGCGGGGAGGCAAGCATGGACATAAAGGCCCTGAAACGCGCCCTTCGCGGCGAGGCGCTGGCGAGGCGCGACGCGCTCGACGAACGCTGGCGCATCGAGGCGTCGCTGGCCATGGCCGATCGGACGCGCGAGATCGACGCCGCGCCGGGCGAGATCGTATCCGGCTTCTGGCCGATGCTGTCCGAGGTCGACGTGCGGCCGCTGATGTTCGCCCTGGCAGAGCGAGGCGCGCGGCTCTGCCTGCCGGCGATCCTGGACAAGACGACCATCGTCTTCCGCGAGCTGGTGCGCGGCGCCCCCCTCGTCGACATGGGCTTCGGCACGTCCGGTCCGGGGCCAGAGGCGGCGGTTCTGGAGCCGACGCTGATGCTCGTGCCGCTCGCCGCCTTCGACGATCGCGGCCACCGCATCGGCTACGGCGCCGGCTATTACGACCGGGCGATCGCCCGGCTGCAGGCCGGTCCGCGCCCGCCCCGGCTGATCGGCATCGCCTTCGAGTGCCAGCGCGTCGAGCGCGTGCCGGACCAGCCGCACGACATCATCATTCCCGAATTCCTGACCGAACTGGGCTTGCGGCGGCTCACACCCGCGCCTAATCCGGTTTCATGAGACTTCTCTTCCTTGGCGACATGGTCGGCCGCACCGGCCGCACGGCGGTGTGGGAACGGCTGCCCGGCCTGATCTCCGGCTTCCGGCTCGACTTCGTCATCGTCAACGGCGAGAACGCCGCCGGCGGCTTCGGCATCACCGAGGAGATTTTCCGCGAAACGCTCAACGCCGGCGCCGATGTCGTCACCACCGGCAACCATGTCTGGGACCAGCGCGAGGCGCTGGCCTTCGCGCCACGCGAAGACAGGTTCCTGCGGCCGGCCAACTTTCCCAAGGGCACGCCCGGCCGCGGCTCGGGGGTTTACATCGCGAAAAACGGCGCGCGCGTCATGGTCTCGAACATCATGGGCCGGGTCTTCATGCATCCCGAGCTCGACGATCCCTTCGTCGCCGCCGAGCGCGAGCTGGCGGCCTGCCCGCTCGGCGAGCAGGCGGACGCCGTGGTGTTCGATTTCCACGCCGAGGCGACGAGCGAGAAAATGTGCTTCGGCCATTTCGTCGACGGCCGCGCCAGCCTCGTCGTCGGCACGCACACGCACCAGCCGACGGCCGACCACCAGATCCTCAACGGCGGCACCGCCTATCTGACGGATGCCGGCATGTGCGGCGATTACGATTCATCGCTGGGCATGGAGAAGGAGGAGCCGCTGAACCGCTTCCTCTCGAAAGTGCCGAAGGGCCGTTTCGAGGCCGCGTCCGGGCCGGCGACCATCTGCGGCGTGGGCGTCGACATTTCCGACCGCACCGGCCTCGCCGAACGCATCGCGCCGCTCAGGCTCGGCCCTCGCCTCGAAGAGACCACGCCGGCCTTCTGGCGCTGAATTTCGCATACAATTGACAACAATCTGCGACACGGCGTCCACTGCGCGGGTTTTTTCGAACTGCGCGGTTGAAAGTCGCCATCGCGATTTCTAGTTGCGCGGCTACCCAGACCAAACCGGAGCCAAGTGGGAACGATGGAATTTCTGCTGCCGTATTTTGCCTGGACGAGCGATCCGACCGCCTGGATGGCGTTGCTGACGCTGGTGGCGCTCGAGATCGTGCTCGGCATCGACAATCTGATCTTCATTTCGATCCTGTCGAACAAGCTGCCCGAACATCAGCGGGTGAGGGCGCGCCGGCTCGGCATCGGGGCCGCGCTCCTGATGCGGCTGCTCCTGCTGGCTACCATCTCCATCATCGTCGGCCTGACGGCGCCGGTGTTCACCCTGTTCGGCCACGCCTTCTCCTGGCGCGACCTCATCCTCATCGCCGGCGGACTGTTCCTGGTGTGGAAAGCCACCAAGGAAATCCACCATTCTGTCGATACGGACGACCACAAGGACAACATCGTCAGCAACACGCTGCAGCTCTCCATGGCCGGCGCGATCTTCCAGATCCTGCTGCTCGACCTGGTGTTCTCGATCGACTCGATCATCACCGCCGTCGGCATGACCGATCATATCGCGATCATGTATATCGCGGTGATCGTGACGGTCACCGTCATGCTTCTCGCCGCCGATCCGCTCGCCAACTTCATCGAGAAGAACCCGACCATCGTCATGCTGGCGCTCGGCTTCCTGCTGATGATCGGCACGACGCTGATCGCCGAGGGCATGGGCTTCCATGTGCCGAAGGGCTACATCTACGTCGCGATGGGGTTCTCGGCCTTCGTCGAGTTCCTCAACATGCTGAGCCGGCGGCGCAAGGCGCGGTCGCGCGCCGAGAGCGACGCGCACTGAGGCAACGTCTCGATCGAAAGGCCGGCCTCGCGCCGGCCTTTTCCATTCTTGTGTCTAGATTCCCTCAAGCACCACGATGGTCGGTCTGCTCGGCAGCGTGCCCAGCGACACGGTGAGCGACCGCCCGCTGCGGAAGTCGGTGGCGAAGCCTTCGCCCATCAGCGAGATGAACTCGCCGATCGGCGTCGAATGCCGGTGCATCGGCAGGATCATCGACGAATAGAGCCGCCGCGCGATCGTGCTCATATTGGTGAGCGACTGGGTCATGCCGCCGTCGACCGGCACCATCAATATGTCGAGCCGGCCGATCGCGGCGTAATGCGCGTCGGTCAGGTCATGGTGCAGGTGACCGAGATGGCCGATGCACAGGCCCGCCACCTCGAAGATGAAGATCGAATTGCCGTCCTTCTCCATGCCGCCGTCCCAGTGGCGGATGTCGGTCGGCACGTTGCGGATATAGACATCGTCCACCACGAGGCGGTGCTTCGCCGGCCCGCCCTCGCCCCATCCGGGCAGCACATGCTTGATCGCCGGGTCGGGAGACATCGTGTAATGCGTCGAATGGGCGTGGTTCATGGTGACCACGTCGGGCAGCGGATCGGCGCCATAGCGGCCGGAGAAATCGGTTGCGATGCGCAGGCCGCCGGGCGTGTCGATGAGATAGGTCGAATGGCCGGCATAGGTGATCGTCACCTCGCCCTTGGTCGCGGCGACGCCGGCCGGCGTGAAATTGGCGTAGGTAGCGCCGGGGATCGCCTGCGCCATCGCCACGCATTGCGACGGAACCGGGTCCTCCGCCGGTGCGATCCGAGGCGGCGGGGTCTGGGCGATCGCGGTCGTGGCAGACAGCAGGGCAGTCAAGGCGACAAGGAGCATGCAACGCATGGCGGGTCTCCGTCGGAGCGGGCCATAATGTCCGCACCGGCCCCGAAATTGGCATCACGATTGCGCGAGCGTCAGCGGAGATCGGTCTAGCGAGCCCGGCGGCGGGCGGCGGCAAAGCGGCGCAGCCTGAGATTGTAGGGGATGCGCACGCCAGGCGACTTGGCCGGAAAGATTTTCTCGTTCAGGGTCACCAGCAGCCGCGAGTGCACGCTTGCGGTCGCTTGAACCAGCGCATCGGGCATGTTGAGACGCCGCGCCTTTCGCAACGCCACCGCCATCTCCGCAACGTCACCGTCAATCGGCAAAACCTCGAAATTGGTCAAGAATCGCCGGGTGGCGTCGGATAGCGGCTCGCCTGCCGACGCCATCACCTCGATCCAGGTGACGATGCTGATCGCCCAGTCTTCGTAGCTATGCAGCTCGGCGTGGGCTTCCGGAACGCCGCCGAGGAAATCGACCAGGATCGAGGTGTCGAACAGCGGCTTCACCATTCGGATCGCACCCTCTCCTGGAACGCGAGGCCGTCTTCGTTGCGCTCCGCCCACAACCCGAACGCCTCTTCCGCATCGTCACCGACGTTCCTCTCAAGAAAGTCCGCCACCGCTTCGCGCATCAGCGCCGCGCGCGAGACCTTGCGCTCGCGGGCGAGCTGATCGAGTTCGCTGATCTGGGTTTCGTCGAGGTCGACCAGAATACGCATGGAACCAATATACATGATATCGACATATGATATCAACCCCGGCTCGCGGAAGGGTTCTGGACCTTTTTCGACGGCTTATCTATAAGCCCGCCATCTCATTCAATCAGGCATCCAGAGGGCTCGATGGCCGGCCATTCCCAATTCAAGAACATCATGCACCGCAAGGGGCGGCAGGATGCGATGCGCTCCAAGCTGTTCTCCAAGCTCGCGCGTGAAATAACGGTGGCCGCCAAGCAGGGCATGCCCGACCCCGACATGAACCCGCGCCTGCGCCTGGCCGTCCAGAACGCCAAGGCCGAGTCGATGCCGAAGGACAATATCCAGCGCGCCATCAACAAGGCGTCCGGCGGCGATGCCGAGAACTACGAGGAAGTGCGTTACGAGGGCTATGGCCCCGGCGGCGTCGCGGTGATCGTGGAAGCCCTGACCGACAACCGCAACCGCAGCGCCTCCAACGTCCGCGCGGCCTTCACCAAGGCAGGCGGGGCGCTCGGCGAAACCGGATCGGTGTCGTTCATGTGGGACCGCGTCGGCGAGATCTATTACGAGGCCAAGGCCGGATCGGCCGACAAGGTGATGGAAGCGGCGATCGAGGCCGGCGCCGACGACATCCAGTCCGACGAGGAAGGCCACACCATCTATTGTTCCTTCGAGTCCGTGAACGAGGTCTCCAAGGCGCTCGAAACCGCGCTCGGCGAAGCCGAGAGCACGAAGATCATCTGGAAGCCGCAGACCAATGTGCCGGTCGACGAGGAGCGCGCGCAATCGCTGATGAAGCTCGTTTCCGTGCTCGAAGACGACGATGACGTGCAGAACGTCTATGCGAACTTCGAGGTCGACGAGGCGACGCTCGCCAAGCTCAGCGCGGCCTGATCCGGACATGCGCGGCCTCAGATGCGTCGCGCTGATCTGTCTTTCGATGCTGGTTGCAATGCCGGCATTCGCCGAGGTGCGGTTCGGCAACAATGTCCGCATCGGCGGCCATGACTTTTCCAATCGAACCTACAAAAGCGTCAGGATCGAGCGCACGACGAAACGGCCGCCATGGAATGGCTGCCGCATCGTGAAGCGCGGGGCGGCGTTCGAGGGACGCCGGCTGAAATCCCGCACCGAAATCTGCTACCTGAAATCGATCCCGCCGCACCGCCGCAAGAAGGTCCGCTGACGTGGCCGACGATCGGCGGGTATTGCGTCGTCGCACCGATATGCGCATCTTCCAACAAGGGAGACAGCAGCATGGCTGACATCAGTGAACCGACCCTTGCACGCGCCGGCTTCTGGCGTCGTTTTGGAGCGTTCGCGGTCGATTTCCTACTGGTCGCGATCCCATTCCAACTGATCGCAGCGGCGTTGTTC
>Ga0209792_1000769_pt1 | contig 19005 bp, 12 predicted proteins | sample EBPBio142005_DNA_FD_185860 | JGI IMG/M metagenome (GOLD analysis project Ga0209792, IMG submission 185860) | Wastewater treatment Type I Accumulibacter community from EBPR Bioreactor in Madison, WI, USA - Reactor 1_6/14/2005_ DNA (SPAdes)... | ecosystem: Engineered > Bioreactor > EBPR >... | reverse complement strand
CACCGTCATCCCCGCGAAAGCGGGGATCCACAGCAGCGACGAATTAACTGTTTGGGTGGCGCCTGGATCCCCGCTTTCGCGGGGATGACGGGGTCAATAGGTATCGCTACTTGAGCCATATTTCATGCACTTCCAAGGAGAGCCTCAGCGGTCGGCTATCACCAACCCCTTGAGCCCCAGCTTGTGCATCAGGGCGGTGTCTGCCGCCACGTCCGGGTTGCCTGTCACCAGCAGCTTGTCGCCATAGAAGATGGAATTGGCGCCCGCCATGAAGCACAGCGCCTGCACCGCCTCACCGAGCTGCTGGCGTCCGGCGGACAGACGTACGCGCGCCCGCGGCATGGTGATGCGCGCCACGGCGATCACGCGCACGAAATCCAGAGGGTCGACGGGCTCGCTGCCCGCCAGCGGCGTGCCGGGCACCGGCACCAGGCTGTTGATGGGCACGGAGTCGGGGTAGGGCTCCATGTTCGCCAGCTGGGCGATCAGGCCGGCGCGGTGCACGACCCCCTCGCCCATGCCGATGATGCCGCCGCAGCAGACATTGATGCCGGCATCACGCACGGCCTGCAGCGTGTCCAGGCGGTCCTGGTACTGGCGCGTGCTGACCACGTCCTGGTAGTACTCGGGCGCGGTGTCCAGGTTGTGGTTGTAGTAGTCCAGCCCCGCGTCACGCAGCGCCAGCGCCTGGTGCGGCTGGAGCATGCCCAGCGTGGCGCAGGTCTGCAGGCCCAGGTCCTTGACGGCGCCGATGAGCGCGCTCATCTTCTCGATGTCTCGATCCTTGGGTGCGCGCCAGGCAGCACCCATGCAAAAGCGCGTGGCGCCTGCGTCCTTGGCGGCCTGGGCCGCGCGCGTGACCTCCTCCACCTCCATCAGCTTCTCGGCCTTGACGCCCGTGTCGAACTCTGCCGATTGCGGACAGTAGCCGCAGTTCTCGGGGCAACCGCCGGTTTTTACCGACAGCAGGGTGGCCAGCTCGATCTCGCCGGCAGGCCAGTGCGCCCGGTGCACGGTCTGGGCCTGGAACAGCAGATCCATGAAGGGCTTGTCCAGCAGGGCCTGGATGGCGTCCACCGTCCAGCGCTGATCGGTCGGCGTGGCGTGGCGGTTTGCGGGCGCATGCCAGTGCATGGACTGGGCGGCTGCGGGTGTGGCGTGGGTCATGGGCGATTTCTCCTTGAGCGCAATGGCGCGCATTGTGTCGAAATCGTGGGCATCCAGGTCGTCAAGACAAAAGAATGCTAATTGGGCGCCGTTAGATAAACATGATGCAGTTTTGGTGTGATGTTGATGACTTTTGATGTGTTTTTGATTGATGTTTCGGGCCTTATGCTGCTTCTGCGCCGAACGTGCGGCGTATGGCCTGCATTCGCATTCAAGCGCAGCGGCGCTGTTTCTGCTTATGGGTTGAGAAACGTGCAGATAACGACACAAAGACGGCACTTGAAGCGCCATTGCCGCCTTCCGACCATCTGAAATAGAAAATACCCGATATGGTGATCGGGTATTTCCGTGCGCGAACGATGGCGCTGCAGCCCTCAGTAACCACGCAGATCGCGCGGCGGCTCATGCAGTGTTCCGCCGCAGATGCGCTCCAGCGAGGCGCCGACGATGGCCAGGTCGTTGTCGAAAGCCCCGTGGCTGGACGGGATGCGCACGTCGGGCGCGGCCGTGAGCACCTTGTCGGACTTCACCACCGTCAGGCGCGAGGCGAGCTTGGCCTCGGCCGCGGCGCGGCGCCAGATGGACAGGGTCTCGCCCGTGGTGGAGGCGCCGTCCCAGCTCGCCTGGTCGTTCTGGCCGGTCAGGGCACGTTCCAGCCCCATGAGCGGCGTGCGCCTGTCCTGTTCCAGCGCGTTGGACACCAGGTACAGCAGCGATTTGCGGTAGATGTAGGCGGTGTTGTCGTCGCGCTCGCGCGAGTCGCTCAGCACCGCCAGGTGGGTCTTGGCCAGCAGCGCCTTGTCGGCGAAATGCCGGTTGGCAAAGTCCACCGTGCAGGCGGGGGCGTAGAGATCGATGCCGGCCACCGCTTCGCGCAGGCTGGGTGTGCTGGAGGTAGTCTGCACCTTGGCCATCCAGCTCAGCATGTGGCCTATCCAGATGCTGCCGGCCGAATGCCCCATGAGGTGGATTTCCAGCTCGTCGCCCCACAGCGCCTTGAGCTCGCCCAGGGCGCGCGCCAGCAGGTCGCCCGCGCGCGTGGCCTGCCAGGCGTAGCCGGCGTTTTCCTTCATCTCGCTCCACAGCGCGCGCACCACGGTGCGGCCTATGGTGGATTCGATCAGGGCGTCGGTGCGCTCGGTCACCCATTCCTTGATGCCGGCGGCGGCCGGGCGGCCGGCGCGCCAGTCCTCCAGGTAGTAGCGAATGCTTTCGAGCAGCCCCGTGTGCCAGACCACGAACAGCGGGTAGCAGCCATTGGCCTCGCACAGCCGACCCAGGGCGCGTGCGCGCTTGATGCCGTCGGCCTCGCTGTTGAGGCCGCCGTGCACGTAGATCACCAGGCGCTTCTTGCCCTGCGGCGCCTGGGCGCGGAACCACTGGTCGGGCAGCACGCTGACCTGGTAGGACAGGTTGCGCGTGCGCTCGTCGGTGGTCAGGTAGCGGCTCATGCGGCCGTCGTTGCCCACGGAGATGACATGGTCGAGCGTCTGGCTCTCGGACCAGCCGCGCCCCGATGCCGCGCGCCCGCTCGCGGCCTGCGGCACGTTGCGCCCACCGCCTATCAGGCCCGGAACGCCCAGCGCCACCACCCAGGCATCCATGGCGTGCTGCAGCCAGTCCTCGTAGCTCAGCACGGCAAAGCCATGCGCGCCCCATTCGGGGCCCCAGGAGTTTTGCAGCACGAAGCCGCGCTCGTTGTAGCCCACGAGCGCATAGGCATGGCCGGCATCGCGCCGCGGCACACCGTCGAAGGCGATTACCGGCAGGCTGGCGTGGTTCTTGGGCAGGCTGCTGGTGGGCACCTGCTGCCAGCCGTCATGCACATAGCTGGAGACATAGATGGCGCCCACGTTCATGATGGCCGCCTGCAGGTCCGAGATGCTCTTGGTCTCGATGCGGTAGTACACGCCCACGGTGGTGCCGCGCGCGCGCTCGGCAAAGCCGAACTTGGGCGGCTTCTGCGCTGCGGCCTGGTAGGGCCAGTCGTCCTCCAGGCAGACGCCATGGTTGAACCAGCCCTTGATGGCGCCACGGCAACTCGAACCCTCGTAGTTCTCGCCCGCGTATTCGTCATAGCGCCGCGCCATGTTGTAGAACATGCGCGGGCTGACCGACTCCATGGATTTGGGCAGGTCGCTGCGTACCCAGCGCAGGTAGTTGACCACGCCGGCGAGGCCAAAACCGGTGCAGGCGCCCTCGCGCCCCTGGTTGAGCACCAGGCCGGCCTTGGCATAGGCCGGCAGCCACTTGCCGACCACGTCGGTCGATGGCCATTCGGGCTCCAGGCTGATGGGCGGCGGGGTGTAAGGGCGGTCGCGCAGGTCGGGCGGGTCGGCCGTGGCGTTGAGCTGGCGCTCGGCCGGCGCAGGCTTGCGCGGGGCCGCGGCCGCGGCGGCGGCTGCGCGCTTGCCCGCGCGTCGTGTCGCTGCCGGTGCCGTGGCTGCCGCTGCGGGGGCCGGGGGCAAGGCCGTCCGGGCCAGCGCGAACACGCTCTCAAAGTTGGCCAGCCCGTGCGAGCCGCCGTTGACCAGGCGGCGCGCGCCCTTGTAGTCGCCCGCGGCCAGGCAGGCCTGCATGGCGTCGCGGTGCGCATCCAGGAACAGCGCCAGCAGCAGCGCGGCCACCTCGGGCGCATTCGCCAGGTCTGGCGTGGCGGCCAGGTCCAGGCCCAGCTTCTTGCCATAGGCCTCGTAGTTGCTGCGGCCCGTGAGTTGTACGAAGCCGCGCCCGCGGAACATCGCGCCCTCGCCGCGGCGGTTGCCCAGCTTGCCGTCATAGAGCGCAAACGGCGTGCCGCCGGGCGCGGTGTTGTACTTGGACTGGAACTCGGAGATGGGCACAAAACCCTCGGTCTCGGCGCGTATCGTGCCCATGGCGGCGAGCACCATGTCGCGCCCGGTCAGGGCCACGGCGCGCAGCGCCGCCGTCACATACTGCAGATAGCGCGCAATGTTCACGGGCTTGGTCGCCGGGAACAGCGCGTGGACGTTGTCCACGTCCAGGTCACAGTCCAGATGCGGCCAGTCGGCCAGCCCGAGCGCCAGCATATTGCTCGGGCCGACGATGCCATCGGCGATCAGGCCACGGCCGTTCTGCCAGTAGCGCAGCGCCGCGTCCAGCGTGGTGTCGAAGCTCGCACCGCCCTTGTCCAGCTGCGGGTAGTTGGCCGCCGCGTCCCCGAGTTCGGCCACCAGCGCCTTGCGCAGCTTGCTGACCAATGGATCCTGACTCCCCTGACGCAACAGATAGGTTGGCATGGCATCGTCTCCTGGCTTGGGCGCGCGGCCCCATGCTGCAGGCACTGGCATGGGCGGGGCGCATGACGGGGCTATTGTGTAACCGGCATAGTGAGCCGTCACTACCGAAAAAGTTGTTGCGGGATGTGGCGCTCGGCCTCTCAGACACCCAGGTATTGGTGGCGCGCGCGCGCGTCGGCGGCCAGCTCAGCCATGGGCGCCTGGTGCACGATGCGGCCCTGCTCCAGCACATAGGCGCGGTCGGCCACGGACTGGGCAAAGGGCAGGTTCTGCTCGCTCAGCAGAATGCCCATGCCGCGCGCCTTGAGCGCGACTATGGTGCGCGCCATCTGCTCGACGATCAGCGGGGCCACGCCCTCCGAGGGTTCGTCGAGCAGCACCAGGTAGGGCTGGCCCATGAGGGTGCGCGCCACGCTCAGCATCTGCTGCTCGCCGCCGCTCATGCGCCCGCCCAGGCGGTCGGGCATCTCACCCAGGTTGGGGAACAGGGTGAACAGCTGCTCCGGCGTCCAGTGCGGCGCCGGTTCGCCACCGGGCCAGTGGCGCGGCCCCTGGCGGCCGACTTCCAGGTTTTCCAGCACGGTCAGGTCGGTGAAGATGCGCCGGTCCTCGGGCACATAACCCAGGCCGGCACGGGCTATGCGGTGCGGCGGCTGGCCGTCGATGCGCCGGCCGTCGAATTCAACGCGGCCCGCGGCACGCGCCATCAGCCCGGCAATGCCCTTGAGCGTGCTGCTCTTGCCCGCGCCGTTGCGCCCCATCAGGGCCACGACCTCGCCGCGGCCGACGGTGAGCGATACCCCGTGCAGGATATGGGCGGCGCCGTACCAGGCGTTGAGGTTGTCAACGGCAAGCAAGGCTGATGGCGCCTGATGGGTCACATGCCTCAGACCAAGCCGCTGGCCCTCACCCCCACCCTCTCCCAGAGGGAGAGGGAGTAAAGCCGGCGCGGCCGATCGCCCTCGCCCCTTTGGGGAGAGAGCCTGCCCCCGGCTTGAACGGGGGGAGGGGTGAGGGGCCTCTGCGGCATCTTCATGGTCAGGCGATATTGGCCTTTCACCATTGTCTGGTAATCGTTGGCAGCTATCGTTTTCAAAGCCTGCCGTACCCAGATAAGCCGCCTGCACCCGCTCATCCCCCCGGATCTGCTGGGGTGTGCCCTCGGCCAGCAGCCGGCCGCGCACCAACACGGCCACGCGGTCGGCGTGGGCGAAGACCATGTCCATGCTGTGCTCGGTGAACAGCACGGCCATGCGCCGCTCGCGCGCCAGGCGGCGCACCAGCGCCATCAGCGCCAGGCGCTCGGCGGGCGCCATGCCGGCCGTGGGTTCGTCCATGAGCAGCAGGCGCGGCGCGTGCGCCAGGGCCATGGCCAGCTCCACGCGCTTGACGTCGCCGTAGGCCAGCTGGCTGCAGGGGCAATCGGCCTGGCCGGCCATGCCCACCTGCTCCAGCAGCACCAGCGCGTCGCCGGCGCGGTGGTGATCAGCGCGGCGCCACCAGGCCCAGGCCCTGCGGTCGTGCGACAGCAGGGCCAGCTGCACGTTCTGCAGCGCCGTGAAGCTGGCGAAGGTCTGGGCGATCTGGAAGCTGCGGCCCACGCCCAGGCGCCAGATGGCACGCGGCGGCAGGCCGGTGATGTCCTGCCCGTCCAGCAGCACGCGGCCGCCGTCGGGTGCGAGCTGGCCGTTCAGCAGGTTGAAGGTAGTGCTCTTGCCCGCGCCGTTGGGGCCGATCAGCGCCAGCAGCTCGCCCGCCGCCAGCTCCAGCGACACGCCCTGCACGGCGCGCACGCCGCCAAAGGACTTGGACAGGCCCTGCACGCTCAGCAGGCTCATGCTGCGCCCTCTTGTACTATTGTTTTGATAGCTTTTCGCGCTTGCCGCATATGCACAAATCCCGAAATTCCCTGAGGAAACAGCAGCACCAGCAGCAGCATGCTGCCGCCCAGCAGCGCGCGCCAGTAGTCGGTGGCGCGCGCCACGCTGTCGTGCAGCCAGGTGAACGCCGCCGCGCCCACCAGCGGACCGGCCAGCTGCTGCACGCCGCCCAGCAGCACCATGACCAGGCCATCGACCGATCGCGTCACCCCCAGCGCCTCGGGCGTCACGCCGCCCTTGGAGAACGCAAACAGCGCCCCGGCCAGCCCCGCCACCAGCCCGGCGACGACAAAGGCCGCCCATTGCACGCGGCGCCAGTGCAGGCCTATGGCCTCGGCACGCAGGCTGGAATCGCGCGCGGCGCGCAGCGACCAGCCCAGCGGCGCGTGCAGCATGCGCCGCAGCAGGTACACGCCCGCGGCGCACAGGGCCAGCGCCAGCCAGTAGAAGCCCGCGCCCTGCGCCGCCCAGTCGGGCGGCCAGACGCCGGTCAGGCCGTTGCTGCCGCCGGTGACCGCGTCCCACTGGTAGGCGATGGCCCAGGTGATCTGCGCAAACGCCAGCGTCAGCATGGCCAGGTACACGCCCGACAGGCGCACGCAGAACCAGCCGTAGACCAGTGCGCCCGCCGCAGCCAGCAGGGGCGCGAGCAGCAGCACCGCCCCCATGGGCAGATCGAGCGCGCGCGTGAGCAGCGCCGCGCCATAGGCGCCCAGGCCGAAGTAGGCCGCATGGCCAAAGGAATGCAGGCCGCCCGGCCCGAGGATGAAATGCAGGCTGGCGGCAAACAGCGCGGCGATGGCGATGTCGGTCAGCAGCACCACCGCGTAGCTGCCCTGGCCCAGCGCCAGCGGCAGCAACGCCAGTCCGATCGGCAGCAGCAGCCAGGCGGCCACGGCGGCCGGGCCTGCGCCCTGCAACGGCACCTCGGGCGTGCCCAGGCTGCGCACGGCGGCCTGTGGCCGGCCCATCAGGCCCCAGGGGCGCCAGACGAGCACGGCGGCCATGACGAGAAACTCCACCACCAGCGTGAGCTTGGGAAAGGCAAGCTCCATGCCCGCGATCTGCACCACGCCCAGCCAGATGCAGACGGCCTTCAACTCGGCAATCAGCAGCGCCGCCACGAACGCGCCGGGCAGCGAGCCCATGCCGCCCACCACCACCACGACGAAGGCCGCGCCTATGGTCAACATGTCCAGCTCCAGGCTGGCGGGCTCGCGCGGCAGTTGCAGCGCGCCGGCGAGGCCCGCGAGCAGCGCACCCAGCGCGAACACCCCCGTGAACAGCCAGGCCTGGTTCACGCCCAGGGCGCCGACCATCTCGCGATCCTGCGTGGCCGCGCGCACCAGGGAGCCCCAGCGCGTGCGCGTGAGCAGCAGCGTCAAGAGCAGCAGCACCAGCGGCCCTACGGCGATCAAGAACAGGTCATAGGCCGGAAAGCGCCGGCCCAGCAGGCTTACCGCGCCCTCCAGCCCCGGTGCGCGCGGGCCGAAAAGTTCCTCGGGCCCCCAGAGCCACAGGGCCGCGTCCTTGATGACCAGCACCAGCGCAAAGGTCGCCAGCAGCTGCAGCAGCTCGCTCGCGTGGTAAATGCGGCGCAAAAGCAGCAGCTCAACCAGCGCGCCCAGCAGCCCCACGGCCAGCGGCGCCAGCAGCAGCGCGGGCCAGAAGCCTATGGCGCCCGCCAGATGCTCCACGCAGGAATAGGCCACGAACAGCCCCAGCATGTAAAACGAGCCATGGGCAAAGTTGACGATGCGCGTGACGCCGAAGATCAGCGACAGCCCGGCGGCCACCAGGAACAGCGTGGACGCGCCCGCCAGGCCGTTGAGCAGCTGGGCCAGGAGGCCGGAAAAATCCATCATTGCACTGCCATCAACGCCTTCAAGCGCCCCAGCGCATCGGCCACGACGCGGCCTTGCACCGCAATGCTCTCGATGATGTCGCCAGGCGTACGCGCATCCACCGCCGCCACGGCATTCGGGTTGACGGCCTTCAGGTCGAATACGCCCGCGTCGATGGCGGCGGCCTCTGCCTCCAGATCACGTACGGTTCTTTCGTGCGTGCGGATGGAGGCCTCCTGCGCTTCGATCTGCGTGCTATCCGCCTTGTCTTTCTTCAGCCGCCTGAGTTCTTCCTTCAGGTCAACCACGGCGGCTTTGATGCCTGCTGCCTTGTCCAGCAACGGCTGCATGTCCTCGCGCGCCTTGGCGCGGCGCGCAGCGAAGTCCACCGTCCACGAATAACGGCTGTCGCCGCGCGTAGCGAGCAGCTTCGCGTAGCTGGGGAACGGTTGCCCTTCACTGGCCGCGTCTGATTTCCATTCCTCCAGCAGCACCGATGGCAAGGCATCGTCGCTCAGCGTTGCGCCGTCCTTGCCGAAGCCGAAATGCGCCAGGTTCAAAGGCGTCTTCTTGCCCACCTTCACCCACGACAGGTCGTAATACCAGATGCGCTCGGTCTTCCTGCCTTTGGTGAAGAACAGCAGATTGGTCTTGACACCCGCGCCCGCCGTGGAGAACACGCCGCCCGGCAGGCTGACGATGGCCCACAGTTCGCACTCGTCCAGCAGTTTGCGCTTGGTTTCGACGAAGGCGCTTTCGTTGGTGCGGAACAGCAAGCCCTCGTCCAGCACGATGGCGCAGGTGCCATTCGGTGCAAGTTCGGAGAGGATGTCCTGCACGAACAGCACCTGCGTGGCGCTGGTCTCGAAGGCGAAATTCCTCTGCGCATCCCGGCCCTCCTTACCGCCGAAGGGCGGGTTGGTCAGGATCACGTCGAACTGCGCGGGCGCGTGCTCGAACAGCGCGGCGTAGGTGGCGCGCCGCGTCAGCGAATTGCCGTGCCATAGGTTGGGCTGGTCGATGCCGTGCAGCACCAGGTTCGCCAACGCGATGGGGAACACGAGGTTTTCCTTCTCGCGCCCGAAGAACGTATCGTGCTTGAGGCGTTCGATATCGGTGCTGGCTGCGGTGTTGCCCAGCTTGCGCGCGATGTGCTCGTAAGCCACGGCGAGGAAGCCGCCCGTGCCGCAACACGGGTCGTACACCGTCTGCCCAAGCGACGGGTTCACCGTATGCACCATCGCGCGGATGACCTCGCGCGGGGTAAAGAACTGGCCGCCGTCGGAGTTCTTCTCGCCCATCTTCAACAGCAGGTCTTCATACACCTGCGAGAGCGTGAAGAAATGCGTGTCGTCGATATGGTCGATGCTGATTTCGTGCACGCGGTCGAGGATGTCGCGCAGGTTGGCTTCGTCGTCCACGCGCACGCGCTCCACCGCCGTCATGATGCGGCCGATGATGCGCTGCTTCGGGCTCGCCGCCCGGTTCGGCAGATTCGTGCGCGGGTTGATGTCCAGCGCGTGCAGATGCGGCAGCAATTCCTGGTTGATGAAGTCAAACAACCAGCCGTCGCCGGCGGCAAACAGCTCCTGCCGCTTCCAGCCTTGCGCCTTGCCGTCGGATGTTTTCGGGTGGTCGGGTTTGTCCGACCACGGCGCGGCCCAGTCCTGCCAGCGGTAAGGTGAACGCAGCGCGGGTGAGAATTCCGCGCCCAGCACTTCGGCCTGTTCGGCATCGCGCGCTTCCTGCGCGTCGAGAATGCGCAGGAACAGAATCCACGTCAGTTCCGGCACGTACTGCAAGGCGCTGGCGCAGTTGGAGCGGCGCATCACGTCGCAGATGCTCTTGACGAAAGCCGACAGCGACTGCGTGGATGCGATGGCCTTGGGGTGTTTTTCGGTTTTTCCGGGGCGGGCCATAATCAGTCAGCACCCTCGTTGGTGATCCGGGTGTTTTGCAGATAGAACTCGTGCAACTTGGCTTGCAACAGCGCCTTGTCGGGCAACTGGGTCTGGTATTGGGCAATCAACGCCGGTGAAGTGGTGCGGCTCAAGGCGTACTCCACCACTTCATCGTCTTTGCTGGCGCACAGCAGCACGCCAATGGCCGGGTTCTCATGCGGCTTGCGCACGTCCCGATCCAGCGCCTCCAGGTAGAAGTTCAGCTTGCCCAGGTATTCCGGCTCGAAGCGCCCGACCTTCAGCTCGATGGCGACCAAGCAATTCAGCCCACGATGGAAAAACAGCAAGTCCAAGGCAAAATCACGCCCGCCGACCTGCACCGGGAATTCGCTGCCGACAAAGCAGAAATCCCGACCCAGCTCGATCAGGAATTCCTTGAGGCGTGCCAGCAAGCCATGATGCAGATCGGCTTCCGCATGACCTTCTGTAAGCTCAAGAAACTCAACCAGATAGCTGTCGCGGAAGACACTGGCCGCGTCCGGGTGAATTTGTCTCACCACTGGTGAGACTTTTGGCGGGGACAGTACGGTGCGCTCAAATAGCGCCGCCTTGAACTGGCGCTCCAGTTGGCGGCTGCTCCATTGCTCCTGCGCCGCCAGTCGCAGGTAGAACTCGCGCTCTTCCGGGCGTTTGCTCTGGCTCAGGATGATGAGGTGTTGCGTCCACGGCAATTGTGTCAGCAGTGCTGACACCATTTCAGCGGTGGGGTACGCCTCGTAGAACTGCCGCATCCTGAACAGGTTGCGGCGGGTAAAACCGCGCAGCCCCGGCTGGGTTTGCGCCAGATAGTGCGCCAGTTGAACCACCACGCCATCGCCCCATTCGGCGGCGGCCACCTTGCGGCTGATGCGCTGGCCGATTTGCCAATACAACTCGATCAGCGTGGTGTTGACCGCCTGCACCGCACGCTGTTTGGCAGTGGCGATGAGTTGGGCGATTTCAGAAAAATCGGCGGGTTGCGGGGTGGTGCTCATGGCGATGGCTCCGCAAAGGCTTGCGCAAGAATCCGCTGCGGCAGGCGTTCGATTTCGGCCAGTTGCGCGGCAGCGGCCTGGGCGAGGGTGGCGGCTTCGGTGAGTTGGGATTGCAGGCGGGACACCAATTGTTGTTGTTCGTGTAAGGACAGCAAAGGCAGCTCCACCGCTTCAACCTGCCCGGGTGAAATGTGCGGGACACCAAGGCTTTGGTCATGCCAGGAGATGGCACCAATGAAGCGCGAGGATTGCAGGAATGCATACAGAAAGCCTGCATCAATTGCCCCCGATTTCAGCAGGAACCGGCCCACGCGTTGCAGCAACAGCGACGGCACATCGTCGGCGCCCACGCGGGCCACCTTGATACCGCTGGAAATCAGGGGACGATCAAGGCTGATGAGGACATCGTCTTCTTCAAGTGCATAACCCGGATAACGGTCAGCGGCGCTTTCCTCCAGATATACCGCACTATCCCAATAGACCTTGCCCGGCAGGATGTTGGTGTTGCGCAGCAGGCGTACGCCGGAAGTCTTGAAGTCTTCGCTCTTGAAGGCGTAGCCGGACTGCACCTTGGCAACGGTAGCGATGGGGTGCCATTGTTCGCACGCATCGAATGCGGCATCAACCAGTTTCGTGCGCAGCAGCGCAGCATCGCGCACCTGCGCCTGCGCCGCCTGCCGCGCGGTTTCCACCTCGGCCAGTTGGGCTTTCAGGCGGGCGGCGATTTGGCGCTGTTCCGGAAGCGAAAACTTGGGTATTTCAAGTTCTTCGAGGAAGTCCGCAATCAAGCTATGGACGGTTGGCCCACGCTTCACGCCATCCTTCAACACCAGTGCTTGATTCGCTTTGAGATACAGCGCTATGAACTCCGCGTCGTGCCCGGGGTTTGGAACGATGGCTCTGATGTCTTGATTGAATGCGGAAGGTTGCCGAATGATCCCGACAGGGAGCGTGTGTGCCAGAACACCGGAACGACCAACGACAAGGATTGTTCCTGGCTCCATCATCCGCGTGGCGGATAACCGAACCGCAGCATCACTGATGCGATCTTGTGCGGCAACCAAGTCGAAGCTTTTGATGTCCTTCGGTGAGAACCAAGGAATATCACCTTTCCAAAAGTCAGCATTCCCCTTGTCAGGCGTTCCGCCGCTGTAAAAGCGGCAGCAGTCCGCGAGCTTCTGGACACTCATACCCCAAACAACCTCATCTTCGCGTCCTGCATCACATCGGCAGGCTTGCCCAATACGCGCAGCGCATCCAGCCCACCAGCCAATCGGATTTCCGGCACATCCCACAACGCAGGCGTTTCCAGCGCCTCGGTGCCGCCCAGCGCGAACTGAGTGCCGAAGCCGCGCAGCACGATGGCGGATTTCTCATCCATGGCTGCAAACCAGCCCACATTTGCACCCACATAGTGCGCGCCGCGCTCGGGGCGCTTGAAGGCGCGAGCGTGGTAGCCGTGGTGGCCAAAGAAGTCGTACAGGTCGAAGTCGCTCATCTGGTCGATTTCGCGGATGGTTTCCGGGCTGAAGTTGTCGCCCAGCAGGTGGTCGATCAAGCTGCGGCGTTTTTTCGCCTCGATCCACAGCGCGCGGAAGTCGTCGAGGTTGTGCGCTTCGCGCAGCACGCGGGCGATGACTTCGCGCCGGTATTCATCGACCGGAATCGGCGTGGCGCGGCCGTCGCGGTTGACGAGAATGAAGCGGCCCTGCGCGTTGATGATGACCGGCTGACCGCCGATCACAGGCACGACGGAGCCTTCGTCATCGCCACCTTCATCGCCCCCGCCTTCACCCGTGTCACCGCCACCACCGCCACCTGAGCGCGGCGCATTGGTGATGAACTCCGCGCCGAACAGATCGGTGACGCCGGTGTAGTCGTACAGCCAGAACTTGTACTTTTGCGTTTCCTCATGGATGCGCGTGCCGCGCCCGACCATCTGGTAGAACTTGATGGCCGATTGCAGGTACCGGAAGAACACCACGGCGTTCAGGCGTTCGATGTCCACGCCCGCTTCCAGCAAGTCCACGGTGCAGGCGATGAAGGCGCGTTCGCCGCTGCCGCGCATGATTTCGATCTTGTCCGCGCCGCCCGCTGCCGTGCATTTGAAGGCGTAGTCGTCCTTGCGCGACTTGCCGTTTTGCTTGCACCACGCGGCGTAGAGGTTGTTCATCTGCATCGCCACGCGGTCGGCGTGCAGGTCGCGGGTGCAGAAGATGATGACCTTCTGTTCCGGCCCGCCGTTTTCGCACAACTGGCGAAACAGGTCTTCGCACATCTTGGGCGTGCGCAGGTCGATGAACAGTTCGTCGTCGAAGTCCTTGCCGGTGTATTCAGCCTTGGTCAGGTCGTCCTCGGTGAGCGGCTTGCCGGTTTTGATGTCGCGCGCACCTGCCTTGAGGATTTCTTCGCGGGTGAATACGCGCGCATCGATGTCGGCTTTGCGCTTGACGATTTCGCACGCGGCCAGGTAGCCGTCTTCCTGCGCTTGAGCCAGCGAATATTCGTACACCGGCTCGCCAAAATATTGGACGTTGTGCGCGGTGATGGCGTCGTCTTCGGCGATGGCTTTTTCGATTTCCTGCGATTGCTTGATGCGCTTGGGTTCCTTCAGCTTGCGCGGCGTGGCGGTGAGGCCGATGTGGATGGCATTCGGGTTGCGGGTGAGCACCTGCGACCACTTGCCCCAGGCGCTGCGGTGGCATTCGTCGATGACGATGACGCTGAAGGCATCTTCGCCGTAATGGTCGGTGAGGAAGCTGCCGTCGCCGTTTTCGTCGATGCCCAGCGTCTGGTAGGTGGCGATGTGGATGCGCGCATTGGCGGCGGCGTTCTGGCCGCGCTCGGTCTGCACGATGCGGGCGTTGCCGCCAAAGGCGGCCTTGAGCTTGGTGTAGGCCTGTTCCCGCAGTTCGTCGCGGTCGCACAAAAACAGCGCGGGTTTGGGCAACAGGCCCGCCTGCGCCATGCGCCACAGCAGGTTGGTGGCGATGATGGTTTTGCCCGCGCCGGTGGCGAGCGTGAGCAATACGCGCGGCGCGTTGCCTGCCTGCCGTTCGAGAATGATTTTCTCGAAAGCGGCGCGAATGGCGGCGTCCTGGTAATAGCGTGTGGCCGACCATGCAGGGCTGTGGGCCTGGAACAGCACGGCAGCATCGGGCGACGCCAGATTGATGCCCTTGTCCCTCGCATAACGCACGCACAAGTCAGGGTGGGGTGGGAAGTCTTCCAGCGGGTGCGGGCCGGTCTGGATGCCGCTGGGTTTGTCGTAATCGCCGTACAGATGGCCGTTGCTGGCAAAAACGTACTGCACGTCAAAGCGCGTGCAGTCCGCATAGCCCTTGGCCTGCTCCATACCACTGAGCGGGTCGGCGCTTTCCTTCTTGGCCTCCAGCACGGCCACCGGCAGCGGTTTGGGCATGTCTCCCACCTGCACACACAGCAGGTAGTCGGTGCGGCCGGCGCGCTTGCTGCGGCGGCCTTTTGGCCCAGTGGGCTCCACCGGGGCGGGTGTTTCCAGGCGAATGCGCTGTGGATCGTCGTAGCCCTTGCGGCGCAGCACGGGGTCAATGAGATGGAAGCGGGTTTCTTCTTCGTTGTATGCCACGGCAGCTCCTCAGTTCCGATGCCGATGTCACCTGTGTGGACTGAAAACTCAGGGGGCCGGGCGCAGCTTCTTCACCTCTTCGTCGGAGGGCTGGAACTTCGCGCCGTCCATGTACTTGAAGTTGACCATCACGCCCTTGCCGCCGTACAGCCCGGTTTTGCCGACAAACGCGCCCATGGTGGACTGGTGATCCTGCGCGCGGTAGGTGATGGGGCCGAAGGGCGTGCGCACCTGCAGGCCGCGGAAGGCGGCGATGAGTTTTTCGGTATCGGCGCTGCCGGCCTTTCTGAGCCCGGCGGCAATCGACTGGATGGCGTTGTAGCCCACCACGGAGCCGGCGCGCGGGTAGTCCTTGAAGCGCTTGCGATAGGCGGTGGCAAAGCCGTCATGCTCGTCCGTGAAGATGGCGTACCAGGGGTAGCCCGTCACCACCCAGCCCTGCGGCGTCTCGCCCTTGAGCGGGTCCAGGTACTCGGGCTCGCCGGTCAGCAGGCTGACCACGCCCTTGCCCTCGAACAGGCCGCGCGTGTTGCCTTCACGCACGAACTTGGCCAGATCGGCCGCGAACAACACGTTGAAGATGGCGTCGGGCTTGGCGTCAGCCAGCGCCTGCACCACGCTGCCCGCGTCCACCTTGCCCAGCGGCGCGGCCTGCTCGGCGACGAATTCCACGTCCGGCTGCGCGGCCTTGAGCAGGCGCTTGAAGGTCGCCACGGCCGACTGGCCGTATTCGTAGTTGGGGTAGACGATGGCCCAGCGCTTCTTCTTCATGGCCGCGGCCTCGGGCACCAGCATGGCCACCTGCATATAGGTCGAGGGGCGCAGGCGGAAGGTGTAGCGGTTGCCGTTCTCCCAGACGATCTTGTCCGTGAGCGGCTCTGCCGCCAGGAAGAAGCGCTTCTTCTGCTGCGCATAGTCGGTCAGCGCCAGGCCCACATGCGACAGAAAGCTGCCCATGAGCACGTCCACCTTCTCGCGCGTGAGCAGTTCATCGGCGGCGCGCACTGCGTCGGCCGGGTTGCCGTTGTCGTCGCGCGTGACGAGCACCAGTTTTTTGCCGTTGACGCCGCCGGTCAGGTTGATCTGCGCCAGCGCCAGATCCATGCCCTTCTTGTAGGGCTCCAGGAAGGCGGGCTGGGCCTTGTAGCTGTTGATCTCGCCAATGGTGTAGACCTCCTCGGCCTGGGCCGCGCCCAGGCCCCAGGCCAGGGTGGCGACGAGGGTGGTGAATAGCTTGTGCATCTTGGAATCCTTGCGGCAGCGCAACGGCCGCGGCCCGCAACTGTACCGCCGGTGCGGGTTTGCCCCACAATACGCGGGTTTGCCCCGATAGCGGGCGGGCAGGTCGGCGCAATTCGGCTTATGCCCACAGCGAATAAAAAAAGCGCGAAACTCGCCAAAACCGCGTAATCCCAGTTTTCAAACCTTCCTGTCCATCCATGAGCGCATTCCTCGAAGAACGAGTCCTGTCGGTGCACCACTGGACTGATCGCCTGTTTTCCTTCACCACCACGCGCGACCCGGCGCTGCGTTTCTCCAACGGCCACTTCACCATGATCGGGCTGAAGGTGAATGACAAGCCGCTCTTGCGCGCCTACAGCATCGTCAGCGCCAACTACGAGGAGCACCTGGAATTCCTGTCCATCAAGGTGCCGGACGGCCCGCTGACCTCGCGCCTGCAGCATATCCAGGTGGGCGACACCATCATCGTCGGCAAGAAGCCCACGGGCACGCTGCTCATCGACTACCTGCTGCCGGCCAAGCGCCTGTACCTGATGTCCACGGGCACGGGGCTGGCGCCCTTCCTGAGCGTGATCCGCGACCCCGAGACCTACGAGAAATTCGAGGAAGTAATCCTGATCCACGGCGTGCGAGAGGTGGCCGAGCTGGCCTACCACGACTACATCACCCAGGAGCTGCCCAAGCATGAGTTCCTGGGCGAGCTGGTAGCCAAGCAGCTCAAGTACTACCCCACGGTCACGCGCGAGCCCTTTCGCAACCAGGGCCGCATGACGGAGCTGATCGAGAACGGCAAGCTGTTCACCGATCTGGGCGTGCCGCCGCTCAACTCGCTGGAAGACCGCGTCATGCTCTGCGGCAGCCCGGAGATGCTGGCCTCGCTCAAGACCATGCTGGAGCACCGCGACTTCGAGGAAGGCAACACCACGCGGCCGGGTGACTTCGTCATCGAACGCGCCTTCGTAGAGAAGTAGGGCGCCTTTGGCTCCTTCCCCCTTTGGGGGAAGGCAGGGATGGGGGCTGGAGCGCCGGCATCTTGCCGGCATCCCAGTTCGCGCGTCGCTGGCCCCCACCCCAGCCCTCCCCCAGAGGGGGAGGGAGCCCAAAAACGGAAGAAACGCAGCGGCGTATCAATACCCCCTATCCACCACCCGCACGGGCTGCTGCGTGCCGGCACGCTCGGCGTCGCCGCTGCCATCGTCCACGCGCCAGCTGTTGCCCTGCAGGCGCACGGGCGTGCCCTCGGCCACGGGCTGGGAGCGCGTGAAGCTGCGCACCGAGCCGTCCTGCATGCGCACGCGCATCTGGTAGACGGTGGTGCTGCGGGTGCGCTCCTCCACCTTGTGTCCCAGATAGCCGCCGCCCACGGCGCCCGCCACCGTGGCCACGGCGCGGCCCGAGCCCTTGCCGATCTGGTTGCCCAGCACGCCACCGAGCACACCGCCGGCCACCGCGCCCAGGCCGGTGGCGGGTGCTGCCTGCTCTATGGCTTGTACCGACTCCACGCGCCCGCAGCTGGCGCAGACCGGCGCCGCGGCCCGGTTTTGGGCGGCGGGCTGCAGGTAGGGATCTGCCTGGCGTGGCAGGGCGCTGCGGGTTGCTCTTGAATCAGGAGCTGTCAGCGCTTGCTGGGTGGGCGCTTTTGGCGCTTTCTCGTTGATTATTTCGGCTTCGGGCGTGCGCGGTGCGCTGGCCTGGGTCGTGGGCGCTGCGTCAGCGTGCAGGTTCTGCGCCAGCAGCGTGCCGCCCAGGGCCAGCACGCTGACGCCGAGCGCGCCCACGGCGGCCCAGAGCCATTTCACGCTGGCCGCGGGCTGTGCCGCGGCGCTGGGGGTGGTGGAGGGGTTCATGAGGCAATCCTATGTGTGTCTATCCAGCACAGGCCCGAAGACCGGGCCATGTACCGCGCACCGAGGCTACCCCGGCCCCCGCTTCACAAAGCCGAGCGGGCTGTAACGGGCGTAAACAGCGGTCAGGAAGGCGCGCCGGCGCCCTCGCGCGCCTCATGCAGGGCCCGGGCGCTGCTGGCCGCAAACAGCAGCACGGCCGACGAGAAGTAGATCCACATCAGGAACACCACCAGCGAACCCGCCGCCCCATAGGCCGACACCACGGCCGCGCGCGTCAGGTACAGCGCCAGCAGCTGCTTGCCCACGGTGAACAGCACCGCGCCCACCGCCGCGCCCCACAGCAGGCAGGGCAGGGGCGGCTTGGGGCCGCTGCCGATGCGCATCAGCCCCAGGAACAGCAGCACCACCACGCCAAAGGACACGGCCTCGTTGATCACCTGCAGCAGCAGGCCCGAGCCGAACGGCAGGAGCGCGCTGGCCCAGGTGGCCACCGCCTTGATGGCTGTGGACAGCACCAGCGACACCAGCAGCAGAAAACCCAGTGCCAGCACATAGGCCAGGCCGCGCAGGCGCAGCGACGCCAGGCGCCACCAGGCGGTGCGCTCGGGCGCGCCGTGGCCATGCAGCCACAGGCGCTCCAGCGCCTTCTGCAGCTCGGCAAACACGCCCGTGGCGCCCGACAGCAGCAGTACGAAGCCGGCCGCCGACGCCAGCCGCCCCTGCGCCGGTTCCTGGGCGCTGGCCAGCGCCATGCGCACCACCTCGGCGCCGCGCTCGCCCATGACCTCGCGCACCTGGCCGATGAGGTTGCTCTCCAGGTAGGCCTTGTCTATCCACCAGCCCAGCAGGCCCACCAGCAACAGCAGCAGCGGCGCCAGGCTGAGCATGCCGTAGAAGGACATGGCGGCGCTCATGCGCAGGCCGTCCGCATCCAGCCACAGCTGCACGGCGCGCAGCAGGGTTGCCAGCGGGCGGGCAAAGGGCAGGGCCCAGGAGGGCAGTTGGGGCTTGGAATCAGGCATGGGCCGATTGTGCGCAAGCCGCGGGCCGCGCGCGCCGGCTCTTACACTCACGCCTGACTACACATTCCTCGCAAACACATGCAAACGCGTTGCGCCCTGGTCGGCATGCCCGGCAGCGGCAAATCCACCGTAGGCCGGCATCTGTCGCGTCGCCTCGGCCTGCCCTTTGTCGACATGGATCAGCGGCTGGAGCAGCAGCTG
>Ga0209792_1000768_pt1 | contig 19009 bp, 17 predicted proteins | sample EBPBio142005_DNA_FD_185860 | JGI IMG/M metagenome (GOLD analysis project Ga0209792, IMG submission 185860) | Wastewater treatment Type I Accumulibacter community from EBPR Bioreactor in Madison, WI, USA - Reactor 1_6/14/2005_ DNA (SPAdes)... | ecosystem: Engineered > Bioreactor > EBPR >... | reverse complement strand
CCGCTCAGCCCCACGCCGCCCAGGCCGACGATAGCAACCGTGCTGCCCGGCTGGATCTGCGCCGTGTTGATCACTGCACCGACGCCGGTCACGACGGCGCACCCGAACAGCGCCGCCACGTCGAGCGGCAGGCTCTTGTCGATCACCACGACCGATCCGCGATCGACCACCGCATACTCGGCGTAGCAGGAGACGCCGGAATGATGGTGCACCGGCTTGCCGTCATGGTGCAGGCGGTGATGGCCGGAAAGGAGCTGACCGGCGGTGCGCGGGCTGATCGAGCGCTCGCAGATATAGGGCCGCCCTTCGAGGCAGCGCCGGCAGCGGCCGCAGCTCACGTTGAAGGTGAAGCAGACATGGTCGCCCTTCTTGACGTCGTGCACGCCCGCGCCGACCTCGACGATCTCGCCCGAACCCTCGTGACCCAGCACGATCGGCACCGGCCGCGGCCGGTCGCCGTTGATCAACGACAGGTCGGAGTGGCAGAGCCCGCCGCCGCCGACCTTGACCAGCACCTCGCCTTCGCCGGGCGGATCGAGGTCGACCTCCATGACCTGAATGGGCTTGCTCTTGGCGAACGGCCGTGGCGCGCCGCAGACCGTGAGGACACCGGCTTTCATCTTCATGGCGTTTCTCCCAGGACAGGTTTCGATCGTCGATCGCCGCGCACTCCGCACAGCGCTAGGCAATTCCTCCGTCGACCCGGACCAGCGATCCGGTGGTAAAGCTCGACTTGCTCGACGCGAGATAGAGCGCCGCGGTTACGATCTCCTCCGGCAGGCCGCTGCGCTTCAGGGCCGCCGTCGAATTGAGCTTGTGCTCGTCGCTCCACGCCTTGGAAACGTCGGTGAGGAAGCGACCGGGCGAGATGGTGTTCACGCGCACCTTCGGCCCGTACTCGAAGGCGAAGGCTTCGGTGAGGGCATTGAGCGCGGCCTTGGCGCCGGCATAGGGCGCGATCTGCGGCCGTGGCCGGAGCGCACCGGCGCTCGAAATGTTGATGATCGAACCGCCCTCGCCCGCCGCCATGCGGCTGCCGATCAGGGACATCAGGCGGAACGGTCCCTTGAAGTTCAACGAGACGATGCGGTCGAAGAGCTGCTCCGGTGTTTCCAGCGAGGACGGTGCCAGCGGCGAGGAGCCGGCATTGTTCACCAGGATGTCGACCTTGCCGAAGGCTGCGTAGGCTGCATCGGCCAACCCGTCGAGTTCCTGCCAGTTGGCGACGTTGCAGGCATAGGTCGCCGCCTTGCGGCCCATCGCGCGCACGTCGGCCGCAACCTTCTCGCAGGCTTCGAGCTTGCGGCTGGTGATGAAGACGTCGGCACCGTGCTGGGCGAAGGCCTTGACCATCTGATAGCCGAGGCCGCGGCTGCCGCCGGTAACGAGGGCAACCTTGCCCGTGAGATCGAAATAGGGGGTGCTCATGGCCGGGAGCATATCGGACCTTGGTCGCGGAGGCCCATACGCCACCGCGCCTTTGATCCGCGGTCCGAAACGACCGACGGGCTGGTTTCGACCAATATCTTCTGCGCATCGCACTTTCTTCCGCCGTGCCATGGCGACCCGTCCGGGCACGCCTCTTCCCGACTGGCTGCACCGGCAGCACCACGTCTGCACCACGTCCGCTGGACAATCCGGAACATTCATTGGCTCTCTGTCCGGTCGCGCCCGATGCGGTAGACCTCGACCGTCGCCCGTGCGATTTTGATCCTTCTCGTCGATCTTCCTTTCGCGGACCCATGGAGTCGTTGCGCGGCCTCATTTCTTCGCCGGCAAGCGCGTATGACGAACTGGTCACCGGCCAGAAGTCGATCCGCTACCACTGGCAAGGCATTCTGAGCGTCATCCGCTCGCTTCCGGGCGGGCTGAGCGAACGCGTCGAGAGCGCACGTCGGCAGCTCGAAGAATCGGGCGCCACCGTCAACCTGCTCGACGATCGCGGCGCGCCGCGTTGGGCGTTCGACCCCCTGCCGTTCGTGATCGCGCCCCATGAATGGGCAACGCTCGAAGCCGGTCTCATCCAGCGCGCGCATTTGCTCGACGCAACGCTGGCCGATCTCTACGGTCCTCAGCTCCTGCTGAAGGAGCAAGTGCTCCCGCCCATGCTGGTGCACGCCAACCAGCATTTCCTGCACCCCGTGCAGGTCACCGACGGCAGGGCGCCCGACCGTCACCTCGCCTACTACGCCGTCGATCTCGTGCGACTGGGCGACGGACGCTGGTACGTTCTCGCGGACCACACGGAAGTGCCGTCGGGCATCGGCTATGCCCTGGAGATGCGTCGCGTGCTGGCACGCAGCCTGCCGGAGGCCTTTCGCTCCGTGCCGATCCGCCATCTGCGGCCGTTCGTCGACCGCTGGCACGACGCCCTGCAGGCGATGGCGCCGGCCGATATCGCGCAGCCCAGCATGGCGGTGCTGACGCCCGGCTCCCTGTCGGCGACCTATTTCGAGCATGTCTATCTCTCGCGGCTGCTCGGCGCGTCCCTGGTCGAGGGCGGCGATCTCGTGGCCCGCGACGGTCAGGTCTCGATCAAGACCCTTGCCGGCCTCAGGCCCGTCCATGTGCTGCTGCGCCGACTGAACAGCACCTTCGCCGATCCCCTGGAGTTACGAGCGGATTCGGCGCTCGGTGTCACCGGCATGGTCGAGGCGACACGAAACGGCCGCATCGCACTTGCCAATGCCCTGGGCTCGGGCCTGGCGGAGACGCCGGCCCTCATCCCTTTTCTGGAGCGTGTAAGCCAGCGCCTGCTCGGGCGCGGGCTCGACCTGCCGTCGCTCGACGTCTGGTGGCTGGGCGAGCCGGCGGCGCTGGCCTACGCGCTGGCCAATCTCGACCTCATGATCGTGCGGCCCTGCCTCGGCGCCGACCGCGAACCGATCGTCGTCGGCATGCTCGAACCCGCCGACCGCAAGGCATTGGAAGAGCGCATCCGCGCCCAGCCCGGCCAGTTCGTGGCGCAGTATCCTATGACGCCGTCGCTGACGCCCAAATGGAACGGCCAGATCCTGGCGCCATCTGCCGCCGTCCTGCGCGCCTTCGTGGTCGCCGACGGCGACAGCTACCGCGTGCTGCCGGGCGGACTGGTCCGCGAACCCGTCGGCGATACGGCGCTGCGCTCGCTGGGGCGGCTGAACGGTACGCTGAAGGACGTCTGGGTGCTGACCGAGGACGCAGCCGACGTCCAGGGACCGCCGACGCGGCGTTTCCACCAGCTTGCCGTCGAGCGCAGCAGCGCCGATCTGCAAAGCCGCGTCGCCGACAATCTCTTCTGGCTGGGCCGATACATCGAGCGGCTCGACAACGATGCCCGCCTGCTGCGCACCACGGCGATACGCGTGGCGCAGGGTACAATGGGCCCACGCGACATCGTCGAGCTGCGCCTGCTCGGCCGTCTGCTCGCGCGGGCCAACCTGATGGACCGCGCGACCGCCTTGGCGTCGCCCGACAGCGCAGCCTTCCAGCAAGGTCTGGCGGCGGTCGCGGCCGACGATCGCGGCCTCGCCACCGTCCTCGACGCCATCCAGCGTCTGGCCGCCACCATGCGCGATCGCTTTTCGGCCGACATGACAACGGCCGCCGGCCCGCTGATGAGCGAAGTGCGCCACCGCCTGCTGGCGGCGCGGGGCAATCTCGATCCGCTGCTCGACGCGCTCGACGAGATCGTGCGCTTCGTCGCCACGCTGTCGGGGCTGGCGCAGGAGAACATGACCCGTGGCACCGGCTGGCGCTTTCTCGATCTGGGACGCCGGCTTGAGCGCGCACAGCATGTGCTGAACAGCGCTCTCAGCTCTTTCGCCGAGTCGCCGATCGACTGGGACGCCGCGATGCGCCTGGCGCTCGAACTCTGCGACAGCACCATCACCTACCGGACGCGTTACCTCGGTCAGCTCCAGCCCGCGCCGGTGCTCGACCTCGTCGCCCTGGACGACAGCAATCCGCGCGCGTTGATGTTCCAGCTTCATGCCATCGACGGGCATCTCGCCTATCTGGCGCGCGCCTCCCATGTGCGCGTGCCCTTGCTGCCATCGTCCCTCGAAAAGGACTTCGAGGCCATTGTCCGCCGGTTCACCGACGACGAGCAGGCCTGGCACCACGAAGGGCTGGCCCTCGCCATGCTGCGCGACGTGGTGGCCGATGCCGATCAGCGACTCGACCAGCTCTCCAAAGCCATCACGCGCGCCTACTTCAGCCATGTGCCGGCCGCGCAGGCCGTCGGCTCGTTCGGCGGCTGAATCGGAGACGGCCATGCGCTATCTGCTTTCGCACCGCACGACCTACACCTACGCCAGCACGGTCGACTCCGCGCACCACATCGCCCATCTGCGGGCCCGCGACTTCCCCGGCCAGAAGGTCAGCTCGATCGGCATCTCGACCGACCCGGAGCCGGCCTTGGCCGCGCAGCATGTCGATCACTTCGGCAACCTGATCGACATCTATCGTATCGACAAGCCGCATACCCGCTTCGACATCGAGGTGCGCGCCGAAGTCGACGTGTGCTTTCCGGAACCGCCGGCCATGGCGTCGACGCCGCCCTGGGAGGAAATCCGCGCGGCCTTGAGCGGCAACGGCTTTCCGGTGCCGATAGAAGCGAGCGAATTCATCTACGACTCGCCGCTCGTTCCTTCCGTCGCGGCCTTGCGTGCTTACGGCGCTCCATCGTTCACGGCGGGCCGGCCGATCCTCGACGCGGCGCGCGAACTCACGTCGCGCATCAAGGCCGACTTCGAATATCACCCCGGCGCCACCGACATCAGCACGCCCCTGGCCGAGGTCTTCGCCGGCAAGGCCGGTGTCTGCCAGGACTTCGCCCATGTCGAGATCGCCGCCCTGCGCGCGCACGGCCTCGCGGCCGGCTATGTCTCGGGCTACATCCGCACCGTTCATTCCAAGGACGAGATCGCCCTGCGCGGCGCCGACGCCAGCCACGCCTGGGTCGCCGTCTGGTGCGGCGAACAGGCGGGCTGGGTCCATCTCGACCCGACCAACGATCTCGTGGCACGGGAGGATCATGTCGCCGCCGCCTGGGGGCGCGACTTCTCCGACGTGAGCCCGTTGCGCGGCGTCATCCTGGGCGGCGATTCGCACTCCTATGGCGTCGCCGTCACCCTGGTGCCGACGGACTGACGCTCAGCCGCCCAGAAAGTCCTTCGTCCAGCGCGTATAGTCGTCGTCGCGCGTGACCCGCTTCATCAGGTCTGCGCTCGCGATGCCTTGCAGCTTCGACGGCTGGGTCCCGTCGCGCAGGGCCTTCAGGGTCTCGTAGACGGCCTTCACGGCGGCTGCGAAGGGCTGGTGCCCCTGCAGCGCGATACGCACCCGTCGCGCGCCGAGATAGGAAAGATCGGTCAGGTCGCCTGAAATGCCGCCCAGGATCAGCGGCAGCGTGGTCGCTTCCGAGATGGCATCGAGTTCAGCGCGTGTGCGCACGCCGACGAAGAACAACGCATCGACGCCCGCCGCCTCGTAGGCCCTGCCGCGGGCGATTGCATCCTCCAGCCCGGTGATCGCCACGGCGCTGGTGCGGCCCGCGATGCACAGATCGGGATCCTGGCGGCCGCCCACTGCCGCCTTCATCTTGCCCACGCCCTCTGCGATCGAGATCAGCCTCGGCTTGGCCGTGCCATAGGGTGTCGGCAGATCGGTGTCCTCGAGGCTGAGGCCCGCAACGCCAGCGGTTTCCAGCTCCTCCACCGTACGGCGCGCGTTGAGCGCATTGCCGTAACCGTGGTCGGCATCGACCATCAGCGCCAGGTTGCCGGCGCGGTTGATACGATAGGCCTGATCCGCGAACTCGCTCAGGGTCAACACGATCAGATCGGGTGCGCCCAGCACCGTCATCGAGGCGACGGAGCCCGCGAACATGCCGATCTCGAAGCCGAGATCCTCCGCGATGCGCGCGGAGATCGGATCGAACACCGACCCTGGATGAACACAGCGCTGTCCAGCGAGCAGCGCGCGAAAGCGCTTCCGGCGATCGGTCCAATGCATGACAAACTCCCCCTCGTCCCCTGTCTTCTAGCAAAGCCTCGTGCCGCGATGCAGCGGCATGTTTCGACGCGCAAACGCCAACGACTTACGGCGCTTGTCGCTCGCGACGACGGGGGCGTAGCGTTGCCGCACAGGGTCGTGACGAAACGTGCGCCCGTCCGGCTCAAGACAAAGCGCACTGGGGAAATGTCCATGTTCGACGTTCTCGACCGGCAGACGCGGCTGACGGGCAACCAGAAGAAAATCATTACGGCGGCGGTGATCGGCGACGCCCTCGAGTTCTTCGACTACTTCCTGATCGGCTTCGTGCTCGCCTTCCTGATCGGGCCCTGGAAGCTCACCTTCGGTCAGTCTGCGATCGTGCTGCTGTCGTCCGGCGTCGGTGCGATCCTGGGCGCCTATATCTGGGGTTGGCTGGCCGACCGCATCGGACGCCGCAAGGTGTTCATCGGCACTGTACTGAATTTCTCGATCGCCACCGGCCTGCTCTATTTCACGCCGGAGAACGGCTGGATCTACATCACCATCATGCGCTTCTTCGTCGGCTTCGGTGTCGGCGGCCTCTATTGCGTGGACCTGCCGCTGGTGCAGGAGTTCGTGCCGGCCCGCAAGCGCGGCTGGGTGGGCGGCCTCGTCACCTGCGTCATCCCGCTGGGCGTCGGTCTCGGCGCCGTGCTGGGCGCTTTCATGGGTGCCGATCAGTGGCGCCTGCTGTTCGCCATCGGCGTGCTGCCCTCGCTGCTCGTCCTGCTGGTTCGCCTGTGGGTGCCGGAGTCGCCGGTGTGGCTGGTCCGCCAGGGCCGCTACGAAGAAGCCCGCAAGTCGCTCGCTTGGGCGCTTCAGATGAAGCCCAGCGACCTGCCGCTGCCCAAGGCACCACCCGTCGAACCGCCCAAGGCGAGCTGGTTCGAGCTGTTCAAGTATCCGCGCAGCCTGCTGGTTTCGTGGCTCGGCAATGCCGGAGCCCAGACCGGCGTCTACGGCATCACGCTTTGGGCGCCGTCGCTGTTCGTGCTGCTGCTGAAGGTGACGCCGCAGGAAGCCGCCAAGATGATGATCCTGCTCACCGTCATGGGCTTCATCGGCCGGCTTTCCTTCTCCTATCTTTCCGACAAGATCGGACGGCGCTCGGGCGGCGGCCTGTTGGGCATCGGTGCGGGCATCCTCACCATCGTCGCCGGCTACAACTACGACACCGTGCTGCTGGGCGTATCCGCCTTCTGGCTGCTCCTGGCGCTGACCTTCTTCTTCGCCGACGGCGGCTTCGCCATCGTCGGGCCGTACGCCGCGGAAGTCTGGCCCTCGCATCTTCGCACCACCGGCATGGGCTCGGCCTACGGCTTTGGCGGCATCGGCAAGATCATCGGGCCGCTCGGCCTGGCGCTGATCGTCGGCTCGAACAACTACCTGAAGCCCGACGTGCCGCTGCCGCAGATTCCGACGGCCTTTCTCTATCTCGGCTGCTGGTTCCTGATGGCCGGGCTGGTCTATTATTTCCTTGGACTGGAAACGAAGGGCAAGTCGATCGAACAGATCGACAAGGAACTGGCGACCACCTGACACCAACCGTGTTCGACGAGGATTTGCCGTGGATACGTTGATCCCGACTTCCGCCGACCTTGCCGGCGATCAGACCGTAATCTCCCGCGCCGAGGCCGTCCGGCCGGCCGTCGAGGCCGCCTCGAACGAGATCGAGGACAAGCGGCGGCTGCCGCCGGCGCTGCTCGACAAGCTGCACGAGGCAGAGCTCTTCCGCCTGCTGCTGCCGCGCTCGTCGAACGGGATCGAGACCGATCCCGTCACCTTCTTCCATGTCATCGAGACCATCGCCCGCGGCGATGCCTCGACGGCGTGGTGCCTCAGTCAGGCGGGCGGCTGCGCCATGTCGGCGGCCTATCTCGACCTGCCGGTCGCGCAATCGATCTTCGGCAAGGATCCGCGCGCCGTACTGGCCTGGGGTCCTGGCCCCCGGGTCAAGGCCATCGAATGCGAGGGCGGCTACAAGGTCACGGGCGTCTGGGCCTTCGCCTCGGGCGGGCGGCATGCGACCTGGCTCGGCGCGCATTGCCCAATCTATCAGGCCGACGGCTCGCCGCGACTCGACCCGAATGGCGTACAGCAGGAGCGCACCATGCTGGTGCGGACCGAAGACGTGCAGTGGACCGACATCTGGAACACAGTCGGGTTGCGCGGTACCGCCAGCGACCAGTTCGCCCTGACCGATTTCTTCGTCCGCGCCGACCATTCGATCACCCGCGACTTCGAGAAGGAGTGTCGCGAGCCCGGCCCGCTCTACCGCATGGGCGCCGGAACTTGTTACCAGGTGGGCTTCGCGGGCGTTGCCTGCGGTATTGCGCGCGGCGCACTCGACAATTTCGTCGACGTGGCGCGCAACAAGGTGCCGCGCGGCATGAAGAGCCCGATCCGCGACAATGCCGTCGTGCAATCCGGCCTCGCGCAGGCCGAGGTCGGGCTGCGCTCGGCGCGCGCCTACGTGCTGCAGACGATGGCCGGAATCTGGAAGGACCTCGCGGCCGGCGCCACGATCAGCATCGAACAGCGCATCACCGTCCGCATGGCTGCGACCCACGCCATCCACAAGGCCAAGGACGCCGTCGACTTCGCCTACAACGCCGCCGGCGCTACGGCGATCTTCGAGAACCATCCGCTGGAGCGTCGCTTCCGGGACATCCATACCGTGACCCAGCAGTTGCAGGGCCGGCTTTCCCATTTCGAGACCGTCGGCGCCTGGATGATGGGCGTCGACGCCGACCTCACTTTCGTCTGACCAAAGCCACGGAGACGGACCATGCCGTTGGGCGTTCTTCAGCACTACACGATCGAACCTTCCGACCTCGAAGCCACCAAGGATTTCTACTGCGACGTGCTCGGCCTCGAGAACGGCGACCGGCCCCCTTTGGGTTTCCCCGGCTACTGGCTCTATTCGGGCGGCGTGGCGACGGTGCACCTGCTGGGCGAGCGCAAGCCGCGTGAAGGCATCGTGGTCCGCGGCACCGAGAAGAAGTTCGACGACACCGGACGGTTCGACCATATCGCCTTTGCGGCCAGTGACCTGCCGGGGGTGCGCAAGCGGCTGCAGTCCAAGAACGTCAAGTTCCGCGAGCAGATCGTGCCGCGCACCGGCGCCGCGCAAATCTTCCTCTACGACCCCGACGGTGTCGGCGTGGAACTCAATTTCCCACCGGACGAAGCCAAAGCGGAAGCCAAGGCGTAAGTGCTCCTCGCCCTCGACATCGAGAGAGTAGAGCCCCTCGCCGACGGCGCCCCGTTCGGCGAGGCCGGTAGCTATGAGCGCGTGATCGCGACGGCGCGTGGCGACGTCGATCCCACGCATCCCGGCAACAGCGGCATCGCGCTGATCGACAAGGCGCCGCGCAATGCAGCCGGCAAGGTCGAATACAGGACCGACGTCTTCATCCTGCGCCCCAAGGATCCGGCGCGCGGCAACCGCCGCATCCTCTACGAGGTCAACAACCGCGGCCGCAAGATGCTGTTCGGCAACATCGCCGACGGTCCGCAGGGCGTAAACGATCCCAGGACCCTGGCCGATCTCGGCAATGCCTTTCCGCTGCGGCGCGGCTACACGATTGTCTGGTCCGGCTGGGACCCCGATGCACCGCGCGCCAACATGGGCCTCGCCCTTACAGCGCCCATCGCCACGGACAACGGCCAGCCCATCGTCCAGACCGTGCGCGAGGAGTGGGTGTCGGGCACGCGGCTCGGCGTGCTGGAAACCTTCAAGCTCTCGCACGAAGCCGCCACCCTGGAGCAGAACCGTGCCCGCCTCACGGTGCGCGAACGCGCCAGCGACGAGCCGCGGGAACTGCCGCTCGATCAATGGTCCTTCGTCGATGGCCGTTCGATCAAGCTGCGCGACGGCACCAAGGCGCAGCCCGGCTATCTCTACGAATTCCACTACGACGCCAAGAATCCCAAGGTGCAGGGGCTGGGCTTCGCCGCCACGCGCGACCTTGTCAGCTGGTTGCGCCACGACCCTGCCGCGACCAAGGCAACCGGCGCACCGATCTCGCATGCGCTGGCCATCGGCTTCTCACAGGCCGGCCGCTATCTGCGCAATCACATCTCCGAAGGCTTCAATCGCGACGAGCAGGGCCGCCGGGTGTTTGACGGCGTGCACAGCCATATCGCGGGCGTCGGCCGCATCTTCTTCAACACGCCGTTCGCCCAGCCGGCGCGGACCAACACCCAGCACGAGGATCACGGCTTTCCCGAGAACGAGTTTCCCTTCTCGACGGCACGCCTCGACGATCCCCTGACCGGCAAGACGGGCGCGCTGTTCCGCGGCGACGGCTGCGATCCGCTGCTGATCGAAACCAACACCTCGACCGAGTACTGGCAGAAGGGCGCCTCGTTGCTGCACACCGACCCGCTCGGTACTCGCGACATCGAACTGCCGGCCAACTCGCGCGTCTACATGATCTCGGGCACCCAGCATGGCGGCCGCGCCGGTGCCACGACCGATCCCGGCCCCAACATCAATCCGCGCAACCCGCACAATCCGATGCCGGCCGTGCGCGCCCTGCTCGTCGCGCTGGACGAGTGGGTCGTCTCCGGAAAGGCGCCGCCGCCCAGCAAGGTGCCGACGCTCGCTGCCACCACGCTGGTCGATGCGGACAAGACCGGCTTTCCCGCGGCGCCCGGCGCGGCCGTGGTGCGTGTCACGAACAGCGTGTCGCCGCCCGGCGACTGGACGAACCCGAAACCTGCCGGCAAGACCTATCGCACGCTGGTCTCCAAGGTCGACGCAGACGGCAACGAAGTCGCGGGCGTGCGCCTGCCCGACATCGCGGTGCCGCTCGCCACCTATACCGGCTGGAACGAGTACAAGCCGCCCTACCCCAGGGGTGAGATCGCCGACCGCGATGGAAGCTGCCTGCCCCTGCCGGTCGACAAGGCGTCCCGCGAAAACTCGGGAGATCCCCGCCCCTCGATTGCCGAGCGCTACAAGAGCGGCGCCGACTACATCGCCAAGGTTCAGGCCGTCGTCGACCAGTTGCTGGCCGAGCGGCTGATCCTGCCCGAAGACGCCGCGCACTACATGGAACGCGCCCGTCGCGAGCCGCGCGTCGCACCCTGAAGGAGATCGCCATGACCAAGCTCGATCGCGACGGCGTGAAGATCCATTACGAAGTCCACGGTGAAGGACCGACGATCCTGCTGAGCCACGGGTACAGCTCGACGTCGCGCATGTGGGACGGCCAGGTCGCCGCCCTGAAGGACCGTTACCAGGTCGTGGTCTGGGACATGCGCGGCCACGGCGACAGCGATTATCCCAAGGACCCGAGCCGCTATTCCGAAGCCCTTACCGTCGGCGACATGGCTGCGCTGCTGGATGCGGTCGGCGCGAAGAAAGCGATCGTCGCCGGCCTGTCGCTCGGCGGCTACATGTCGCTCGCCTTCCATGCCACGCATCCCGAGCGCGTGGGCGCGCTGATGCTGTTCGACACCGGCCCCGGCTTCAAGAAGGACGAGGCCCGCGCCAAGTGGAACGAGACGGCGCACCAGCGCGCCGCCCGCTTCGACGCCGAGGGTCTCTCGGCGCTCAACAGCAGCGACGAAGTCAGGATCGTCCGCCACCGCGATGCATCGGGCCTTGCCGGCGCCGCGCGCGGTATGCTGGCCCAACAGAACGACCGCGTGATCCAGTCGCTCGACAAAGTCGCCGTACCGACCCTGGTTCTGGTCGGCGCCAACGATACCGGCTTCCTCGCCGCCACCGACTACATGGCGGCCAAGATCAAGGGATCGACCAAGGCGGTCGTTCCCGATGCGGGCCACGCAGCCAACCTGCACCAGCCCGCCCTCTTCAATCAGGCAGTCGAGGCGTTCCTCGCCAAGCTGCCCCAGGCTTAAAGGAGAAGACAATGAGCAAGCGGATCGCGGTCGTCGGCACCGGCGCCCTGGGTGGCTATGTCGGTGGCTATCTCGCCAAGGCGGGCCTCGACGTCACCCTGATCGACTTCTGGCCGGAGAACATCGAGATCATCCGCAGCCGTGGCCTCGAGCTCGACGGCGTGACGCCGGAAGAGAAGTTCACGGTCAAGAACGCCAAGACCATGCACCTCACCGAGATGCAGGACCTGTCGCGCCAGAAGCCGATCGACATCGCCTTCGTCGCGATGAAGTCCTACGACACCGAATGGGCGACGGCGCTGATCAAGCAGTATCTCTCGCCGGACGGCTATATCGTGTCCTTGCAGAACTGCCTGAACGAGGAGCGCATCGCGGGCGTCGTCGGCTGGGGCAAGACCGTGGGCATGGTGGCCTCGCTGATCTCCGTTGACATGTACGAGGCCGGCCGCATCCGCCGCACCGTCGCCAAGGGGGGCGACAAGCATACCGTGTTCCGCGTCGGCGAAGTCCATGGCCGCATCACCAAGCGCGTCGAAGAGCTGCGCGAGATGGTCGCCATGATCGACAGCGCCAAGACCACGACCAACCTGTGGGGCGAGCGCTGGGCCAAGCTCTGCCAGAACGGCATGAAGAACGGCGTTTCGGCCGCCACCGGCATGACCGGCACGGACTGCGACCGCAACGACGCGGTGCGCCGCTTCTCGATCCAGCTCGGCGGCGAAGCCGTGCGGGTCGGTCAGGCGCTGGGCTATCACATCGAGAAGATCGGCAAGCTCGAGCCCGAGACCCTGGCCAAGGCGTCGGAGAACGACAAGGCCGCCCTCGACCAGGTCGAGGCGATCCTGCGGCCCGGTTCCAACACCAATCCCAACCCGCGTGCGGACATCCAGCGCCCCTCGATGGCGCAGGACATCCTGAAGGGCCGCCGCACCGAGATCGAGTTCATGAACGGCTACGTCGCCGAGCGCGGCACCTATATCGGCGTGCCCGCACCCGCCCACACCAAGCTCACCGAGATCGTGAAGAAGGTCGAGCGCAAGGAACTGAAGCCCGCCGCCGCCCTGCTGGGCGGCTGACGCCGATCACCGGCCCGTGAAGACCGCGGCCCGGCGCTCGACGAAGGACTTGATCCCTTCGGCAGCATCGGCCGAGCCCATCACGCGCTCGCGGATGGCGGGGATCGCATCGATGGCGGCCTTCTCGCCCGCCTCGATGAACTTGCGGCCGGCCTCCTTGGTGACCTGGATGCCGAGCGGTGCGTTGCGCGCGATGATCCGCGCCAGCTCCATCGCCCGTTCGACCTGACGGCCCGCCGGCACGACCTCCTGAACCAAGCCGATGCGATGCGCCTCGGCCGACGAGAACTCGTCGCACAGCAGCAGGTGATACATCGCATCGCCCCAGCCGGCGCGCGTGATGAAGCGAAAGTGGGCGCCGCCCAGCGGGGCGATGCCGCGCTTGGCCTCCATCTGGCAGAAACGGCAATCGTCGGCAGCGACGACGATATCGCCCGCTAGCATGAGCTCGATGCCGACCGTGAAGACGATGCCCTGCACCGCCGTGACGATCGGCTTGCGGCATTGGTTCGCCAGACCGAAAGGATCGGTGTTGCCCTCCGGCCGCGGCTTGCGCGCTGCCGTCGGCCCGAAGAACTTTGGCATGTCGAGACCGGCCGTAAAATCCTTGCCCTCGGCACAGAGCACACCGACCCGGAGGTCGTCGTCCTTGTCGAGCAGGGTGAGTGCGTCGGACAGCTCCGCCATCATCTCCGGACTGAAGGCATTCTTCTTCGCCGGATTGTCGATCACGATCTTGAGGACGTGGTCGTGACGTTCGTGGAAGACCCGGCCCTGGCCTGGGGTGGCGCTGGTCGACATGCGTTATCTCTCCTTTTCGTCGGACTTGCCGAGACAACGCCCGGCATCTTAGAGCGGCCCGCCCCGACAAATCTCATCCGGCTCAATAGTCAGTGTGAAAACAACACTGTTCAAATTCTAAAAACTCATATTGCTGCGAGAACTTCAATCCTGATCAGATTTGACAAGTGTTGAAACAGAACTGACAGTCGCGGCCGTCAGGAGGGACCATGACAGCACGCAACGCATCGGCGGCCATCATCGGCGCCGGCGACTTCATCGGCGCCGCAATCGCGCGCAAGTTCGCCGCCGAAGGGTTTTCGGTCCTTGCGGGCCGACGCAACGGCGACAAGCTCACTCCCCTGCTCGCCGACATTGCCAAGGCAGGCGGTACTGCCAAGGGCCGTTCGCTGGATGCCCGCAACGAAGCCGACATCACCTCCTTCCTGCAGGAGGCGGAAGCCCTGGCGCCGCTCGAAGTCTGCATCTTCAACGTCGGCGCCAATGTGAACTTCCCCCTGCTCGACACGACGGAGCGCGTCTTTCGCAAGGTCTGGGAGATGGCCTGCTATTCGGGCTTCCTGGCGGGACGCGAAGCAGCCCGGCTGATGCTGCCGCGCGGCAAGGGCGCGATCTTCTTCACCGGCGCGACCGCGAGCCTGCGGGGCGGCGTGGGTTATGCTGCCTTCGCGTCGGCCAAGGCGGGCCTGCGCGCCGTCGCCCAATCCGCCGCCCGCGAACTCGGCCCCAAGAACATCCACGTCGCCCATCTGGTGATCGACTCCGGCGTCGACACCGCCTGGGTGCGCGAACGCATCAAGCAGCGCGAGGGTGAGGGCGCGCTTGCCGCCCTGCCGCCCGACCGGCTGATGCGCCCCGAAGCCGTCGCGGAAGCCTACTGGTCGCTCTACCAGCAGCCGCGCGACGCCTGGAGCTCGGAACTCGAGATCCGTCCTTTCGGCGAGAAGTGGTGATCCATGCCCAAGGTAGAATTCCTCTTCGATTTCGGCAGCCCCAACGCCTATCTCAGTCACCTCGTCATCCCCAGGATCGAGAAGCGCACGGGCGCGACGTTCGTCTATCTGCCGGTGCTGCTGGGCGGCGTCTTCAAGCTCACCAACAATCGTTCACCGGCCGAGAGTAATGCCGGTATCAAGAACAAGCCGGAGTACCAGCGCCTCGAAACCGAACGCTTCGTCCGCCAGCACGGTATCACGCGCTATCAACACAATCCGTTCTTCCCGGTGAACACGCTGATGATCATGCGCGGCGCCGTCGCGGCACAGCAGCTCGGCATCTTCGAGCGCTATGTCGACGAGGTTTACCGGCACATGTGGGCCGAACCCAAGAAGCTCGACGACCCGGCCGTGCTGCGCGCGGCACTGCTCGAATCGGACCTGCCCGCGGATCGCCTGTTCGAGCTTGTACAGACAGCGCCGGTAAAGGAAGCTCTGATGGCCGAAACGCAGCGCGCCGTCGATCGCGGCACTTTCGGCTCGCCGACCTTCTTCGTCGACGATGACATCTACTTCGGCAAGGACAGGCTGCGCGACGTCGAAGAGGCGATTGTCGCCAAACGATAGAGTGAGAATGCGCGAACGCCGAAATCGCCATGCAGTGGAATAACCTCGAGGACGAGGCCTGTTCGCTGGCGCGGACCGTGTCGGTCATCGGCGACCGCTGGACTCTCTTGATCCTGCGCGACTGTTTCCTGCGCATCCGACGCTTCGAGGATTTCCAGGCCCGGCTCGGCGTGACACGCCCCATCCTCGCCAGCCGGCTGCGCAAGCTGGTCGACGATTTCGTCCTGGCCAAGGTGCCCTACCAGGAGCGGCCCCTGCGCTACGAATACCGGCTGACGCAGAAGGGCCTCGACCTCTACCCCATCGTCATGTCGATCGTTCACTGGGGCGACGTCCATATGTCCGGCAAGAAGGGTCGGCCGCTGCTGCATCAGCATCTGAGTTGTGGCAAGGATTTCGACCCCGTTATGATCTGCTCGCAATGCGGCGAGCCGCTCGATCCAAAGCGGGTGCATGCCCATCGCGGGCCAGGGGCACGTAGTCCGCAGCATTTGCCACCGGCGCCCGGCGCCACAAAACCCGTTACGCGTTCAAGGGAGAGAAACCGATGAAGACCAAGATCACCGAGCTGCTGGGCATCGAACATCCGATCATCCAGGGCGGCATGCACTATGTCGGTTTCGCCGAGCTGGCGGGTGCCGTCTCCGAAGCCGGTGGACTGGGCATCATCACCGGCCTGACGCAGCGCACACCGGAGGCGCTGGCCAACGAGATCAAGCGCTGCCGAGAGATGACCAGCAAGCCGTTCGGCGTCAACCTGACCTTCCTGCCGTCGGTCACGCCGCCCGACTATCCAGGCTACATCCGCGCCATCGTCGAGGGCGGCGTGAAGATCGTCGAGACGGCCGGCAACAATCCGCAGAAATGGATGCCGGCACTGAAGGAAGCCGGCATCAAGGTGATCCACAAGTGCACGTCGGTGCGCCATTCGCTGAAGGCCGAGCAGATCGGCTGCGACGCCGTCAGTGTCGACGGCTTCGAATGCGGCGGCCATCCCGGCGAGGACGATGTGCCGAACTTCATCCTCCTGCCGCGCGCCGCCGAGGAGCTCAAGATTCCTTTCGTCGCCTCGGGTGGCATGGCTGACGGCCGCTCGCTGGTCGCCGCCCTGTCGCTGGGTGCCGACGGCATGAACATGGGCACGCGTTTCATGGCGACCAAGGAAGCGCCGATCCACGAGCATGTGAAGCAGGCGCTGGTGGCCGCCAGCGAACTCGACACGCGGCTGGTCATGCGGCCTCTGCGCAATACCGAGCGCGTGCTGAAGAACGCCGCCGTCGAGCGGCTCATCGAGAAGGAGAAGGAGCTGGGCTCGAAGATCAAGTTCGAGGACATCCTCCCCGAAGTCGCGGGTGTCTATCCGCGGATCATGCAGAAGGGCGAGATGGATGCCGGCGCCTGGTCCTGCGGCATGGTCGCGGGCCTCATCCGCGATGTTCCGACGGTGAAGCAGCTCATCGACCGGATCATGGCGGAAGCCGACGCCATCATCGGCGAGCGCCTGGCGAAGTTCGCCCGCGCAGCGTAAGTCTACCGGACCCTTGCCAGCATGATCTTGGACGAGGTCCTTTCGACCCCGGAAATGGCGACGATCTCTCCGATCGTCGCGTCGATGGCCGCCGTATCGGCGCCATCGACGATGGCGAGAAAATCGTCGTTCTCGCCGGCGGTTTTGTAGAGTTCGCGGATCCCCCTGATCCGCGACAACGCCTGGGCCACCGCGGCGCTGGCCTTGAGGTTCACCTTCACGAAAATGCAGGCCGTGATGTGGGGAGAAGTCGCTTCCGGCTTCACTTCGATCGTGAACCTGGAAATGACGCCGTTTCGCTTCAGGCGGTCTATCCGCTCCTGAACGGTCGCGCGGGCAAGGCTCAGCTTTCGCGCCAAGGTCGTGACAGGCTCGCGCGCATTGGCCGTCAGCAATCGAATGAGCTCCTGGTCGATGCTGTCCAGTCCACCACGTTGCCTGCTGCCCACCGATTGATCTCCAAGCCGACGATCTGACGGCAACCTAGCACAATGCCGGGGCAAACCGCCGTCTGCCGGCACATTGCGATCTACAAACCGGCAAGCCGCGTCGATAGCAAGGAGGGGACAGATCGAACCGGAGGCAGGAATGAATGTGCACGACCTCAAGGGCAAACGGATTGCCTTCGCGGCTTCCGGTGGCCTCGACAGCTGCACCATCACCCATTGGCTGACCACCCAGGGCGTCAAGGTCGTCTGTATGACGGCCGATCTCGGACAACCGGACGAGGCAAGCTTCGACGAGATCAAATCCCGCATGCTGGCCAGCGGCGCGGAGGACTTCGTCGGTCTTCCTTTGCAGGAAACGATTGCCGAGCTGGGCCTCAAGGTCGTGCAGGCCCAGGCCTGCTACGAGGGCCGCTACTGGAACACCACGGGCGCAGGGCGGCAGGCGATCGTCCAGGGTGTGGTCGCGGAGATGCAGAAGCGCGGCCTTTCGATCATGAGCCACGGCGCGACCGGGCGCGGCAACGATCAGGTCCGGTTTCAGATCATCGCCACGATGCTCGACCCCGACATCCAGGTTTACGCCCCCTGGCGGGATCCGGCGTTCCTGGAGCGCTTCGGCGGCCGGCAGCAGATGATCGACTACTGCGAGCAGTACGGCATTCCGGTCAAAGCGACGCGCGGCAAGCCCTACTCGACCGATGCCAACCTGCTGGGCCTCACCCACGAAGGCGGCCCGCTCGAAGCGCTGCAAACACCCGCCGATCTGGTGACGCCTCTCATGGGTCAGTGGCCGGAGAATGCGCCGGACCGCGGCGCAACGGTAGCACTACGCTTCGAGAAAGGGCGGCCCGTTTCCCTCGATGGCGAAGCGCTGCCACTCCCTCCGCTCTTTCAGCGACTCAATCACGTAGCGGGGCGACACGCGATCGGGATCGGCCTGCACATGGTTGAGAATCGATTTGTCGGCGTGAAATCACGGGGAGTTTACGAGGCACCCGGCATGGAGCTGCTCGCAACCGCTTACGCCCTTCTGACCCAGATCGTGCTTGATCGGCGGGCGACCGAGCTCTTCGCGTGCCTGTCCGGCTATCTGTCGCGTCAGCTCTATCAGGGCTATTGGCAGGATGTCGGATCGCGTATGGCCGGCGCCGCCGTCGCGGAAGCCGCGATCCTGATGACGGGAACCATCAAGGTTTCGCTTTATCGTGGCACCATCCGGTTCGCATCCGCCTCCGATGTCGTTCATTCGCTGTTCAACGCGGACGGGTCGATGGAAGCGGAAGGAGCGTTCGACCATAGCGATGCCGAAGGGCTGCTGCGAATTCTGACCCTCGGCGCGCGAACACTTGCCCGCGCCGGACAAACCCGTGGCGTGAGTGATTTGGCCTAGAAACAAAGCAGGATTGCCAAGGCCGGCTTGGGATTTTGGTAATCAGCTCTGTGTCATTGCCACATCGATTTTACTGCATCTCTGGCCCACACGCGGAACAGACCGTCGCCATTGCCGGTCGCAGCATGCCTGCGATTGCGGGACTTGCCTCCCGGACCGATCCTCACGCAAGGTTGAGCCCATGACGACGTTCCCGATCAAGCGCCTCGGCTTCTTTACGCGCCTACTCGACCAGACGACCGCGGCCGAGCGCTATCGGCTCGCCACCGAGCAGATCGTGCATGCCGAGAAGAACGGCTTCGATTCGGCCT
>Ga0209792_1000766_pt1 | contig 19036 bp, 15 predicted proteins | sample EBPBio142005_DNA_FD_185860 | JGI IMG/M metagenome (GOLD analysis project Ga0209792, IMG submission 185860) | Wastewater treatment Type I Accumulibacter community from EBPR Bioreactor in Madison, WI, USA - Reactor 1_6/14/2005_ DNA (SPAdes)... | ecosystem: Engineered > Bioreactor > EBPR >... | reverse complement strand
TCGGCCGCCCGGGTGCTGTGCTCGATCTCGGCCTGACGGGTGAGGTCCTGTTCATCGGTGCTGACGCGGAGATAGATGCGGGCGACTTTCATGGAGCCTGGCCAAGATGGGTATAGCCATCTTGGCTATTTATAAGCCGCCCGGCCAAGAATGTAAATCCCGATCTAAATTGGCTACCGTGATGTTAGCCACTCTAAATAATTATGTATTGACATTGACGGTGCAAAGTATGTGCGCCAAAATAGACGCTGGCTTTTAAGCCAAATTGCCAATTGTTGAAAGGGGTGCACGCTATGTCCAAAGAAGTGCAAATGACGTTTCGGATCGAACCCGAATTGCGCGCCGAGTTTTCCGACGCCGCTTTGTTGGAAGACCGCCCCGCCGCTCAGGTGCTGCGCGAATTGATGCGGGCCTATGTCAACCAGTCGCGCGAGCGCGGCCACAGCCCGACCAACGATGCTATTTCCCCGGCCGAGAGTCGCCGCCGCGAAGCCGCCGTGAACTTCGCCCGTTCGTCCGTGGGGCTGGAAGGCTTCATGCCGTCCAAGGCCGCCGAGACGGGCGCACGTCAATTTATCAAGGGTGACATCCAGCTTGCCGATTTCGTCCAGGTGAAGCCCGATGCAGAACAAGCCTACAGCCGCTAATGCGTTGACGGCCGAGCAGCGGCAGCAGCTCGAAGCCGATCACACGTTCAAGCGGGTTGTAGAGCTTGAGCTAGAGCCGGTGCACGGAAACTTCGATGCCGCGCATTTGAAGGAAGTCAACCGCCGAATCTTTCAGGACTTGCCGGGCGCTGGCTTCGATGACGTGACACCGGGCGAATTTCGCAAGCCGGTTACCGATGGCTTGGACTGGATGAAGCAGCGCGGCCTATCGACGGTGGACGGTTCGTTTTATGTCGCCTATTCGCGCATGGACGATGCCGCCACGGCCCGGCTTGACAAGGTTCTTGAATCTGCCAAGCCCGACGAGCTGCACGGCTTGAAGACGCCCGAATTCACGGCCCGAATCGCCAATATTTATGCCGAGCTGGACTATGTACACCCGTTCAGCGACGGCAACAGCCGCACGCTTCGCACCTTCACCAAGCAGCTTGCCAAGGAATCCGGGTATCAACTGGATTGGGAGCGGTTCGGCCGCAACGATGTTGGGCGCGATCTACTGTATATCGCACGCGACCGCAGCGTGAACGAGCGGGCGAAGCCGCACGTTCAGCATGAAAACACCATGCGGAAAATCCTGCACACCGAGGACAGGCTAGAAGGCAATCGGGCTTTGCCCGATTTGCTGCGCGATGCAGTACGGCCGAGCCGAGCCGTGGCCTTCGAGCAGATGACCGAGCGGGAGGCCTTGAAAGAGCATCCCGAGCTGCAAGAGGCATACAAGACGATGCACACGGCGGCGGCCTACTTCGCATCGAAGATGCCGGGCAAGCCCGAGGCGCAAGAGGCCGGCATTCAGTCGGTCATGAGCCATGTTCAGACCCGCTTGAACGCCGGGGAGACGTCCGATTTCAGGCGTGGCCGAGAGCAGGAAAAGCAGGAACGCCAGACGCTGCAGCAGCGGCCCGACCCAGGGCCGGAGCGTGAGCGATGACGCAGAAAAGAAAAAAGCCAGCAGATTGGCGAATCTGCCGGCTTTTGCCACCAAACCACTTAAAGGGACGGGTTCAATGACTTCGGTTAAGACTACCACATTCGATGAAGCCGCGTGCATGGAAGACCTAGTGCGCGCGGGCCTCGACCGCGACGACGCGGTAGCCCTGGCGGCCAAGACGGCGGCTATTCGCCGGGCGTCTGTTGAAGGGGCCACGATGCCCGGCAGACTGGAACCAAATCGGCCACCGGCCCGCGTTGATGGTTTTCAGTCGATGGGCGACATTTTCGGCTCAATCCAGAGGAAGGCGCAGCAAGCCCAGCCAGCGCCACCAGAGGCGGCGAAGCCACCAGCAGAGGCACCGGCCGAGCCGGCGAAGCCCGCCACGGCCCGGAAAGCGGCCCGGCGCGGCACCAAGAGCGACGAACTCGGTTCGTCGTCTTCAATGGTGCCCATGTCGGCAGTCTTCGACTACCGAAGCGGCCAGCTACCGGAGCGCGTGCGCGAGTTGATCGAAACGCATCTTGCCATCGAGGCCCAGGACGCGAAAAGCGCCGGTTCCCTTGGCTTCATGACCCGTTCGCTTGCCATCGCCACCTTGCCGCACCGCAAGAGTTCCGATTTCCGTTTCGTTCGCCGCAACGGCGACTTCACGCTGACCATGATGACCGCGCATCCGCAGGGCTTGCCATACGGCACCCTGCCCCGGCTGCTGCTGACATGGGTTTGCACCGAGGTTGCACAGAAGCGCGAGCGCGTTCTATCACTTGGCAACAATCTGGCCTCCTATCTGGCCGAGCTGGGCTTGCACAACACAGGCGGCAAGCGCGGCGACATCACGCGCTTGAAGCACGCCATGACGACCCTGTTTAGCTCCGTCATTTCGTGCCACTACGAAGGCAAAGATTCCTTCGTCCTGCAAAACGTGCTGCTGGCCGACAAGGTGGATTGGTGGACGCCGCAGAATCCGGAAGAAGCCGGGCAATGGCAATCGTCGCTGATGCTGTCAGAGCCGTTTTTCAAAGAGTGCGTCGAGCACGTTTTGCCGTTCGACATGCGCGCCGTTCGTGGCCTTCGCCAGTCGCCGCTTGCCCTTGATATTTACGTCTGGCTCACCTACCGGATGAGCTACCTATCGAAGCGCACAACGATTCCTTGGGTTGCCCTGGCCGGGCAATTCGGTTCCGGCTATGCCATGACCGAGCAGGGCTTGCGCGACTTCAAGCGCGCCTTCTTGCGCGAGCTGAAACACGTCCTTGTCATCTACCCGCAGGCCAAGGTTTCCGATGGCGTCAACGGGCTCGTGATGTACCCCAGCCCGCCGCACGTCGCTTATAAGTCGCCGCCGATTCAGAAAGGGCTTGTTTTCTGATACTTACACCGTGTTGCCGGGGGCTTCAGAAAGAAGTCGAAGACAGGGGTTTGGGCGTACACACCCGACGACCACGCTTTACACCTACGTCAACGGTGATGGCTCACCGAAAGCCGCCGGTACTGCTTTGCTGCGCACCGAAACGGGCGACGAATCACCAGACACGGCATCGACTGTCCAGCGGAGCGCATAGTGTGCGCCGGTGTCGCCGTTCCGATGGAGGCGCTCGTGGCCTTGCGCCGCAGATTAGCGGCCTTGCCGATACGACATCCGGAGCGCCTGGTGTTGATGGACTCGATGGCCAAGCCCTGCTGAATCCGCAGCGTTCGATGAAACTAATCGAGGAGATACGGGCAGTGGGACTGCCGCTGTGACCCTCCGCACCGCGAACGCGATTGAGCGTCTCAACAATGTGCGTCCGTCTCACGTAATGTGGTTTGAGAATCACCGAATGTGCGTCTGGAGTCGCTATCCGTCTCAACTAATTTGCGTCAGAAAGCCCTCTTGATTGTGCGTTTGGGCCGACATCATTTTGCGTCGCTACAAGTAGGGGTCAGCTCACGAAACGGGAAAAATCGTACGCTAAGCTGAAGTTCCGACTGTTGACAGCCGCCCGAGCAGGAGCAGAGCCGTCGCATTAAATAGGCGGCTAAGCTGAGCGAACCGAAAAACCCCGCGTAACGGCTGCTCGTGGCTGCCTGGAAACACGCCGCATAGCCGGATCAAGCGCGCAGCGCAAAGGCCTCGAAATCGTCTACCGGCAGCGCCTTGCTGAAGAAGTAGCCCTGATAGGCATCGCAGCCGGCACTCGCCAGCAAGTCCCGCTGCGCTTCGCTGTCCACGCCCTCGGCGATCACCTCCAGCTCCAGGCTGTGAGCCAGCGCCACGATGCCCCTGGCGATTGCCGCGTCGTTGCTGTCGTCAAGCACGTCACGTACGAAGGACTGGTCGATCTTCAGCTGATCGAGCGGCAAGCGCTTCAGATAGGACAGCGAGGAATAGCCGGTACCGAAATCGTCGAGCGCGAAGCCCACCCCGCGGGCTTTCAGCCGCGATACCTTTTCGACCAGATCATCGACATCATGCACCAACAAGCTCTCCGTCAGTTCCAGCGTCAAGCGTTTTGGATTGGCGCCCGTCGCACCAAGGATCGCCAGAAGCTTGTCCGCGAAGTCCGCTTCGCGGAACTGCCGCGCACTGACGTTCACCGCCACCGCGAGCCGGTCCAGCGGCGGTCGCTCGGCCCATTTTGCCAGTTGACTACAAACGCTTTCGAGAACCCAATCCCCCAGCGCCAGAATGAGCCCGGTCTGTTCGGCAAGCGGAATGAACTCCGCGGGGGCGACGGTTCCGTGCACGGGGTGGCGCCAGCGCAACAGGGCTTCGCTTCCGATCAGCTTGCCGTCGCCGGCGAACTGCGGCTGATAGTGCAGCTCGAGCTGGCTCTCGCGGAGCGCGCCCCGCAGGCTCGCCTCGAGTTCGGCACGCCTGAGCACCAGGATCTGCATCGCCGGGTCGAAGAAATGCAGTCTGTTGCGACCCGCTTCCTTGGCCTTGTACATTGCCATGTCGGCCTGTTTCAAGATGTTGTCGATCGACGTTTCATGCCCGCGGAACAAGGTCGCGCCAACACTCGCCGTGCCGCGATGATCGACGGCGCCAAGCAGGTAGGGGCGAGCCAGGGCGGCGAGAACTTTCTCGCCGACGACTTCGGTCTGCGTCGCCGCCTGGTCGATGTTGGCGCTGAGGTTCTCCAGGAGGATCACGAACTCGTCGCCACCCAGTCGCGCCACGGTATCGCCCTCACGTATGCCCGCGACGAGGCGTTGCGCGACGGTTTTGAGCAGCCGGTCGCCCTGGTCATGTCCCAGCGTATCGTTGAGCGTCTTGAAGTGGTCGAGGTCAATGAACAGCAGCGCACCGAAGGTCTTGTTGCGCTCGCTGACGGTCATCGCCTGTTTCATGTGATCGAGCAGAAGCGCGCGGTTCGGCACCCCGGTCACGATATCGAAGAAAGCCATCTCGGCGATCTTCCGGTCCGCTTTCTTTCGTTCCGTAATGTCGAAATGCGTGGCCACGTAATGGGTCACGGTGCCGGCGCCGTCGCGCACCGGAGAAATCGTCAGCCAGGTCGGATAGACCTCGCCGCTCTTGCGCCGGTCCAAGATTTCTCCCTGCCAGATGCCGGTACTGTGAATGGTCTTCCACATCGCGCGGAAGAAGTGCGCGTCGTGCAGGCCGGATGACAGCATGCCGGGAGTCTTGCCGATGACTTCCTCGGCAGCGTAGCCGGTCACCTCGGTGAACGCCAGGTTGACCCGCAGGATCAGGTGGTGGGCATTGGTCACCATCATGCTGTGTTGTGATTCGAAGGCCACCGCGGCAATGCGCAGATCGGCGTCGGCCCGCTTGCGTTCGGTGATGTCGCTGATCACGATGCGCAGCACGGTCGCGCCGGCGGTGTCCTGCGCTGTCGTGGTCTCCAGATGCGCCCAGAATGGGCGGTCGTCATACTTCAGCATGCGCAGGTCGCAGCCTGGCGCCTGGCCTGTTGACAAGGCCTGTTTGTGGTGCAGGTAGAAGACATCCTGGTCGGCCTTGCGAATGAAGCGGCTGAAGCGCCGCTTGACCAGGGCGCCGCGGGCGACGCCGAGCAGGGTCGCCGCGGTGAGGTTGGCTTCCAGGATCAGCCCGGCCTGACTCACGCTGCAGTAAGCGACCGGGGCCAGGTCATAAATGTCGAAATAGCGCGCCCGCGCGGTTTCCAGCTCAAGCTGTGCCCGACGCAGTTCTTCGTTCTGCATCTCCAGTTCGATCTGATGCACGCGCAGTTCGAGCAGCGCTTCGCGGATAGCTTCGCGTGACAGGCTTGCGTCTTCTTCCAGTGCGCGATCGGTTTGCTGGCCGAGCGCCTCCTCGGCACGCTGGCGAATGGCTTGCTCGGCGCTCGGCGCGTCGTTGGCCAGGGACGGCATCGAGGGGTGATGGCGCTGACCTTTGCGGGACATGGCGTCACTCCTCGGAGCAGCCGACGGCCGTTTTGTTGGCCCGCTCGCTGGTCGCCACGGCGTACATCTGCCCGGCCTCGTCGACCAGCGCGGTGACCGTGATCCACACGTCCAGCAGCGCGCCGTCTCTGGTCAAGCGTTGCGTCCTGTGCGGTTCGAGCACTTCGGCACGGCTCAAGCGACGGATCCGCGTCAAGGCCTCTTCGCGCAGTTCCGCAGGGATGCGCTCGCGCACGTTCATCTGCAGCGCCTCGGCCTCAGTCCAGCCATACATCTTCACCGCTGCCGGGTTCCAGGACAGGATGCGGCCTTCCAGGTCCTGGACGGTGATCGCGTCGGACGCGTCGTGGACCACGACGGCCAGGCGGCGAAGCTGCGCATTGACCTGGATGAGCGAGTCTTCCAGCCGTTTCATTTCGGTGATGTCGACAAAGGTGATCACCGCGCCGCCAATCACGTTGTCCAGCGTGCGATACGGTCGGATGCGCATCAGGTACCACAGGCCATCGACGGTCTGTACCTTGGCGTCCTGGAGTGTCAGGGTGTCGATGACCGTCTGCACGTCGCTCACCAGACGGTCGTAGCCGACCAGGTTGGCGACGATGTGCGCCACCGGGCGGCCGATATCGCTCGGGATGAGGTTGATGATCGACGAGGCGGCCGGTGTGAAGCGCAGGATGCGCAGTTGCACGTCCACGAAGATCGTCGCGATGCCGGTGCCGGCAAGCAGGTTGTTCATGTCGTTGTTGGCCTGCGACAAATCGCCGACCTTGACCTGCAGCTCGCTGTTGACCGTCGCCAGTTCCTCGTTGAGCGACTGCAGCTCTTCCTTGGAGGTCTCCAGTTCTTCGTTGGTCGATTGCAGCTCTTCGTTGACCGACTGCATTTCCTCGTTCGACGAGCGGAGTTCCTCGTTGGCGGTCTCGAGTTCCTCCTGCATGCTCTGGAGGTATTCGTCCTTGGCCCGGAGTTCCTCTTCGATGGCCGCGATGCGGGCGTCGCTGTCCGCTTCGCTGTGCTCGCCTGCCGCGTCGGCGTGCCCGGCGCCGGCGCCGATCGGCAGGGCCGCCTGCGGCGGCGCTTCGGGATCGGCCGCGGCGGCGTCCACGAAGAGGAGCAGGTACAGGGGCGCCTGCGGGGTCGCGGCCGGGCCGGTGGTCAGCGGGTGAATGCTCAGGTTGACACGCGTAAAATCGCCGTTGGTCCTGACCTGCAGCCCCGGGGCCCGGACGGCGGCCTTGCTGCAACTCGCCTGATGCAGGCCCTTGCTCAGTTCGTGCTGCAGCCCCTGGCGGGCCATCTTGATGACGTTGTTGACGCCAGACTCTCCGGGCTGCGGCTCGAGGTAAGCGCCGCAGCGGCCGTGCAGGTAGAGGATGTCGCCCTGCGCGTTGACCAATACGCAGGTCGGCGCGACGTGCTGCAGAATGGCTTGTTCGGTGACCTCGCGCAGCGGCACCTTCATGGGAAAGGCCGCCCGTGCAGCGCTCCGGTAGCGTGCCGGCCGGGACGGCAGAAACCAGCCCAGGCCCGGGCGTGCCGCGCCAGTAAACCCCTCCTTGCGCCGGTAAAGCTTCGCCTTGCTGTCCACCACGGCAAACAGATCGGTGAAATTGCCGATGCTTTCCGACGTGCCGAGGAACAGTACGCCGTCGGGATTCAGCGCGTAATGGAACAGGGGAATGACTTTCTGCTGCAACTCCGGGCCGAAATAGATCAGCAGATTGCGACAGCTGATCAGATCCAGTCGCGAGAACGGCGGATCCTGGCAAACGTCCTGCTCGGAAAAGATCAACAGGTCACGCACGCTCTTGTTGATCACGTAAGCACTGCCATCCGGTTCCCGGGTAAAGAAACGCGCCAGGCGCTCCGGCGATACGTCGCTGGCGATGCTCGCCGGATAACGGCCAGCGCGCGCGGTCGCCATCGCCCGGGCGTCGATGTCGGTGGCAAAGAGCTGTACCGCGTACCTGCGCTCGAGCGCCTCCATCTGTTCGAGCAGCAGGATGGCGATCGAATAGGCCTCCTCGCCGGTGGAGCATCCCGGTGCCCAGACGCGGACCACCTCGCCATCGGGCTTGTTGGCAAGCAACTGCGGGATGACCTGTCCGGCAAGGACCTTGAAGGCCTCCGGATCGCGGAAGAAGCTGATCACGCCGATCAGCAGGTCGGCAAACAGCGCCTCGATTTCTTGCGGTGTCTTCTGCAGGTACAGGACGTAGCCGTCCAGCGCCTCGATCTGGTGCAGGCTCATGCGGCGCAGAATGCGGCGGTGGATACTGCTCATCTTGTATTGCGAAAAATCGTGGCCGGTCTGCGCGCGCACCAGGACGAAGATCTTTTTAAGGGCGTGCTGGGTCTTGGGTGCCGGTTCGGCAAGCAGCGGAGCCAGCCGGCCGAAGGCGTGCGTCGCGTAACTGATGATCTGGGCAGGCATCTCGGCCGGCGGCAGTTGCCAATCCACCAGGCCGGTGGCGATGGCGCTGCGCGGCATGCCGTCAAAAGTGGTGGAGTCGGGCTCCTGGGCCATGACCATGCCGCCTTCGGCCTTGATCGCCCGGACGCCCAGCGTGCCGTCGCTGCCGGTGCCGGCGAGCACGACGCCAATCGCGTACTCGTGCTGGTTCTGGGCCAGCGAGCGGAAGAAGAAGTCGATCGGCAAACGCTGACCGCGTGGTTCGGACGGCTGCAGCAATTCCAGCCGGCCATGGAGAAACGCCATCTGGCGGCTCGGCGGAATGACGTAGACGCAGTTTGACCGTACCTCGATGCCGTCGGTGACCTCGACCACCTGCAGGCGCGTGTAACGCTGGATCAGCTCGGGAAGGATGCTCGTGTGGTCCGGCGCCAGGTGCTGCACGAGCACGAAAGCCATACCCGGGTCGCTATCGGCCGGCATTCCGGAGAAGAAGGCCTCGAACGCTGCCAGCCCGCCGGCCGAGGCGCCGATCCCGACGATCGGAAAGGGAGTGTCCGGGGTGCTCGCGGGCGAATCGGAGCCGCTCGGCGGCGTTACCGAAGCTTGCGGCTTGGTCTTCCCCACCGCTTTTCCACGTTGCATCCGCCGGGCCTCTTGTGTGCCTGTTGTCGTGCTACAACATACGCCAATCAACGGCAAAGTGAAACGCGCACCTCCTTCAGGCTCATACCACGGTGGACAAGGCTTCCCCTGTTCGGTTGCGGGGCTCCTCGCTAGAATGGCGGGATGTCAAAACAGATTCCTCCCGCGACCCCGGAACTCAATCGTCTCCGGGCGGCGGCTGGTCTGATCCCCATCATCGAGGCCGGCTTGGCCGACTCAAGACTCTCCGCCGAAAGGGCTGCGCTGATGGCGTCCTTCTGCGAATGGACAACCGAGAAACGTTCCACCGATCCCGAGGCAATCAAATTGGCGGAAAGCGTTGACGAAGGCCTGCAACGCATCAAGAGGGCGCTTGCTTCTGCTGCGTGAAACGCAGAGTGGTCGCACGACGTCAACTTGCCTTGCCAGTGCGGTGGCGTGAGCGCCGCAAAAGTCAAACCTGAAACGCCCCGGCCCATCGGTCAGACCACCCCGCATTACTATTGATAACCTATTTTATCAATAGTAAGATCATCTCATGATCGCGACCGACCTTCCAGCCATCCTACCCGCCGCTTCGCGGCTCCTGACCGCCGAACAATTTCAGCGTCTGGCCGCCGTGCCGCCAGAAATCGAATGGTTCGCCAATCTCGGCAACAAGGCCACCCGCCGTGCCTACGAAAACGCCATCGGGGACTTCATGAAGTTCACCGGCATCGTGAAGCCCGAGGAATTTCGCGGCGTGACCCGCGCCCACGTCATTGCCTGGCGCGACGACCTGGTGCAGCGCGTCTTGAGCGGCATGACCGTCCGCCATCGCCTGGCGGCGCTGTCATCGCTGTTCGAGTACCTGTGCGAAAAGAACGCCGTGACCCACAACCCGGTCAAGGGCGTCAAGCGCCCGCCGGTGGAAAGCTACGAAGGCAAGACCCCGGCCCTCGGCGACCACCAGGCGCGCAAGCTTCTGGACGCGCCGGACGGCGTGTCGCTCAAAGGCAAGCGCGACCGCGCCCTGCTCGCCACCCTGCTCTATCACGCGCTACGCCGCGAGGAGCTGTGCCGGTTGAAGGTCAAGGACTTCAAACACGAGCGGCGCGGCGTGCCGCACCTCAAGGTGTTCGGCAAGGGCGGCAAGATCCGCTATATCCCGCTGCACCCCGCTGCCAGCGGTTTGATTGGTGACTATCTTGAGATCGCAGGGCATGGCGCGGACGATGTCGGGGCCCTATTCCGGCCGCTGCGCAACAACTGCACTACTGGCGGACTGGAAAAAGCGATCACGTCTGATGCAGTTTACAAACTGGTGCGGCAGTACTCAGCGGCGTTGGGTTTCGCGATCGGGGCGCACGCGTTGCGGGCGACCGCTGCGACCAACGCGCTTGATCACCAAGCCGACATCGCCAAGGTGCAGGAGTGGCTGGGTCATGCCAACATCGCCACGACTCGTATTTATGATCATCGCAAAACCCGGCCGGAAGACAGCCCGACCTTCAAAGTCGCCTACTAGAGAATGCTAGCGTCCTTTATCAGCCAATTGTCGACGCCATCGCCGCACGTGAAAAAACGCCGCGGAGTCACCGGTTGCGCGTGAACACCTTCTTTCTGCCTGCCCGGCGAATACTGACCGGGCTTTTCCCTCTCCCCAAGGGTTAGCGACGCCCAACCCGCCGGAGCCGCCACCCGCAGGTGACCTTGGTGCCATCGTGTGAACTTTCCACTCGGTACGCGCGCAGCCATCTTGCGTTGTATTCCACGAAGTGCGGGCCAAGTTGGCGTTTCATCCGGTCAATGCTGTCACCGCTGAAATACACCTTCACCCCGCCGTGGCCGTCGTACTCTTCCTCTCCGAACTCGTCGAGCCATTGATCGACTACCGGAGGAATGCAGCGCTGTTGCGCTCGAACCTCAGCGTGCTTCGTTTTCATGGCGTAGCCTCAATTTCTGCGAATATCTCGGCCAACTTGGCATTCCACTTCTGGTGCGCCATTTGCCCAGGAATGAACCGATCAGGAACATAGCAACTTAAGCCGAGCAGATCATGACCGCCCGCTTTTTGGTGGAATATTCGCGTGTAGATACTCTCCGGCGCCTCCAGCAAATCAGCCATGGGGCTGCGACGCACCCTAATCACCTTGCCGCTAGTTGGCTCGACATAGTCCTCTAGTTCGTCGTCCTCGGGCATCATATTCAGCCCGCAACGGATGGGCCAGAACGGATCGATATCAGGTTCGAGCGGGTAGAAAACGTTCTGAAAAAAAGGACCGTCATGCTTGTGTTCGCTCCAGACTTCAGAGCGCCAATCGCCTTCGCCGCTGAAGAAGAGTTTGTCGATAACTTTTGGGGAGGCCGTCAGCAACAGGAAAAGCCGGTTAAAAAAGGCGTCTCGCACGATCAGTTTCCGACTACAAATCTCATTGAGACGCGCTGTCAGCTCAGGCGGCAACGCTAGGCTGACAAGCTTACGATCGAGTACGTCAAGCCGACTGAGCACGTAGTCGTAGCTCGCCTGCGAGTTAGGAATTGAAACCTCTGCATCCAGTTGATCAAGTTCAACTTCGAGGACCTTACTTAGGTAAGCATCGCGCCGAAGGCAGGCTTGTCCTATCTTTTCTTCCAGCTTACCGAGTATCGGGCGCCAAATTTTGACGGATATCTTGGGTATCGTCTTTAGTGTCTTGGTTGCCACGCTGTGCTCCTGCGTTAAGAACGGGAGAACACAGTATAGGCGAATGGTTGCGGCATGTGGCGAAAGATTTCGCTTTATACAGTTTGCTGTCTGGCGAACCCGCAGACTGTACCCGACTGCGGGCCGGGCGCTACTCGCTGCGCTCCCTGAGCCTGAAGTCTCGGCCATCCGGTAACGCCCCCTTTCGCAGGAATTACCGGCGGCAGTTGCACTCCCGCCGCAGCCGCGCTCCGGCCCTGCCCGAGCACGGGAAACGACGGTGCGTATCGGCTCAAGGCTTCGCCTTCAGCCCGCGCCGAACACTGCTTGAGGGCGAGCCCCAGGCGCAGGGCAAGGGTAAAGCTGCGCCAGTTGGCGGGGTGTCCCCAGCCTTCCGCGTTTCACTTGTGGGGTTATCGCAGAAAACGGAAAAAATCGTACGATAAAGACTGGCGATGCCTTCTCACAAATGGAGGGGAGCGGGCGGCGATGAATATGGCAAGTTGGATGATGACGAAAATCTAATCCGGTTATCCGTTCCGCTACGTCTCGGAGCGCATCAGGGGCTCCCTGGGCCAAGTTTCAGATTGACGCCACTTGATAGAAGCCCATATGCTGCTGATGCATGATGCCTTTGAGGTTTCTATGCGTCAGGTTCAGGTAAACGCGCCGAGCGAGGGAGATACGATGCGCGAGAGATCGATTTCCGCGATGAGCCTGCTGCTGCGCTGGGTCGGCCTGCTGAGCCTGCTACTGCTCGGCGCCTGCTCAACGATCAGCGGCGCGCCGCCGCGCCTGACCTCGGTTGACGTGCTCACCGCCGAGGACCCCGACTACAAGCGGGCGTTAGACCGCTTCTACAGGCAGACGAGCGACACGGGCCGCCAGCGCGTGCGTAACCAGTTCGTCGAGACCCGCATCGCAATCATCGACCACGAGTACCTGAAGTTCCGCCAGAGCCTGTACGAGGGCCGGGTCAGCACCGATCTGGCGGCCGATCTCGGGCTGCTGTCCTTGAACGCGCTGGGCGCGGCGGTGTCGTCGGCCAGCGCCAAGACCACCTATGCCGCGCTGTCGGCAGCACTGGTTGGCAGCAAGACGTCGATCGATAAGAACGTGTATTTCGACCGCACCGTGGTGGCGCTGCTTTCGCAGATGGAGACGCTGCGCAACAACAAGAAGGTCGATCTGTTCAGGGGCCTGACCCTGTCGATCACTAACTACCCGCTGAGCTACGCCAAGGCCGAGACCGACGAGTACTACCTGGCCGGCACCATTGCCCGCGCGATCCAGGGCGTGAACGCTACGACCGCGGTGGCTGCGGCCAAATCGGAAAACAGTCTGCGCGAGGAGATCAAAAAGAGGCTCGAGGCCAAGGGCATTGCCGTCACCCAAGACAGCTCCGACGATGTCAGTGATGTGCTGGACACCTGTTACCGGGACGAGGCCAATAGGGACGCGATCAACAAGCAGTTGAAAATTATTGGTTATCCGGACTCTCTGTCGGATTTCACCACCGAGGACGCTACGCTGCAGCAGCGGGCTGTGGTGCTCAAGGCGCTGCGCGCCCAGGGTCTCTGCAACTAGGATAAGGAGACGTCGATGCGATGCAAAGCGTACCAAGGCTTGAGCGCGGAGAGGGCAAAGATCAAGAAGGCTAATTTCGAGGATGACGGCGCCATCGTTGAGTTGATCGACGAGGGTGGTGGCCTCTTCACCCTGGTGCGCTGCTTCCCCGATGCGCCCGATGTCGTCAGCGCGGCGCCGGCCAGGGCAGCGCCGCCCTCACCGGCCGACGCTGCCCTGGCCGGCGCGACCGGCAGCAACTTGCTGGGCACGTTGTCGCGCGCCTTCGAGTCCAACGGCCGGCCAGCGGCGATCGGTTGTGACAAGAACGGCGGTTTCTCCTACGGCCAGTATCAGATCGCTTGCCGCCCGGGCACAATGGCCACCTACCTGCGCTTTCTAGAGCAGCGCTTCCCGGCACTGGCGCAACCACTGCAGCGCGCCGGCGGCGCCGACGCGGCGGCACTGGGCAGCGAGGCCTTCAAGGTTGCTTGGCGCTTGCTCGCGGCCGATCCGGTGTTTGCCGAATCGCAGCATGCCTTCATCGCTGAGACACACTACCTGCCCTTCGCGCGCCACCTGCGAGAGTCGCTGGGGCTCGACCTGGTGCAGCGCTCGGCCGCGCTGCGCGACGTAGCCTGGTCGGTCGCGGTACAGCATGGGCCGGGCAACAGCGTATTCGACAACGCGCTCAAGCCGCTGGGCCAGCCGTTGCCCGACGACGACGTGGCGCTGATCAACGCGATCTACGACGAGCGCGCCCACACCGAAAAGTACTTCAGCAACTCGACACCCGAGGTGCGCACCGCGGTGACCAACCGCTTCAAACGCGAGCGCCAACTGGCGATCAATCAGGCCCTGCAGCCTGGCACCGCACTGGCCTGACGGCGGCAGGGCTACGGACGTGGACGGTAACGGCGCCTAACGCAGTGTCGCCACCGCCTCAATCATTAGCCATCCTTGATGGTCATGGGCCCAGAGCTCGATCGGGTCGTCACAGAATTCGGAAACTAGCTGCGCTAGGCCGTTAGCATACCAGCGTTGCTCGCCAACGCTCATTTTCGAGAAACCGCCATGAGAAAGCAGGCCGCGCCAGTGCTAGCCTTGTTGGCCTGTTTCTCGCAAACCGCTGTCATATTGATTCGCCAGGACTGTCGAGTTCCGAAAACGCCATCAAGGGCGTATCAGCGAAAGCTGAAGAAAATTCTTTTTGCCATAGTTAGCGGCTCGCGATCGAATTTTCAATCCATTGCTCGATGTTCTGGCTGATGTGCGCATAGACATCGCCACTAACGGTGTAGGGCGGATCATAGAGCTTCACGGCTGCGGACAACTTGCGTCCATCTTTCAACGTGAACTGATCGAACGGGTTGCTACCAGCAACCGTCGCCTGCTGGCTGTGATCAAGAAGACGATGGATGCGGATGCCAAAGAGTCCTTGATTTCCATCGTTCCAGGACTTCTTGATTTCGTACTTGACCCACTGACGGCTTGCTGTTTCGGCACCAACCAACACGATGGTGCAGCTGCGGCCAGTCATTTGTTCGTCAATCCATCTGCGGATTGCTGCGTCACCGCCGCGCTTCACTTCTTCCCACTTGTTGTCCGTGGCCGAGGGGTTGCCCTCGACAGCGCCAATATTTCGAACCTGAGATGCGCGCCAGGAGTCTCGCTGGTAGTGAAAACTGAAAAACGCCCTACGCGCCATGCCGGTCTCCTTGAATTAACTGTTGTCGTTCGTCGACTGATGCGTGGTTAGCCCCCTCCTTTGGCGAAAGGAGCAATTCCGAGTGAAACAGACGGGCGAAGTCCACGCTGAAGAGTGCAGACTCCTTAGAAATGCCGATTCGTTCGGCAAGTTGGCGTGCAGCGCCGCCGGGTGCTGCAACTGCCAGAGTTTTTGCACCAGGATGAAAACTTCCAAACAGCTCAAATTCCGCTTCGACGCCCTCCATGCCGCCAATGAACACAGCCGCGGTCAGGTCGGATCGCGATAGCATGGCCTTACGCATGCTCAAGAGACTGGCCTCCCTGTCATTGGGAACGGCATCGACAAATACGACATTGCCGAAGTTTTTGTTTTCCTCAGGGAACCGGTCCTCAAAAAACCGGCTCTGGTACAGCACGACCGACTTTGCGTAGTCGATTCCGAGGTCCTCGCAGATGGACCAGATCATCGGCGTGATGGCGGGATGCCCACCCCAGATGATCTGCTGGGTCTTGATCACGGCCATCACCAGTTCACGGACGGCGCACTGGATCAAAAATGGGTCGGCCGTTTCGTGGTAGTTGCCTCGGCCAACCAAGGGCACACTGGCGGACAAGAAGATAGCGCTCATCTCTTATGTCTCCCAATCGGCGAACTGCCACGCGGCTTCGCTGGCTTTGACCCAGCGAGCGCCACGAACATGGCTTCCTAACCAATCGAGATGTCCGAGCCAGCTGGGGTGCAAGCCGATCGGGTCATACACTACGGCGACAGAGCGATCAGGCGCATTGGTCGTCGCATCATGCAAGGTTATCGAAGTAGGCACGCCGACAGTGGGATAGACCACGACTTCCCGCCCATCTGGCAAGTTAACATAGACGGCCTTGTTCAGACCAACGCCCACAACCTGTCCACCGAGCTGCTCTACCGCATTGCGGATGTTGCTCAATAGGTTGAGATTGCGAACTGCATGGCTTTGGCTGCGCACGGCCTCGAGTTGCAGACAGATTCGCGCTACGGCTTCTTCCGTCAATCGACCCGTCGTCGGGTCGACCTCATCGGGAACGAGCTCAGCCCGGCTCGCAGTTACGGTGCGTACCGAAGGTGTTGAATCCGGCCAGCCGACGCGGAGCACCGAGATGCCCTTAGCCAAGGCACGTCCGAATTCGGCGCTCGTCCAACGGCTAGCGAAATAGTTAGGGGTGTCGAGCATGACCAGAACATCGGAGTCGCACAGCCGATGCCACAGCGTGACCTGGAAGTCCTCGGCCGGAGCGATGCCGTGGGTGTCCAGGAAAACATCGAACAGTCGAGCGGAAAACGCATCGAACAGCTGCAATGCCGCCTGGCGTGCCTCGTCTCGGCGATAGCTTACGAAGATGCGACGTTGGCGGGGCAACAAGCCTGCGCATTCCAACAGCGCTGAGGTGGTCCTTTGAACACCGCCGACGTTATAGGCAAGGCAATTCAGAGGGCGCAGCAGTGCCGGAAGCTCATCATTCACTTCGGTGATGTCAGAGACGACAGGTAGAATCGGAATTCCGCGGCGCAGCAAATTTTCCACATTGGCCACAGGAGCACCTGCTGCGCCGAAAAACACGGCAGCGGCAGACTTCGTCTGCGCGGGATCGAACGCGTTTGGGCGCACATGCCAAGCAATCTCGTCGCCTAAGCGCAGTCCGAATGGCGCCGTTACCGCCGAGATGCTGCTTTCAAGTTCACCGAGGATCGCGTCCGTAGGTGCGCCGAGGACAGCCAGTTCGTAAAGGACGGTCAAGGCAGTCCCCTTCAAAGATTCTTAACGAGCACACCGTCGGTGTTTTGGCCAGGCTGCCATACAGCGAGTTCGTTCTTGTCAGACAGATTAATTTGGCGATACAACTGCAGATACTCGTTGCCGTGCGTCTGTGCGCCGTCTTCCGTGGGAACGATCAAGATCCGGTCGAGCTGCTTGTTCCCGTCCGCATAGCCAATTTCCCAAGGGCACCAGCGCGACGCCATCGAATTCTGTGTCGCCAGAACCAGAAAAAAATCCAGGTCAATGATCTTCTGCTTGATGCGTTGGGCGGTTTCTCGATTCGGTGTGTTCGGCATTTCGGCGTCCTGCCAATCGATGTAAACACGCCAATCAGCGTCAGATAGCAGATGGACCAAGCCCTTCGCCAAGTCCGCGTCATGGTGACTGTGGCACAGGAAAGCCGTCTTGACACCCAACGTCCGGGCCTCGTTCGATGAACGGGCGACAACGGTAGCTTGTCGCGTCGCCGCCGAACGCAATGCGTCAATCCTGATTGCCATCTCGTTTCCCTCGTTCCTCGTCTATCCGTTCATGGGTTGTAAGCCGGAAACCCAGAAAATCCCGTGAATCTGAAGCGTGTGCGAAAAGCGAGATGCTATGCCATCAGCCGGCACCTGGGCATCTCTACACTTCCTGCTCGTTCTACCCCCCGTTTGGCTCACTCTGCCATTGCTTTCAGCAGCGCATCTTTGGCGTCAGAATAGAACTGGATGTCGATCTTGGTAGCCATATCGTCGGATAGGTCGACCAACTGACGCCGACAGGCTACAGGCATAAGCAGCGCCGTGGCCCCCTTCTCGACGGCGATTTCTGCAATCGTTACTGCGTTGTGCACCGGCTCAATCGATCCGCCGAGGTTGATCTCTCCCACGATGATGAGGCCACCGCGTACGCTGCGTTTCAGCAGCGATGTGCTCAGCGCGACCAGTGACCCCACGCCAAGTTTCGCCCCAGACTTGGCCGCGTCAAAGGCTCGGAGCTGTACAGTGAACTCGTGTTGCCTGGGGTCTTTGTCACCGACAAGTTGTGACGACCGGGCGTAGAGATTCTGCTCGGCAAAGCTCAGGCTCTCGCGAAATGCTTGCGGAATCGGCTTGTTAAGCACCCTCACCCCCGAGCCGGGCCCTTCATTCACATCGACACGGTACAGCCCTGAGTTCTCGTCGTTGCCGCCCGGACTGATGCTCCATACCTGTCCTGGTTCCAGTGGATCACCGCCGATGCTGTTGTCGCATTGGAGTTCTGGCGTTGACACAAACTTCTCAACACCATCAGCCCCCATGGTGTAGCTGAAATGCGTGTTGCGGAACTCGGCTGCACCCACACGCTTTTGCTGCTCCTTAACGCGGCGGCGCACTTCCATCGCAATGCGCACCGCCCATTCCAGATCACCCTCCGGCACCGAGTCCTCGCCGCTCGGGTACAGTAATTTCAACAAACCACTGACTGTCTTGTTGATCGCATTCGTGTCACGGCCGGATAGCGCACCGCCAAAGAAAACGCGGTTTTGCAGCTCGCTCACGCGACTCTGGTTTCGCAGCTGGCTCCAGCACTCGGACAGGAAATCGCTGACCAGACCGAAGTGGTCGGTGACTAGGTCTTTGTTGATCTTCGGCACGTCCCAACCAGGCAGAAACGCGTGGACCCGGTCCATGAAGGCGGTGTCGTCGCGCATTTCTGGCGGCATCGGGCCAAACAAGTGCCCCACGCGCTGTTGATGTTCAACGTCAACGTCGAAATTGCCGACCAGCACAATGCTGCCGTCCGCGCGGATGCTCTCCTTGCCGCGGCTGAACTCGCCGGATTCCATGTAGCCCTTCATGATGTTCACGCCGTCCTTCTGGTCGAAGGAAATGCCTGACACCTCGTCGAAGCAGACCACGTCGTACTGGCACACCAGACCCCGGCGGCCCTTGGCCGTGTTCTCCACGAACATCTTGGCCACGGTGGCCTTGCCACCTGAAATGAGGTGGGCATAAGGCGAGACCTGCTGGAACAGATGGCTCTTACCGGTGCCACGCGGTCCGAGTTCCACCAGGTTGTAGTTGCGCTCCACAAACGGAACCATGCGCAAGAGAAGCGCGTTGCGCTGGCGGTCGCTCAGATCTCCGGATTCAATGCCGATGGAGCGCAGCAAAAAGCACTTCCATTCTTCGGTGCTGAACGCCTGGCGTGCCTTGGCCAGGGTATCCAACACATCGCGCTTGGAGAGCTGAATTTCGCGCAGTGACGTGATGCCAAACGGACGCCCTTTGCTTT
>Ga0209792_1000765_pt1 | contig 19091 bp, 19 predicted proteins | sample EBPBio142005_DNA_FD_185860 | JGI IMG/M metagenome (GOLD analysis project Ga0209792, IMG submission 185860) | Wastewater treatment Type I Accumulibacter community from EBPR Bioreactor in Madison, WI, USA - Reactor 1_6/14/2005_ DNA (SPAdes)... | ecosystem: Engineered > Bioreactor > EBPR >... | reverse complement strand
GGAAGACTTGCTTGCGGGTCTGGCGCGTGCTCAGGTTCAAGGCGAGGCTAATTTGCTTCATAGATGCTGAGGATGCCAGCGGTGGCTGACAGCTACCAGACAAATGGGGAGGTTTTGCAGGATTTCCTTAATGCCGTAATACCGAACAACGAGGAATTTAATTCCCTCTATGTTTTTTACCTTCTAAAGCACAATCTTAATTTGGTTAAGAGTGCAGATACCGGCGCCTCTTCTGGACGCGAGAATGTCAGCAAGAGCAATTTTTCCAAGCTTCAGGTCCTGGCGACATTAGATATCAAAGAGCAGGAGAGAATTGCCTGCATTCTTGATGGCTACGATAGCTTGATAGAAAACAACCAGCGACGCATTGCCTTGCTCGAAGAGTCAGCTCGACTGCTGTACCGCGAGTGGTTTGTAAATCTACGCTTTCGCGGCTTTGAGTCGGTGCCATTAACTCGTGGTGTACCAGAGGGATGGTGTAAGACATCAATTGCTGAACAGACCACCTTTCTAAATCGTGGGATTACTCCTGCATACAACGACTCTGCGCCGGGCCTGGTTATCAATCAAAAATGCATTCGACAGGGACGACTTTCGATGTCGCCTGCAAGAAGGCAGTCCAAAGAGGTGAAGCCTGAACGACTGATACAAAAAGGGGACGTTCTCATCAATTCCACTGGGGCAGGAACGCTGGGGCGCGTTGCCCAAGTTCGTAGTCCGGTAGAAAACTGCACGGTAGATACCCACGTCACTATTGCTCGGCCAATAGGTAAAGAGCGGGCAACATATTTTGGGCAGGCCCTACTTAGTCTTGAGCCGACGTTCTCCGCGATGGGAAAAGGGGCCACGAACCAATTGGAGCTGAACAGGGCTGACATTGGGGCAATCGAAATATGGCGACCTCCCGTAGCAGTGGCACACGATTTCCATGAGTTGGTCTGGCCAATGCTTGAGCAGGCCGAGAATTTACTTTCTGCCAACCAAAAGCTAGTAGAAGCACGAGACGCGCTTCTTCCTAAACTGATGTCCGGCGAAATCCAAGTTTAAAAACAAAAGGTAGCACCATGGCCAGCGCCGCCTACTCGGAAGACAACAACATTCAGGAACCTGCCGCAAAGTTGTTCGAGGACAACCTCGACTGGCGTTCGGTCTTTGCCTTCAACACCGAGACCTTTGGGGCGGGCTCGCTCTTGGGACGCAAGGATGCGACCGAGGTGGTGCTGGTGCGGGAGCTGGATGCGGCGCTGTGCAAACTCAACCCAAAGTTAGCTGCCACTCCCGAGGGGCGCGCCAAGCTCACCTTGGCACGCGATCAACTCCTGGATGCCGATCCCACCAAAACGCTTCTGCAACACAACGAAGCGAAATGGCGGCTGATGCGCGATGGCATCACCTTGAAGTCGTCCGGTGGCAATGCTGCCGAGGACGTGCACGTCACGGTGATCGACTTCCAGAACCCAACCAAGAACGATTTTCTTGTTGTGCGTGAGCTGTGGGTGCAAAGTGGCCCATTCCGGCGGCGCTGTGATTTGGTGGGCTTCGTCAATGGTCTGCCCTTGGTGTTCATCGAACTCAAGCGCCACGACAAAGGCCTGAAGGCGGCGTTTGACGACAACTACACCGACTACAAAGACACGATCCCCCACCTGTTCCATTACAACGCGCTGGTGATCGTCTCCAATGGACTGGATGCGCGCTTTGGTTCCATCACCAGCGGCTGGGATCACTTCTACCGCTGGAAGCGGCTCAATGAGGACGATGTTGACCCCGCGCCCAAGCACGATGAGCCGCCGCTAAAGCCCGTTCTGCCGATCTTGTTGCGCGGTATGTGCTCCAAGGGTGCATTGCTGGACTTGGTAGAGAACTTCACGCTCTTTGACAGCAGCGAAGAACACACTCTGAAAGTGGTGGCACGCAACCACCAGTACTTGGGCGTCAACAAGGCCATCGCCAAGCTGAAGGCCGGCGATGCAGATGTGCTGGCGGGCAAGTTGGGCGTGTTCTGGCATACCCAAGGCAGCGGCAAGAGCTACTCCATGGTGTTCTTCTGCCAGAAGGTGCATCGCAAGGTCTCCGCGGCCTATACCTTTGTGCTGCTGACCGACCGCAAGGAATTGGACGACCAAATTTACAAAACCTTCGTCGGCTGTGGTGTCTCCACTAACAAGGGCGACAAAGCCACGGGTGCCGAAGGCTTGGAGCGCCTGCTCAAGGACGAAAACCGCCGCTATGTTTTCAGCCTGATTCACAAGTTCCGCAAGCGCGTGACCGAGCCTTGGAATCAGCGTAGCGATGTGATCGTGGTGTCTGATGAGGCACACCGCACGCAGTATGGCCGCCTGGCTCTGAACATGCGGATGGCCCTACAACGCGCCAAGTTCATCGGCTTCACCGGCACCCCGTTGATCGACGTCCCGGAGCGCAGTGTCACCGAGCAGGTGTTTGGCCCGTATGTGTCGGTCTACGACTTTCAGAGAGCAGTGTCAGACGGTGCAACTCTGCCGCTGTACTACGAGAATCGGGGCGAGAAGTTGCGAATCGTTGACCCTGATCTGAACAAACGGATTGAGGAACGCATCGACGCCGCCCGTGCCGATGGAGAGCTGACCGAAGAGCAGGAAGAAAAGCTCTACCGTGAACTGGCGCGGGAGTATCCGGTCTTCACCTCGGACACGCACCTGAACGACGTTGCCACGGATTTCGTGGAGCACTTTCACCAACGCTGGCGCTTGATGGAGTCTCCCGTCAAACCAGGCAGCCCGCCGAAGTATGGTGGCAATGCCAAGGCCATGCTGGTCTGCATCGACAAGATCACCTGCGCCAAGATGGCCGAGCGCATCAAGGACAAGTGGCAGGCCAAGGTGTTGGAGCTGCAAGGCAAGCTCCAGAAGGAAGAGGAATACTTTGCCAAGGCTGGCAAACCTGAAACAGCGTTTGTAGCCCGACTGCGCGCCCAGATTGCATGGATGGCCGACACGCAGATTCATCCCGTGTTCAGTCCCGAGCAGAACGAGGTCAAAGACTTCGCCGATGAAGGCATCGACGTCAAGCCGTACCGCGAAGTCATGGTCAAAGGCATTGGCGGCAAGGATATTGACGAGTGCTTCAAGGATGGCAAGCACCCGTTCCGCGTGGCGGTGGTCTGCGCCATGTGGCTGACAGGCTTTGATGTGAAGTCGCTGGCAACGCTGTATCTAGACAAGCCCATGAAGGGGCACACCTTGATGCAGGCCATTGCACGCGTCAATCGGGTGGCAGCCAACAAGAAGAACGGCCTCATCATCGACTACAACGGCATGCTCAAGAGCTTGCGCAAGGCGCTGGCCACCTATGCCCAGGGCGACAAAGGCACGCCTGCTGATCCGCTATTCGACGAAGATCAGGCACTTGCTGAATACGCAGCAGCCATCGGCAAGGTGCAAGCCCACCTGAAAACCGTGGGCTACGAACTTGATGCCTTGGTGCGCGCGGAGGAAGGCGAAGAGACATGGGCAGAACTGTTGAATGCCCAAAACGCGCTCAGCACGTCCGCAGAAAACAAGAAGACGTTTCAAGTCTTGGCTGAGGACGTGTTTGACCGCTTCAGGGGCTTGTTCCCGAATCCAGGCGTGTTTACCTATGAGCCGCAGGAAAACGCGATTTCGGCCATCTACAACCTGCTCCAAAAGCCCAAACCAAAAGTGGACATCACCGCAATCATGCAAGAGATTCGCGGCGTGATTGATGCCTCGTTGGAGGTAACGCCCAAAGGCCAAGTGAACCAGCCCACCAAACAATATGACTTGTCGGGCATTGACTTCGAGCGCCTGCGGGTTGAGTTTGCCAAGTCTCCCTACAAGGAAACGGCAGTCCTGACCTTGCAGGAGCGGATTCAAGCGCGGCTGGATCGCATGATGGCCCAGAACCCGAGTCGGATAGACCTCTACAAACGCTATCAAGAGATCATTGCTGATTACAACAAGGACAAAGACGACGCCGAAATCCAGCGCGTTTTTGATGACCTGATGACGCTGCACGATTCGCTGGATCAGGAAGAGCAACGTTACATAAGGGAAGGCTTCAAGACCGAAAAGGAACTGGCGGTATTTGACCTGCTTTCTAAGGACAAGACCAGTATCACGAAAGGTGACATTGACAAGATCAAGAAGGTCGCTCAGGAACTGATGGATACCGTGGAACACCGTCGCCAGGAAATGGGCGACTTGCGTGACCGTGCGTCATCGCAGGCCCAAATGAAGGCGGCCATCATCGACCGCATGCTGGAAGGAATGCCGGATGAATTCTCCAGCGAGGACATCGAAGCCCGCGCCGAGGTGATCTACCAATATGTGGAAACACAGATTCAGTCGGCGGCGGTGCATTGATGCGGTGCTCTGTTACCCAGCAACAGAAGGCAAGACATGAAGATTGATCTTGTGTTGATCTCGTCTCGGCTGGCGGAGGCGCGCCGTCTCCAATCCGTTGAGCTTGCAGAAGCCGCAACGCAGACTGGCATTGAAGCTGGACGGCTCGCAAGCATTGAAACCGGTCAACAGGCACCTTCTGGCGACGAATTGCTGATTCTTGCCAACTACTATGCACGCGATTTCCGTGATTTTGTTGATCCGAGCCGTCCCGAGCCGTTCAAACAGACCGATATTCTCTACCGCAGATACGGACAAGCATTTACTTCCAGCGACCGGCGAGCAATTCAGGAATTCTTGTTTCTCTGTGAGATTGAGGCCACTTTTGAGAAGGAACTGGGTCGAAGTTCCACCCCATTCCCGTTCACACCTACCGGCACCCACCTGAAATCGCACGGGGATCAGGCGGCGCAGGCGCTACGGCGCCAGATGGGGTACAGCTCAAAGCAGATTCGACTGGATATTTACTCGGACTTTCGCAACATCGGATTGCATGTATTTCGACGTCGGCTGGCTAACTCAGAAATTTCCGGGTTGTATATCGAGCACCCAATTGCGGGCCATTGCATCCTGGTCAATTACGAAGAAGACATTTACCGCCAGCGGTTTTCCGCCAGCCACGAGGCTGCGCATGCTATTTTTGATTCCAGCGAGGCGGCCAGCGTCAGCTACCAGCGCAATAGCTCCAAATACGACCGGCAAGACCAGAAAGAGATACGGGCGAATCGGTTTGCTTCCTGTTATCTGATGCCACCCGCACTGCTGCCAAAGATTCAGCATTGGGATACGGCACTGGCTCAACATTGGGCGCAAACGCTCAAAGTCAGTACGGAAGCTTTGTCCTATGCCTTGGCAGACGCCCAACTTATTGACCAAGGCACTGCAAAGTTAATTCGTTCGGTACGCGTGCCGATGGCAGAAAAGGTGGATCCTGAAGCCCCGGAATACCTCAATGCCACACAATTGAATCGCCGTTTGCAATTACTGGAGCGCGGCTTGTCAGATTACTACGTGGGCCTGTGTTTCGAGGCACATAAGCAAGGCCTGATTTCGGCTGGCCGATTGGGGGAGGCCTTATTGGCCGACCACAAGGAGACACGCGAGATTTCCATTCTCTATGGTCGGAGCATCGTTAATGAGCTTTGACCCTGCACGATTTGCGATTGCTTCCGTGGTGGACACTTGTTCGGTTTGGAACATGCTTTCTTCGCTGCGCCTAAATCAGGCGGCGATTCAGGCTAAGCTGCATTTCTGTATTACACCAGTTGTACTGTACGAATGCCTATACAAGCCTCGTCCGAACATTACATCTGAGCAGAAGGAGCTGATGGATCGTTTGGTGTCCAACCGAGCAAAAGGTCGGTTTCCCGTGCAGGAATGCAGTCTGGCTGACTTGCTCACCATCTCAGAGAGAGCGCCGGGCAAGCTCGGCTCCGGCGAGTTGTCGTGCATCGCTGCCGCTTATCGCATCCGCAACATTGCGGTAATGACCGATGAGAAGCTGGCCAGGCGCTACGCCCAGAGCAACCTGGGTTTGTCGGTCGAAACCACGCCTCGCCTTTATGGTTACCTTCACTATCACCAGCATTTGGGTGGCGCCGATCACGATGAGGTCATTAAAGAGCACGAGCGTTTCGAGAAGAGACCACTTACCCAGTTTTTCAATCAGACGTTTGAGGATGCAATGCGTTGCAGGCTAATGGCAAACATGAGCGTAACCGTTGCCACACCCACGCCGGAAAATGATTAAGCCAGGCACTGGGTGAGCGCCCATCGGTTACCACTGACCAGTTCAAGCCACAGAGCCAGTAGCAGTGGAGCCGAATTACCCACGGTGCGGCCCAAACATGGTCAAGCGCACCGCACTCGAGGGCGACAATTCTGGCGGCGAGTTTTTGAACGTCACTTGAAATTTTCCTGCTTGCCGTCGGGTGTGCCCTCGGTTGAACTAAGAGAATTCATGGCTTGCCTGACTGTGGATAGCCTGAGAAAATAGAGAATATTCTGCTGCAATGGCGGGTGCGCACTTATGCCATGCGCGTTGGTTTGATTTCAATTCTGACTGATTTTTTCCAAACCACTTGGTTTTTTACCGAGCGCTCCTTTCCGCAGCTTTCTAAAAATTCCCCGAATCTCAGGTAGCGATAAGACACAGTTATCGACTGCCAGATAACCACCAAAAACGGCCCCATTTGCGGGCCGTTTTTTATTGTTTTTCCAACCCGTCCATAGGACTCTTTATGAAGAAAATTCGCACTCCGCAGGAGGGCGCTGGCGCAGCTTTGTCTGCTCGCCGCACCACCGCATCCAACACCACACCGCAAACGCCGCCAGAGGGCGTTCTGAGCGGTTTTTCAGCTACGGCCAAGCAGTTCATAGCAGCAAGCCAGTCAGCCGCCACCAAGCGCGCATATGCCTCTGATCTGAAGCATTTTTTTGCCAACGGCGGGAACATTCCGGCCGGCCCAACGGTTCTGGCCGAATACCTGGCCCAGTGCGCGGAAAAATTGTCGGTGGCCACCTTGGAACGCCGGGTGACCTCGATCCACAAAGCTCACCTCGAGAAGAATCTGGAATCCCCGGCCCGAAGCGAGACCGTGAAGCGCGTGATGCAGGGCATTCGTCGGACACTGGGCACAAAGCAACGGCAAGTTCAACCGATGATCAAAGATGATCTGCTGGCGGCGCTGGTGATGGTTGACCGGCAGAAGATGCCTATCAAAGCTGCGCGGGATCGTGCCTTGCTGCTAGTGGGTTTTGCATCGGCAATGCGTAGGTCGGAGCTTGTGGCTGTGCGTGTGGAGCATTTGACCTACCTGACTAATGGCGTGGAGATTTTTCTACCATCCAGCAAGACCGATCAAGATGGCCACGGCCGTACAGTATTCATCCCGCACGCCAATGGCGAGCGTTGTCCAGTGCGCGCCCTGACGCGCTGGCTGCAAGCATCTGAAATCACTGAAGGGTTTGTGTTTCGCGCCGTCAGCCGCCATGACCGTGTTGCACCGCATGGTTTATCTGCGCAGTCTGTGGCGCTAGTGGTGAAGGCATCTGTCGCGCGCGTTGGCGGTGACTCGAAAAAGGTCAGCGGCCACAGCTTGCGGGCTGGCTATTGCACGAGCGCAGCAGAGAAAGGACTGCAGCCGTGGCAGATACGAGAGCAGACTGGGCACAAGTCTGACGTGACCCTCGCTAAGTACATCCGTCCCGTAGCAAGAAGAAAGATTCCGAGTTTGCTCTGACGGTTGAGCTTTCGCGCACTCATCTTTGCCACGTCTCCCGCTGCTTCGCGATACGTATTGGGGTGGCTGTCTGCAAATAGCCAGTCACCATTTCGCGGGAGCGATGTAATTTTTCAAACAAATGCCGACAAACGCGCTGGCTGAATCGCTGCGCGAATAGCGACCGTCCGCCGCCTGTGTAGCACTAGGTATTCTTTGACTCGCCTCGCTCAAGGCAGTCAGACCCAGACGACTTTTCCACCCCTAACAAAGAAATGCGCTCGACACCCCTCTCGCCGCCAAACAGAGGGTGCCAAAGTGGCATACCCACTTTTATCCACACGCAGACTCCAGCGGGGGCAAGCCTCACGAATTAGCGGAAGCTCAACTGGTTGGCCGCATCCGCAAGGGCAACGCATCATGACCGACCATACCTCCCCGCCTTCACGCAGCAACACCAAATCTCTCGACGGCAGTTGATCAGGCGGCAACTCGCCCTGCACCTCAATCACTTTTCGAGGACCGGCCCACCACTCAGTCAGTCTGAGCCAAGCAACCTTCAGCTTGCTCATTCATGCTCCTGCGGCCCAAGCACCGGCAGTCCAAGCAAAGGCTCCGCAGCACCTGCGCCCAGCAATGGGGTCGATCCGGCAGCACATGCCGATTCAGCCTCATGCTCTTCAAATGCTTCTGCGAGCATGAAGCGCGTGCGCGCGAAGCCGCGATTGGACTGCTGCCGGAATGGGTATGCCCTGGCGATGAACTCCATGACGCATGCGCTGGAGGCTCGCATGTTGAGCGTAATCACCGAGGGAGCTTGTTCGGGCATGCCATCAATGTAGCCTGCCTTGACTTGATCGGCATGTGCTGCCGGGTCTGCCTCTGCAAGTGCCTCGGCATGCAGAGATGCAGATGTGTAGACGCCGCGATCAGCCAAGCTGCTCCCACCTGGGAACACATAGTCCACCCGTCCAGTGACTTCCGCAATGGCCAATCCGTTGGGGGTCGCGCGTGTGGGAATGGCTACACCCACGTCGATCAACGGTAGCAGGAACGCCGCAGCCAGGCGATCTGCAACCATCCGCGCGCGAAGTTTGTCGACGCAACAAAAAATGACATCTGCTTGAGACGCCGCAAGCACCGCGCGCCTGGTCATCACATCAGCGTCAATCGGCGTGAAGAAGGGATCTGACCGCAAAAGGTTGATGCGATCGGCAAACACATGGACCTTGGTTTGCGCGCCTTTTGCATCAGCCAGAGTGGTGTTCAGTATTCGGTTGAGGTTCTTCTCTTCAACGCGATCATGATCGATCCCGATCACCCGCCCGAAGCCCAGTCGACACACCTGTTCTGCGGTCACGGAGCCCGTACCAGAAACACCAATGATGCACGCCGTCAAACGCCCAAGCTCCTGGCTCATTGAGGGAGTGAACGCCATTGGGCGCAACGCAGGGAAAGCAATCCCATCACGCCACCAATAGCACAAGTCATCCCCCGCAACCGACACCAGGTCAACTGGTGTCACCTTCCCGTTGGGCCCGTACATGCGAGCCAAGATCCGGCCATCTGGCAACATCACTGCTGAGCCATGGTCCGCTGTGACTGCCGCCTGGATGCAGGGAATCACAGCTTCATCACTCTCATCGTCGACGCGCGAGAAATCCGGGTAACCAGTTGGATGGGAATGCAGCAGGATGACGCTCAGCCCAGCTGACTCGGCAAGGTCAACCGCAGCCTCGATGTACGCACCGGGCCAAGTAAGGGAATTTTCTGTTCGACGACGGCAGGCGTGATATGGCACCAAGATGAAGTCTTTCACCAGCAGTCGCACACGCGGTTCGGGTACACGTGTGCACACCAGTACGGCGGCGGCTTCCCTACCATCACCCGGAAACAGATGAGCCAACAACTGCCCGTGAGCTGCCTGCGTCATGCTCAGCGTTGTGGCGGGCATCATTCGCCCAGCTCCTTGGTCATACAAGATTCAACCAAAGCCAGTTGCGTCTGCACGCTGTCTGAATTCGGATCCCAAGCACTCGCCCCATTGCGATGGCGCGACCACCCCTGAAAGGTCGCCCCTTTGATCACTGCTCGCACTTGGGTACTGGGAACCTCCTGACCATTGGCCAGCGAGACAAAGGGCAGGAAATAGAACATGTCGATCTGGGCAGCTGGATAGTCCAGCACAATCTCCAATGCCAGTTGGACCTTGGTTTGCGAAAAGCCCCCAGGTAGGGGGTAGTCATAGATAAGCAGCCAGCGTCGCGTGGCGCCGACAACTGCATCGTTCTCGATCACTGTCTCCCATTTGAGACCCAGCGCGTCCAAGTACTGGTGATCCTTGGGGAGAAGTTGGAAGGCGCGAGCTGGCGCAAGCGAATTGCATTCCCCGTTGTTGACGTCTCGCAGCATGAGCCGGATCTTCTCGATGCCAGGCTGGCGCAGGTCTACAACAAAGTCGCCCGTGATCTCCTGCTTTGGCTGGCCATGCACGATGAGATAGATGTGCCACGACTTGTTCGGGTCATAGCCCGCTCGCGCCATGGCGTCTGCCACTTTGACCTCCGGCTGGGTGTACTCCAGCAAGACGCCTTGGATAGACAACGTCCACGTCTGTGGCTTGATCCGCGACACGAACGTCTCAACACCAGGAAGAGTCAAATCTACACGCTCGTTGACGGCGACCTCAACCACGTCTTGCGGACCGCTCAATTCAATCACCGTCTGAGGACGGTTACCCGCAAGCATTCGCAGTAACTCTCCAGAGATGAATCGATGCGGCCACTCATACGGCTTTCCGTTGATGGTGAAGCGGTACACCCGATCGCCCGAGGAAATAACAAACGTGTTCCCTAGTGCCAAGTTGATCCGCTCATCAAGCCGGATGCTCTCCATTCCCCCTTCGTGAAGCAACTGAAGCACGATCTGATCGGGCGTGGCGGGGAGCCCCACTAAAGAGAGGATGTGTTCACCAAGCACCTCATGCGCGTTGGGTGAGGTACATACGCGCACGGTGCATTGCTCATCGCTGATCAGGTGAATTTCATGCACGGCGGAAGCCGCTGCATGGGTGTCAATTTCGTGCTGACTGCTTGTCGCGGACTGACTATCGGTGTTCATTGCAGGATCCTTTCAATCTGCTTAAATGAATCTGTTTAACTTCGGCCGCAACATCACTGCTGAGACCTTGATGCAAAGGTTAGCACCAATTTCTGCTTAAAGCAAGCTGTTTATTCAGATTGCTTTATGGCGAGGTACTTGAACTCGATACCACCCGTCTCGGCCACTTCCTCGATGCGTAGAAAATAGCCCTGCTGGACCAGGTTCTTCAACCTTGTACTGGCATTTTGAACCGACAGACCGAGATCTGCGGCAACTTGGGAAGTCGTGACTTGACCCTTCTCCAGCACGTAGTTGACAAGCGTCTTGGTCGCCTGGTTCATCTCGGGCCCGATCACCTCGAATGCATGTTCATTCCAGACAACCAGGGGCTGGGATTTAGCCAGAGCCGCATAGCTCCAGTTATCGATCAAGTCTCTGTTGTGTAGGTCCGTGAGATAGATCCCTCTTTCGCCACGAAGCTGCTTGGCGAGGGAAATCACGCTCTCTCGGGGGAACGAGGCGTCTGTGGCCTCAATTCCATCAAGGGATACCCCGAACACTCGGACGGTCGGGTGGGCCTCAACAAAGTCTGCCAGATCACGGAAAACAGCCTTCCCTTGGCTATTGCCGAACGGACGGTCACTGTCCGTGAAGTCGCGAAGTTTCACGACAATGGAATTCTGGTTCATTTTATCAGTTTAAAGAGCGTTTCCAGGAGCGTCAAGCATGAAGTCAAAACAGATGTGCGTCCCATCGATCCTCACCAAGTTGGTGTCATGCGTGAATGTCACCTGATCATTGGAATGATGGATTCGCAGCTCAAAGTCACGTTGTCGAACAGAGATCCGAGCCCGAAACTTCTTGGCAAAGTCGCGAGATCGTCTCAAGCCCAGCCCCCGACCTTCGGCGTCCACTTGACTGATCCGCCCAGATGAAAAAACCTCCTTGAGAAGCGCCACTCCAGCGTGATCTTTCGAGGCAGCGATCTTCTGCGCCACCTTGGGGTAGCGCTGCTCAATCACAGAGCCTAGCGTCCCCACTATGCCCAGACCGCTGTCCGAAATCACCGCTTGGATGTGATGCGTCGCCTTGTAGAACTGAAGCCCCGCAAAACCAGGTGTACTTGCACCAGAGTGCTCCAAGACATTGGAGTACAACTCGGACAAAATGGTCATCACGGCAACTGAATAGCTGTCGCCTGCGCACGCAACAAAGCTTCGCTCAAGCAACAGTGGAATTTCGCTTTCTTCTTGGGCTGGATCTATCGCCCGGAACTCAATAAGACCATCGTTGTTCCCCCTATATTGCCTAGACAGCCCTCGCCTCGACCGTATCGGTAACACCTGAATAGTGCGATTCAGGTGATCGAAGAAGCCCAACCGATCCAGGTAAGTTGCGGTACTTCGTGACTCTGTGAAGTCCAGAATCACCGTCTTACCAGCATGAGAGAGTTGGTTGCTGAGGGCTAGCAATCGCGCCAGCGCCTCCAGCATCATGCGAGAACTCGCTTTTAGGCTGAACACCACCCGCTGACACGGGGAATCCAGAGGAGAACCAGCTTTACTCAGCAATCTCTCGACATCCTTGGCGGTGAGCCAAGTTTTGCCCCCAAATTCAACTTGCAGTTCCGCTGGCGCCAGCAATGACCAGCATGAGGCCTCATCTTGCTGAAATGTGTCCTTGTGCGCATGTAGCAACGCATTAACCACGGGGCGCTCGAACCCAAGACGAGACGCAATCGTTCTCGCCTTCAGTCCTGGGTTTTGACAGACAAAGTCTCGAACCGTTACAAGCATCCACCGAATGATATTCGCCCGGAGCAGGCCGACGGTGCAATGAGCATGCATGCAGGGGGCTGGACTGTAAATAAACTCCCTGTGTTATCGAGACGCGCCCACTCCTCAGGTAGAGGCGAGCATCAGATGCCTGATTTCCGACTTGGCAAGCCGCACCTTGATCTCAATGTCATAGCCCAGCCGAGTGAGGCAGTCCATCAGCTTGCGTTCGGACAGATTGCTGAAGTCGCCGCGCATGATGTCGGAGACTTTGGGATGCGTGATGCCCATCAGCTTCGCCGCCTCTTGCTGCGTCAGGCACCGGCTGCGCATAGCCTTTCTGATCTCGACGACCAGTCCGGTTTTGATCTTGAGCTTTTCGACATCAGCTAGATCCAGGTCGGCAAACACATTGCCAGAGCCGCGATGCACTTCAGAGCTACCAACAAGACGAGTTTTCATTTGCGTAACTCCTTCAAGCCCAATTCAAAATAGAGGCAACCGTCTTGCATTAGGTTGATGCAACCACTCAGCCATCACTTACCCAGGAAAAGCGCGATCCGGTCTGTAGTCCAGGTTGCAACGCCAGTTCCGAAGAAGTCTGCATCCTCTGTCCAAACCGGGCAGCCAAGTACCATCGCACACGCTAGCACCGGCCAGTCGTCAGCATCACGCATCTCGATGCGGCGCAGCGCCTGCTGCTGGAGTCCTCCATAAACCTCCATATCCATGGGGTGGACGATGCGCTCAAGTGCATCAAGCACCAGCATGGCGGGAATAGGATCAACGCCTCGTTTTGTCAGCAACGCGGGCAGGTATTTCCGTGCGTCTGCATACGCCACATCGGGGGCAAAAAACTTGACGGTGGTAGCGTGCGCCTGAATCAGTTCTCGGACTCTTTTGCCCAGCACTGCACGAATCAGGATGTTGGCATCCAGAACGATGGCCGCGCTGCTCATTTGGCCTTGGCACTGGTGGCAGGAGCGCTCTTCTTGCGGGCTTTCTTGAAGTCGGCAACTATGACCTCTACATCCACACCCTGCGCAGATAACAGCTTATCGAGTGACTGACTAGCTTTCTTCAGAGCCACCAAATCCGCCTCAGCCTGGCCGTGCACGGGGATAAAGTAGCCCACTGTCTGGCCGTGGCGAGTCACTGCAACAGGGCTGCTGGCCGCGATGTATTCGGCCAAGTCCGCGCGGAACTCGCGGATTCCTACTTTTGTGGCTTCCATGGCCTAACTCCTTATTTGTGAATCAGTGTGTACACATTTTAAGCTATGCGATGAAGGCTGTCAAAGTGCATAGGGGTGCCGCTGCGAGATGGGCGGCGCCAAAGAGGTTTTTGCCACTGGTAACAGCCACCATGTAACCGACGCATGCGTATCGCTGTGCTGGACGCTGCTGGACTTCGGCCAGAGAGACTCCTGCTGGCGGACCAAATTCTGATGTTCGACATGCCGTTTGTCGCAACCAGAACGGCCAGCAAGCGCACTTTTCTGTACGGCTGGTGCTGGTGGTGCCGCGACGGCCGGAAAGCGCTCAAAAACGATCCGGCCGATTGGTTGCTCAGCGAACGCGACGGCGTTTTTTGTGCGTCTGTTTGACTTGACTGTCCGGCGGCTCGAACGCTTCTCGCGGGAACATGTGGGTCTCGCGGAGAGCATCACATGCCTGCTGCCACAGCTCTTCCACTTTCCACCATGCAGCCTGGCGGCTGCGCCAGAACGCATGCACCTTGCGCGCGTGCTCGGTGTGCTTGAACGCCTCCAGAGCAGCTTTGACACCGTCTTGACGGCACATAGCAAGAAACGATTTTTCGGTCAGCGGGTCAAGCTCTGCGCCACCAGCTGACAGATCGGCAAAGTGGAAACGGGCAAAGCGGTTGGTCTGTTGCGACAGCTTCCACAGAGGCAGGCCGCGCATTTTCTTACCGCGCACTTCAACGCGAACGATCTCGGGGCCGCCGAGCACTCGCTTCAACTGTTTGATCTTGTTGGCCTTTAGCGGATCGTCGTTGAAGCCTGACGAACCAGACTGGGCAATCGCCAAGATCGCGGCATGAACAAGCTCTTGCTGCTTGTTGTAGGCGGTTGTCTCGTAGTCGCTGCTGACGCTGCCGAAGTTGTAGCCTTCGATAAAGCCGCCCTTGCCAACGCGCTTTGCCATCACGCTCATGCGCTGGCCGTTGTCGTAGCGCACCAGCATCCGGTTGAGCGCGGCATGGTAAATGTCCACCGCAAAGTGGATGACGTTTAACAGCGGGCGACACATCAACTCGTTGTACTCGTGACGACCGATAAGGCCGCGCATGACACGGTGAATTTGCTGGGCATCGCCATCTGCAAATTTTGCGGGGTTGCACTCAATGCGAATGCCGCCCTTCTGCCGAACAGTGTCAACGGCGCCGATCTGTACCAGTGCCTTGCTGCCACCGCCAAGCAAGATGTTGAAGTTCTCACGATACCGGGACTTGCCCAGATAGGCACGCTCGCATATCCCGGCTTCGATCAGCTTGACGATGCTGCTGCGCAGCTTCTGGAGCACCGCATCTTGATCAATGCGGTCATAGGACCAAGCCAAGATGAAGGCCAGACCATCGACAACGGGCGGTTGGGGAGTAGGTTGCAGAACAACGGGACGGATTTTCATATCACTGCTTTCAAGACTTGATGGATGGAACCGATGGCTCTCAGGCACATCGACTGCATCTGCTGCATGTGGTTGGCGCCGCACACGCACTGGCATGAACGTTATTGCCGGGTGGGCATGCTGTTCCGTGTGAGTGCAATCAGGCGCTGTGCACCATGCTGCTGATGCACAAGTTATTTACAGTTTTGTTTTTTGGCCCTGAGTGCAGATGGCTGCTGAAGCCAGTTGGTGCAGTCAGTGGTCGGTGCAGCAAAAATTCGCCTCTGATGCGCGGAAGCGGGCTTCGCGCCGCGTGCTCTAGTGCGCTAATGTGGCGGTAATTTGCTGCTGGTGGTGAGTCGTGTTGGTACTGCTAATTGCTGGTACTGATCACATATCTCACACACATCACATAGCTCAATCACACTCTTGTTAGAGTCAGTCGAATTGGTGCGTGTGGATCAAAAATCAGGGTGCTGTGCATGCTCAATTGCACTCAGACACCCATGCCGCTGGTCCGAGAATTTCCTCGATCTCGGCAAGGCCGCTAATGCTTCCTTTTTGCATGTTGCGCGCGTTGCGCGGCTCACAATGGAGCCGCGCAACACGTTCACAGCGCTAGTCGCCGACAGCCATTCAGCCTTTGGCCGCCGCGCCTTGCTTCACCGTGCCCAGCCAGAGAGCGCGTTTCTCTTGAGACATTACTTTGGCAGTCGGCAAACGAATACCCTGAAGACCGCGATAGACATTGGACCTATCGAGACCTACCTCGCGGCCAATCGCTTCAAAGGTCTGGCCATTGGCGCGCATCTGCGCCATGTATCGAACCGTCAGCGACTCGGATACGAATGCGCTGCCGGACATTTTCAGCCCGCACTTGGTCTGGCGGATAGTGCACATGATCTTGCCAACGCCCAGAGTGTGGACGTCCTTCAAGCCGAGGCAGTCCACGACAAAGGCCAACTCAGCCCCCGGGTTCGGCTCGCATGCAGAGACTTCCAGAAACTCCTGACACAACCGTTCCAGCCCCTGTCCCAGTGCACCGATGAGCAGGAGCATTACCCGGGTCTTTGCTCTCTGAGCGGCGTTGTCAATGCGGATCAGTCCTTCGGCCATGGTCGTTGTGTCTTGCCCTGCGGCGCGTTGCTCCACAATGGTCCAGCCCTGTGTTGCTTCGATGATTGGCAGCAGCGTGCACAGGCCTTCGTTGCAAGTCCAATCAAAGCCAATATTGCTCCCGACGGCGCGGTATTCGTGCTCTGCCGACGTGGCGCATGACGTAATGAATGCCTGCTCCAGCATTTTTGCCTGGTCGATAGAGCGCGTCGTGCCAGCATAGAGAGACAGAACCTTTGCGACCGCTGGCATGGGCGGCCCCAGTTTGTTATCGGCGGTGAGCGTCTGCCGCGTCAGGGCATACCGAATGTAGGGGAGAGATTCCGGTGCCTTGACGTTCACGATGGTCAGCCCATAGGGAATTTCAGATAGACCAAGGGTCAAGCAACGAGGGGCGGGGCGCTGTTGTGCTGTTTTTTTACGCATGGACAGCCTCCGAAGTTTTGCCAGCCTTATAAGCCTCAATAGTGGACATGGGCCAGAAGCTGCCGCGACCACGTTTCACTGGCTTAGGGAATTGGCCGAGCTTGAGTTTGCGGTAGATGTTGGCGCGCGACTCGTTCAGGAAAAGGGATATGAACTCCATGCGTACATCGGGATCCAGCCCCGCAGCACGGGCGAGACCGATACGCTCAAGTTCGACCGCGTAGTTGGCGGAGCGCGCGCGCAGGGGCCGCTTCAGGTGTTCGGCAGGCAGTGCCGTGGAATGAGCAGAAGGAGATGTGTTCGCCGTCATCTGGATCGCATCCGGCGGCACCAGATCAACTTCGACAATAGTGCGCGCCAGATGTTCGGCAGCCACGGGAGGAGGAGACTTCTGCGGCCCCACTGTGGTCATGTACGGAGCCTTACTCTGTACGTGACGCACCTTGCCAGTTTGAGAAGACTGCGGCTTGTCTTTGCTGGACTTCGCGTGTTGAAGAGTCAGTACACCCTGAAAGCGATAACGTTGACCGGATTTAGCCCCAGTGCAGTCGAAGCCTTCGCCTGCAGACAAGACCTTGACCGGAGATTCCTTAGTGCACCGGACTTCACGCAAGAAGCTCTTTTTCCCGGACTGACCAAGAATCTTCAGGAGACGTCCATCTCCATGGAATTTTTGATTCCCTTTGATGAACAGAAAACGATTGAGCTTTGCATCGAAGCCCAAGTACAAGGAACCCGACTTTTGGGTGTTGGTGTGACCATTAGAGGCGTGAACAGCCCCGGTCGAAAATTCAACCATAGAAAACTCCTAGGATCGCTCTCGGCGTAGCAGATTTCCTGCTACGCCAAAGCTAGTGAGTTCTCGTGATTCATGGCTGAAGTTCGTGCATGTGCAAAGAGTCGTCCATTATGGACAATTCAAGGAATAATGGAAGAGGGCAAGTTCAGGGAAACAGCGCGTGGCACATGCGTCTCTGTTTTTCGCGCGAAAGAACAGATGTTGGCCATGCGAGCAGGGGGGCAAATGACGTCTACTTATTAAGGACACGTCACTTCTGGGGCATCCAGAAGCTGAAACAAAGTCTCCAGCGCTTGGCGCTTTTCTTCCATGTAGTCGTGTCCGTCGTAATGACGTGCTTGCACTCCCGCGATGCCATGAGACTGTAGGCGTCCTCGAATTTCAGAGCTAATACGCGCGCTGGCAAGAATTGTTTCTACGCCGGAGCGAATGCGCTTGGCTTGAAATTCCGGCAGCGCATGCGCCGCCTCTGTCGCCCATGCGCTTAGCGTCGTTGCCGCCAAATGGGTCTCACCTTTGTCTGTACTAATCGCATAGACGCCCTGAGGTTTGCATTCCAGCATAGCTGCTGCTGCCTGCGGTATGAGTGGAACGGTATGAGGCCGTGCAGGTTTGCCTGGGCGCCCTTTACCGTCATAGAGCGTGATAACGTTTCCCGTGACGTTGTCCGTGCGCAGCATAACCAATTGCTGAATGCGTTGACCGCCTGTCAGAAGGTGCAGCCGAAGAACGGCACCACGAAACCCGGGCGCAGCCTTGATGGCACGCCAGTAGAGTTTCAACTCGGCGGTGGTCAATGGCCGCTTGTCAGCTTTGTTAGCGCTTTCATCCGGTTCGGTGTCGGCGGCGGGGTTGGCGGTGACTTTGTAGGCCTTGAACCGCACCGGGATACTGGCTTTTGAGCGCGACGCTCTGGCCATTTGATATGCGGCGCGTACATAGCTGCGCAACTTGTTCGCAGTGCGACCTTTACCCAACTCTAGAGCGCGGCGCATCATGTCTGCTATCTGTTCGCCGGTCACTTGGTTTGCGGGCAGTGCAGCCACTTCCGGCCATGGCTCGAAAATGTGCACTTTGCAGATGCTGCGCACATCCTTGTGTGCGACGCGGCCGAGTGCCTCCAAATGGTTGGCGTAATCAATCAGCAGACTCTTGAGCGTGAAATGTTCGGCCTCGGTTTTGGCCGCTTCCAATTTGGCGTGCGCTTTTTTCTTAGCCGCGACGAGGGCAGGGCGCCCGCCGTCTTGCTTGTGCTCGTGATGCTCAATGGCCAGGGCCTCTGCTGCACGAACGGCTGCAGCGTATGAGTAGCCACGTTCTGTGGGCGTCATGCTCTTCGGCGCGGCGGCTGGATCGTAAACACCGATCTTCACTCGCTCGCTGGCTGAACCCATGCTGTAGCGCCAGTAGAAGACTGCTGCGCCAGCGGCTTGCTTGCGAACTTGCAGAGCGCCTGTCGGCTTGATTTTTGTCAGCGTCGTGAAGACGCTAAGGATGCCCTGAACAACTCATTCCCAGGCGTGCTACGCCTGGGCTATTTTTCAGATGGTGCAAACTTGAGTTGATTTCGGCAGTTTCCCCTGCCTTTTGCCCTTGAAACAGGGCTTTTTGCCGCTTTT